>Ga0247727_10014603_pt1 | contig 13019 bp, 11 predicted proteins | sample WisWelCaveWW1625_FD_202498 | JGI IMG/M metagenome (GOLD analysis project Ga0247727, IMG submission 202498) | Biofilm microbial communities from Wishing Well Cave, Virginia, United States - WW16-25 | ecosystem: Environmental > Aquatic > Deep subsurface > Groundwater > Cave microbial mat | place...
AATGCAGTCGCTGTAAAGGTATTTCGGTTCCCAGCTGAGAAGTCCGCCTCGAAGGCCGCCTGGGTATCCCACCGGGTAAATGCATTGGAGTTGCCATAGGCATCAGTTGCAGTCACTCCTGTGGTTCCGTCTGGCCAGAACGCCACATCGCCACAATCCCCAGTTGAGGGTTCTTCCAAATCAGTTGGATCGACGGATCCGTAGCTGGGTTCATATTCCCACGCATAGTAGTCAGTTGTTAAGTCACTTGGCCACACCCATACCGTGTAAGAGTCTCCTCCAATTATTTGGTGCAGATAGAGCTTCGCACCAAGCTGGAATCCAGTGCCGCTCGATGGAGCGTCCAAGGACAAGCTTGCAACATCAAGGCCAATCTCAAGCTCCCAGATTTCTGTTTCAGCATCACTCCCATCGTCGTAGTCGTATGAAGTCTTTGAGGTAATCCCAGCGGGAACTGTCAATTCTGGTGTCCAGCCGGTTGAATAGTTGTAGTAGGTAAGGACGGGATCAGCATTACAGTCCTCGCCCTCGTTGGCTGGATATGTAAATGCAGTGGGTGGACCGATTGCATACTGTAAAGCAAAATCTCCACTCCCCCACGAGTCATCACCGTCATCAAAATAAAGGGTCACATAATCTTGATTACTAAAGGCGGCGTCACTTTCGACATGTATGCCAATGTAGATATTGTCCAGTGTAGGATCGCTCGTAGCGTTATACCCAGCAAGGAAGATCGAGGCAGACAACGTTCCCGTGGCACACGGCGGTGATTCACAAAGTGGGGTAAAGCTCCTGCTTGTGACGCCACCCCAACCTGCGTCAATCAGGCAGGCAGGAGGTAATCCACCTCCAGCAATGGCCGTGCCCACAACAACCCCATTGACAACAATAGGGTCAGTAACAGTTGGCATGCAACTCTGTGCATTTGCCCCACTATTACTCATGACCATTAGCAAGAGGAAGAATAGGTGAATTAATCCAACCTCTCTTTTCACGACGTTACAATGGACCATATGTACTTGCATGGCACGCTCCTTTCAATGAGAGAATTAGCACACGTGAACTACGATCATCGTGAAATCATAAAACGACCGGTCAGGTTTTCGATGCTCAAATGGTTGCTTCAAAAGGAATGATAATTGCACCGCTCACTGTTGAACCTTGAATTACCACAGTCGCCGTAACGTGGAGTTGCATGTACACCGCATCGCTGAGGGGTGTTACACTACCCGCGAACGTCCCTGATCCTGCGGCACTGGTTACGGTGAGTTGCGTTGCCGCAAAATTGATTGTCCAAGTGCCAACCGCATTCTCCGTCACAACTGCCAGATCGAATATCACATCCTGTCCCGTGTAGTTAAACACCCTCAGATTAATGCCCCCATCATTGTTACGCGGGACTGTGACAACCCCGCTGATTTGGTCGAGCGTTGCAGGAGGGTACACAATGTCGATACTGATTTGAACCTGGTCTTCTCCAACAGGTGGCGGTTGTCCCTCAGTCAAGACATAAAGACCCGTTAGTTGCGTAATCTCATCAGGATTCGAATCAGATGTTATGAGCAGTTGGAGATCACTCGAACCTGTTTCCACTGTCACATCAACGAGTATCGTAGTTTCACTTCCGCTCGCACCAACGGTAATACGATTGTTCGGGATGGGGTTGCCGGAAGAATCAACAACTAGGCGTTGCCACCCTACTTCTGGTAAAATGGCAACCGTGTACGTATCCGCCAGAGTTGTGAAACTTCGCACAGTGAACTGGAGGCGAGCTATCTGCCCTTGGATAAGGTTACCAGCTGGCGACTGTGCAAGGAATACTTGAATCGACCCAATTGGAATACTACCACTCGCAGTACCAATCAGTCGATTGATCTCCTCTTGCATTGCAACCGCCTCTTCCAAGTTTCCTGCATCTAGCGCCGCCAATAATCCTGTTAATGATCCGACAGTTTGGTCGTTCAGGCGTTCATCCAACCGTGTGATGAAATTCTGATAACTAGCATACTTTTTTGGGGTCCCGCCAAGCGTCAGGACCACATCCCGCCACACGACCATGAAATTGTTTTCCACATCATACATCTGAGAGAGAAATTTCAGGGCGCCACGGTTGCCGATGCTTTCACTGTTCACCAAGCCTAGTCCTGTTTCTGCCGTCGCCGCAATGTGTTCGGCAGCCTGTAATCCCAAAACCTCCGCCGCAGTCATGTGAGCGGTGATTGCGTTATACTGTGTCGTAATATATCTGATGAACGACAAAATATTGTTCCGCGCATTCTCTACCATTTGTTGAAAACGACTGCTGTCGACGATGATATCCCCGTCAGCATCGCGAATCTCAATCTTTCGCTGAACAGAAAGTTGTGTGTCACGCAGGTCCGTGATCATATCGCTTGTGATGCTGTCATTACCACCTTCTCGATCTATCGTCGCCAATCGGTAGAAGACATGACCTTCCGGAGGAGTGTCCAGCAAAAGCAAATCTTCCGGAACACCTGCCACCCGTACAGCCCACTCCCTCTTCACGCGAGTCGTCGTTTCCACACCAATCCGATCATCAACTAACGCGGTATCCTCCTGCGCATCTACTTCACGTTGCCAAACATCCAGATAGACAATGAATTGCTTGTTACTGACGGGTGTGGTCAATGACGGTAACGGGTCATCAAGGTCTGCATTCCCGAAATTAGGTTGGGTTGTATATTGAATGTCAGCATCATTGGTTGCAATCTTTCCATTGATAATACAAGCGCCCATCCGAATGCCGAAATCATTCGCATCACCCACCGCAAAGATGAAAAATCCATCGCTCCCCGCGGGTACTCCGTTGCCGATAAACATTGTTCCCAAGGTTTCATGCTCATGTCGCCGCAGGTCGTACAAGAGATTCCATTCTGCGTCCAACAATGGCACACCTTGCTGCATGCGGACGGCGATGTAGTGTTTAGAGGTTGAGTCAGTCAGTCTCTCAGTCGGATCTCGCGAATAGTCTCCCATAACATCTCCTTAGGTCAAAACACCAATCGTATCGTTCGCACCAGTGTGTCATCCGCTTGCTTGTGAATGACTGGGTGCCGCACATAGTCAATCATGTAATCCACACCATTCAAACTTCCGAAGAGCCCAAACTCCCGAAGAGGATACGTCGTCTCAGCAGGATCGATGGGTGGCGTTCCCGGCCCCATCGTCACCGTGACTTGAACCCGATTCGTCGCACCTGTTGATGTATTGCCTGCAGCATCGAGATACTCAATCATGGTGCTGTCAACGGTAATTGGAAACGGACTGGAATCTTCGAGTTGTTCGTCCGACGACGCGGGAGGAGTTGGTGATGCCAAGCTGTCCCACGCTTCAAGGCCCTTACCCACAGCTAAGAATTGAATGCCGCTGGAAGGAGGATCGCCCCTCATGAACGCTGCGAGGAGAGAGCGACACCGATCTACAACGATGTTCGATCGCCACCCGAGATCGATGACATGGCCTCCTGTCCTGATGAGGCGATCGTGATAAATCCCTTTCGGCAATGATATTCGTGAATGCATCAAATGGAGTCCTTTGGAAGTCATCCGATCTCTTCCCCTGGTCCGACTACTTCCTCTTCTGTTACAGAACTCAACTGGTCCTCGTACGACTCAGTGATGAACTTCGACTCTGCGCTTAGAGGCAACCCGTACGTGTACACATTCTCCGTTTGAAGACCAGTTGGCGTGATAAACACCGCTCTGTCCGTTATCGGCATAAACTCTTTGAGAACCTTGTCCAAGCGAGTTATTCCCGACTTGATCTTGTCCGCATCTATCGTATCGGTCGTCAAGTACAATCCGACCGTGTCCCGCGCGAACCAATCGGTCTGTTCCCGTTTTGTGTCGTATGTATACCGCTGAAAGTCCTCGAATTCACCACGTAAGGCGATCTTTTCTGCATCCCGGGTATGAACGGTCGTGGAGCCTCCGTAACGGAAATCGACAGTCTCCGTTGTTCCAAAGACCTCACTCGAGTAGGGGAAGCTCTGATTTGACCTGTAGATGAGCATCGTTTTGTCATCCATCGCGACGGGAACTGGATCGCGCTGGGAATGGGGACCCGTTGTCACCTGCTCTTCTGTTCCCCAGGTGTTCGTCGCTGTGTCGAGCGTATTGCTCCAGGTGGACCAACTCCCATTTCTGTTGGAACACCAGAAGAGCTCGATATTCCCATCTTCATGAACAATCCCTGCAGGCTCTCGATCATGATAATCTGGCGAAGCCTTCGGAAGCAGATTGATGGCACTCCAATCTGCATCATCGCCGGGGTCGAGACTTTCTTTGATTCGATAGGCGATCTGCCACCTCGTTTGATCAGGCTCTCCAGTGGGTTCTCTACGTGCCCAGAAAACCCAGAGTCGTTGGCTTGCAACATTTCGGCGGGAGACAACAAACAGGTCGCTCCCAACTCTCGGGTCTGCTCCTGCATCCAACGGAAAACTGACTGCGGTTGCCGATTGCCAGCTTGTTCCGTCATGCCTGTTGTATTTGAGTTCCCAACGGCTTGAGCCCTTTTCCATCCAGAAAAGCCATAGGCCATCGGAATCGTCGACGAGCGCGAAGGGGTGTCTTCTCTCAATTGAAGGATCAAAAACTTGAGGAGTGAGAAAAGGAAGATCCGGCGTTGACCAATTCCCGTCTCCATAGTTCAGATAATTAATTCGCCATTTCTTTGTGCTTTCATCGTACGACTCGCAGAATAGCGAAATGTCACCGTTCCACAAAACAGCAGAGGGGTCCTTACGCGGCTCAATAGGGTAACTTTTGTAAACATTGAGAACGCCGTTCAAGAGTTCGATGTCATACTTGAGTTGGTTCTCAAGGTCATTGATCTCCCACGCGCCATCATTCTTTTGGACAGTCGCGTCAAGAGAAACCGGGTATCCTTCGCCTGAAAATGTTGACTGAAGATCTAATGAAACAGTGCCGCTATCCAGATCGCTTTGGAGGGTCGAATTCATTTCGAAGAGAAACACCGGAAAACTGATGAGCGGCTGGCTCGGGGACCATTTGTAAACACTGAGGCTCCCAACCTCTGTCTTGACGTGGTACCTTAGTCCATTGTCAAGGTCATCAATTATCCAGGCATCATCGATCTTTTTCACTTTCGCACTCAATGAAAGCGGATGTCCCAGATCCCCGAATGCTACCTGCATTCCTTGCGAGATGGAGCCCTTTTCCAAGTCATCCTGAAAACTGGGATCAACCGTGAACACGACCAGCGTTTTATGCCAGATATCCCATTGACCCTTCTTCAGCGTGTGATAGAAGAGCCACAGAGTATCATCGGTATCACGAACCAGCGTCGGTCTTCCCTCGTATGCAAAATCGAGCGACAGGGGTTCCAGCGGCACTGTCCATTCACCTGTGCTGCTTCGCTCCTGTTCCCAGATATTCAGCTGCTCAGGACGGTTCGACAGAAATACGTTGTGCACAAACTCCTTCGTTCGACTCTTCCATCCACTGATCCGCTTGACGGTCGCTTCCACTGTAGGGATGATTCCAACCCTCTTGTATAAGTCTGGCGCGTTGCGGATCTCGTTTCTTTGCGTTTCGATTTCAAGTGTGTAATCGCTTTTCCAACCAATCCATTGTGCCAGCAACGGCAATAACTGTCCGTCAAGTCGGCCCAGGTGGTGAAAATCCAAAGATGACTTGATGAAGCTGTAGATTTGATCGAACTGGTTCCCAGGAAGGTCCAAGAATCGCCGCAGCTGCCCCCGCTGTTGATCTTCTTCCGACATGCCTTCGGGGATCGAAGTTGACAGCACAGTATCATAACGATGGTATATTCCGGGCAGAAGCTCATACATCTGGCCTGCGATGTCGTACTGTCCGGTAGCCATCGCTGATACCCGATTGTTCCGGTCAAATTCGTACTGTGGTGGAGATCCGCTATAGGGAAAAAGAGTGTAGTAGTAGACGGTTTCACTTCTGAGATTCTCATCTACAGCTGCATTCATTCCTTCGCCCTCCGCGACCAGGACTCCGTCATCAGGTGAGACGGGATGCGTCCCCTCCCGACGAACAACGCGTATTCCCATTTGGACAACCGAAGATGGGTATTCCCATTTCAGATCTATTCTATTTCCCAATGGATGGGCGGTTGCTGTAAGATTTATTAGACGTGTCATCAGGTGCCTTCTTCCCCTATCACCACCTTGATACCTGCTGCATAATCGGAGTCACTCTCAGGATCGTCCGGCAACGTCCCCGGAATACGCGGGATTTCGTAGCTTTGGAGAACAATCTTCCCTCTGGACTCGATCTGATCCTCCTGTCCATCGCGTCTGAATTCCGTGATCGTCACGTATTCCACACCATCGATATCCTCGATCGCCTCATAGAACTTGCTGAGGTAGATAACCTGTTTGAAATCAACATTATCGAACTCAAGTAGCGCGTAACCTGCAGCCTGTACTTTCTCAGTAATGTCATCCGTCGAGTAATAGCTCCCCACGCCAATTTCCGCGGTCACATAAATTTTCACATAATCGACATCCTCAATGGCTACAATCGTAGAGAGCGGGCGTTTGTCTTCAAAGTACGCAAGAAGATTAGCCCGAAGCACGTCACTCACATACCCACCTCCTTCAGGGGCAACATAGAGTATTACCTCGTTCCAGCTTGATCTTTCTGCCCGAACTTTGCCTACACCCTTAAAATCTAGAGCCAACGCTTCATAATCATCAGCTGTAACGGCCCTTTTCAACGAACGGAAAACCGTCGGGGCATGCTGGATTGCATGTTCTTCCGTTTCCCTTTCCGCCCCGCCGGTTGCCGGGTCCGGATTTGTCACTTTCGCTCCCAACAGCACTAGGTCAGGAGCATCAATGATAGTCTGGATTGTCTCTGCGGTCACGTTGCCATCAGTACCTCCTCCGACTCGGTAGGTGACCTTAAAGACGCACCCTGAATCAGGTATTGCTCCGAGATTACCGTCCCCAAACTTGATCGTGGTGCGATCCTGATCATCGATTTCAATGACAAAATCGTTCTGTCCCTCAGCACTGAATGCAAGGCTCTCCTGAAGCGTCCATTCCTGTGTCACACTACCGAGCTCGCTCGTCAATATGATGTCTTTGGTTAGTTGCTGACTTGTTCCCACGGACCGGAGGATCAGACCCGAATGAGCTATCATGAACTGCTGATTTGGTTTGCCGTCAGAGGTCCCTAGGATCTCATCTTTCACAAGACGCCCTTCCTCAACCGGGATGCCGTCGTAGTATTTCCTGTTCGTTACGGAATCGGGTGTAATCAAACTCCAGTCGATGGTAAGATCCGTTTCATACGTATACTCAAACCGCACGCTGGGCTTGTCCTTCTGGCTTTTTGTGGCAAATGCGTTCCCTTTGGTGATCGTGACTGTGCCGTCGACAGTCGACGGAACGTTCAGTTGCAACGATGCGGCGGCCGGTGCTGCCGTGCTGAGTTTATACCCTATCAGCTTCAGGTGGTGAATGACGCTTCTGCGCGTCTGAGAAGTTTCGAGAAAGCTCTCATTGGCAACGCGGTCTTGGTAATAGCTCAGAATGTCGCCCATGTGTGCGAAGAGCTGGAGCAGTACATTACCAAAATCGGCCTCAGAGAGATACTCCTTCCACTCCGGCAGTTTCTCGGGAATCTGGTCCCTCATCGACAGCAAAAGGCTGTCGTAGTCCCTTGCCATGTAGTCGATGACGCGCGTCCCGTTCGTGTTCTTAATCTCAGCCATCAGTGGACTCTAGGTGAAATGAATTCGCACTGCCTGTCGTGAAAGGTCTTCCTTCTTCGTATAAGCTATTTCGACAGTTATTGTCTCTTCTGCGTTGGTAACACCCACACTATCAACGATGATGTCGTCACGCAACCACCGGGTAAGGGCCTGACCGACAGTAAATTCTGTTGCCGCCCTCAGAATATCGTTGTTCGGTTCGAACACGAGGTTGAACAGGCCACACCCGAACTCGGGAAGATTGACGCGTTCGCCTGGGACGGTGAAGAGAACCTGGATGATCTTGCCACGGATTGCCTCATCGCCACCGGTGGTGGTGATTGTGCCAGCATCATTCACCGAGAGAGGAAAACCGAATCCAGTCTGATCCATGTTCATTTCGCGGTGAGCTTAGATTGACCAGCAGTCGCAGAAAGCAAGTTCTGAACAAGTCCACCGACTGTGCCGTTTGTTCCTCCTGAAAGGGTATCAAGGATTACTCCTTGCCCTCCTGCTTTCAGCTTGACAGCTTCACCACTTGACACGGTGGCGACCAAAGAACACTGCAGGGCACCGGTGTTCGGGTCTGTGACTGTCAGGCAGCCGGAGACTGATTTCCCCTGAACTCCGACTTTCAACACCACGGGGTTTCCGCTCACCTTAAGCTTTGCGGAACTTGATGTAGACACCGTGCCAGAGTGTCCGCAAGTTACAACGCTCGCTGTCGTCAACACACCAGCCATAGTCTCTCAGCTGACATCCATTGAGCCGCTGACTGTAACCTTCACGTTTACTGACTCCATTGTAATGTCACCGCTCGCCTTCAATACGATATCTTTGTTCGATTGAATCATAACTCCGTCCACATCAAGAACAACTTCCTGGCCGTTCACTCCGTCTGTAACTTTGATTCCATCCTTGTTCATTGTTATCACATTCTTATTCTGGGCTTCCACAACGGTCACCATCTCCTCCCCATCCTTATCCTCAAATTGGATGGTATGCCCTTTCAAGGTCTTAATAATCTTTCTCGTTGGCGGACCCTGGATATCAGACTCCTCCGCTCCCTCAGCGTCGTTGGGTTTTGGCAATTCACTCACCCTACCCGGTGCGCTCCAGAACGTTCCTACCCAAATCGGAAGCTCTAGGTTACCTTCCTCAAACTCAACCCACACTCCGGCGTCAACCTCCGGGATGAACAAGAATCCCTGATTGGCGTCGCCGCCATAAGGAACACAGGGCATAGCCCAACCAGTAACAGTCTCATCGCCCAATACACTTGGCACTTTGATCTTGAGTCTGCCGCGCTTCTCTGGATCGGCATTGTCGACAACAAATCCGCGGTATTTTCCAAAAACCCGGCTCTCCATTTGCTGTGCTAGATTAGCAACAACTTTCTCCAGGCTCATCACAGCTCCCTTATGTCAATCCGCTCAATAGGCTTGAGGAGGCAGAAAAGTCCTCGGAACCGGTTGTCAAGAGTGCGTTTCGCTTCACCTTGAAGAACTGGGTATAGCCACAAAGAGTGAACGAGTGTGTCACATGGTTGACGTAATACACGCCGCTGTAGGTTTCTCCAATGCCCTTGATGGTAACTGTGCCTCTATTTCTAAGCACATGGCCATACTGATTGCCCACGATCTCTCCTTCCGCAGTGACAAACCACTCTCCCTCGTTATAGAGCGCCTGGCTGAGGGCAGACATCTCGGAACTCCCCGTTGCAGCACTCATGCCAACATAGATCTGAGCGGGGTTCATCCCAGGAGGAAGAAGACCTGTTGCATCAGTTCCACCAAGAGCTTTTTGTTGACTTGGTACCGCCGATGTTTTCAAAACTTCCTTTTCGGTTTGGTCCACTTGAAGCATGACAACATTTGCAGGTGTGACCGCGTTTACCTCCATCGAGAAATTACGGACGCTTGTCTCGTCACCAAAATGCACGGCCAGCACGGGCTGTGGTGTCGCACCCACCTGTGGCTTTCGGAAGTAACCCGTTTTGCCCTCAACATAACATTCGAAGCCATTTCTCAGGGCCAGCCTTTTCAAGAACTGCATGTCTGTCTCACGCTGAAGGATAGTTGAGACTGCTTCGTCATGAATTACTTCTGTGTTTTCCACTTCCGGCGTAAGGCCATAGAGAGGATCCTCAAATATCTGAGACGCGATATCACTGTCCTTCTGATTCGGCCACTCCTTTAGTTTCTCCTCTCGATCCATGAGCACGCTCCCGTCAATACCCCAAACATCCAAAGAGCATTTCGACGGGTCACAATCAAAATTCGGTTTGACATGGGTAATGTAGCCTATAAATAATTCCTCGGTGCTTTCGAAACCGGCTGAGACGGTCACTTTCTTCCAGGCTGCGAATCGTTCATCATCCAAATAGGTCCATGTTCCATCCGGTTGCAGCATCATTGCGACTCTCATTCTAAACATACCGGCCAAGTCGTCGTCAAGCTCCACCTCCAAACTAATCAGGTCGGTGTAGAGATCTGTTACTTCCTCCCCCTCGATCTCGATGCTGAAATTCTCGCGTTCCATAGTCGGTTCACTTTGTGGTGTTAGGAGGTATGGTGACTTTCTTGCCTACCCTGCCGATTCTTTCAGACTGACCAACTCCGAAACCTATGGTACTAAGAATGTCAATCAGCTCCGAAGCTTCGACATTCATTTCATTGTACAGGATGACGACTGAACGCTCATATCGAGGCACGAGAACGGTCACTTGTTCACCTCCGACGTCCACCTGTTCTTCCACAAGTTCAACTTCGTCATCAACAATCTGAAAATCATCGACCCCCAGCGTTTCAGAAAGCTGTTTTAGAACGTCGCTCCAGGGAGGCTGCGTCGTGCTATCGTCAAAGGTGAGAGGAAAACTATCAACGACAAGGGGTTCCTTTCCCAGAAGCGCTTGGGGTGACAAGAATTCCGAATTGGCATCGCAGATTCGCCACCACTTTCTCGGCTGTTTGTAGTACTTGTATGCCAGATGATCGAGTCGGTCGGGTTCCTCGATCGTGTGAAGAAAGGTACCTGACACCAGCGACAGCATCCGCAGACCTTTTGATGCCAAGTTGCGACCGCTGGCATCAATCGTCGTATCATCAGAAAGTTTTCGATATCGAGAGATCTTGGAAAATGACATGCTCACCCCGGGACGATAACATTTGCAATATCCGCAATATTAGCCAGGTTCAGAACGGACATGACTTCTTTAGCAACTTTGGAATACATATATGGAATACTCTCACCTTCAATAACCGTTAGGCTTACTGACACTGTAGCACGTGTGGGATTCAGCATGGTACTGAATTCGGTTTCTGTGACGTTCATGCTGTTGATATTCACGGGTAACACACGCGTGAGCCCCCAGATGAACAGGATCATAGGTGGATTTGCACCCTTGGTAAAACTAAAGCCGCCTTCAGATCCCAGTAAAGCGCCCAAGGCCTGTCCAAGGAGCCCTTCTCCTTTTGGGTGAACCATCAATTCCAAAGTGGCAAGTTGAGGCAGCACCCCGAATTGTCCCGCGATTGCATCTCCCTCATTGAGTTTGTCGGTTGCGTCGAGACGAATTTCGAAGCTGATCGATTCCTCTTGAATTGTGACTATCTGATCTTCCTGCAGCTTGTCCAAGTCGGCATATTTCTCCAGCCCATGAAACTCGCGCAATGAGATCGATGTGACTTCCTTGTTGCGCTGAGATCGTCCGCGGCTTACTTCTCCTATTTCCTGGCAGATCGGAGTCGGAGCCGAATAGGACAGGCTACGGTTACGTGTGAGCTGCAGCGGATTGAATTGAAACACCACGAAGAGCGGTGGAATACTTATGCCATATTCCACAAACGCGCCGCGAAGGATTTTGGGTTTGTTGGGGAAGCCGTCGGACATGTCTCACTTCCTTATCAATCTGAGTACGAGCGCTTGGACTTCATATAATCTTCCATCCGAATTGTTTTCAATCTTTGGAAGAAACCATGACCACGAAGCCTCTCTGATGATCTTGTAACTTGAATCGAAGTAATCTGTTAGACGATTGGTCCCCAACACAATCCATGAGCCCTCTGTTGAGAATAGATCCTCTGAAATGAATTTTACAAAGCACACACGAACTGTGTCGGATATATAGATGATTGCTTCTGGCACCGTGAGAGTCTTCAAATGAGTGACAAAACCATCTTCGAGTTGCCTGGCAAAATTCCAAATATGCCTTCTCCACTTTTCATGTGAAGACAACAAAAATGCATGTCCACCATATCTATCCAAAAAGATATTCTCAATTCTATTACGCACAGTTGCTTGAAGTTGTGTAAGGACCGCTGAGCAGATAAGTAGGTTATACTTCTCGTTGTTTCGTGATCTCCAGAAGCTTGGTGTAGCCAATGCTAACAGCTCACCTAACCTGTCCAAGCAGGGCAGAGGCCCGGATGCTTTCGCGGCAATGTCACGTGCATTTGATTCGATTTCAGGTATCAAACCAGTTAAGTCCGAGTGATGGAGAACGCATGAGTTTTTCGCTTCTTCCCATTGCCAACATTGTGTTTCGATAGACTTCAGCGCATCACTATCCAAATCAACCAAGTCAACCCGTTTGAATATTTCGCTAAGGTAACGCACTGGGATTTCTGTACACTTGCCACAACCAAGAACAGCAGCGTCCCCTGAACCAGCCAAAGTTGCCGCATCAACGATCATCGCGATGCTTGAACGAACATGCGTGTCATTAATGGATGCAGCAGGGATTCGGAAAGTTTCTGAGGGAAGCATGTCCATCTCTCACTTAATCGTCATGGTCAGTTCATTAGATTCGATTCGGCCAATAAAAACCTCTTTTTCCCAATTCATTTGCTTATCTAACACAACTCCTCCTTTGCCGATGGCTTTGTCTCTGACAATGTAAGTAAGCCGAACGTTATACTCTCCGGTATTCTGCATGTCGGGAAAAGATGGTGGTTGCAATGTTTGTACATAGGACTCTCCCGGACTGACAATGAACCGGGTTGTGCCATCGTAACTTGGGATTGCCATAGTTCCACTTCGTGCATGCAGGGACAACCCACGGCCTCCACTATCAACCACTGTGAACTGGTATACTGGGTTTACCCAGCCGTAAAAAGAATCTTCTTGAGGTTTCAGGAAGGTAATGGGTGTATCATGTTTATTAGTGAAAATAACCTTCATATCAATAGGTTCTGTGGTTGCAAAGGATGGCTTCCGGGATTTTATAGTCAACTCAATAAACTCAGCCGGTACAGATGCCTCAATATCGACAAGCCGAAAGCTTATTCGATTACTACGATGTA
>Ga0247727_10014604_pt1 | contig 13018 bp, 9 predicted proteins | sample WisWelCaveWW1625_FD_202498 | JGI IMG/M metagenome (GOLD analysis project Ga0247727, IMG submission 202498) | Biofilm microbial communities from Wishing Well Cave, Virginia, United States - WW16-25 | ecosystem: Environmental > Aquatic > Deep subsurface > Groundwater > Cave microbial mat | place...
CTACAGGAGGGGAGGGAGGGGAGGGAGGGGAGGGAGGGGAGGAACGGAACCGGGAGGAAAGAGAGGAACGAAAAAGGGGAGGAGGAGCAGTCGCCTCTCCCTCCCTCCCCTTCTTCCCGTCCCTCCCCTCCCTCCCCTTGCTTGTATCTAGATGCCGAACGCTTCCGGCGGTGGCGTCTTGGGCGGCTTCGTGGCGAAGGCGTTCATCGTCGCTCCGGTTGCAGGGTCCGTCCGCGCCGTATGCTTATGCGCGTGAGCGAATATATATGCAGATCGCCCCGGGTCCGCAAGACCCTCAGCGCCCCGAGCGGGCCGCCCCGGGCCCGCTCACGCCGAGCTGCCAGAACAGAAAGAGCATCTGTTCCGCCAGGTCGCCGATCGAGGCGCTGAGCGGCCGCCCGCCTGAGTGCCCGCCGCGCGCGTGGTAGCGCAGCAGCACCGGGCGGCCCGAGGCGGTGGCTGCCTGGACACGCGCCGTCATCTTGCGGGCATGGAGCGGGTCCACCCGCGTGTCGGCGTCGCCGGTGACGAACAGCACCGCCGGATAGCGTTCGCCGTCCCGCACGCGGTGGTAGGGCGAGTACGCCTGGAGGTACGGGAAGTGGGCGGCGCTGTCGGCCGTGCCGTACTCGGGGACCCAGTACCCCGCGACCAGGAAGCGGTGATAGCGGACCATGTCGAGCAGCGGGTTGGTGCAGACCACGGCGCGGAACAGCGCGGGGCGCTGGGTCATCGCCGCGCCGACCAGCAGACCGCCGTTGGACCCGCCGGAGATCGCCAGCCGCTCCGGGCTCGTGTAGCGGTTCGCGATCAGCCACTCGGCGGCGGCGATGAAGTCGTCGAACCCGTTCTGCTTGCGCTCGAGCATCCCCGCACGATGCCACGCCTCGCCGAACTCCCCGCCCCCGCGCAGGTTCGCCAGGGCGTACACCCCGCCGTTCTCGATCCAGAACGCCGCCCGGGCCGAAAAGCCCGGCAGCTGGTTCAGGTTGAAGCCGCCGTACCCGGTGAGCAGCGTCGGGTTGCGGCCGTCCAGACGCAGGCCCCGGCGGTGCGCGACGAACATCGGCACGCGGGTCCCGTCGCGCGACGGGTACCACACCTGCCGGACCTCGACCGGGTCGTTCGAGACGGGCACGGCCAGCCGGGCCCACACCTCTTGCGCGCCGGTGCCGGTATCGTAGCGGTAGATCGTGTTCGGCTGCGCGAAGGAGCTGAACGCGTAGAACGCCTCGGCGCGGTCCCAGTCTCCCGACACGCCGAACGTCGAGCCGATGGCGGGCAGCGCGATCTCGCCGAGCACGCGGCCCTCGGGGTCGAAGATCCGCACCTTGGAGCGCACGCTGTCCAGATAGGTCACGAACAGCTTCCCGCCCACGGCCGACACGCCGCCGATCGGCGCGTGGCCCTCGGGAATGATCTCGCGCCATTCCTCGCGGGCCGGCCGCCGCAGGTCGACCGAGAACACGCGGCTGTTCGGTGCGTTCCAATCGGTCCACACGAACAACCGGTTATCGGCGTAGGCCGAGGAGAACCGGGCGTCGATGTCCCTCACGATCGGCGTCACCGGCGTGCCCCGGTCGAGATCCTGGATCCACAGCTCGGTGCGTCCCGACGAGCCGTGATACACCGCGATGCGCAGGTAGCGCCGATCCAGGCTGAGGTTGGCCCCGATGAGCTTGTCCGGACCGTACCCCTCCCCGAAGACCAGCCGGTCATCGCCCGCCGCGCCGATGGCGTGAAAAAACACGCGCGGGCCCGCGGGCGTGTGCCGGGCGTAGTAGGCGCCGCGCTTATCCCGAGTGAAACTGAAGCCGCCGTAGCGCGCCCGCGGGAGGCTGTCGACCAGCCGGCGGGTGTCGATGTCCATCATGAAGATCCGGACTTCATCCTCGCCGCCCGAGCGCACGCCGTAGGCCAGCAGCCGGCCGTCGTGCGAGACATCCCAGAAGCCGGCCGAGACGGTGTGGTCGGCGCTCCAGCCGTGCGGATCCACCAGCACCTCGTCCGGGCCGTTCAGGGACCGGCGCATGTACAGCACCGTGAGGTTCTGGTCGGCCGCGCGCTTGGAGAGGAAGTACCGGCCGCCACGCACCAACGGGATGTTGATGGTCTGGACGCGCAGCAGCTCGCTGAGCCGCCGCTCGATGGCCTCGCGACCCGGCAGGGCGCCGATGACCGCGCCGGTGTGGACGTTCTGCGCGTCGATCCACGCGCGGGTCTCGGGCGCGTCCTGCTGCTCCAGCCAACGATAGGGATCGGCGATGGCGACGCCGTGCACGGTGTCGACCACCACCGCACGCCGGGTCGGCGGCGCCACCGTCTGCTGGGCGGGCGCGGGCGCGGCCGTGACCGCCGTGATCAGCAGGGTCAGGCGCCACGGAAACCGAATCGCTGTCCTCATGGTTCCTCCCTTCACTCCACGACCTCGAGCCTCGGATTCTCCCGGTACCCCCGCCCCGCCTTGGCGCAGGGCCGCCCCTCGACCATGACCACGTCCGCCGTGAAGTCGAACCGGCCCCGGAACAGCGAGCTGCCGACCCCGTAGGCATCCACCGGCACCCCGAGCTCCTCGAACTGCCGGATCTTTTCGACGTTGAACCCCCCCGACACGACGATCTTCACGCGGCCGAACCCCTCGGCGTCGAGGGCGCGCCGCACGTTCCACACCAGCTGCGGGTTGACCCCGGTCGGCCTGAAGTGGCCCATCTGCGGAATCACCGACTGGTCCACCATGGTCTCGGAGGTGTCGAGCCGGACGCCGTAGAGCTTGTCGCCGAGCGCGCGGGCACAGGCCAGCGACGTCCCGACGCAGTCGTTCGCGAAGTCGACCAGCGTGACGAGCCGGACCTGCTTCGGCATGTGCTCGGCGAACTTGCAGGTGGCGAGCACGGTGTCGCCGCCGTAGGCCGCGATGAGGGCGTGCGGCACGGTGCCGACGCCTTCGCTGCCCCACCAGCTGGCTTGGGCGTCGGTCGAGACGCCGATCGCCCCCGCGACGTGCGCCGCGTAGCCGTCGCCGGTCTGCACCAGCCAGTGATCGTGCCGGGCCGGGAAGAACATCACTTCCTTGGGCTTCGCCGCCTCGACCACCGCGCGCGTGTTGGTGCCGACCTTGGTGCGCCGTGCCAGCACGCCGAGATACAGCGTTTCGAGGTGTGCGAACGCGTCGTATGGTCCCTCGATCAGCATGACCGTTTCCCACGGCTCGATGCGGTCGCCGTCGTACAGCGCGCGCACCGACAGCTCGCCCCACTCGAGCGCGCACAACTTGAGGATCGCGATGGCCTCGTCCACGCCGCCGAGGAACGCGGCTGTCTTGCCGAACACCTGCATCGTGACGCACGGCCGATGGCCGTCGGCCAGCAGCACGTCGCGGCCGCGCACGAAGTACTTATCGGAGTAATACCCCGCCCGCATCTTCTCGACGGGCAGGTGGAAGATGTCCGGGTCGAGGCGGCGGCGCGGGGTCATGGAGGGGGGGCCTCGAAGTGCCGCGCCTTCAGCTCCTCGAGCTCGGCGCGCAGCTGTACCGCGTTGGGCAGGGCCGGATAGCGCTCGACGAGCCGACGCAGCTCCACGATCGTCCGCCCCAGGTCGCGCACGTTGTCGCGGTAGATGCCGACGACGAGCAGCGCGTAGCCCGCGCGGCGCCGCTCCTCCGTGGTGCGCCGCTCGGCTTCGCGGTACGCGAACACCGCCGTCTCGTAGTCCTTGAGCTCGCGCAGCGCGAGCTGGCCGAGCTGCTCGCACGCCACCAGCTCGGCCGGGTCCTGGGCGATCACGGCGCGGTACGCCTCGGCCGCCCTGGCGTATTCGCCGCGCGCGACCAGCGTCTGGATGTTGGAGTGCTGGTTCACCGACGGCGTGGACGAGCCGCTGGGCACCAGGATGCGTCCGATGTTCCCCGCCGCGCGGTCGGACAGCCCCATCCGCACGAGCCCGTAGGCGCCCACGAACACCCACCCGAAGAGCGCGGCCAGCAGCGGCACCCAGCTCCGCATCAGCAGCGCGAGGAACAGGTTGATCACCGTGCCCACGGCCACGAACGCGCTGATGTAGAGCAGCTGCGCCTTCAGCGTGTGGGCCGGAACCCGGCCCAGCCGCTCCCAGAAGCTGAACTCCCGGTCGTCGCTCACGGCCCCTATGAAAACGCCGAAGCGCCTTGCTGGCAACCGGTCCCGCCCGATGGTAGGATAGGCGGATGTCCGACGTCGGTCCCGAATTCCTGGCGCTGCAGCGGGCCTTGATCGGCCGCTACTCCCTCGAGCGCGAGGTGGGCCGGGGCGGGATGGGCATCGTCTTCCTGGCCCGCGACGTCGCCCTGGACCGGCCCATCGCGATCAAGCTGCTGCCGCCTGCGATGGCCGCCAAGCCCGACCTGCGCGGGCGCTTTCTCTCCGAGGCGCGGACCGCGGCCAAGCTCTCCCAGCCCAACATCGTGCCCATCCACGACGTGGAGGAGCTGGGCGACCTGGTGTTCTTCGTGATGGCCTACGTGGACGGCGAAACGCTCGGCGATCGGCTGCGGCGCCATGGCCCGCTCACCCCGCACGACGCGGCGCGGATGCTCCAGGAAGTGGCGTGGGCGCTGGCCTACGCCCACGGTCGCGGCGTCGTGCACCGCGACGTCAAGCCGGACAACATCATGCTCGAGCGCGGCACGGGACGCGCCGTCGTGATGGACTTCGGGATCGCGCGCCCGGTCGACACCGCGGCCAGCGGCGAGATCATCGGCACCGCGCAGTACATGAGCCCCGAGCAGGCTCGCGGCGATCCGGTGGACGGGCGCAGCGACCTCTACGGGCTCGGCGTGGTCGGCTTCCTCGCGCTCACCGGGCGGCTGCCGTTCGAGGCCGAGGACACGACGGGCCTGCTGGCGATGCACCTGACTCGTGACCCGCCGCCCGTCGCCGCGGTCGCGCCGGGCCTGCCCAGCAAGCTGGCGCGCGCGATCGACCGCTGCCTGGTCAAAGAGGCCGCGGGCCGGTTCCCTACGGGCGAAGCGCTCGCCGAGGCGGTGGCGGCCTCGATCGAGCCGAAGCGCGAGCTGCCCGTGCCGGTGCGCTTGTGGCTCACCAAGGGCGAAGAGCTCAAGATGGCCTACGTCCTGTGGTACATGCCGGCGGGCGGGTTCGTCGGCGGCCTCGTCGGTAGCGCGTTCAGCCAGCTGTACGGGGCGACCGCCGGGGTCGTGCTCGGCATCGCCACGTACGTGCTGGGCCCCGCGGTCATCCACGGCGTGTACCGGTTGTGGCGTCTGCAGAAGCTCCTCGCCCGGGGCTATGGACTCCAGGACATCCGCCTGGCGGTGCGGCAGGCGGCGGAAAAGAAGCGCGAGGAGCTGAGCTACGCGTTCGGCCACGAGCCGCCGCTGTGGGCGAAGGTCGTGCGCGGCGTGACGCTGGCGTCCTTCGGCGCCTTTCTCGCGATCCTCGCAGGTGCCGCCGCGGGGATCGACGTGCTGCAGCAGGATTCGGCGGTCCTGGCCGCGCTGTGGGCCGGTGGCGCCGCGCTGCTCGGCGCGATCGTCGGGAAGGTCAAGCCAGGCAAACGGATCGACCGCGACGTCGCGGCGGAACACCGCCTGAAGTTCTGGAACAGCCGCATCGGGGCCTGGCTTGCCCGGGCGGCGCGGACGGGGATCAAGCCAGCCACGACGCCCCTCGAGCTCACGTACCGCCCCACCGAGCTGGCGATCGGCCTGGCAGCCGACGCGCTGTTCGAGGCGCTTCCCAAGGACCAGAAGCGCGAGCTGAAGGACCTGCCGATGCTGCTCGAGCGGTTGCAGCACGACGCGCAGCTGATGCGCAAGACCGTGGACGATCTCAACGGCGCCATCGCCGGCCTCGGCGAGCAGGCGGCTGCGAGCCGGAGCGCCGCGCTGGCCGGCGAGGCCGGTGCCACGCTCGTCGAGGCGCGCGACCGGCTGCGCGCCGATCTCGTGGCCAAGCGCGACGAGGCCGCCACCCGGCTCAGTGCGGCGGTGGCTGCGCTCGAGAGTCTGCGACTCAATCTGCTCCGCCTGAAGGCCGGGACGGGCACCGTAAACGAGCTGACCGCCGACCTCGGCGCGGCGCGCGAGGTCCAGGAGCAGATGAACGCCACGGTCGAGGCGCGGCACGAGGTGGAGACGCTGCTCAAGGGCGCCCGCACGTCGATCAGCGGCCAGCACCGGGTGTCGGGGCCGCACGGTGGCTGACCCCGCCGAACTCGAATTCTTCGCGCTCCAGCAGGCGCTGGTCGGCCGCTACTCGCTGGAGCGCGAGCTGGGCCGCGGCGGCATGGGCATCGTGTTCCTCGCGCGCGACGTCGCGCTGGACCGGCCGGTGGCGATCAAGCTCCTGCCCCCGACCATGGCCGCGCAGCCCAGCCTGCGCGAACGGTTCCTGCGCGAAGCACAAATGGCGGCCAAGCTCTCGCACCCCAACATCATCCCGATCTTCACCGTCGAGCAGCTCGGCGATCTGGTGTACTTCGTGATGGCCTACGTCGAGGGCCCCACGCTGGGCCAGCGGGTGCGCGACAAGGGCCCGCTCAGCCCGCGCGACGGCACGAGGATGGTCCAGGAAGTCGCGTGGGCGCTGGCCTACGCGCACTTGCGCGGCATCGTGCACCGCGACATCAAGCCGGACAACATCCTGCTCGAGGCCGGCTCGGGCCGCGCGCTGGTGTCGGACTTCGGCATCGCGCGCGCGACCGAGACCGGCGGCGGCACGCAGGTCGGCGAAGTGCTCGGCACCGCGCAGTACATGAGCCCCGAGCAGGCGTGCGGCGAGAAGGTGGACGGCCGCAGCGACCTCTATTCGCTGGGCGTGGTGGGGTTCTACGCGCTGTCGGGCCGGCTGCCGTTCGACGCGCCCGACATCCCGGCCCTGCTCGCGATGCACATCACCCAGCCCGCGCCCCCCCTGTCGTCGGTGGCGCCGGGCGTGCCGCGCCAGCTCGCCGCCGCGATCGACAAGTGCCTCGCGAAGACGCCCGACGACCGCTTCCCCACCGGCGAGGCGCTGGCCGAGGCGGCGGCGCAGTCTACCGAGGTCGTGCGCGAGACGCCGGCGCCGATCCGGGTGTGGCTCACCAAGGGCCGCGGCGCCGTCGCCATTCTGGGGGGATGGACCATCCTGGTCGGCTTCGCCACGATCGTGGACCTGGTGCTGGGGATCTTTGGGGTCGCCGAGAGCGACGCGGACCTCGGGAACCTCCTGCTCGTCGCGGTGCCATGGCTGGTGTTCGGCCTGTACCGCGCCTTCCACACCCAGCGGGTGATCGCGGCCGGCTACGGCTACGACGACCTCCGTCTGGCGTTGCGCCGGCAGATCGAGCAACGCCGCGAGGAGCTGGCGTTCGAGTACGATCGCGAGCCGCCGCTCCTGGCGAAGGCGGTGCGCTGGCTCTCGTTCGCCGGGCTCGGCCTCGCCACCATCGGGACGGCCTATGCCGCCCTGGCGGACATTCCCCACGTCCTGGTCGGGGCTTGGTTGTTAGGTGGCGGCTCGGCGCTCGCCGGCGGGGGCGCGATCGTCGGGCGCATCTTCCCCGGCAGGCGGCTCAAGGGGAAAGACTCGATGCTCGACTACCGCGCCAGGCTGATGGACAGCGCGTTCGGCCGCTGGCTGTTCAAGCTGACGAGCCTCGGCGCGAAGCCCAAGGGCCTGGCCGCGGGCGGTGCGCACCGGCCCACGGAGGTGGCCATCGGGATGGCCATCGAGGCGCTGTTCGAGGCGCTGCCGAAGGAGACCCGGCGGGAGCTCAAGGACCTCCCGTCCGTGATCAAGCGGCTCGAAGGCGACGCCGCCGCGATGCGGGTCAAGGTGGACGAGCTGGGCGCCGCGATCGGCGGGCTGGGTGCCGAGGGTACCGCCGGGAAGTCGAGCACGCTGGCGCGGTCGGAGGCCGGCGCGGTGGTGGCCGACCACCAGGCGAAGCTGCGCGCCGACCTCGACGCGACGCGCGACGCCGCCGCGAAGCGGCTCGCGGCCTCGGTGGCCGCGCTGGAGAACCTCCGGCTCGACCTGCTGCGGCTCAAGGCCGGCGTCGGCTCCGTGGACGAGCTGTCGGCCGACCTCGCGGCCGCGCGCGACCTGCAGGCGGAGATCGACCTGGCGATCCAGGCGCGCCGAGAAGTGGACGACGCGCTGGGCCAGCCGCAACCCTAGCTCTTCAGCCCCACCTCGATCGCGCCGACGATGGTGCGCATCGCCTTGATGCGGGCCCACAGCTTGTCGTTCGCCTCGATCACCGTCCACGGCGCGTACGTGGTGCTCGTGTTGAGCAGCATGTCGTGCACCGCCCCGCGGTAGCCGTCCCACTTCTCACGGTTGCGCCAGTCCTCGTCGGTGATCTTGTAGTGCTTGTGCTCGATCTTCTGGCGCTCCTTGAAGCGCTTGAGCTGCTCGCTCTTCGAGACCTGCAGCCAGAACTTGACGATGATGGTGCCGTGATGTGCCAGCATCTGCTCGAAGTGATTGATCTCCTCATAGGCCCGGCGCCACTCGTCCTCGCGGCAGAACCCCTCGACCCGCTCGACCAGCACGCGGCCGTACCAGCTGCGGTCGAAGATCGCGAGGTGCCCGTCCTTCGGCAGCTTGGTCCAGAACCGCCACAGGTAGTGGTGGGTCACGTCGTCGCCCTTCGGCGCGGCGATGGAAATCACGTTGTAGCCGCGCGGGTCGAGGCAGCCCGTGACGCGCTTGATGTTGCCGCCCTTGCCCGCCGCGTCCGAGCCCTCGTACACGACCACGACCGCGCGCCGCTCCTCGAAGCAGCGGAATTCCAGCTCGCGCAGCTGTACCTGCGCCTTCAGCAGCTCCGCTTCGTACTTCTTCTCGGTGAGCTTCTTCGTCAGGTCCAGGCGGTCGAGAATCGTCGAGCCCTTCCCCGCCGGCGCGCCGGCCGCCTTCTTCGGCTTCGGGCCCGCGGTCTCCGCGGCCTGCGCCGCCTTGCTGTCCAGCGCGTGTTGCACCGTGTCCGCGATGGTCTGGAAGATCTTGATGCGGCGCCAGTTCTTGTCGTGCGATTCGACGATGGTCCACGGCGCGTACGCGGTGTTGGTCCGCTCGAGCATCTCCTCGGCGGCCGCCAGGTAGTCCTTGTAGCGCTTGTGGGCCCGCCAGTCCTGCTTCGAGACCCGCCAGCGGTCGAAGTCGCTCTTCGCGATCTTCTTGAACCGCCGCGCCTGCTCCTTCTCGGAAATGTGCAGCCACAGCTTGATCAACACGACGCCGTCGTCGGCGTGCATCCGCTCGAATTGCACGATCTGGTCGTAGGCGGCGCGCCACTTCCGCTTCGGCACTTCCCTGTCGACGCGCTCATGCAGCACGCGGCGGTACCACGAGCGGTCGAAGATCGCGATCTCGCCCTTGCCCGGCATCCGGGAGGCGAAGCGCCACAGGAACGGCCGCAGCAGCTCCTCCACATTAGGCTCGAAGATCCCGTGCACCTTGTAGCCGCGGGGGTCGAGCCGGCCAAGCAGCTTCTCGATGGCGTCGCCCTTGCCGGCCGCGTCCCATCCCTCGAACACGATGCACACGGGGATCTTCGCGTCCGTCACGGCGCGCTGGAGGTCGTCGAGCCGGTCGCGCAGCGGCTTGAAGACCTTGTCGTACCCGGCGTCCTGGAGTTTCTTGTCAAGATCCACGGTTTCCAGCATCGCACCCTCCGGAAGAGGCCCCCAACCTAGCTCCCGATGGACAACCTCTGCCACACCCTGGTCGGGCTGGCGCTGGCACAGGCCGGTCTCAAGCGGAAGACGCCGCTCGCGACTGCAGCACTGGTCGTCGGAGCGAACCTGCCGGACGTGGACGTGCTGGCCTACGCCTGGAGCCCGGTCACGGCGCTGGGCTTCCGCCGCGGCTGGACCCACGGGGTCCTCGCGCTCGCGGTATGGCCCTTCGTGCTCGCGGGGCTGCTGCTCGCGTGGGACCGCTGGGTGCGCCGCAGGGGCCGTTCCGGCCTGCGGCCCGCGGCCGGCGGCCCGCTGTTGCTGGTTTCCGCCATCGGCCTTCTCACCCACCCCCTCCTCGACTGGCTCAACGTGTACGGCATGCGCTGGCTGATGCCATTCAGCGGCCGGTGGTCCTACGGGGACACGCTGTTCATCGTGGAGCCGGCGATCTGGATCGTGCTGGGTGCGGGTGTTGTGGCGGCGCGCTGGATGGCAGCGGGCGCACAGGCGCACAGGCGCACAGACGCACAGAACGACCGGCCCGCGCGAGTCGCCCTGGCATTGGTCGCCGCGTACATCGTGGTCATGGGCGGCATCAGCGTGACGGCGCGGAGCGCGGTACGGCGGGACGTGCGCAGCCGCGGCCTCGAGCCCGGCCGGGTGATGGTGGCGCCGGTGCCGCTGCGGCCGCTGGTACGCGAGGTCGTGTACGCACTCCCCCGCGCGTACCAGGCGGGCGTCACGCGGCTGTTCGGCCGCGCGGAGTGGGACCCGGACGCGATCTCGACCTTCACGGACCTGCCGGCCTCGCACGCGGTGGCAGCGACCGCGACGGCCCGCACGTACCTCTCGTGGGCGCGGTACCCCGTGTTCGCGCCCGGCCCCTACGACGGATGTCCCGCGGGCCACGTGTGTCTGCGGGACGTGCGCTTCTGGCGGCTGCCGTGGGCCGAGGTGGCCATACCCGTCGGCGCGCCCGTATCTTTGGCCCCATCAACTCCGAACCGGGAGCAGCCGTGAACCAGCGAGTCTCACGCAGGGAGTTCCTCCAGGCCGGCGCCGCCGCCACCGCGGTCGCCGCCACCACCCCTCGCGCCGCCGTGGCCGCGCCGGCCGTCATCGTCCAGGGCCAGTCCCGGCCGGTCGCCATATCCTCGGCCAACAGCACGCGGCCCGTGGCGCGCGCCTTCGAGCTGATGAGCCAGGGCACCGACACGCTCGACGCGGCGGTCGAAGGCGTGAAGATCCAGGAGCTGGATCCCACCGACACGTCGGTGGGGTACGGCGGCCTGCCGAACGCCGACGGCGTGGTGCAGCTCGACGCGTCGTGCATGCACGGGCCCACCCGCCGCGCGGGCGCGGTGGGGTGCCTCGAGGGCATCAAGACCCCGAGCGAGGTGGCGCGGCTGGTGCTGCGCTACACCAACCACATCCTGCTGGTGGGCGAAGGCGCGCAGCGGTTCGCGGTCGGCTTCGGCTTCCAGCTCGAGAACCTGCTCACCGAGCAGTCGCGCAACGCGTGGCTGCGGTGGCGGGCGAACCTCGCGGCCGACGACGACTGGCTCGACGTGGACCGCGGGCACGTGTTCGAGCGCCCGCCCACCGGGACCATCAACCTCGACATCGTGAACGCCCGCGGCGACATCTCGTCGGTCACGACGACGAGCGGCCTGGCCTGGAAGATCCCGGGCCGGGTGGGCGACTCGCCGATCGTGGGCGCGGGCCAGTACTGCGACAACGACGTCGGGGCGGCGGGCTCCACCGGCCGCGGCGAGTCGTGCATCAAGGCGTGCGGGGCCTTCCTCACGGTGGAGGGGATGCGGCGCGGCCTAGCGCCCACCGACGCGGCGCTGGAGACGCTGCGTCGCGTGGTGGCGACCACCGAGCCCCGGCTGCTCGACCCGCGCGGCCGACCGCGGTTCCAGCTCAACTTCTACGCGGTCAACAAGCGCGGGCAGTTCGGCGGCGCGGCCCTGTACAGCGGCTCGCGGTTCGCCGTGCACGACGGGAGCGAGGCGCGGTTCGTGGACTCGGCGTTCTTGTTCGAGGGTCCGGCGCCCCGCTGATGTCCCGCACGCTGGCGGCGGTCCTCGTGGCCGCCCTCCTCGGCCGCCCGCTCTTGGCGCAGCGGCCCGAAGAGTGGCGCATCAACTGGATCGCGTATCCCGCCTACAACACGCTGGAGCGGGTCAGCCTCAACGGCGTGGTGGCGCGTCGCCACACGCCGCGGCCCGGCCCGCCGCTGCTCACCGCCTCGATGGAGCTGCAGGGCAAGATTTCGACCAGCGGCACGCGCGGCATCACGGCACTGTTCGACGCGCCGGGGTACTGGCCGCGATGGCGCCTGCTCGTGATGGGCTCCGCCGAGCGGACCACGCGGGCGCCGTACTACGGCCTCGGCAACACGTCGCTCGACGACTCCGCGGAGGCGGCCAACGGCGACGTGCTGTTCTATCGGTATCGGCTCGTGCGGACTACGGTGCTCGCGGCAGCACAGCGGCGGCTCGGCGGGCCGGTGCGGGCGTTGGCCGGCCTGCAGTGGCGGCACTACCGCGCGCAGCCCGACGGCGGCGGCGCGACGCGGCTCGGCGAGGACATCACCGCCGGCGTCGTGGGCGACACCGGCTCGACCGACAACCTCGAGGTCCGCGCCGGGCTGCTGCTCGACACCCGCGACGAGGAGGGCTCACCCTCCCGCGGCGTGTTTCTCGAGGCCGTCGGCGCCCACGGCCTTGGCACCCTAGGTGCCGAGTTCAGCAACTACAGCCGCTGGATGTTCGGGGCCCGCGGCTTCCTGCCGCTCGGCGAGCAGACCACCCTTGCCGGGCGCGCCCAGTACGAGTTCGCCAACGGCGCTATTCCGTTCTTTGTGATGTACGAGCGGCTCACCAGCTGGCGGCCGGAAGACGGCTTCGGCGGCTCGTTGACGCTGCGCGCCAACCTGCCCGGCCGCTGGCTGGCGCCCAACCGGGCGCTGACCAGCGTGGACCTGCGTTACAAGAGAATCGACATCCCGTTCCCTCGCTCGCCGGTCCGGCTGTGGCTGCTGGCGTTCGCCGACGCCGGCGTAGTCTGGCTCGACGGCCAGCGGCCGAGCACCCACAACCTCCAGGGCGGCGCCGGGGTCGGGGTGCGGGCGCAGTACTCCAAGAGCGGCATGTTCGGCATCGACCTGGGCTACAGTCGCGACTCGAAGCTCGAGTTCGCGACGGCGTTTCAGTTCGCGTACTAAGGCGGCTAGGCGGCTAGGCGGCTAGGCGGCTAGTGTGACTCCAACTTAATATCCCTAATGCTGAGCAGGTGGCTCAGCGGGTGCTGATGGGTCCCGACCTGGCGATTCCGATAACGGGC
>Ga0247727_10014605_pt1 | contig 13018 bp, 2 predicted proteins | sample WisWelCaveWW1625_FD_202498 | JGI IMG/M metagenome (GOLD analysis project Ga0247727, IMG submission 202498) | Biofilm microbial communities from Wishing Well Cave, Virginia, United States - WW16-25 | ecosystem: Environmental > Aquatic > Deep subsurface > Groundwater > Cave microbial mat | place...
AGCCCAAGGGGACGCTCCTGCATCATCGCGGCCTGTGCAATTTTGCTTTCGCTTACAGCAAGGGAATGGGGATCGAGGTCAAGAGCCGCTTCCTGCAGTTCGCCTCCTTTAGTTTCGACGCTTCGGTGGCGGAGACCTTCACCACCTTGCTCTCTGGCGCCACTTTGTGTTTAGCGAGCCGGGAGACCCTGCTCTCCGGCTCGAGTTTGATCCGGTTGTTGCGAGAGGAGGAGATCACGGCCGCGATTCTGCCGCCATCCATGCTCAAGCTACTGCCGGCGGAAGGGCTGCCTGAACTACGGACTGTGATCTCGGCCGGGGAGGCTTGTTCCAGCAGTGTCGTCGCGCGATGGGCTCCTGGCCGCCGGTTCTTCAACGCCTACGGCCCCACTGAAGCCACCATCGGCCCGACCTTTGGCCTGGTGAACGAAGTCCCGCCAGCGGGTAGAGAGGAAGCGAGAAACATCCCTATCGGTCGTCCCATCGCTAACACTCAAATCTACCTGCTGGACCGCCATCAGCAGCCGGCGCCCGCCGGAGTGCCCGGGGAGATCTACGTCGGAGGGGTTGGAGTAGCGCGGGGTTATTTAAATCGCCCGGAGTTAACGGCGGAAAAGTTTATCCCCGATCCCTTCAGCCGGGAGCCCGGAGCACGCCTTTATAGGACAGGCGACCGGGCACGTTATCTGCCGGACGCTAACATTGAATACCTGGAACGCATTGACCGCCAGGTCAAGCTACGCGGCTACCGCATTGAACTCGAAGAGATCGATGCTCAGCTCGAACAGCACCCTGCCGTGCGCCAGGCCGTCGTTCTCGCCAGAGAAGACAAGGCTGGCAACCAGCGGCTGGTCGCCTATCTCGTCCCACAAGAAAGCCGGCGTCTGGAATTGTGGCCTTCGGTGGCCGAATACTTCATCTACGACGACCTGCTCTATTACGCTATGACGCATGATGAGCGCCGCAACCGGAGCTATCAGGTGGCGATCAATCGGGCCGTCAAAGATAAAGTGGTCCTGGATATCGGCACCGGCCAGGATGCCATTCTGGCGCGGTTCTGTGTCGAGGCCGGAGCTCGGCGAGTCTATGCCATCGAACTGCTGGCAGAGTCCTTCCGGAAAGCTAAAGCTTGCATCCGGCAGTTCGGCCTCGAAGACCGGATCATCTTGATTCAGGGCGATGCCACCCAGGTGCAGTTGCCCGAAAAGGCGGATGTTTGCGTCTCAGAGATTGTGGGCGCCATTGGCGGGACGGAAGGCGCCAGCCTCATCCTCAATAATGCCTGGCGACATCTCAAAGATGGCGGGACGATGATCCCGGCGCGCAGCCTGACACACATCGCGGCGGTGAATCTGCCGGATGCGCAGTTTCTCGCTCAGCCGGGGTTTACTAAACTCACCGCCGGGTACGTCGAGAAGATCTTCGCGCAGGTCGGCCACCGGTTCGACCTGCGCCTCTGCTTCAAAGGTCTCAGGCCATCGGATTTAATTTCAGAGGCGGGTGTCTTTGAAGATTTGGACTTTAGCGGCCCCACCAGCCCCGAGTACCAACGGGATCTGACGCTTCGGATCACGAAAGACGGCCGGATGGATGGGTTTCTGGCGTGGTTACAGTTGCACACCACACCGGGCGAAGTGATCGACATCCTGGAGCAGGAACACTGCTGGCTGCCGGTCTATTTCCCGGTCTTTTATCCCGGGATCGAAGTCTCAAAGGGCGAGGTGCTGCGGGCGAGGGTTACAGCCACGCTTTGTGAGAACAAGCTCAATCCGGACTATCGAGTCAGCGGGCAGTTGATCAGAGCCAACGGCGAGAGCGTTGGCTTCGATTACACTTCCTATCACTACAAACCAGCCTATAAACAAACACCGTTTTATAGATCACTGTTTGCCCCGGAAAGAGATCGACCGGAAAGAGATCGAGAGGATGCCATCAAAGTGATCTCCCATCAGCCAGTGAATATCAAGAGTCAGGACCTGAGGGCTTACCTGAAGGATCGGTTACCCGAATACATGATCCCGGCGGCCTTTGTCACTTTGGAAGCGCTGCCGCTGACGCCCAACGGCAAAGTCGACCGCCAGGCGTTGCCGGCTCCCAGTGCTGAGCGCTCCGACTCAGGGTCGACTTATGTCCAGCCGCAAACCCAACTGGAGCAGACCATCGCCGCCGTCTGGCAAGAGGTCCTGGGAGTGGAACAGGTGGGGATTCAAGACAACTTCTTCGATCTAGGAGGCCATTCCTTACTTCTGGCCAAGGCGCAAGCGAGATTGCAGGAGATTACCGGCAAAGAGATCCAGATTGTCGAGATGTTCCGCTCTCCCACCGTCAGCACCCTGGCCGAATATTTGAGTCAGGAACACGATGGCCGGACCTCCTTTCAGGAAAGTCGCAATCGCGCCGTGAATCAAAGAGAAGCAATGAATCTCGGGTAGCTCTCGGTGTATGAGGAGCAAATCCAATGACTAACGAAACCAAAATTCCCGCCCCGAATGACAAACTACACATCGCCATTATTGGCCTCGGCTGCCGGTATCCGGGCGGCGCCGACAATCCGGAAGCCTACTGGGATCTCATGCGAAACGGTGTGGATGCGATCACCGAGGTTCCTGCCGACCGGTGGGATAGTCGTCGCTTCTACCATCCGGACTCAGCCACCCCGGGCAAGGCCAATTCGCGCTGGGGCGGCTTCGTCGAAAAGATCGCCCATTTCGATGCGCGTTTCTTCGGCATCTCCCCGCGAGAAGCCACGAGAATGGATCCTCAGCAAAGACTGCTGTTGGAAATTGCCTGGGAGGCGTTGGAGGATGGCGGCCAGGTGCCCGCGGCGCTGGCCGGCGCCGAGGTTGGAGTTTTCATCGGCATTTCGACCTATGATTACGGAGAGATCACACATGGCATGAACGATCGCGAGCACCTCGATGCTCATTCAAATCTGGGAGGGTCGCTGAGCATCGCCGCGAACCGTATCTCCTATGCCTTTGACTTCAGGGGGCCGAGTTTTGCCGTAGACACGGCTTGCTCTTCATCGCTGACCGCGATCCACCTCGCTACTCGAAGTCTCCGGGATGGAGAATGCAAGCTCGCCCTGGTTGGGGGCGTGAACGCTGTCCTCAAGCCTGAATCAACCATTGGCTTCAGTCGAGCCTCGATGCTCTCTCCGGATGGTCGTTGCAAAGCTTTCGATGCCCGGGCCAACGGTTACACCCGGGCCGAGGGCGCCGGCATCGTGGTTCTAAAGCCTCTGACGGATGCCCTGGCGGATGGTGACCCGATTTATGCCGTCATCCGCGGCAGCGCCATTAACGAGGACGGGCACACCAGCGGAATTACGGTTCCCGGCCGTGCAGCCCAGGAAGCGATGCTGCGGGACGCGTATCGGCGGGCCGGGTTCTCGCCGGGGGAGGTACAGTACGTCGAAGCGCACGGGACAGGCACCCCGGTCGGCGATCCGATCGAGGCGCAAGCCCTGGGAACGGTGCTCTCCACCGGCCGTCCTCCCGGAAGCTACTGCGTCATCGGATCGGTCAAGACCAATATCGGACATTTGGAAGCCGGGGCGGGCATGGCCGGCCTGATCAAGGTCGCCTTGATGCTGAAGCATCGTGAGATTCCGCCGATCCTGCATCTCCAGGAGCTGAACCCCAATATTCCTTTTGACGAGCTTCAATTGCGGGTCCCGCGGACCCTGGAACCGTGGCCGACTAACGGGAATGTACCCGCCCGCGCGGGCGTAAATTCCTTCGGTTTCGGTGGAGCCAACGCGCACGTGGTAGTGGAAGAGGCTCCACGATCGGATGAGAAGCCGCCATCCGCCATCCGCCATCCGCCATCCGCCTACCTTTTGCCATTGTCCGCTCGCAGTCCTGAGGCGCTGCGGGCTTTTGCGCAGGCTTACCGGGATTTTCTGAGCGCTAAAGCGTCTGAGGCGCCAGTTCATGACTTGTGTTATACCGCCAGTCTGCGGCGAAACCACCATGACTATCGGTTGGCTTTGGTCGGTCACTCTCATCAGGAGTTGATTGAACACCTGGATGCCTGGCTGGCCGGAGAGACTCGTCCGGGCATGTCTTCCGGCCACCAGGCTCCCGGTCACCGTCCCAGGCTCGTTTTTGTCTTCTCCGGGATGGGCCCGCAGTGGTGGGCGATGGGACGCGAGCTCCTGGAACAAGAGCCGGTCTTTCGAGAGGCTGTCGAACGATGCGACGAGTTGCTCCGGCAATACGCCGGCTGGTCCCTGCTGGAGGAACTGAGGGCTGATGAGTCCCGTTCACGCATGGGTGAAGCCGAAATCGCCCAACCGGCGAATTTTGCCCTTCAGGTCGCTCTCGCCGCCCTGTGGCGCTCCCGGGGCGTGGAACCGGATGCGATTATCGGCCACAGCGCGGGAGAAGTTGCGGCCGCTTATGTGGCCGGAGCGCTGAGTCTGGAAGAAGCCGTCCGGGTCATCTTCCATCGCAGCCGCTTACAACAGCGAGCGACCGGGAAAGGGAAGATGGCGGCTGTCAGCCTGTCATTGGCCGAAGGCTTGCGCGCCCTGGAAGGCTATCAGGACCGTCTGTCGGTTGCGGCGATCAACAGCCCCAAGGCAATCACTTTGTCCGGCGATGCCGATGCTCTCGCGGAAGTTATTCACTCCCTGGAACAGAGACAGGTTTTCTGCCGTCTCCTGCAAGTGGCGGTGCCTTACCACAGCCCTCACATGGATCCTCTCGAGGACGAATTGCGACGATCCCTACAGGGGCTTGAGGTGCGGCCTACACTGATCCCACTCGTCTCCACCGTCACCGGAAAGATGGCCACCGCCCAGGATTTCGACGCTGAGTACTGGTGGCAAAATGTGAGGCACCCGGTTTATTTCGCGGACGCGATGGATCGGCTGATCAGTAATGGTGCTGACCTCTTCCTCGAATTAAGCCCTCACCCGGTGCTTGCCGGCACGATCTCCGAATGCCTTTTGACGAACGGACAGAAGTCTGCTGTCCTGCCTTCACTGCGCCGCCAGGAAGCGGAGCGGGAACAGATGCTGGGGTCTCTCGGCGCTCTCCATACCCTGGGCTACCCCGTAGCGTGGGACTCGCTCTACCGGGAAGGCGGACGATTCGTTCGGCTGCCATCCTACCCCTGGCAACACGAGCGGTATTGGCAGGAATCCGAAGTGGCGGAAACGAGCAGGCTGGGACGACAGGTCCACCCGCTGCTGGGCCGTCGTCTGGCATCGGCCCAGCAGTCGTGGGAGATCGAGGTAGATAAGCAGCTCCTGCCGTATCTGGACGACCATCGGATCCAGGGGACCGTGGTCTATCCCGGCGCGGCCTACGTGGAGATGGCCCTGGCCGTTGGCAGGGAAGTCTTTGGGGAGGAGCCTTGTGTGCTGGAGGAGATCGAGTTTCAAAAAGCCCTCTTCCTGCCCGAGACTGAATCAACCAGGCTTCAGGTGACCTTCGACCCGGAGACGGCGTCTTTCAACATCTACAGCCGAGCCAGAGACCCTAAACAAGATCCTAAGCAAGCATGGACGCGCCATGCGAGAGGAAAGCTTTATCAGGAAAGCGGCGTCGCCGGGCCGGTGGCGCCAGTGGATCTGGATAAGGTTCGCGATCATTGCTCCAGGGACATCTCGGACATTTGCTACCCGGAATTCAGGACGCTCGGACTCGAGTACGGCCCGGCTTTTCAGGGGATCGAGCAACTCTGGCAGGGCCAGGGAGAAGCGCTCGCGGCGCTCCGAATCCCTGAAGCGGTGGCCGGAGATCTCCAGGACTACCAATTCCATCCGACTCTCATTGACGCCTGCTTTCAGGCCATGCTCGGCACTCTGCTTGCGGCGGGGGCGGATCATAACGCGGTCTACCTGCCGGTGAAGATAGAACGGCTCCGGGTCCTCGGCCGTCCCGGCTCGCGAATGTACAGCCATGCCCGTCTGACTGAGCGAGACGCCAGTGGCCTGGAAGGAGATATCCAGCTCTGCGATGAAGATGGGAATGTCCTGATCGAGTTTCAGGGGTTCCGTTGCCAGGCTCTGGAAGGTGCGCGAGCGGATATTTCGGAAGATTTGGGCAATTGGCTATATGAATTTAAGTGGGAACCTGTTCAGCCGCCTGTTCAGTCGGAGGACCGGGTTAGGGAAGCGATTCCCTCTCTACACGAGTCGCCCCACGAGTCCCCGGGAAGCTGGTTAATTTTTGCGGACAGAGGCGGTGTCGGATTGAAATTGGCGGAACTGCTGAAATCACGTGGCCAGCGCCCCATCCTCATTTCTCCGGGGAAAGCCTATCGTCGGATTGATCAGACGCGCTTCCAGGTCAGCCCGGAACGAGCGGAAAACATCCATAAGCTGCTTGAGGCTGTCAAGTCCGATCAGCTCGATTGTCGCGGCGTGATACATCTTTGGAGCCTGGACGCGCCTCCGCCGGAGGAGACGACGCGGGCCTCACTGGAGTCGGCGCAGAGTCTCGGATGCGTCACCGCGTTGCACCTGGTTCAGGCGCTGGCCAAAGCCGATTGGACAAATTCCACCCGTCTCTGGCTGGTGACCCGAGGGGCTCAGGCAGTGGACACGGAGAGCGATTCGGCGGCGATTGCCCAATCTCCTCTGTGGGGACTCGGAAGAGTCATCATCAACGAAGAGCACCCGCACCTGCGCTGCCGGATGGTGGATCTGAGCGCGCCGGAACATTATGAGGATTCCGCCGGCGAGATCCGGCTTCTCTTCGATGAGTTGTGGTCGGACGACCACGAAGAGGAGGTGGCTTTCCGCCGGGGCCTGCGCTATGTCCACCGATTGAACCGGGCGCCGGCCGAGGCTCTCGAGCCGGATTCGCAAAAAAGAGTCAGGGCCGCGGATGACCAACCTTTCTGCCTGGAGATTTCAAAGCCAGGGCTGTTAGACGCCCTGACCCTGCGAGAGACCGGACGCCAGGCGCCGGGTCCCGGCGAGGTTGAAATCCGGGTCTACGCCACAGGCCTCAACTTCAGGGATGTGATGAAAGCGATGGGCATTTATCCCGCTGAAGAGAATGAGAGGTTGTGGCTTGGTGACGAGTGCGCCGGGCGAATCGTCGCGATCGGGGAAGGCGTTGCCGGGTTCAAGATCGGAGATGAGGTCATTGCCGTCGCCCCTGGTTGCTTCAGCGCGTTTATCACGACTTCCGCGACCCTGGTGGTTCCCAAGCCCGCTCATCTCAGTTTTGAGGAAGCAGCCACGATTCCGATTGTGTTTTTAACTGTGTATTACGCTTTACACACGCGGGCGCAACTGCGCCGGGGTGAGCGAATCCTGATTCACGCCGCCGCCGGAGGCGTCGGGCTGGCGGCCGTCCAATTCGCCCAGCACGTTGGGGCGGAAATCTTCGCCACGGCGGGCAGCCCGGAAAAACGGGAGTTTCTGCGCTCCCTCGGCGTCAAGCATGTGATGGATTCCCGGTCGCTGGCCTTCGCCGATGAAGTGTTGGCGCTTACCGAGGGGAAGGGCGTGGACGTTGTCCTGAACTCTCTGGCGGGAGACGCCATCCCCAAGAGCCTCTCGGTCCTGGATGCCTATGGGCGTTTTCTGGAAATCGGCAAGCGTGATATTTACCAGAACAGCAAGCTCAATCTACGACCCTTCCGGAAGAACCTGTCATTCTTTGCCATAGACCTTGGGCGGCTGTTCCAGGAACGGCCGGCGGTTGCCGGGGAACTGCTCCGCGAAGTAATGCAATATATGGAAAGTGGAGCCCTCCGCCCCATCCCCACCCGGACATTCCCCATCTCAGAGGTGGTAAACGCCTTCCGCTATATGGCTCAAGCCAAACACACGGGGAAAATCGCGCTGTCTTTGCGAGACCCGGAAGTGTCGCTCGCTCCCGCCGTTAATCAGGTTATTCCATTCCGCCCCGATGGTACGTATCTCATTACCGGAGGATTGGGCGGGTTCGGTTTAGCCGTTGCCCAATGGATGGTCGAAAAAGGAGCACGCCATCTGGTCTTGATCGGAAGGAGTGGCGCATCGCCCGAGGCGGAGAAGGCGATCGAGGCGATGAAGCAGGCGGGCGCCCAGGTCGTCGTCGCCCGGGCGGATGTCGTCGAGGAGCGGCAGGTGGCCGCTGTCCTCGCCGATATCGATCGGTCCGGGCTGCCTGTTCGAGGCATTATGCACGCCGCGATGGTGCTTGACGACGGCTTCCTGTTCCAACTCGACCAGGAACGGTTCAACCGGGTGATGGCGCCCAAGGTGATGGGAGCCTGGAATTTACATACCCGGACCCTGGCTGCCCCGCTGGATTTCTTCGTGCTTTTCTCCTCGGTCACTTCACTGATCGGGAATCCGGGACAGGGGAATTACGTTGCCGCGAACGCCTTTCTCGATGCTCTGGCGCACTACCGTCGGGCCCGGAACCTTCCGGCGCTGTCAATCAACTGGGGAGCGATAGGCGAAGTCGGTTACCTCGCTCGACACAGTGAGGTCGGTGAGCATCTGGAGCGACAGGGACTCGGAGCCTTCTCCACGAAGCAGGCCATGGCAATACTGGAACACCTCCTCGGGCGGAATCCGGTCCAGATCGGCTCCATTAACATCGACTGGCAGAAGTGGAGCAAGTTTTCGCCGGAGACGGCCGTATCGCCGCGGTTTTCTCACCTGGTGCGTGAAGCCCAGGACCAACGAAAAGACGATGATCAGAGGGAAGGCGGAAATTCGCTCCTCAACCTGATCCTGGCCGCGGAGCCGGAAGAGCGCCAGCAGACATTGGCGACGCGCCTTTGCGAACAAGTGGCCAAGGTATTGGGAGCTTCGGCATCCGAGCTCGATACCGAGCAGCCTCTGATCAGTTTCGGGCTTGACTCGATCATGGCCATCGAGATGAGCCATTGGATCGGAAACGAGTTGCGGGTGGAGGTGCCGACCATGGCCCTCATCCAGACTCCTAACATCGCCAGTCTTGCAGCACAGATCCTCGACCAACTGGATGCACGACTGGCTGTAGTCTCTTGATATGCTGAAAGCTGCTATTGGTGCCGATCTTTTACACACACTAATCCAAGCTCAGGAGGTCCCATGAAGTTAATTATCAAGCAAGTCACCAACAACAGTGAAGAGATGGCTGCAATGTTCCGCATACGGCACGAAGTTTTCGAGCGCGAGCACGGGATTGCAATGGCGCAATTGCAGGTCTTCGATCAGACGAACGCTTTCCATCTGCTCGCCCGGGCCGAGCCTGGCGGGAAGCCGGCCGCGACGCTCACCGTGGTGGACACGAGCGGCAACCATCAGCTTCACGAGAGCTACGGCTTAAAGTTCGACCCGCGAGCGCGCGCGGCTCGCTATACCCAACTGGCCGTGCTCGAGCAGTATCGCGGGATGGGCCTGCCGTTGCGGCTGGTATTCGAGGCGCATCGCCGGTTCATCTTACCCGGCCAGTTCGATTATTCATGGTTGTTATTCGATGCCGAGCGCGCCGCCGTCTCCTCCCTCTGCCGGCAGCTCGCTTTTACCCCGAGTCTGGACGCCTTCCCATCCGAATACGGCCTTGCCCGCTCGTTGGTGAGGGACGAGAGCGCGCCGCGCTCCAGGCAGGCTGTCCAGCAAGTCAAGCAATACTTTGAGCAGGACCGCAGCGATTTTCGCTGAACGATCCCCGACTCACACACACAGATCAACCAGACGCCAGGCGAGGGGATAACACACATGTCACCCTTTCCGGCTTATATAAACTGCGAAGTTCGCTTGAGGTCAAAAAGAAATGCAAATAGCTGTAAAATTCGCTTCAGACCATAAGGAGATGCAACCGGAAGAAATCATCAACGGCTTCCGGCTTTCGCCGCAACAGGAGCGTCTCTGGTTATTACAACAGGAAACTCCAGCCTATCGCGCCCAGTGCGCCATTCTGCTCGAAGGCAGTCTCAAGACCGAGGTTTTAAAGGAGACCATACATCGAGTTATCAGGCGTTATGAAGTTCTGCGCACGACTTTTCACAGTCTGCCCGGCATGAAAACCCCGGTTCAGGTTATCGCTGACAATAGCGCGCCAGCCTGGCAGGTCCGCGACCTGAGTGACCGGAGCCCCCAGGATCAGGCGGCCGAGATCGAGGATCTTTTCCGGAAGGATCGAAGCTGCCCGGTTGACTTCGGGCAAGGCCCGCTTCTGCGGGCGTCTTTACTGACTCTGTCCGCGGATAAACAGGTTCTCTTTCTCAGCTCGCCCTCCATGTGCGCGGACGCCCGGACGCTCCAGAACCTGGTTCACGAAATCAGCCAGTCTTACGACGCGTGCCTAACGGACGAGGACCTGCGCGAGGAGCCAATGCAGTATGTGCAATTCTCGGAGTGGCAGAATGAGTTACTCGAGGACGAAGATGCCGAGGCAGGGAAAGATTTCTGGCGCAAGCAGCCCGCGGCGGCTTTCCCCGCTTTGAAGCTTCCTTTTGAAAACGAGCGCGCCGTCGGCGCCGCGAGCGGTAGCGAGCGTGGCTTTTTTGACCCTGACTCTCTGGCATTGGCGATTGACCGCGAGACGGCGGCAAAGATCGCCGCCCTGGCGAAAAAGCAGGACGCCTCGACCGCCGACTTCTTACAGGCGTGCTGGCAGACGTTGCTCTGGCGGCTCGCGGGCGAGAGCGACATTGTCATCGGTCAGGCCTGCGACGGCCGGCAGCATGAGGTACTGCATAACACCCTCGGGTTGTTTGCCAAATGGCTGCCGATACATTGCCATTTTGAGGAGAACTTTCGATTCACCGAGGTCCTCTCTCAGATCGCCGCGTCCGGGCGCGCGGCCTACGAACGGCAGGAATATTTTGTCTGGCCGGATGGTGTGGATGGTGGAGATAGCTCGATCTTTGAATCCCCCCAGCGGAAGCTGGGGGATCGTGGAGATAGCTCGATCTTTGAATCCCCCCAGCGGAAGCTGGGGGATCGTTCAAGCCCAGCCTACGGCACGCATCCGCCGTTTTTCCCCTTCGGGTTCGAGTTCGAGGAGCGCCCGTTGCCGCAGCGAGTCAATGGGTTGTCGTTTTCGGTTTATAAGCAGAACAGTTGCACGGAACGTTTTAATATCAAGCTGTCCTGTCATCGGATGGGCGATTTGCTGACGGCGGAGTTTCATTACCATCCGGGGCGCTACGCTGCGGAGGATGTTAAACGCCTGGCCGGACATTTTGAAACGCTCTTAAGAAGCGCGGTCGAGGATGTCGAAGCTCCGATTGGTGAATTGGAGATATTGAACGAAGCAGACCGCCGCGAATTGTTAGTCGCATTCAACCGCACGGAAACGGACTATCCTCAAGACAAATGCGTTCACCGGCTTTTTGAGGAGCAGGTGAAGTTTACTCCGGACAACCCGGCGGTGGAGTTCAAGGACCAGCAATTGAGTTACGCCGAACTCAATGCCAGAGCCAATCAACTGGCCCGCCACCTGCGGAAACAGGGAGTGGGGCCGGAAACGATGGTCGCCCTTTGCCTCGAACGCTCGGTGGAAATGGTGGTGGGCATTCTGGGTATTCTCAAGGCGGGCGGCGCCTATGTGCCGCTGGAGCCGACGTATCCGAAGGAACGTCTGGCGTTCGTTCTGGCGGATACCCGAAGCGCAGTGCTGCTGACCCAGGAGCGAGTGGTAGAAGCTTTGGGGATTTCGGAAGGAGAGAAGGAGAGAAGGAGAGAAGGAGAGACAGAGAGACAGAGAGAATCCGACAACCTCTCCGTCTCTCCGTCTCTCCGTCTCTCCGTCTCTCCGTCTCTCATCGTGGTCTGTCTGGACTCGGACTGGGAGACCATCGCCGAAGAGAGTGAAGAGAACCTGGCCGGTGAAGCGACCGCCGGGAACCTGGCCTATGTGATCTATACCTCCGGCTCCACGGGCAGGCCCAAAGGCGTGATGATCGCGCATCGCTCGGTTGTGAACCTGGCCGCCGGCCTCCGTCAGACTGTGTATGCCGGTCAAGCTGCGCCTCTGCGAGTGAGCCTGAACGCTCCGGTAACTTTCGACGCATCGGTCAAGCAACTGGTGCAATTGCTCGACGGTCACACGCTGTGCATCCTGCCGGAGGAAGTCCGGCCCGAAGGGCATGAGCTGTTGTCTTATGTCAGTCGCCACGGGCTGGATGTACTGGATTGCACGCCGGCTCAGTTGCAGCTTCTACTGGCAGCCGGTTTTGCTCAGAAGCCGGATTCGGCCACAAATGACAATGCTGCCGGGTGTGAACCCGCAGTAGCTTGCTATCGACCTAATGACAATGCTGCCGGGTGTGAACCCGCAGTAGCTTGCTATCGACCTAAACTGGCGCTGGTCGGCGGAGAGGCGATGGACGATGCCACCTGGGCATTCCTGGCCGGGAACGACCTGACGAGCTTCTACAATGTCTACGGCCCGACTGAGTGCACGGTGGACGCCACGGTCTGCCGCTTGCAGTCAATGCCGGAGCCGGCGATCGGACGGCCCATCGCGAATGCCAAAACCTATTTGTTGGACGAGCGCCTCAGGCCGGTCCCCATCGGCGTTCCCGGCGAGCTGCATATCGGCGGCGCCGGCCTGGCCCGCGGCTATCTCAACCGGCCGGATCTGGCGGCTGAGAGATTTATTCCGAACCCATTCAGTGAGGAGCCGGGCGCCCGCCTTTACAAGACCGGCGACCTGGCTCGCTACCTGCCCGATGGCAGCATCAAGTTCCTCGGCCGCATAGATCACCAGGTGAAGCTCCGCGGCTATCGCATCGAACTGGGGGAGATCGAGGCGGTGCTCGAGCAGCATCCGGCGGTGCTCGATGGCGTGACCATCATCCGGGAGGATGTGCCTGGCGACTCGCGCCTGGTGGCTTATGTCGTTTTGGCGCGGGAGCCGGGATCGGTGATGAGTGAGTTGAGAGGCTTCCTCAGAGAGAAGCTGCCCGAGTATATGGTTCCTTCAGCGTTCGTCAGGCTGGATGAAGTGCCTTTGACGCGACACGGGAAGGTAGACCGCCAGGCGCTGCCCGCTCCCGAGAGCGAGCGCCCGGAATTGCACGCCGCTTACGTCGCGCCCAAGAGCAGGATCGAAGGGACCATTTG
>Ga0247727_10014606_pt1 | contig 13018 bp, 12 predicted proteins | sample WisWelCaveWW1625_FD_202498 | JGI IMG/M metagenome (GOLD analysis project Ga0247727, IMG submission 202498) | Biofilm microbial communities from Wishing Well Cave, Virginia, United States - WW16-25 | ecosystem: Environmental > Aquatic > Deep subsurface > Groundwater > Cave microbial mat | place...
GTCGAGGTCGAGCGTCGGGAGGATGAACCGCGGAGCGTCGATCGGCGCGGTCCCGGGAGGGGTCGCCGAGGCGCCGCCCAGGAGCAGAAGCCCGGCGAGGAACGCGAGCTTCAGCCCGCGCAGCACGCGGATCGGGGCCGCGCGGCGTGGGGCGCTCGACGGCAACGTCTCCATGACCGTGCGGACGAACGTGTCGTCGACCGCGAGGTCGATCCATTCCCGCTCGAGCAACTGGGCCAGACGGCGCTCACGCGCGAGCAGGATCTTGCACGCCGTGCACCGAGGAATGTGGCGCGCGGCTTCGATCGCCTCGGCCGGCTCGGCCTCCTGCTCCGCGATCCGGTACAACAGCGGACGGATTCGATCGCACGTCGACATGATCAGGTCTCCGAGTCGAGGACATCGGCGAGATCGGTCCGCAGCATCTCCCGCGCGCGAAAGATGCGATTCTTGACGGTGCCGAGCGGCAGGCTCGTGATCCGCGCGATCTCGTCATACCGGCAGTGCTGGCGGTGACGGAGCAGGATCAACTGGCGGTACTCCGTAGGAAGCCGGCGAATCGCGACCTCGATCCGCGCCTCGAGCTCGCGCGCGCGGAGCATCTCGTGCGGCGTGGGCTCATGACCGGCCAGCGGGCGTGCGGGTGTGCCGCCCGACTCGTCCGACGTATCCCCCGGTAGGTGGAGCGTCCTCGGCTCCTTCTTCCGCAGATGATCGATGGCGCGGTTCGATGCGATGCGGTACAGCCAAGTCGCGAACCGGAACCGGGAATCGTAGCTCGCAAGCGACATGTAGACTTTGAGAAAAACTTCCTGCGCCAGATCCAACGCACCATCCCGCTGGCCGGTGATCCGGTACAGATGGTTGATGAGCGAGCGCTGGTGTCGTCGCACCAGATCCTCGAACGCACCGCGATCCCCGCCCAGGGCGGCCGCGACGAGCGCCTCGTCGGTCGCCCGCGGAGCGGGAACCGGAGCGACCGGGGAGCGATGGTTCGGGGATGGCTTCATGGACGTCCCTGCGTCCGGTAGTACGTCCGGAATCGACTTTGGTTTCGCCGTCCCGTATCCGGCAGCCAGGCGCCGGATCGGCCATCGACTCTGGAGAGAAAAGCGCCATGCTACGATCGACGCGCCCGCGGCCCCACCGCGGCCGCGACCGGCAGAAGACAGGGGCATGGCCCGACCGCCAGACGACAGCCTGGAGCGCCCGTGGACGGACGGCTCCTGGGATCTCCGGTTAGGGGCGGCGGACCGGATCGCCGGTCTGCTCGCGGACCCGACGCTTCCGGGAGACCGGGTGCTCGCCCGGCTACGCGACCTCGGTCACGCGGAGGCCGTTCCGGCATGCGCTCTCGCCGCGAGCCGTGTGCTGTCGCTCGACCTCTCCGAGGCAGAGGCCGAGGCCTTCTTGACCGAGGTGCTGCGCCACCGCGCGACTCTTCGGGAGCGGCTCGGGCGGGACCTGGGATTCGTCGGCGCGTCGATGGACTACCTGTGCAACGTACGTCCGGGGCGCTGCAACGTCGGCGTGGTCGATGATCCGCCGGCCGGATCGGTCGCCCCCGGCATCGACCGCCGCACCGGCGTTCTCGATCGCCGGGCGGTCCACCGCGAGCTGGAACGCGAAGCCCGTCGCTCGTTGCGTCACGGTTGCCGGGCTGCGCTGCTCCTGGCCGACCTGGATCGCTTCGGCGCTTTGAACGCACGGTTCGGTGCGGAGTTTGGGGACGCGGTGATCGAGCGGGCGGGCCGCGCGGTCCGGCGCGCCGTTCGCGAGTCGGACGTCGTCGGCCGTTACGGTGGCGACGAGTTCCTCGTCATCCTCCCGCGCTCGGATCGGGGACAGGCATCGACGGCCGCCGAGCGGCTGCGGCGTTCGCTGGCCGCGGACTTCCAGGAGTTCCCGGTGGCCGGGGAGGTGGTGAGCCTGACGGTCTCGGTCGGGATCGCCTGCTTTCCCGAGGACGGGAACAGCAGAGCGGCCTGGGTCGCGGCGGCGGGCCGCTCCTTGGGCCGGGCAAAGGACGGGGGCCGGGCGCGCGTCGTGGCGCACCCGACGGAGCGCCGTTCGTCGATCCGTCTCCCGATGTCCCGCAGCGTGTCGACGCGCGTGACCTGGGACGATGGTCGAAGCGTCGACGCGCGCACGGTCGAGATCGGGTCCGACGGGGTCGTGATCGAGGGACTCGATCAGGCGACGCAGCACGATCTCGTGCGGCTCCGGATCGACGGCCATCCCGTTCCGTGCCACGTTCGGGGGAGGGTTCTCCGCTGGGACCCGTGCGGGGGACGTGCCGTGATCGTCCTCGCCGAGCGCAACGCCCTCGAATCGCTCGCGGGACGGACAGGGATCCATACGGTCCGTATCACGGCGCGCGGGAGCGCGCCGTGATCACCCAGGAAGAAGCGGAAGGGCTGCGATCGGAGCTGTTCGGGCTCCTCGCCGAGGACGCGTACAACGCGCAGCGACTCCTCGAACAGCTGGATCGGTTATGGCGCGAGCGCGGCGCGAGCCCCCACGCGGCCTTGCTGATGCTCCTCACGCGTCTGGCATTCGACGAGGCCGATGCCCGCCGACACTGGGCCGGCATCGTCGAGCGCCAGCAGGATCTCCGCAAGGCCCTCGGGCGAGACCCCGGGATCCGGGTGGCCCTGCTCGACTACTTCGTGCACGGGAATCACCAGCTCGTGCAGCCGCGGCTCATCGACCTCGAGATGACCGACACGAGCGAGATCGACGCGGCCCGGGACGCGAAGACCGGGCTCGTGGCCGACCGCGCGTTCCGTACCGCGTTACAGCAGGAGCTGCGGCGAGCCCGCCGTTATGGCGACAGGGCGTCGCTCGTGCTGTTCGACCTCGACGGATTCGCTGCCGTGAACGCGCGTGTCGGCGGGATCGTCGGGGACCGGCTGCTCCGCGAGGCTGCGCTGTTGCTGTCGAATCGAATCCGGGACGTCGACATTGCCGCGCGGCCGGGCGAGGACGAGCTGGCCGTGCTCCTGCCGGAAACCGATCGCAACGGAGCGCTCCTGGTCGGCGAGCGGTTCCGCCGCGAGGTCGAGTCGTTCTTCTCGCGACGAGAGGCGGCGGGCGAGTCGGTCGGCCTCACGGTGTCCGGAGGGATCGCGACGTTCCCCGAGGACGCGACGACCCCGGACGCCCTCTTGGTCTCCGCCGCCCAGGCGCTGTATCAGGCCAAGGCCTTGGGCAAGAACGTCGTCCATACCTTCCTCGCCGAGCGGCGGCGCTTCTTGCGCTTCGAGCTCGAGCCGGGACGGTTCGAGGTCGAGGTGCTCGGATCGCAAGGGACGACGAGCGGCCGGCCGCTCGTCGGGTCGGGCAGCGGGATCCTGTTCCTCGCTCCCGATGCGATCGATGTCGGCGCACGGATCGAGATCCGGCTCGCCGCGGGTGGCGCAGGCGCTCGCAGCGTGCGTTTGCGGGGCAACGTCGTGCGCGTCGAGGCGCTTCCGGCGGCGATACCGGTCGACGGGGCCGCGCTTCCGGATCGATTCGAGATCGGGCTCGACCTCGACGGTCCGGGTGGCGAGGGGATGCCGGACGTTCTCGAGTTCCTCGAGCGCACCCGACGCGGGCCCGAGCATGCCTGAGCAGGGCACGGATCACGCGCGATGCGCCGCGTGTTGAGCATCGACACGTCGACGTGGTGGGGCGGCGTCGCGCTGCTCGAGGACCGCGCCGCCGACGGGAGCACGGACGTCGTGGCGGAGATGGGCGCGCTCGTCCGGGACTCGCACCTGCAGCACGTGCTGACGTGGATCGAGCGGCTCCTGGCCGAGGCGGAATGGTCGCGAACGAGCATCGACGGCTTCGTCGCGACTCGCGGGCCCGGCTCGTTCACCGGGATTCGCGTGGGTCTCGGGACCATCCGGGGTCTCGCGATCGCCTCCGGACGACCGTGCGCGGGGGTGTCGACCCTCGAGGCGATGGCGCACGCTCACGGGCCGGCTGGGGTCGACCGGATTCCGATTCTCACCGCGGGTCGCGGCGAGGTCTTCGCCGCACGCTACGATCCCGGATCGAGCCCTCCGCGCGTTCTCGAGCCGGCGTGGCTCGGCACCCCCGCACGCCTCGCGCGGGAGGCCGCTGGCGGGGCGCTGTTGATCCCGGCTCGCGGCCAGGAAGACCGCCTGGAGTCGCTGGCCGGCGAGATCGGACGATCGTGGGCCCAACCGGTGCGCGGCATGGCCGCCGCGGCCGGAGATCTGGCTCTCTCGCGCGGCGACCTCGCCCATGGGACCGACCTCGCGCCGCTCTACCTGCGCCCCCCGACCGCGGAGCTCGACGGGCGTGCCGACTGACCTCGGCGGGGTCCCGACCGGCTCTGCGATCCGCCCGATGCGGGTCGAGGACCTCGAGGAGATCCTCGCGATCGAGGTGCGGTCGTTCCCCTCCCCGTGGCAGCCAGCACACTTCCTGCACGAGATCACCCGCAATCCCGTCGCCGTGAACCGTGTCGTCGAGGTGGACGGGAGGATCGTGGCCTACGCGTGCTTGTGGCGCGTGGAAGAGGAGATCGCGATCAACGACTTCGCGGTTCATCCCGAGGCGCGACGGCGAGGATTCGGCTCGTGGTTCCTGGGTGAGCTGCTTCGCGAAGCGGCGGAGCACGGTTGCACCGAGGCCACGCTCGAGGTGCGGCCGTCGAACGTCGCCGCTCGCCGCCTCTACGAGCGCCACGGGTTTCGCGAGACCGGTCGCCGCCCGAAGTACTACGCCCGGGAGGACGAGGATGCGATCGTGATGGGTGCGGACTTGCGCCTCGTCGGCCGCATTGAACCCGATGGAGGACGGGCGGTATAGTGCCCGCTCCGCAGCCACGACGCGCACGGGTGAACGGAGCGGTACGGTGCGAATCGATCGCGAAGGGCGCGTGTTCCTCGCGGTGTCGCTCGCTGTCGCCGGGGCCGCGGTGTGGCTCCATCCCCTCGCTGCGCTCCCGCCCTTGGCAGCCGGTGGGTTCGTCGCGTGGTTCTTCCGCGACCCACACCGCGATCCTCCCACCGACCCCGATGCCGTGCTGAGCCCCGCCGACGGAAAGGTGCTGGTCGCCGGTCCCCGTCGCGTCTCGGTCTTCATGAACGTATTCGACGTCCACGTGTGCCGCGCCCCGATCGCCGGCCTCGTCACCCGGGTCCGACACGTGCCGGGGAGGTTCCGGGCTGCCTACCGGGACGACGCGCCGGAGTGCAACGAGCGGGCCGAGATCGACCTCGGGCTGGGAGACGGGAGCCTCCGGTTCGTGCTGGTCGCCGGTCTGGTCGCCCGACGCATCGTTTGCCGGGTGAAGGAGGGCCAGCAGGTCACGGCGGGCGAGCGGGTCGGCCTGATCCGGTTCGGGTCTCGGGTGGACGTCGACCTTCCGGGGGAGTTCGAGCCGGTGGTCCGGCGAGGCGAACGCGTCGTGGCCGGTCGAACGGTCGTGGCCCGGAGGCGCCGGCCCGGCACCAGACCTGCGGGCGCGTTTCCGTTATAGTGGGGAGCGCGGCCGCTTGGCCGGCCAGTTTCGTCGGGTCACGACCCATGGCGAGATCCCCTCGATTGCGGCGTGGAATCTATCTCCTGCCGACGGTGTTCACCGTCGGGAACCTGTTCTGCGGGTTCTACAGCCTCGTGCTGACGTTCCGCGGCGAGATCGAGCGGGCTTCGATCCTGATCGTGGTCGCGGCGATCCTCGACGGGCTCGACGGGCGCATCGCACGGCTCACGGGGACGACCTCGCCGTTCGGCAACGAGTTCGACTCGCTGGCCGACATCGTGTCGTTCGGAGTCGCTCCGGCGATGCTCGCGTACCACTGGTCACTCTTGCCGCTCGGGCGCGTCGGCTGGCTCGTCGCGTTCCTCTTCGTCGTTTGCGCCGCGATGCGCCTCGCTCGGTTCAACATCCAGACCGCCGCCGCAGACAGGCGATGCTTCGCCGGGCTCCCGTCGCCGAGCGCCGGTGGTTCGATCGCGTGCTTGTCGTTCGCGTTCCCCCACACACCCGCGGAACGATGGGTTCCCGTCGCCGTGGCGCTCCTGGTCACGACCTTGGGACTCCTGATGGTCAGCCGGTTCCGCTATCCCTCGTTCAAGAGCCTCGAGCTGCGCAGCCGGCGGTCGTACCTCTACGTCCTGCCCCTCGCGGCGACGCTGGTCGGGATCGCAGTAGCGCCTGCGACGGCGCTGTTGACCGTTGCGGCGCTGTACCTGGTGTCCGCGCCAGCGGCCTATGCCTGGGGTGGATGGCGATCGAGACAATCAGCGGGCCGCGCAAACGAGGCTGTCGTCGATGAGCCGGCGCTCCGCTGAGCCCACAGGCACGGCACGCGTCGCCGTCGTCGGAGCCGGTTCCGCCGCGGGGACGCGGGTTCGCGAAGCGCTCGTTCGGGCCGGTGTTCCAGGGGAGCGCGTCGACCTGTACGGGTCGACCGGCGGCGAAACGGTGCTAACCGAGTACGGCGACGAGGCACGACTGATGCAGGAACCCGATCTGGCCGAGCTCGGCCGGCGGGACGTTGTGTTCTCCTGCGAAGACGGCGACCATGCGGCTCGTCTGGCTTGCCTGGCGTCCTCCGGCCACACCGTTCTCGATCTTGCCGACGGGCTGAAGGCCGATCCGCGGCGACGATTGGTGCAGTTGGACGGTGCCGGGGACACGGCACCGGTAGCCGGCGCGATCCTCGCCGTGCCGCACGAGCTGACGATCCTGCTGCTCGAGGTGCTCGGTCCGCTCGGGCACGCGCTCGGCGTGGAAGAGGCGACGGCGTTCGCCCTGCGCCCGGCTGCCGACTTCGGAGACGTGGGTCTCGACGAACTGCGCGCGCAGACGGTGCGTCTGCTGCAGTTCGAGAGGGTCCCGCGTGAGCTGTTCGCACGGCAGCTCGCGTTCAACGTGGTTCCGCAGTTCGACCTAGAGAACCCGGCGTTCTCGACGGAGGCGCGCGTTGCCGAAGAGACCGGGCGGCTCCTGGAATGGCCGGCCGGGCGGCTTGCGGTCCGCGTCGCCGTCGTGGCCGTGTTCTTCGGTCATTCCCTGCAACTGCGAATCCGTGGTCGAGGCACAGCCGCCGATGCGCGGTCGGCCCTCGAGTCCGGGGGGGTTCGCCTGGCGGGTCGCGGACGCGCGGCGCCCCGTACTCCCCTCGAGGCGGCAGCCGAGGGCGCGACGACCGTCGTCGACGTGTCGGACGACGGGATAGGCGGGATCTGGGCCTGGGTGGTCGCCGGCGATCTGCCGGCACGTCGGGCCGATCTCGCCGTGAGGATCGCCGCTCGGGTGTGCGACCTGTGACCGGCGTACGTCGACTCGCGGCGTGCTCGGCCCTTGCCACATGTGGGCTCTGGCTCGCTCCGGTTTCCGCGACCGACGTTCCGCCGCCGCCCTCTCCGACCGCGGCCGCGCTGCTCGGCGAGGTTCAGGTCGAGCGCGCATTGCTCGACGAAGATCTCGGACGGTACCGAGCGCTCGGCCGGACTCGGGCCCCGGGACTGTCACGACTTACCGAGCTGTACGCCGCGCTCGACCGGACGGTGGCGTCCACAGAGCCTGGCGCGCGGGAGCGCGCCGAGGCGCTCCTCGAGCAACTCCAGGCGGCGGAGGCTGAGGGGGAGTATTTGCGAGCGACGGAGCGCGATCTGGCGGAGCGGATCCTCCTGCGGATCCGACGCATCGCGCTCCTCGAGCAGCAGATCGCGGCGATCGATACGGGCGCCGAGCCGGAAACGGGGGCGCTGACCGGCGTGTGGGACGTGGTGCTCCTGCCGTTCTCCCAACGCGGGAGCTTCTCTCTGCGGCAGTCCGGGGCGCTCGCGAGCGGCACGTACGAGCTCGACGGCGGATTCCGCGGGAGCCTGCAGGGAACGCTCGTGAACCGCAAGGTGTTTCTCGTCCGGGTCGACTCGAAGCTCGGGCGATCCATGGAACTCGAGGGGTATCTTTCCACCGACGGCCGCACGATTCGGGGCAACTGGCTCAACTACGAGCTCGCCGGCGCCCAGGGCGGCACCGGACAGTGGTCCGCGACGCGGCGCTGACCTCGTGAGCGCTGAAGCCCGCCGAGCGCGGATGCCCTACGAGCTGCACCTCGCGCTGCGGTATCTGCGAGTCCATCGAGGCCGGACGTTCCTGTCCGTCATCACCGTGATCTCCGTCGCCGGCGTGGCGGTGGGAACCGCGGCGCTCGTGATCGCGCTCGCCCTGATGAGCGGATTCGTCGAGGACGTGCGGTCCCGGATCTTCCGTGGAGGGGTACACCTGACCGTCGTCCCGGCGGCCGGCCGGCGGGAGTTCGACGACGCTGCCGCGCTGCTCGCGCGGACGATGGGCGTCCCGGGTGTGCATGCCGCAGCGCCGGTCCTGTACGCGCCGGGAATGCTCGTGCGCGCCGGCGTCGACGACCCTGCGTTCGCCGAAATCCACGGCGTCGACCCCGCGAAGCACGCGAGCGTCACGGGCGAAGACCCCGCGACGGGGCCGTACGAAGGGCTGACCCGGCCGGGTCTTTCCGGTCGCGCGGGGATCGTGCTCGGCCGGGAGCTCGCGAGACGGCTCGGGGCGGGGATCGGCGACCCGGTCCGCGTCGTCGTTCCTCAGGTGACGCTCTCCCCGTGGGGCCCGGTGCCGTACTCGCACGCGTTCGAGGTGGTGGGCACCTACGCGTCGGAGCATTTCGACGAGGACTCGCAGCGCGCCTACGTCGCGCTCGAGGACGCGCGTCGTCTGCTCCATGCGCCGGGACGAACGTCGTGGATCGAGGTGCGTCTGGACGATTGGCGCCGGATGCAGGCGCGCAAGGCGGTTCTCCAATCCGTGCTGGGGCCGGACTGGCTCGTCGTGGATCTGGTGGAGCAGAACCGCGATCTGATCCGAGCGTTGAACATGGAAAAACTGCTGCTGTTCCTGGCGATCGGCCTGATCGTCGTCGTCGCCGCGCTGAACATCGTGTCGACGCTGATTCTGATGGTGACGGACAAGGTCAAGGAGATCGGGACGCTGTGCGCCATGGGGGCGCAGGCCCGCGGCATCGCGACGGTGTTCGTTCTCCAGGGCCTCATCATCGGGGCGGCAGGGACGGGGATCGGACTCGTCCTCGGGACCGCGATCGCGGTCGTGCTCGACCGATACCGTCTGATCCCGCTCGATCCCGAGGTGTACTATCTGACGTACGTTCCGTTCGCGCCGCGCGCGATCGACGTCGCCCTGGTCGGTCTCGCGGCGATCGCGATCTCACTGGTCGCGACGGTCTATCCGGCGTGGAAGGCGAGCCAGCTCGATCCGGTCGAGGCGATCCGCCATGAATGACGCCGCGCTGCAGGCGGAGGGACTGTGGAAGTCCTACGGGCAAGGTCCAGAGCGGATCGAGGTTCTGCGTGGGCTTGACCTGACGATCGTCGCCGGCGAGGCGGTCGCCGTCGTGGGGGACTCCGGTGTCGGCAAGTCGACGCTGCTGCACGTTCTGGGCGGCCTCGATCGCCCGGACAGGGGCCGGTTGCTCCACGGAGCCGAGGACGTCCTCGCTCTCGATCCGCCGGCGCGGGCGGCGTTTCGAAACCGAGCCATCGGATTCGTGTTCCAGTTCCACCACTTGCTCCCCGAGTTCACCGCCCTCGAGAACGTCGAGATGCCACTGCGCGTTGGCCGCTTTCCGGGCGATCCGAGCCTGCGGGCCACCGCGATCCTCGCGCGGCTCGGTCTGGCGGGGCGCCTCGCGCACCGCCCGGCGGCTCTGTCGGGGGGCGAGCAACAGCGTGTGGCGATCGCACGAGCCCTCGTCGCGGGCCCCGAGATCCTCCTGGCTGACGAGCCGACCGGGAATCTCGACCCGACCAGCGGCCGACGGGTGTTTGCAGTGTTGCGCGAACTGCAGGTCGAGCGTTCCTTCTCTCTCGTGCTAGCGACCCACAACGAGCGGCTGGCTTCCGTCTGCGATCGGGTTCTAAGGCTCGAGGACGGGCGCTTGGTCCCTCTCGAGGGTCCTGCGCGGGCGCAGTTCTTCGATGGGGCTCGCCCCGAGGGACCCGCCGGCCCTATGGTATAGTTTTTTTGATTTTGCACGGGCACTCCTCGCCAGCGAGGGCTCGCGTCATGTTCGAGAAGTTCACCGAGAAGGCCAAGCGGATCCTGTTCCTGGCCAAGTACGAGGCCAGTCAGCATGGCGCCAAGGTCATCGGAACGGAGCATCTCCTTCTTGGCCTGTTGAAAGAGGGGGAAGAGACGACCCGCGAGCTGTTCACCCGGGCGAACGTCTCGATGGACCTCCTGCAGACCGAGATCGAGCGGCGCGGCCCCGGACGGGAGAAGCTGTCCACCTCGGTCGAGATCCCGTTCGGCGAAGAAGCCAAGCGTGCGTTGCAGTACGCCGAGGAGGAGGCCGAGCGGCTGATGCATCCCACAATCGGCACCGAGCACATCCTGCTCGGTCTGCTCCGGCTCGAGAACGCGCCGGCCGGGCGGCTCCTCGCCGAGCGCGGGATGCGACTGTACGCGATTCGAGAGGACGCGGTGCAGATCTACAAACGCCGAGCGATGCCGAAGAAGAAGAAGGAAACGCCGTTTCTCAACGAGTTCTCGCGCGATCTTTCGGAGATGGCCGAGCGTCGGGTGTTCGACCCGCTCATCGGTCGCGATGCCGAGCTCGAACGAGTGGTGCAGGTCCTGTCCCGCCGGCGCAAGAACAACCCGGTTCTCTTGGGTGAGCCCGGGGTCGGCAAGACCGCGATCATCGAGGGGCTGGCCACGCGGATCGTCGACGGCGAGGTTCCGCCGTCGCTCCTGCACAAGCGCATCCTGGCCCTCGATCTGTCGCTCGTCGTCGCGGGCACGAAGTACCGCGGTCAGTTCGAGGAGCGGCTGAAGGGGATCATCACCGAGCTCACCTCGTCGGATGACGTGATCATCTTCATCGACGAGATCCATTCGCTCATCGGGGCGGGGTCGGCGGAGGGGTCGCTCGACGCGGCGAACATCCTCAAGCCCACGCTGTCGCGCGGAGAGGTTCAGTGCGTCGGCGCGACCACGCCGCGGGACTACCACAAGTACATCGAGAGGGACCGGGCGTTGGTTCGCCGGTTCCAGCCGATCCAGATCCGGCCGCCAACGGAGGAGGAGACGTTCGCGATCCTGACCGGGGTCAAGGAGCGGTACGAGCGGTTCCATGGCGTTCGCTTCTCGCCCGAGGCGGTCCACGCCGCGGTGTTCCAGTCGAACCGCTTCATCACCGACCGGTTCCTGCCCGACAAGGCGATCGATGTTCTGGACGAGGCGGGCGCGCGGGTCAAGCTGGCCAAGACCACGTCGTACGCGGAGATCAAGCGGGTCGAGCGGGAACTGCGACGGGCGGTCGACGGCATGAAGAGCGCGCTGGCTCGCAAGGATTTCGACGAGGCCGTGGCGTATCACGACGAGGAAGTCAACCTGCGCCGCCAGCACGAAGAGCGCAAGCAGGTCTACGAAGAGGAGTGCAATCGGATCCTCGACGTCACCCGCGGCGACGTGGAGGAGGTGATCTCGCGCTGGACCGGAATCCCGATCCAGTCGGTGGCCGAGGCCGAAGCGCAGAAGCTGATGCACATGGAGGAGGTCCTGCACCGCCGCATCGTCGGCCAGGAAGAGGCGATCTCGGCGCTGTCCCGGGCGATCCGGCGCTCGCGGGCGGGGCTCAAGAGCCCGAATCGTCCGATCGGCTCGTTCGTGTTCCTCGGGCCATCCGGAGTGGGGAAGACCGAGGTCGCGCGCACTCTGGCCGAGTTCCTGTTCGATGCGGAGCGGGCGCTCGTCCGATTCGACATGTCCGAGTACATGGAAAAGCACTCCATCGCGAAGATGATCGGATCGCCCCCCGGCTACGTCGGGCACGAGGAGGGCGGGCAGCTGACCGAGCGAATCAAGCGCCAGCCGTACAGCGTGATCCTGCTCGATGAGATCGAGAAGGCGCATCCGGACGTCCTGAACATCCTGCTGCAGGTTCTCGAGGACGGCGTCGTGACCGACGCCTACGGCCAACAGGTCGACTTCAAGAACACACTCGTGATCATGACGTCGAACATCGGATCCCAGCACGTGGCCCGGACCGGCGGGAAGATGGGGTTCAAGAGCGAGGACCGGGATCAGGCGTTCAAGGACCGACGCGACCTGGTGATGAACGAGGTCAAGCGCACGCTCAGCCCCGAGTTCATCAATCGGATCGACGAGATCATCGTGTTCGACGCGCTGTCCGAGGATCAGCTGCGTGGCGTCGTCCGAATCCTGATCGACCGGCTGAACGTGAGCCTCGCCGACCGGGGGATCCAGGTTGCCGTTACCGACGGCGTGTGCGAGTGGCTCGTGGCGACGACGTGTCAGGATCGTTCGTTCGGCGCTCGGCCACTGCGGCGCGCGATCCAGCGGCACATCGAGGATGCGCTGTCCGAGGCGCTGATCCAGGGGCGGTTCCAGGAGCCCGGCCCGATCGAGGTATTCCTCGATGGCTCGCGGCTCGATTTCCGCCCGGCGATGCAGGCCTCCCCGCCCTGACGCGCACGGTGTCGCTCTCCGGACCCGGCCACGCGACGCGGGTCCAGCCGCCGAGTCCCACGCGTTCTGCGACGAGCGTCGTTCCAGAGTAGAATGGCGCGCGTCCGGCGGGCCGCCGGACATCGCCGCGTCACCGTGCGGGTCATCGCGCGAACGAGCGGCGGCTACCCTGAGCCCCCGGTCGATGGTGCGAGCGAGCGGAGAGCGAGCGACAGGCAGCGGCGGTCGGTGTTTCGGCGTGACGCTGTGTGTCGCGCGGATCGGCGCCGCGCTCCTGTCCGCCGTGGTGTGCGTCACAGCCGTGGCGCAGGAGGGCACGGTCGAGGACATCCAGCTCCAGGGGTTGCGCCGGATGAGCCCCGAGGCGTTCCTCCACGCCCTGGGGATCGAGCGCGGCGATCCGTACGACGTTCTCGTCGTCCGCCAGCGCTTCCGGGCCCTGTGGGTGCTCGGTTTGTTCAACGACATCACGATGGAGACCGAGCGCGGGCCCGCCGGAGG
>Ga0247727_10014607_pt1 | contig 13017 bp, 8 predicted proteins | sample WisWelCaveWW1625_FD_202498 | JGI IMG/M metagenome (GOLD analysis project Ga0247727, IMG submission 202498) | Biofilm microbial communities from Wishing Well Cave, Virginia, United States - WW16-25 | ecosystem: Environmental > Aquatic > Deep subsurface > Groundwater > Cave microbial mat | place...
ATTACAGAAGCGTACCGGCTTCATCACCTTGGCCACCCCCGTGCCAAACTGATCGGTCAACATGACTTCCTTATCTACGGCAGTCCCATTCGATTTCGATATACGGTAGCACCTGAAGTGGTCCAGCGCTGGGATCGCAGCGTCCGTAGGATTTTCCGCAGCAAGTGCTTCGCTTAAGGCACCCCATCTGGAACTTGCAGAAACTCCAAACGCAAACACGGCCAAGGCAACCAAACCTGCACTCAAAAATTTCAAACAACGCATATGTCCTCCTTTGCGCGACTTAACTCTAAGATCGGCCAGCCAAAAACGGCCCCGCCCTCTATGTCGATCTGACCCGACATCACAACACGGCTCACTCCATGGAGCCGAGTGGCGTAGGCTAACCTGAGTCACTCCCCATTGTCAACGTATTGTCAGTGAGTCAGGGGCCTGACGGATGCCTTGCGGGAGGATAGGGGCTATGGTAGATTGAGAGACCGTACCCGGGGAGTTTGTATGGCGGATATTCGCGGTTTTTTGAAATATACACGTAGCGGGCCCGTGCGGCGTCCGGTGGACGAGCGCATTCGCGATTGGCAGGAATTCTACATGCCTATGCCCAAAGAAGCGATCGAGGAGCAGGCGGGACGCTGTATGGACTGTGGTGTGCCGTTTTGCCAGTCTGATGTGGGCTGCCCGGTCCAAAACATTATTCCGGATTGGAACGATCTTGTACATCGCAACCGCTGGTACGATGCGCTCAAGGCCCTCCATGCGACCAACAATTTCCCTGAATTTACGGGCAGGCTGTGCCCGGCCCCCTGCGAATCTGCATGTGTTTTAGGGATTATTAGCCAGCCGGTTTCCATTCGCAACATTGAACAGAGCATTATTGATAAAGGCTTTTCGGAGGGCTGGGTAACCCCGCTGTTGCCCACGCAGGAAACCGGGAAGAAAGTGGCCATTGTAGGATCGGGACCGGCCGGGCTTGCCGCCGCACAGCAGTTGCGGCGCCTTGGGCATGCCGTCGTCGTCTTTGAAAGGTTCGATCGCCCCGGAGGATTGCTGCGGTATGGCATTCCGGATTTCAAAATGGAAAAATGGGTGCTCGATCGTCGCCTGGATCAGATGGATGCCGAGGGCGTTATTTTTAAAACCGGTGTGGAGGTCACCCAAGCGGAGCTCATGGAATTTGACGCGGTTTGTCTTGCCATTGGGGCCGGCGTCGGACGCGACCTGCCGGTTCCAGGACGAACTCTCAAGGGCATCCACATGGCGATGGACTACCTGGTGCAGCAAAATCGTCATATCGCAGGAGAAACAATTCCAGCGGATGCAATCATCACCGCCTCCGGAAAACGTGTCGTGATTTTAGGCGGTGGGGATACGGGTTCGGATTGTCTTGGCACTTGTCATCGACAAGGGGCGTTGGAGGTCCATCAGTTTGAGATTCTTCCAGAGCCTACAGAGGCGAGGGCGGCATCGACGCCCTGGCCCCTGTGGCCCCTCATGCTGCGATCTTCCCATGCCCATGAAGAGGGCGGTCATCGCGCATGGAGCCTCGCCAGTCAATCTTTTTCGGGTTCGGAGGGACAGGTCACCCACCTGCACGCCGTGCGCATCCCCCCCACCCACAACGGTGCCGCGCCTCGGTATGAAGCGCGGACGGATCAATCTCTCGATTTAGAGACCGATCTCGTGCTGCTCGCCCTCGGATTTACTGGGCCTCAAACGGAGGGGCTCCTGACAGACCTCGGCGTGGCACGCGATGCACGCGGTCACATTGCCACAAATCGTAAAGGAGAGACCTCGGTGTCGGGCGTCTTTGCCGCAGGGGATGCCCGACGCGGGGCATCACTCATTGTCTGGGCGATCCGAGAGGGGCGGGACGTCGCCCGAAACATGCATCAATTCCTCTGCGCGTCTACCCCCAATGTCACCCTTCAAGCGCCAGCCTTGTGAAGCCGCAGCTCCTTGAGAGTACGGTAAAACATGCGTGTGGCCATGCCTAGGGTAAGGATCAGGCAGCCCATCGCGAACACATCGCCATACATGGTGTAGAACGATTTGCGATTGGCTAAAGACAGACGCGCGACGCGTGCGTCTTCTACAAAAAGGTTAGTTTCTTCGAGGATATGACCCCAGGCATCAATAAACCCCGATATGCCCGTATTGGCAGAACGCGCAAAGGCCACGCGGTTCTCAACCGCCCTCAACACCACCATCGAAAAATGCTGTGCTGCGGCCGGGGAATCTCCAAACCAGGCATCGTTGGTCATGGCCATCATGATCTCGGCCCCTGCATCGACGAACTTCCGCACAAGCTCTGGGAAGATTGCCTCAAAACAGATGACCGTTCCAAAACGTATGCCTTTGACGTTCATCACGGTGGCTGTTCGCCCGGGGACAAAATCGCCGATGCCATGGGCCATTTTGTTGATGAATGAAAAGGCCGGCGGCACATATTCTCCAAACGGTACGAGATGCATCTTGTCATAGCGGCTGTACTGCTGTGTTTCGGGAGAGAGCAAATAGGCGCTATTGTATAGTTTGAGCGGCATGGCCGGCTCAAAAGAAGGCGATCCCAAAAGCAAATAGAATGACCGATGCCTGGTCCATTCGGAGAGTGTTGCCTGATACACAAAATCCTGTTCTAAAAAAAAGGGAGTCGCCGATTCCGGCCAGACGACCCAGTCGGGTTTCTTGGCAAGACTGATTTCGGTCAGATGCCGATACCGCTCGAGTGTTTGTGCGCGATAGGCCGCATCCCATTTGCGATCCTGCGGGATGTTGCCCTGAATGACTGCGATTGTGGCCCCCCGTTGTGACGCCATCGGCTGATGAAGACGGGAGAAACCATAACCCCATGTCAGTACCAGCACAGTCATGGCCATGCCCATTTCTCTCCTCACATATGGGTATGCCCCACGATGGCGAAACGCGAAGATCAGACGAAACAGCGCAGTATTGACGAGCACGATGATCCACCCAATGCCATACACACTCGAAAAGTCTGCAATTTGTACGATGGGCAACAGACGGTATTGAGAATAGCCTAAACTCGACCACGGGAATCCGGTGAAGAGATGTCCGCGCGCATATTCGAGACTCACCCATAACAGCGGTGGGTACAGCAACCCGTCAAGCGAGGATTGCCCTAAGACCGCGCCTGCCCCAACGGAGAAGCACCCGATATAGAGGGCAAGATAAGCCGCGAGAAGGATCAACCCCATGACGCTTGTGGCCCATGAAAGACCTCCGTAGCGGTGCATGCTGAGGGTGGTCCACCAGAGCGTTCCTGAAAAATAGACGAGGCCGCAAATCCACCCATACAGAAAGCGACGACGGGGAGTGAGATTCCGTATTGCAAAAAACAGCGGAATCAGGGCGACCCAGGCGAGCAAAGAGAGGGACCAACGTGGGAACGAAAGATACAGCAGAACGCCACAGAGCAATGCGGCGGGCACGCCCTCGTCTCCCCTAAGTGGCTTTCTTTTTGAAGAGCAAGAGCGGGCTTGCGATGTACCACGACGAATAAGTGCCCACGACAATGCCCATCGCCATCACCAGAGCAAAGTCATGGATGACCTCTCCGCCGAGAAAGAACAGGGCAAGCACTGCAAGCAGGGTCGTGATGGAGGTGTTTAACGTACGTGCCAGAACGTCATTGATCGATTTGTTGATCATGGCGTCGAGCGATTCTTTTCTGCGGAATCGTAAATTTTCGCGAATACGATCAAACACCACGACCGTGTCGCTCAACGAATAACCGGCGAGTGTGAGTAGGGCACTGACAATCAGCAATGTGATTTCTACCCGCATCAGATACAAAATACCCAAAACCACCAGCACATCGTGGAACGTGGCAATGGCAGCGGCGATCCCATAGCGAAACTCAAACCGCATTGCGATATAGAGCACGATGCCGAGCAGAGAAAGCAGAATGGCCACGAGGGCGTCATCGCGCAGTTTACGGCCGATCGTAGGACCGATCTGCGCGCTGCTTTCCAAAACAAGACCATTTTTCGGAAAAGCCTTCGATAAAACGTCATAGACATGTTCGGGTGGAGAGGCCGTTGTAGACTCTTGAAACCGGATGAGCATTTTATGGCCTGTCTCCGTGACCATGTCCTGAAAATCCGCCTCCCCGAGGTTGCCCAGAGCGAGCGCCTTGCGCGCCTGATCGATGGGCACAGGGGTCTCTGCGCGCAGCTGGACGACCACCCCCCCTGAAAAATCGATGCCGAGATGGCCTACCCCCCGGCCAATCTGGACCAATGCAAAAAAACCCAATAACACCCCTAAACCCGAAAGGGCAAAAAAAACGTTGCGCTTCCCAACAAAATCGATTTCAGTCTTTCCGAACCATTGAAACATCGGAGTCCCTTGCGTTTATATGCTGAGGCGTGTGAGCCGTTTGCGTTCGAGTAGGCCGTCGAAAATCACGCGTGTTCCTACGAGTGATGTAAAGAGATTGATCGTGACCCCCAGAGAAAGCGAAATCGCAAAGCCTTTAATGGGACCCGTCCCAAACAGAAACAGGACGAACGCGGTGATGAGTGTGGTGACATGAGAATCGAGAATCGAAGAGAACGCCTTGTCATAGCCGGCATCCACAGCAAGTCGTACGGGTTTGCCAAGGCGCAACTCATCGCGAATACGCTCAAAGATCAAGACATTAGAGTCGACCGCCATGCCGATGGTGAGAATGATACCGGCAATGCCTGGCAGGGTCAGCGTGGCATTGAGGGCGGCGAGGGCACCGATCAACAAAATAATGTTGAGCCCCATGGCCAGATCGGCAAGCAGCCCAGAGAGGCGATAGTAGATCAACATAAAGGCAACGATCAGCAGAATGCCGACGATGCCGGCCGTCATGCCTTTATCGATCGAGTCCTGTCCGAGAGAGGGGCCAACGGTCACGTTTTGGATAATCTCGACAGGGGCTGGGAGTGCGCCTGCGCGCAGGACAATCGCCAGGTCGTTCGCCTCGTCCATCGTATAGGTACCGCTGATTTGCGCGCGTCCTCCTGCGATCTTTTCCTGAATCACAGGTGCGGAATAGACCGTATGGTCGAGAACGATCGCCAAACGCTTCTGGACATGGGTTTCGGTGATTTTTTCAAACGCTTTTGCACCGGCCGCGTCAAACTCAATCGAAACATATGGCGTATTAAAATCCCCAATGGATACACGCGCATCGCTCAGCATCGCACCTGTGAGCACGGCCTCCTTCTTGACTAAATATGGCTGCTTGCCCCCTACGTTCCCCGCTTGATCGGAAATACGCTCAAAGAGAATTTCATCGTCCGGCGGAATTTTACTTTGGTAGGTGGCGAGAATCTCCGCCTCTTTACCGACCCCGATGCGATCGGGCAATTCGTGGGCCACAGGATGGGATTCATCGAGCAGTTTAAATTCGAGCAGGGCCGTGCGTCCAATGAGTTCCATCGCACGCTTCGGGTCTTTGACCCCCGGCAATTGCACGAGAATTTGATTGTCCGCCTGGCGTTGAATCAAGGGCTCTGCAACACCAAACTGATCGACGCGGTTGCGAATGGTCTCAAGCGCCTGCGCAGTCGCCGAATCGAGAAGGCGTTCCACCTCCCCAGCCTTATAGGAGACAAGAAACGTGGTGACGGGTTTTTCTGGGCTCGACAGGCCCGCCACAGACTTTGTTTCCGTCACCGTAAAGAAGGGATACGCGTCGGCCAACAATTCTTTCATGGCTTGTTTGTGGACCTCCGGGAAGGTCACACGGAGCTGTTGAGATTCGCGCACGATCGCAGTGAGAACAATTTTCTTCTCTTCCATGGACCGCTGTAACGTGCCCATACTTTGTGCCAGTCCCCCCTCGACCGTCTTTGCACCCTCGACTTCCATCACCAGGTGCATGCCTCCCTGAAGGTCAAGGCCAAGGGTGACGCCGCGGCTCGGCAGGTATTTGCCCCACCACGCAGGCAGATGCGCATAAAAAGGGGTAGACGGCAGAAAGAAGAGCACCGAAAGGATCACGGTGATGCCAATGAGAGTAATCCGCCCCCTGACCTTCCGTTTCATTTTTCCGTCTCTTCCGTCAAATCTTGTTTTTGAACCTCTTCGACGTAACTGCGTTTGATTTTCACGCGCACACCTTCTGCGATCTGAAGCGTTACGATGTCAGTGGAAAGGTGGGTCAGGGTTCCGATCAGGCCGCCTGTCGTGAGCACGCGTTCTCCCTTTTTGAGGTTTTCGATCATCAGACGTCGCGCCTTGTTACGTTGTTGCTGGGGTCGAACCAGCAGAAAATAAAACAGGACAAAAATCCCGATAAACGGAACGAATTGCAAAATCAGGCCAACACCGGCCGGCGGTTGCGCCGACGATTGTGCCCATGCCATACCCATACCCATACCCATACCCAAACCCTCCATCATATTGTCTCCTGTCGCTTCAACCTACACCTGTAAAAATCAGCCCGAAACGCGTCGAAGGCGTCGTCTGCAATGGCCTTACGCATTTGTACCATAAGGCGAAGATAGTAGTATAAATTGTGCAGTGTGTTCAAGCGGATGCCAAGAATTTCGCGCGACATAAACAGATGGCGCAAATAAGCGCGCGAGAACAAAGCGCAGGTCGAACAGGAACAGTCCGGATCGATCGGTCGCGCGTCTTCTCTGTAGCATGCGTTTCGAATATTGAGACTGCCCCATGAAGTCAACAGCGCACCGGTTCGCGCATGACGCGTGGGCAGCACACAATCGAAGAGGTCCACACCAAGTGCCACGGACTCGATGAGGTCTTCAGGGGTTCCTACCCCCATCAGATAGCGCGGCGCATTCTGAGGCAGATGGGGCAGCATCCTTTCTAAAGTTTCGAGACGCATCTCTCGCGGTTCGCCTACGGCCAGTCCCCCAATCGCATAGCCATCAAACCCCATCGGGACCAAGGTATCGAGGGCCTGATACCGCAGATCGTGGAAACACCCTCCCTGAAGAATGCCATAGAGAAATTGATCCGCTCTTTGATGGGCGCGCCGACATCGCTCCGCCCAACGCAGTGTTCTCGACAGTGCCTTTTGCATCGCGGCCTCATCAGAAGAATAAGCCGGGCATTCATCCAACGGCATAATAATATCCGCTCCAAGGTCCTCCTCAATGCGTATGACCTGCTCCGGAGTCAGATCATGACGCGAGCCGTCGAGATGGGATTGGAAGGTGACGCCTTCTTCCGAGATTTGTATGATTTTCTTCATGCTGAAAATTTGATAGCCACCGCTGTCTGTAAGAATCGGCCGGGGCCAGGCCATGAACTTGTGCAGTCCGCCCAGTCGGGTCACCGTCTCAATACCCGGCCTCAAATAGAGATGATAGGCGTTACAGAGGATCATGGAAACGCCAAGCTGTGTCAAATCTTCCGGCGTGAGGCTCTTGACGCTCCCTGCTGTGCCTACGGGGCAGAACGCCGGTGTCTCGACATTGCCGTGCGCCGTTTTAATGAGGCCGAGGCGTGGGGGGCCTGAGCGAATCAGACTAAAATGATGGCGATCGATGACCCATCCTGCCACTGTCAGGCCTAGGCGATGCTGGGATTGAACCAGCGGCCTCTTCCGTGTGAAGGAAGCGCTCTACCACTGAGCTAATCGCCCGGACTGCATGACTGCGAACTTCTCCGATACCCAAATGCCGCAGAAACAAAACATACAGGATTACCAAATCCATAAAAATGCTGTCAACAGAGTCTGTCCAGATGTCCTTCCATTTCCTCTCTGCTCTCCTCAAAGAAGGACATTTCTACTCTGGCTTGACAGACAGCTGATACCCCCTTGACACGCTCTATTTTTGGGAATAATATACCAAATATAAGATTGAGCCCAGAATAGCATCCGCCCTGGCACGCTCCTTTAGGAACAGGCAAATGCAAGAGGTCTTGCACAACGCCCTTTTCAAACTTTTACGGCCGCTGGTACGTATTCTCCTGCGCAACGGCATTGCCTACAGGACATTTTCAGAGGTGGTGAAGCAGTCGTATCTGACCGTCGCCTACGAGGAGTTTGGGATCGCGGGCCGCAAGCAGTCCGATTCCCGCGTCTCCATTCTCACGGGCCTGACGCGCAAAGAAGTGCGACGGATCAAAGAATGTCCCGCGCCACCGGGCGAGGCAGGTGCAAGGCAATATCATCGCGCCGCCCGCATCATCAGCGGGTGGACACAGGACTCCCGTTTTTGTGATGCAGCGGGGCAACCGCTTCATCTTCCACTGGAAACAACCGAAGAGAAGGTACAAAGCTTCGATGGGCTGGTCAAGGCATTCAGCGGAGATATGCCCACGCGCGCGGTGTTGGACGAGTTGCTTCGGGTGGGGGCGATTGCCCGCCTGCCCGACGGGAACATTCAGCTCCTCACGCGCGCCTACGTGCCGCATGGGGACGACATCGCCAAAGTAGCGATCTTGGGAACCGACGTGGCCCTGCTCCTTCGCACGATTGACCACAATCTTGGCCATGCCGAAGCGGCCCGCTTCCAACGCAAGGTCGCCTACGACCATCTTCCCCAAGAAGCAATCCCCGTCTTTCGGGCGCTGGCGGCCCAAAAGGGACAGGCACTTTTGGAGGAGATGGATCGCTGGCTGGCCCAGCGGGATCGCGATCGCAATCCGAGTGATGCCGGAACGGGCCGGATGTTCGCTGGATTGGGCATCTACTACTTTGAAGAAGAGGTCTCGCATAACGCGCGCCAGGGAGTCTCCCCATGAAAATTGGGCTGTGGTCTCTCCCCATGATGTTGATCCTGGCGATGATCGCCTGTTCCGGCGATTCGGGGACGATGACGGCGTACAACGACGATGGCGGCATTGGCGGAACAGGGGTCAGCTCCGATGGAGGGATCGGAGGAACAGGGGTAAGCGCCGGACCGATTGAAGATTTTGGCAGCCTTTGGGTCAATGGGGTTCGATTTGAGACCCGCGACAGCACGGTCATCATCGAAGGGGGAAGGCCGATCACCGTGCCGGACACAGAGGCATTACGGCGCCATTTTAGGCGCGGCATGATTGTTCAGGTTCATGGCACTGTCAATCCAGATGGCAAGACCGGTGTCGCCGAACGTGTTTTTTACGGGGACACATTGCAGGGGGAGATTCTTGAAATAGATACTGCGGCACGCCGCATGACGGTCCTGGATCGCAAGGTTGAGGTGGACGCCGCCACCGTGATCGGCGAGGCCAATTTTCCACGACTCACACTGGAGTCGTTCCGTATCGGCAACATCGTGGAGGTGAGCGGTTTTGCCACTTCAGACGGCACGATTCGGGCGACGTGGATTGGACTGCTTAGCGCGGATGCGTCGGATCGCGCGTTCGACGTAGAGACAGACGGTGTAGTGGCGCAGCATGACGCGCTGTCCAAAACCTTTTTGCTCGGCGATCTTCAAGTTCAATACGGCAATCTTTCTGAGGGTCGGCTTCCTACCGATCTGGCCGATGGCCAAAGGGTCGAGGTGCGGGGCCGCGCGGATCCCCTTCAAAAAACAGTGGATGCAACCTATGTCGCCGTCATCGAGGAGGAGGCGCCGCTGGATGTGGGGGCATCGTTCTGGCTCGATGGCGTGGTCACACAGGTGAGCGATCCATCCAGATTTAAAATCAACGGTCGTCCGATCATGGTAGATGACGACACGCAGTTTGAGCAGGGAACGGCGGCAGATTTGGCGCCGAATGTCAGGGTGGTGGTAGAGGGCAGGGTGAATGCGAAGGGGATGCTTGTGGCACGGAAAGTGGTCTTTCACGACCCCAAACCCCTTGAGGTTCTCCTATCTCAGTCGGTTCTTTTGGAGCATCGAGAGGGAGAGGATGTGCAGGTGCAAATTATAGCGGATCGTGCGCCGAGCGCCCTCTACCACGCCGAGGGTCTTCCTCCGGGTCTTGTCCTGGACTCAGAGACCGGCCTGATTTCCGGTGTGCTCTCTTGCGAATCCGCGGGGGACTATGAGGTCCGTGTTTCGCTCGATGGCGTGTCGAGTGCTCCGACAACCTGGGTTTGGGCTGTGGAAGAGGCCTGTGTGACAGAACCGTTGTCCTTGACCGATCGTCCGCCGGTTCTTCTCCTTGCCGAAGATCGAATCAGCCCCGAAGGGGAAGATATTCTGCTTGAAATTGAGGCGGTCGGATCGGATGGCGAGACACTCACGTTCGAGGCCGAGGGCTTGCCCCCAGGATTGATTTTGGATGCCGTAACCGGCGTGATCAGCGGCACGCCCACCTGCGATGCAGCGGGTCTTTACGCCATCACGCTGCGCGCGACCGATGGGGTCTTCACGGATGAACTTTTATTCAACTGGACGGTGGAAGAGGCGTGTTAGACGAAACAGAACAACACAAGGCAGTTCCAAGCCTTAAAGGAGGGATCACGATGAAACAGTGCACACTAAGAGGGATCGGGGTTGGCCTATTGCTTTTTGTGTCGTTTGGATCGGAGGCGCTGGCGGCCGTGGCGCCAAAGCAAACGGCCCAGGAACCGGCGCGGGTGACGGCGATGATGGGCAAGCTGCCGCTTTATTTCATTGAGAACAAGGGGCAGATTGATGCGCGCGTCGCCTATTACGTGCAGGGCGGGCAGGATGCGATTTATTTCACGAAAGAGGGCGTCACGTTCGGGCTGACCGGCGAGCAGGGGTGCGGAGGTGGATCGTGTTTCGCAAAAAACCTCGCAGGCCCGCAGCCGATAGGGCGCTGGGCGGTCAAACTCGATTTTGTTGGGGCAAATTCGAAGGCGACCGTGAAGGGGGAGGATGCGACATCGGCGAAAATCAGCTATTTCAAAGGGCCGAAGGAGACGTGGAAGACCGGTCTGGCCACGTTCGGGCGTGTGGTGTACTCGGACCTGTGGCCCGGCATTGATCTGGTGTATGAGGGGGACAGTGGCCGGCTAAAGGGGACGTTTGTGGTGCGGCCTGGGGCTGATCCTTCTCGGATTCAACTGGCCTATTCAACGGGCATATCGGGGGCGCAGTCGGTCTCTCTGACGAAAGAGGGTCGGATTGCGGTGGAGACGCCGGTGGGAAGTTTTGCAGAGGATGCGCCGGTGTCGTATCAGGAGATTGCTGGCAAGCGGGTGGATGTTCAAACGCCCTATACCCTGATCTCTCCGAAGGGCGGTGCGACCGCTGCGAAAGGGACGGCCCAGCGGGTCAGTGGCGCGGATCAACGTTGGGTCTACGGGTTTCGGGTCGGCGCGTATGATGTCAAAAAACCGTTGGTGATTGATCCGGTAACATTGATCTACTCAGGCTACATCGGCGGGTCAGGTGGCGATTCTGGCTCTGGCATTGCCGTGGATTCAACCGGGGCGGTCTATATCACGGGAGCTACTTCTTCTTCCGAAGCCGCGTTTCCGGTTGTGGGTGGCCCCGATTTAACGTACAACGGCGGCCCCTATGATCACGATGCCTTTGTGGCGAAGGTGGCGCCCGATGGCACTGGCCTGATCTACGCCGGCTACATCGGAGGAAACGATTACGATTATGGCAATGGCATTGCCGTGGATGCCACCGGCGCGGCCTATGTGACAGGGGTTACCCATTCTTCCGAAGCAACCTTTCCGGTTGTGGGTGGGCCCGATTTAACTTACAACGGCGGCGTCATTGATGCCTTTGTGGCGAAGGTGGCGCCCGATGGCACGGCCCTTTCTTACGCCGGCTACATTGGAGGGTACTTGGAAGATGAGGGCCATGGCATTGCCGTGGATTCCTTTGGGGCGGCCTATGTGACCGGGTGGACCGAATCTTCCGAAGCGACCTTTTTCCCGATTGTGGGCGGGCCGGATTTAACTTACGGCGGCACCGGCGATGCCTTTGTGGCGAAGGTGAAGCCCGATGGCACGGCGCTCATCTACGCCGGCTATATCGGAGGGGACAGTGGCGATACTGGCTCTGGCATTGCCGTGGATTCCACCGGAGCGGCCTATGTCACAGGGATTACCGGGTCTTCCGAAGCGACCTTTCCGATTCTGGGTGGGCCCGATTTAACCTTCAACGGCGGCAACAGTGATGCCTTTGTGGCGAAGGTGAACTCGGATGGCACGGCGCTGATCTACTCAGGCTACATCGGAGGGAACGATTACGATTCTGGCGGGGGCATTGCCGTGGATGCCACCGGTGCGGCCTATGTGACAGGTGGGACATATTCTTCCGAAGCCACGTTTCCCGTTGTGGGTGGGCCAGATTTAACTTTCAACGGCGTCTTTGACGCCTTTGTGGCGAAGGTGAACTCGGATGGCACGGCGCTGATCTACTCAGGCTACATCGGAGGGAACGATTATGATTCTGGCCATGGCATTGCCGTGGATTCAACCGGCGCGGCCTATGTGACAGGGTGGACACCTTCTTCCGCAGCCACGTTTCCGGTTGTGGGTGGGCCCGATTTAACTTTCAACGGCGGCTACAACGATGCCTTTGTGGCGAAGGTGAACCCGGCTGGTACGGCCCTTTCTTACGCGGGCTATATCGGAGGGAGCGGCACCGATTATGGTTGGGGCATCGCCGTGGATGCCACCGGCGTGGCCTATGTGACAGGTCAGACCACTTCTTCCGAAGCCACGTTTCAGGTTGTGGGTGGGCCCGATTTAACTTTCAACGGCGGCGACGGGGATGCCTTTGTGGCGAAGATTGGAATCTGTGGTGGGGTGGGAGAACCCGCATGTCCTACCCCAACGCCGACGCCCGTTCCATCCCCGCCTACGCCGATCATGTGTGGTGGTAAAACGATAACGATCCTGGGCACGCCGGGGGATGATGTCATTCATGGAACCGATGGGCCGGATGTGATCCATGGCCTGGCGGGTAACGACGTGATTTATGGCGGAAAAGGAAATGATGTGATCTGCGGCGGGGATGGGGATGACCACCTCATTGGCGGCGCAGGGAGCGATTTCCTACTGGGAGGCCGCGGCAATGACAAACTCTCAGGAGGCGATAAGGGGACGAAACCACATAATAAACGTGGCAAGCCAGTCGCAAGGATAGACCACGACCGTTTCGATGGTGGGCCCGGGAAAGATAT
>Ga0247727_10014608_pt1 | contig 13017 bp, 10 predicted proteins | sample WisWelCaveWW1625_FD_202498 | JGI IMG/M metagenome (GOLD analysis project Ga0247727, IMG submission 202498) | Biofilm microbial communities from Wishing Well Cave, Virginia, United States - WW16-25 | ecosystem: Environmental > Aquatic > Deep subsurface > Groundwater > Cave microbial mat | place...
CTGTAGGCGATGGAACAAGATTTGAAAAAGAGATTGATGCTGCGGCGCCAGCATTAGAACCAAATTTTGAACTTGCCGGATTTTTTGCTATAATTGGAACATATGTTGGAATAATTCCAATTATGATTGGATTACTCTGGCTCCCATTTATCAAAAAGATTAGTAAAAACAAATATCATTTCTTTTTGGCACTCACAGCAGGATTATTACTGTTCTTAGGTGTTGATTCCGTTGAAGAGGCACTAAAAGTTTCTGAAGAAAGTCTTGCTGGTAGCTTTAATGGTGCATTGCTTGTAGCCACAGTTATTGTACTGTCATTCCTTGGGCTATACTATTCTGCTGAAAAATTAGTAAAAAGGGCAGAATCATCTAGAATGACAAAACCTGTAGCAATTGCATTGATGATTGCAATAGGTATTGGTTTGCATAATTTTGGAGAAGGACTCGCAATCGGAGCAGCTGTTGGTCTTGGTTCTATTGCGTTTAGCACTTTTTTAATCGTAGGATTTGCTTTGCACAATACAACTGAGGGTATTGCAATTGCAGCACCAATGTCCAGAGGAAAAACAATGATAGGAAAGCTTGCAGGATTGGGAATGATTGCTGGGGCTCCAGCTATTTTTGGTGCATGGGTAGGAGGGTTTGTGTATTCTCCATTTGCGGCAGTAGTGTTTCTTTCAATAGGGGCAGGTGCAATATTACAAGTAATAATCACGATAATGAGGTGGATACGAGAAGAAGGCGACAAAAATCTTTCAAGTGCAGCAGTAGCGTCGGGGTTTGCTGTAGGAATGTTAATCATGTATCTTACAAGCATCTTTGTATAGGATACAAAAATTGTTATCACGCATACAAAACAAGTACGAGTTGTGCGACAACAATATTTGGAGGTTTGACAAATCTATTGATTGTTAAAATGTACAAATTTTTTGCAATCTCTTTAGGATTACTTCTTCTGTTGCCTTCATTCATGAATATCGATGTAAATGCCCAATCTGCTCATCCAAATCTATTTGTCTCTGCAGAAAACAATTACTTTCAAAATCATTTTTCTGGATCTATGGTAGTTGAGGTTGTAATAAGGGATAGTGACATTTCAGATACTGATGAAGGTAAAGGGGAACCAGATGTTACAATAAATGGAAAAGACCTTCGAATGGTACAAGGTTCAGACGGTAATTGGTATGCTTATTTCGCAAATACTGAAAAAGCAAAACAGGCTGATCAAATAGCTTCAACTGTCTTGGCAGGAAAGAGTTTGGATTTTGGCATTTTTTGTGATGGATCTACTAATACATCTGTACTCGGTGTAGATTTTTCAGAAACTGACGGTGTTGCAATTCCAAACTCCAATGGAACAGCTGGCGCAACAAATGGTACAAATTCATTTAATGCCTGTACTGATTCACCGACTACGTCTTCACTTAACAAAAATAATGTTGTAAGAAAGGCGAAAAATCCTAATACAAATGCAGACACTGTAGGTCAAATAGGAATAGAAATTGACAAATGGCCACTTATCCAACTTTTCTCTTTTAGTGATGATGTCACAATTATTTACAATAAGGGTGGAGGTGCTCAAAGAGTTGATCTATATTATTCAGATATTCCTAACATTTCTTTAAGCATTGATAGAAATGGGTATCCAAAAGGCGCCGAAGTCTTTGTAATAGTAAATGATATGCAGTTAAATCAAGATCCTACTGATGTGGATTCTTGGACTTTTAACATCGATTCCACAAGAGCCACATTTTATCAAGCCTTTACAGAATCAGGTTCATATTCTGGAAATGGAGGACTAGTAAATCTAAATCCATATCTTGGAAGCTTGGGGTTTGAAAAAAATGGAAACCTAGGGATGAATTTGGGGCCGGGCTTGGTTGCTGTTCTGAAAACAAATCAGTATCAACCCTCTGATTCTGTTTCCACAGGAACAACGAGCTATGACAATATAGTAACGCTAGTAGAATCAGAACCAAATTCTGGTATATTTTATAGTTTTGATTATGATGATAAATCCGTAATTGGAATTTTAGATAGTGCTTCTCGTGGTCAATCAGCTTCGATCGAATACAACTCAAAGACTACATCAATTGTAACAGGTGATTCTACTGCAACACTTTCAATTGGGTTAAATAGTGCACAGTTTAATCCTGGTCAAAAGGCAACAGTCACTCTTGTAGACATTGATCAGAATTTCAATCCTGGAGCAGACGAAGATTTGGATGTTTTTAGAAGTACAGCAATAATACCTACATTGCGGATTGGAAATCCAACCACACTAGCTAATGGCATTACCGATGCCGATCTAGATGGGACAGGATTTGATAGCCTCGCTGTAGTACAATCATTCAGCGATAGAGCAATGCTCGAGCTTGAAGGAAGTGCTTCAATTGCTAATGGCGATGTTTTCTCCATTACATTTGGAACAATGACAGACTTCTTTAAGGCAGCACCAATCAACGATCCAGACTTTAAGGGATTTGCACTACTCAACTATGATGTTAGATCACTTGCCAACATTGGCAATGCTAAAAGCATAACATCAGTTGATATCACAATCAATACACAACTTGTCGCTGATAACGTGCCATTACAAGGAACGATTATCCTTAACAATGCATTTGATGATGGTCTACCACTAGGTAATGATACTCCAACAGATCCACTTACAGTTGATTTCACCATAAATACACCAACCACTGAAACTATCGCTGATGGAACAATACTTCCAGTAGCTGTAGATTTCTTTGGAATAGGTATTATTGGTGATGGTCTTAAAACAGATGAAAGGATCAACAATTCAATATACAGATTCGAATTAGAAGAAACATCTGCCAATTCTGGTATGTTCACCGGAACGATAGAATATGTAGTGACAAATCAACTAAACCAATTTGATCCTAACTTGATCAAAAGTCTTCGTACAATTAGTAATGAAATAAAATTTTTAATAAATGACGAACTGAGTGATGAAGATGCAATAAATTTGGCATATTCTGATATTGCAAAAGTCGGTGTACCTATAGGAATATCAGCAAAAACTGAAATAAAAACACAAACAGCAAGTGTCACTCTTGAATCACAAACCTACAGATTTGGCCAACCAGTTGTTGTGGTTTTAACTGATCCTGATTTAAATACAAAACATGATATTATTGATACCTATAATGTAGTTAACAATCCTTCTTCAAACGCAGATGATACTGTAGGAGATTCAAATGGAAATATTCTCCTTGAAATACGAATCAAAGGATTCAGATATCATCGTTGCACCATAAATTCAATAGAATATGGTGGTCTTGGTTCTACAGGATTTTCATTAGTAGAAACAGGTACAGATACTGGAGTTTTCAAAGGTAGTTTTAAAATGCCCTCTCAAATATGCAATGAGACCCGCACGAAATTGATCTCTCCAGCTGGTGGAAGTATTGAAGTAAGTTATTTTGACTTTAGAGATGCATCAGGCCAACCCCGAGAAATAGGATTAACATTCTCTAAATCTTCTACTACATATCCAAATCAATTCAAAATTGAGGCAGAATCAGAACCTAATGTAAATATAAAAAACATACAGATGAAAGACTCCTTTGGTAGACCTATACTACAAAGACCAACAGTTGGTCAAAAGATTAATTTTGTAACAGAGATATCGAACTATGATCAGAAGTCACAAAGCTATAGCTACATTATGCAAGTTAAAGATGAAAACAATATGATTGTTGATTTGCGTTGGGTTGATGGAACTGTAGATCCTACAAAGAAAAAAACTGTAGAAATTCTATGGGAACCAAAAATTTCTGCGAAATATACCATTGAAATTTTTGTCTGGGACGGAATTAATTCAGGAATTCCATTAACCACAAAAACAGAATTTCATCTAATCGTTGGTTCACGATAGATTCTCTGTTTTAAAAGTTGTATTTCATTTTGTAAGGAGATACCATACGTAATTCGGTAACTACTTTTTTTAAAATCTCCGCCGTATCGTCAATTTCCTTTTCAGTATTTGATATGCCAATTGTCAAACGTAAAGAACCCGTTATCTGTTCATGAGAAAAGCCCATGGCTTTTAGAACATGTGACGCTTTTTGTGTTCTTACAGAACATGCAGAGCCAGTAGACGCTGCAACTCCATTCTCATCTAGTTTGATTATCAAATCTTCACCATTTACACCAAGAAATGTAAAATGTGTGTTATTTGGTATCCTTTTTTCTGGATGTCCATTAAAGGTTACATAAGGAATTTCTTGTAGTCTTGAGGTAAGCTTTGTAGTTAGTTTTCTAAAATGCCCAACGTTTTGTTCCATGTTTTCTTTTGCCAATTGACAAGCTTTGCCAAAACCCACTATGTTTGGTACATTTTCTGTACCTGATCTGAGACCATTCTCTTGTCCGCCACCAAGTATCAAAGGATCTAATTTTGTTCCATTCTTAACGTATAATGCACCAATTCCCTTTGGGCCGTTTATCTTATGGGATGAAATAGATAACAAATCAATACCAAAATCCTTTACGTCAATTGGCATTTTTCCTATTGCCTGTACCGCATCAGTATGCATTATTATGTTCTTTCCATGAGCTATTTTGCAAATTTCTTTGATTGGTTGAATTGTACCTACTTCATTATTTGCTAACATTATGCTAATCAAACATGTATCAGAAGAAATTGCACTTTTTACATCATCTGGATTTACTAACCCATACTTATCCACTGGAAGATATGTTACTTGAAATCCATCCTCTTCAAGACGTTTACATGGTTCTAGTATTGCATCATGTTCAATAGATGATGTGATTATGTGTTTTCCTTTATTCTTATATGCGATGCCATAAAGCGCTGTATTATTTGATTCAGTACCCCCAGAAGTTAGTAGAACCTCTTCAGGTTCAGCATTAATCAACACGGCAATTCTTTTTCGTGCTTTCTGAATAGCCATAGAAGCAAGACGACCATATTTATGAATTGAAGAAGGATTACCAAATTGTTCTTTGAAATATGGAAGCATCTCATCTAGAACTTTTTCATGAACTTGAGTTGAGGCAGCGTTATCTAAGTATATCAATCCATAATCACGTTAAGATTACCTGATCTATATCCTTCAGGATCCACAACAACCGCTTTGAATCCAATTTTTTTCAGATTTGAATCTAACTTAATGAATTTGTTCTTGTCTGCTAATAATTTGATCTCCTCAGGCAAAACTTCAATTTTTGCTATCCCATCTAGATCTCGTAAACGAACCTGTTTTACATCAAATAGTTGTTTAATTATAATTTCTCCACTTTCAATTCTTAAAAGACGTTCTGCAGTAACCTGCTGTCCCCACGGTATTCGTGAGGCAAGACAAGAATTTGAAGGTCGATCATACACAGAAAGATTGACACTTTTTGCGTAATTTCTTACCTCGTCCTTTGTAAATCCTACCTCTATAAGTGGACTCTTTATCCCATTTTCTTTTAGTGCTTTTATCCCAGGTCTGTAATCTTTAAGATCATCAAGATTTGTACCATCTACTATGAGATCAGTATTTTCTTTTTTTGCAATTTCTATTAGATGTTCTGATAATTCTGTTCTACAATGAAAACATCTGGTCTTATCATTTTTAACAAATTCATTATTTTCAAGCTCACTGTATTCTATGATCATATGTCGTATTCCAATTTCAGAACAGATTATCTTTGCAGACTCTAATTCATCTTTTGCTAGAGTCTTGTAATCTGCAGTAACTGCCAAAGAAGATGATCCATGGGATTGATATGCTGCATATGCTACAAGCGCACTGTCAACTCCACCTGAAAGTGCTACGATTGCTTTATTCTTATCGTCAAACCATTGTATTAATTCATCAAGTTTTTTCATATTACATCGATTTTTTGTTTAACCTGAGATCTGATAATCTCATTGACATCTTTAAATGACAATGAAAGTGATTCTGCAACCAATTTGATATCAGAAGATTCTACCTTGAAATTCTTCACACCGTCTCCACCTTTTATCACCTTGCATTTTATGGCAAAGTTTTTTCCATGAATTATAATAGGCACTGTCACTATAACACGTGGAACTACATATCTTGAAGAGGTTCTAATTCTAACTCCTAAGGTGCCGGTTTCTGACACAAGTGTATCAAGTATACTGTTTGCAGACTCTGAATTACAAATTATGGATACAAGATGAGTGGGTCTACCCTTTTTAGTTATGGCAGGAGAAACAGTAATGTCTTTTGCACCACTTGACATTATCTTATCAATCATGTTTCCTAACACCTCACCTGATACATCATCTATGTTTGTTTCAAGTATCTGTACTGAGTCCTGTTGAAAGTGATCTGTTTTCTCCCCTTTTACAATTTTGAGTACATTAGCAAATCCTTCAAAGTTCTTTTTTCCAGCACCATAGCCAATAGACTTTACTTTCATTGAAGGATAAAATTCAGAGCAACTCTTTGCTAAATTTACTAAGAGACTTGCGCCAGTAGGAGTAGTTAGCTCTTCTTTTGCTTGCCCACCTGAAATGATTATATTCGTATTTCTAAAAATTTCTAAAATTGCACTTGCTGGGTTTGACACCCTTCCATGTGAAAAGCCAAGTGTTCCACCACCAACCGCTACTGGTGTGGAAATCATCTCATCTGAAAAAAAATTTAAATCATCTAATGCTATGGCTGTTCCAACAATGTCTATAACTGTATCAAAACTTGAAGCTTCATGAAAATGAACTGATTCTATAGGTTCACCATGTATTTTTGATTCTGAATTTATTAAAGATCTTATACTTTCTCTTGCAAAGACTTTGGCCTTTTCAGATAAACCAATTTTATCCGATGTTAATGTTATACATTCTTGAATTTCTATACCTCGTCGCTCATTTGTGTTTTCTTTTATGTCTAGTAAAAGCTGTGTTGCCTCAGTACCATGTTTAACAGTTTTTTCAAAATCGATCTTTTGAATTTTAGAACCAGAAAGATAATTTTCTGCAACATGGATTCCATCAATTACTTTTGTTTTTTTTGCACCAATGTCTATTAGAGCTGATAGTAGCATATCACCTGAAATTCCTGCAATCTGTGAATCTATTATTATTACCATTGAAATTTCAAACCTCTTAGAATGCATATAAATTGTAATTTGGTTCTGAAAATCTTCTATTCCCTAATTATTGCTAGTGTTATTCATATATAAAATAATTATATAAATTCAAATTAAACTAACGATTATACTGATATAGTTTAATTAAACCCTGAAAATTTCAATTTTATAAAATTATATTTAAATAATTGTAAAGCAATTCCAAGTTAGAATATGTATAATTGGAGACTATAGACAAATAATTGCACAGCGCGAAATGGGTCTAACATATTCAGAAATTCAAGTCCCACAAAAAAAGATTAATAGAGAATTACAACACAATCCAGAACTAAGACCTCTATACGGTTACATGGACACAAAAGTGGAGATAAGAAAAAGACGGCTCAAGCGTAAAGTGTTAGAGATCGTTTCCTAACATTACAATTTTTATGTGTGAGAATCGTGAGGTTTAATTAGCGATTAGAGTCACGCCTGTTTATGATTACTATTATAGGAGCTGGAAAAGTGGGCGGTGCTACCGCACTTTTTTCTGCACTTAGGAATCTTTCTAATGAAATTCTTTTATTAGATATTATTCAGGGACTCCCACAAGGTGAGGCCATGGATCTAAACCATATGCTATCAGAACAAGGAATTGATGTCGCTATACGAGGTTCCAACGATTATTCTGAAATGAAAGGATCTGACATAGTTGTTATTGTGGCAGGTTCTGGCAGAAAACCTGGAATGACAAGAATGGATCTTTTGAAAATAAACACATCGATTGTAAAAGGAGTTGTTGAGAATATCAAAAAATATGCATGTGATTCTATGATAGTACCAGTTACAAATCCACTTGATCCCATGACTTATCTTACCTACAAAGTGTCAGGATTTGAAAAGAATAGAGTATTTGGAATGGGCAACATGCTTGATTTGTCAAGGTTCAAACAATTCATACATGAAGCAACTGGATTTTCACGTGATTCTATAAGATCACTTGTGATTGGTGAACATGGAGAAAACATGTTGCCGCTCGCCAGATATTCATCAGTAGAAGGAATTCCTCTTATCTCCTTGTTACCAAAGCAAAAAATTGAAGAAATTGTACAAAACACTAGACAGGTCGCATCCAAAGTAATTGAATTAAAGGGCGCGACTGTCCATGCGCCTGGAAATGCAATTTCAACAATTATTGAAGCAGTAGTTAGAGATACAAAGCAGGTTATTCCAGTTGCAACCTATCTTGATGGAGAATATGGTTACTCAGATGTTTCAATAGGTGTGCCTGCAGTAATTGGTAAAAATGGAGTAGAAAAGATAATTGAGCCTGAACTTGATTCTAATGAAAAAGAGTGGTTCAAAAAGGGAATTGACAGCGTTAAAAATGCTATATCTAACATGGAATTCTGATTAAATTTTTAACCAGATGCATTTTAGAGACATTACTTGGATCTAATAGAAATATTGGAATCACTCAAGCTAGGGAAGCTTACGGTGTCACAGGCAAAGAAAATGCTTTCAATTTATTCCATAGAAAAAATAGAAGATTTTGCAAAACTTGATGTTGGAAGAAAACTTAGGCGTGGAATTCCTGAGGTTATTTTTGCAGAGAAAAAACAACTGGTAGAAATAAAAAAAATAATGCTTGCGGCAATAAACAGATCAGGCTCCATTCTGATATCGCGTATAGATAAAAATGATTATGAAAAGATCCTTTCGTTTTCAAAGAAAAATAGGATAAAAACAAGACTTGGAAAAAATACCACGTCTGCTCTATTTTTCAAAAGTACTCCACATTGTTCTGGTGGTAGAGTAGGAATATTGACTGCAGGTACTTCAGATGTTGGTGTTGCAGAAGAAGCAAGACTAATGTGTGAAGCTATGGGGTGCACGTGTATTTCTAGTTATGATGTTGGTATAGCTGGATTGCACAGAGTATTTCCAATTATGAAAAAAATGATAAAAGAAGAAGTTGACGCAATCATAGTTGTTGCAGGAATGGAAGGAGCTCTTGCATCTATAGTCTCATCACTTGTCGATATTCCTGTCATAGGCGTGCCATCTTCAGTAGGATATGGTTATGGAGAAAAAGGAATAGCTGCACTTGCCTCAATGTTGCAAAGTTGCACACTCGGTTTATCAGTAGTGAATATAGATAATGGTATAGGCGCTGGTGCTATTGCAGCTAATATTGCTAATAGATCTAAAAGAAAGAGATCTACACTTTAAGTATTCCAAGATTTGATAATTCTGCACCTAATCCATATCCTAAAAGTGCAATTCCTGTTCCAAGCCCTGCCATCTCTAATCCACCTTTTATTATGTTAAGATTTGCCATCTTTGATTTGATTGCTCCAATTGCAAAAGATGCAGAAAGACTTGTTCCTATTGCAATCAAAAGTGGTATGTAACCATCTGCAAAGAAATATGGAATGATTGGTAAAACTCCTCCTATCAGAAAAGAACCAAACATCCTAAATGCACTTTTTAATGGACTGCCAACAATTTCTAAATTTAATTTTAATTCTTCAGTTAGCATAGTATCAAGCCAGACTTTTTTATCGGATGTTATCTTGTTTACTATGCTCTCTAATTCCATACCAGAAAATCCCTTTGCTTTGTAAATATCTTCAATTTCTTTTCTCTCTTTATCTGGAACATTTTCCATTTCCCATTTTTCACGTTCAATCTCAAAATTGAGTATCTGTCTTTGAGATTTTACTGCAAGATAGTTCTGAACTGCCATAGCTTTTGCACCAGTGAACATGGCTATCAGTGCTGCAAGTATGATTATATTTGAAGAAACTTCAGCACCTCCAATTCCTGCAACCAGTCCTAATGAAGTGTTGATTCCGTCTCCAAAACCAAAGACAAAATCCCTAATTGCACTTGTCTCAGTCTGATGTCTTTCTATATGTCGTGGTTCTATTACATCTTTCAATATCTTTCACTTTATACTTCAAATGACTAGGCATTTCAAAAGTCTTGTCGTAAACGATTTATATCATAGAAAAAGGAGATACAACAAGAAAATGACAGGAAAAAGAATCGTTCTTACCGCTGATCGAAGCCTCATGACTAATTATCGTGGTAACTTTCTTTATGGATTTATAGCGTGTGGACCATATGAAGTCCTTCCTGAGTGGGTTTTTGACAGAGTCTTTTGTCCTAGCGTAGAAACTGACAAAGTTACAGGTGAAGCAAAAGTTGCACAGGTAGGATTAAGGAGAGTAGAAAGTGCCCTCTTGCAAGGATACAAAAGGGATGAAGTTTTTATCGCACAACCAGATTATCTTGCAAATTGTATAGGTCCTGATACAAAAGTTGTGGGAATTAATGTAATGGACCCTCTTGGCATGGCTCCAGTAACTACTACGATGTCGCCAGAAAAACTATCGTATGTTGCAATGAAATTCAAAAGAATGTGTGCAAATATAATCCAGTTAAAGAAAAAATATAATTTTCGTGTTGTTGTAGGAGGAAATGGTGCGTGGGAACTTGCAAAATCTGATAGAATGAAAATTCATGGTATTGATACTGTAGTAGTAGGTGAAGCAGATGAACTTGCACTTGATCTATTTCATGATTTGGAAAAAGGCGATGCTCCAGAGTTAATGCATTGTTTTGTTAAAAACATACAAAACATACCAATTATTCAAGGTCCCACAGTAAATTCTCTTATCGAAGCAATGCGTGGATGTGGAAGAGGGTGTGATTTTTGTGATGTTAATAAAAGATCCAAAAAAGATCTACCATTAGAGAGACTACAATATGAAGCAAAAATAAATCTCAATTATGGTTTTGATTCAATTTGGTTACATTCTGATGAAATGCTTCTTTATGGATGTGAGAGTAGAGATTTTCAACCAAACTATGATGCAATAATTGAATTGTGGAAAGGATTGAAATCACTTGGCGCTAGATTCGTAGGTACGACTCATATGACATTCTCTGCTGTTTGTGCCGATCCAAAATTACTTCATGATATGTCTGAAATCAACGGAATGAGTAATGAAAAATGGCTTGCGACAAACTTGGGAATAGAAACCGTTGCTCCACGAATGGTCAAAAAACATCTTGGTGTAAAGACAAAACCCTTTTCGACAGATGAATGGGGGTGGATCGTTAGGGAAGGTGCAAAAATCCTAAACCAAAATCACTGGTTCCCAGCAGCAACTCTAATAATTGGTTGGCCTGACGAAACTCCCGACGAAACAAAGTACACTATAGATTTGATAGATGATTTCAAACACATGCATATGCGAGGTCTTGTTGCTCCTCTTCTATATCAAGACTTTAACGAAAAGAACTCGATGCACTTTGGTAATCTAAACGAAGCTCAATTTACTTTGTTCTGGAGATGTTGGGAACACAATCTCCGTGTTATAAATGATATAATTCCTATAATAATTCGAAATAAGTCATTTGGGCCTCCTATGAAATTAATAATGTATGGAATGATAAAAGCAGGTACTTGGGCAATCATGAGATATCTAAGAGGATTGTGTAAGGAACTATTCAATGGTAGACTTCCAGATGAAATAATGGAACAATATTCTAGAAGCCGATCTGTTACTGCCCCAGCCTACACTATGTAGAGTTTTTTTCTAATTCTTTTATTGCCGCATCTGCAATGGTATTTTTTTTAGGCGTTAAAACCACAAAATAATTCTTATCTGCCCGTTCTGCTGATTCTACAGATTTGTATTTTTTTGTATTCATATCAAATTCTAAAAGTTTGCCATCAATTTTGCCTTTTGTATAGATCATGAGGTAAATGCTACCAGTAGAGGGGCTTAGTGGAATAATTGCAAAAACATAGCCTTTGTAAGAGTTTATTGGCATCATGTTTTTCATTGGAGGTGCAATCGTAGCCATATACACAAAAATGTCTTCAGGTGAACTAAATTCTTCAAATTCAAAATTCAATAGAATTGATTTGTTGTGGTAATATAATAATCTAAGTACTTGCTAAGCATTCATTCATGTTGAATAGATTAAATTGTCTATTGCTTGACAAATTGGAAACGATTGGTCGTATGATTATTGCGGTTTAGTTTATTGGTTTTTGGTCTTTTGTTTTTCTAAATTTAGATCTAGCGTATCGTAAAAGAGATCTTTTTGGTTATCTGATTTATCACATGTTCTTTTTATTTCTGTTTGGATTGGAATCTGTAGATTGGCAAGATTTTGAGAAACAATAAAAAGATCTATTCTTTGAATTTTTTAGAACATGAAAAAATAATTTAGTATTTTGGCATCAGTCTTAGCCTTGTCTTTGCAGAAACAGCAATTATTGATATAATTGCAACTGCAAGTACCAAAGCTGCTATTGCACCAAACTCTGGAACTATCTGTGTACCAATTATCTCAATTTGAGTATCGTCAGCAGCAAATCCTATACTAAGTGTTCTTGATGTTTTTGATTTTATTTCTTTAAAATTGGTTTCTTCTCCACCAATTAAGACAAAGAATTCGTCATCTTCAAGATCTTTCGGATCAACTGTTTTGCCAACTAGTATGTCATCAGCACTTAGATTAGCTGGTATCTTTGCATCTATCATATCTCTTGGTAAAGTTACAATGATTGAACCATCTTTGACGGCGTCTATTGTTATAATAAGTGCCAAACCTTCAGGATCAATTTCTATATTCTTGACTGTTCCACCTCTTATAACGTACTCAACATCATACTCTCCTACACCTTCGACATTAATTGTGAAAACTTTTTTCTCTACTTCGCCTATTTCAGATGAACCTGTTCCTCCACTAAACGAAAATATCATGTCCGCTTTTTGTGCAGCGCCATATTGTGCTATTATGGTATAATTTCCTGCAGCCTTCCATAGTGGACCAGTTGCTAAATATTCTTTTGAAAAACTTCCATCTGCTTTAGGAGTAAATTGATCAATTTGAACTAGCTTACTATTTGCATCTAATATT
>Ga0247727_10014609_pt1 | contig 13017 bp, 5 predicted proteins | sample WisWelCaveWW1625_FD_202498 | JGI IMG/M metagenome (GOLD analysis project Ga0247727, IMG submission 202498) | Biofilm microbial communities from Wishing Well Cave, Virginia, United States - WW16-25 | ecosystem: Environmental > Aquatic > Deep subsurface > Groundwater > Cave microbial mat | place...
GGCTGGCCGCGGCGGTTTTCGTGCTAAGGCGGGTGGACGTGTCGGGGTTTGCGCACCGCGCCGGTCGCACGGGCGCGAATTCGAGCGCGACCGGCGGCGAACTCAGCCTATGACTCATGGGCAGGGCGCCTCACCCAACGGTGAGGCCGCAACCTCTCAATCAACGTCCGGTCGAGCGGCCCGGCCTCGCCCGTCGCCAGGTTCGTCTCTACATGCTTGAGTTTCCTCATGCCGGGGATGAGGGTGCTGACATCGGGGTTGGCGAGGATGAACCGCAGGGCCATCTCCGGCATCGTCAGGCCGGCGGGAACGAGCGGGCGCAGGGCTTCAACGCGTTCGACGCTGGCCTTCAAATTCTCCGGATTGAAATAGCTGTTGCGCCAGTCGCCATCCGGCCATTGGCTATCGAGGGTTAATGCGCCGGTTAGCGCGCCTTCGTCGAAGGGCACGCGGGCGATGACGGCGATGTTCAACTCGCGGCACAGAGGGAAGAGCTCGTCTTCGGGATTCTGATCAAAGATGTTGTAGACCACCTGCACCGCATCAATCAGCCCGGTGCGCAAGGCGCGGAGGGCGTTCTCCGGCTCCCAGCGATTAATGCTGATGCCGAAGGCGCGAATGAGGCCTTCACGTTTCAGGTCGGCTACCGCTTTTTGCCAACGGTCATCCCCGGCCCAACTATCGTCCCAAACGTGAAACTGAATTAGATCAATGCTCTCCAGCCCTAGATTCTTCAAGCTGATTTCGGTGTAGCGCCGGATATGATCGGGCGGGAAGGTCTCGTCGAGCGTGTATTCGCGGCGGGCGGGCCACTTGAGATTCCTGGGCGGGATTTTGGTGGCGGTGTACAGCTTTTTATCGGGGCGGGCGCGGACGAGTCCGCCGAGCAGTTTTTCGCTGTGGCCCTGCCCGTAAACCCAGGCGGTATCAAAGAAATTGCACCCCAGTTCGAGGGCGCGATGGAGCGACCGTATGGACTCATCGTCGTCCGATCCCGTCCAGCCGCCCATGCCCCACATGCCGTAGCCGATGGCGCTGATTTGCCAGTGGGTGCGACCGAAGGTGCGGTAGTGCATTTAGTTTCCTCCAATCATCATATCGGATACACCTTCATCACCTCATCCCCATAATGATTGATCACTTTCACCGCGATCTTGCCGGTCTGGGGCGGGTCGAAGGGCAGGCTCTGGGTGGAATACAGCGCCGACCATGCAGCCTCATCCACCCCGGCCCGCAGGGCGCGTTTGAGTTTTTCGTACGGCTCGTCAGCCCCGGTGAAGTAGGCGTGGCGGACGAAGAACGATTCGCCGTTGTAGTTCGTGTCCAGGAACCAGCAGGCGATGTCGTCTACCGAGCCGGAACGCACACTGCCGGTGGTGGGGTCGTACACGTCCACGCCCCGAACAGTGACGGTGACCCGCGCGGGCGACTCGTGAGTCGCCCCTACCCGTTTCACGTCCACATCCGGTTCGCCAAAGACCATGAACAGGTTGCCGGCGCCGGTCTTTTTGAGCAGTTCTTCGCCCATGGCCAGGTCGGGGTTCATGCGGGCGGTGAGGACGGTGAGCTTGCCGTAGCGTTTGGCTTCTTCGCTCACGTGGGGGTCGAAGGCGAAGCCGCACACGACCAGCAGGTCGAAGCCCACGCCCTGCACGGCCTCTTTGGCCGACTCTTTCACCTGTTCGGGGCCAACGGTTCCGTATTCCGGCCCGATGGAGATAGCGACCCGTTTAACGACTGAAGTCGTTACTACGTCCGTAGTAGCGGCTTTAGCCGCTGGGCGTTCGGTGTATGTGCCGCTGGCCTGCAACCACACCCCGGCATACGGTTCGAGCGAATCGAATTTGAGCCGCTCGTTCTTGATCATGTTCTGCACCCCGGCCTTTTTGAGGTTGTCGAGAATGGTCTGGGCGAAGCTGGTCGCGTCGTCGTTGGGGCGGGTCTGAGACCCGCCCACGCCATCGTCGGTCGGCAGCACCCGGTGCGGCGAGAGACTCTCGACCGTGAACGGGCCGGTGACGCGGATGCGCTTGTTGTCTTCGTAGGGCTGGTCGTAGAGCAATTCGGTGTCGGCGCGTTTGGCGATGCTGGCGTCAATTTCCTTTTGCCGTTCGCGGCGCAAACGCCACCACTCACTAAGCAGACCTGTCAGGTCTTGGCCCGTCGATTGCGCCCCGGAAGGCTGCCGAAGACCTGACAGGTCTTTCGGGGCCTCGCGCGGCACTTGCCACTCCTCCCACTTCTGCTTCGCCAACTGGTTTATCTTCGCCCGCAACGGCTCCAACTGCTCCTGATACCTGGCATGGATGGCGTCAATGTCTTCGTTGTTGGCGATGGATTTGAGGGTGATGTGCGGCACGCGTTTGTAGACAAAGCCGCGTTTGATGTCGCCAGTTGTCGCCAGACCTGCGCGGTCTTCGAGACCGCGCAGGTCTCCGCTTACTTCCATCTCTTTCTTCGCGCCCTCCGCCGAATCCGCCAGCAGGTAATACGGAAACCGCCCGGCCATGAGCCGTGTTCGCGCCAGCGCAATCGCCACCCGGCTGGTATCCAGCGTGATCCACCGCCGCCCCCACTGCTCGGCCACATACGCCGTTGTGCCACTGCCGCATGTCGGATCGAGGACGAGATCGCCGGGGTCGGTGGTCATGAGCATGCAACGCTCAATAACACGGTCCGACGTCTGTACCACATATATTTTTTCGCTGACGAAACTGCCCATCAGCACATCGTCCCAGATGTTCCCGATAGTTGATACAGGATAGTCATCAAGGAAAGTCTTTGCTCGAAGTTGTCGCCCATACGGAAATAAACGACCTGCGGTTCCCAAGCGTCGGAGACCTTCGACGTTTACACGCCAGTGGCGACCTACTGGACACTCATAGTGACTACCATTGTAATCGAAGGGCTTTGAACCTGTATCAGTTTCGCCTTGTGAAGTCAGGTTGTCCGATAGAAAACGTCGCCCCTCAGGGTTTGATTCTTCGCCCAGTAATTGCGACTTCGACAGTTGTAAGTCTACTCCGTCAGGTGTCTGCATATAGGCAAAATAAGCCTCGCGTTGCCCCTTTGGTCGCAGGATTTCTCTGTACTTTGCCATCTCGGCATGTTTCGCGTACCAAAGCAGGATGTCGTAGTTGTTGTCAAGCAAACGTGCCCCTCTACCAGTTGTGGTCGCGAAAGCAATTTGGCTTATGAAATTTTCACTCCCAAACACCTCATCCAACACATTCCGCACCAAATGCACATTCTCATCGCCAATCTGCACGAAGATACTGCCGCTCTCGGTGAGCAGTTCGCGGGCGGCGGTCAGGCGGTCGCGCAGGTAGGCCAGGTAGGAGTGAATGCCCAACTGCCAGGTGTCGCGAAAGGCTTTGATCTGCTCCGGCTGGCGGGTGGCGTCTTCGGCCCTGCCGTCCTTCACGTCGCGCTTGCGGGTGCTCACCTGCCAGTTCGAGCCAAATTTGATGCCGTAGGGCGGGTCAAAGTAAATCATCTGCACCTTGCCCCGCAGGCCCTCTTTTTCGGCCAGGCTGGTCATCACCAGCAGGCTGTCGCCCAAAATCATGCGGTTAGCCCAGTTCTGCTGGTGCTTGTAAAAGTCAATCAGGTCTTCAAAGCCGATGCCGTTGAAGTCGGAGAAGAGCGGGATTTGGCCCAGACCGGCGCGGTCTTCAAGACCGCGCCGGTCTCTGAGGTTCTCGATAATGGCCTGCGGGTGAATCTTCTCCTGGATGTAGATCGGCACTGCCGGGACTTCAAGCGGCTGGCTGTCCTGCTCATCCTTGCCCTTCCACACCAACTGCGGGTCGAGCGATGGGTCGCGCGGATAGAGCACCCTCTTGGGCTTCTTCTCGTCGTCGGCCACAAAGTCGCGCAGTTCTTCGGTGGGGATGTTGACGCGCTTGTCTTTGTGCTTGACGGTGGAAAGGGGGGTAGCCAGCTTGGGGGCAGAGGATTTTTTGACGGCGGGTTTGGCGGGGGAGGCAGGTTTCTTTTTGGGAGGCATAAGTCTACCTTGACGCGTCTTCTCGATCAGTTCTATACTAAAAGCAGTAAAAGCCTTCGGGCTTCTCCCGCCCCGCGAAAGGTCGCCTACTGTGGCGGCCCCGCCCCCGTCTGGAGTGGATGACGGTGTGGCTAGCGGGGCGGGTTATTTTAAGTGATACTCCAGCACAGCACGCATTTTAGATTCAATCATTTCAAATGCTTCGGACTCGCCTTGCGCATCGCGGCGCAAAATCGAACCGGCTACTAAATCCGCCACCTGAATCAGCGGCTCACTTTTGGAACGCTTCGTCAACACACGGTTGAAGTGGCGCGGGATGTTTCGCTTCTTCATAAAGCGGCGCAACTCCAACGGCAAGTGGGGTTCGCCGCCAAATTCATCCAAGATTAAAGTGGCTCCTTCGCGCTGTTCTTCGGGAATAGCTTGCAAAAGTTCCGTCACGAAAAAGAGGTAAAACTCTAACCGGCGCATGACGTGGAACGCTTCGGGCAAAGTTGTTTTGTCCACCACGATAGCCCACGCTTCAAACTCGGCGCGTTGCAACGCCGTGAATACTTTCTGGCGCAGTCGAGAGGATGACCCCATCGCATTGAAGCCAAACTCGTAATGCCCTGACAGATTCAGGTCGCGCCGAATACCATCCAACGCCTGTCGAAGCGCATGTGGTTCTTGCGTGCCGATCACCGCGACCACAAAATAGCGCGAGGCGCCTTTGCTAAAATTGAAGCTCACGTCCCCCGATTCGTCTCCAGCGAAGACAAAGGTTTCCATAGCGGTTACAAGTTCTCCTCGTCGGCCACAAAGTCGCGCAGTTCTTCAGCGAGGATGTTAACGCGCTTATCTTTGTGCTTGACGGTGGAAAGGGGGGTAGCCAGCTTGGGGGCGGCGGCGTTGGAGGCAGGTTTCGGGCTAGTCGGTTTCTTTTTAGGTGGTATTACAAATCGCCTCGTAGCTCGTTTAGGAATTCATTGCCGACTTCAGTCAAACGACTCGCTCGTTTGCCAAGCCATTTCTCGTAATTTTCTATTGACATCGACTCGATCTCACCGTCAATAAACTGCTGAGCCAATTTCTTGGGCGTAATCTCATATTTCTCAATGTACTTCATTGGGGCCTTGGCGCTAATGCGGATGTTGATCGAGGGGCCAATCACAGCAATGTTAGCGAGTGCATCAATCTTTTCTTCAGCGATGCTTCCCTCAAGGTGTTTCGTTGGGAAGATATGATGCCATTGAGGGCGATAATCAAACAATAGTTCAGCACCTTCAAAACCGATGCGCTGGCCGCTTTTGTCCCAATCCTGGGCCTTGTTCCGATAAACCAACAAATAGAGGAGAAACCGCCCAAAGCGTGCATCGCTGTAATCGCGCATGAAATCTTCTTGCTCTATCGGCTGCGTATGATTAAAGCGTTTAACAAGTTTCTGAATGGCGGACGGTAACGTATCGGATTCCGCAATATCACGAAGATCTTCATCTAATGATGTAGTGCCTGAGCCGCTATACCGCCCAAAACGTGATGCCTGTAAGAACCAATAAAGCGCATGGTTGAAGTTACCCTCTGGAAATTTGTCCATCAAAGCAATCATCGTCACGAGGGCAGCTTCGGTCGGCATCGGACTATTGCTTAGTATTCCATATTCTCGAAACCTAAGAATGAGCCTTTCCCAAGCCTTTGTTGTGCGGCCCCATGCAGGAAGGACTTTCTGTTCATTCCAGAAATCATTGGGGATTTCCCGGAAACGAGTCTTTTTGGCGCCAACTCCTGTTACGCTGCGGAAGAGCAAGTTAGGGTTGATATCAAACCCTGATTCCTTTAGCTTGCCTAAATAAGGCAGAAAAGTTGTGTGAACCCACCCCGGTGTTCGTGCGGCGACAACACCCAGATAAATATCTGCTTCAGTAACCCGCGTACCTCGACTATTCAACCGAGAGAAGATTTCGACTACATCCTCAAGTTCATGGTCAATCTTGACTGTGACGACATCCATGTCGCGTATTTTACAGACCTGCATTAGACGGGAGTAGACATCCATTGCATCCATGCCATCGCACCATCCTTGCAGTTTGATCTCCTTAGCAAGGGTCTTAAGAGTTTCCTGGTCTGTTTCTTTTTTGTTATCTAATACCAGCAAGCGCGACAGTGGAATATATCGGTCACCCCTAACCTTACGGATAGCGGCGTTAGCAACCCAAAAATAAGGAGGCTCAGCTGTGTGGATATCAAACCGCATATCGTATTTCTTGACGGTTTTATCCCATTCTTCACTGCTCGGCCACCAGTAAGGTTTGCGACCAAACAAAATACAGAGAGCGGTAACGCGCTGTTGCCCGTCTACTACCCATAAGCTTGGAGATTGAGCGTCACTGGCGGAGCGGGGTTCTGTTGGTTGCTGGCTATCCCAAAGGAGCAGGCTTCCTATTGGAAAGTTGAGCCAGATCGACTCCGCGAGATCACGCACCTGCGTTGATTTCCAAACAAAACCGCGTTGAAATTCGGGGATACTCCAGTTGTGGCCAACCGCGCGATCAATGATTTCATAGATCTTAGCAGACTCGTGTGCCATGTAGTGTCTTCTGGTTAACTAGACTAGCGTCCGCGCCGTTCCCAACATCGCCCGAATCGTATTCTTCGCATCCCAGGGGTCAGTCACTTCCAGGAACGCCCAACGCCCAAAGCCGCCATGATTGTTGATGGCCGGAATCCATAGGTCGCGGGCGGCGGCCACCTTGGCGGCTTTGTCCTTGCGCGCCTCGCCGCTCACTTCGATGATGAGATTCAGCAGACTATCCGTAGCAACGACCGCAGCAACGGCGGTAGTAACCGCCGGCGCGTCAGTCGTTACCTGACGACTAAAGTCGTCACTACGAACCTTGAGACGGGCGATGAAGTCAGGCATGTATTGATGCTCTTCGCCGCTCAGGGTGTAAGGGATGGTGAAGCCCAGGCCCTGATTCTTCACGTAGCACACGACCTCTTCCATGTCCTCCAGCGTCTGGGCCATCTTTTGCTCCCAACTGCCGGTGTCGGCCACCACGTGTGAGATGTGGCACCGGGCCGGGTCGGTGGTGTAGGTCGGGCGAGCCGTGTCGAAGTCCACGTAGCGAGTCGAGCCGAATGTGTCGTAAGGCCGCAGGATGGGCTTGAGGGTCGCCGCCCCGCTGGTCGAGCGGACGATGGCCCGATAGAGTTTGTCGGCGGCGTCGTATTTGAATTCGCTCAACAACAGCATCTGCGGGAACGTGTCATCTTTGCACGTCACGCACTCGTCAATCCAGCGCCGCGTCACGTTGAGCAGTTGCGGGAACAGCCACGGGCGGGTGTTGCCGTCGTCGTCGCGGAAGAATCGCTCCAGGGTGGCCTTCGCCAGTTCAAAGGCTACCTCTTGCATCCGCCGATCTTTCAGCCCGTAGAGGTCGTGAATCTTCAGTTCGCCCAGGATGGACGCCATCTCGGTGCGGGTAGGAAGATCGGCGGTCGAGAGCGCCTTCTTCGAGTCGGCGGTGAACGTCACCTCCAGCCGTTCGGCGGGCAGGTCGTAGCGGTAGCCGATGACGCGCGGGAAGGTGATCTCGCAGGCAATGCGGTTTTCCAACGCGCGAACGCGGGTAGGAGTTGGCCCGGGTTTGGGGTTGGCCTCCGACCCGGCGCTGGGGATGAACGAGAACGGCACGCCGTACACTTCGGCGTATTCAGGATCGAACTTGCCTTCAGCGTTGACGCCGTAGGACATGCGCCGCAGGCCGCGTCCGACCACTTGCTCGCACAACAACTGGGTGCCGAAGGCGCGCACACCCAGGATGTGGGTGACGGTGTTCGCATCCCAACCTTCGGTGAGCATGGATACCGACACCACACATCGCACGCCCTCGCCCAACTTGCCGGGCTTGCCCACGGTGTTCATCACCTCGCGCAGTAAGTCTTCGTCGGTCAGGTCGTCGGCATCGCGCCCCGGAAAGCGCGCCCCGTACTCGGCCTTGAACTCCTCAATCTCGCGGGCGGCGATCTTCTTGAAGTCGTTACTCATGGCCTCGCCGGACTCAAGTTGTTCGCTGTCTACCAGGATTGTGTTGGGGCGCAGAGTCCATTGCTCGCCGTTGACGTTGCTGAACAGGGCCAGCTTGCCCGGCACAAGCACACTTTGGTCTTCGCCGACCGGCTTTTCCCAACCGGCAATGTAGTCGAATACCAGCTTGGAGACGTTGGTGTTGTTGCAGACCACGATGAACACGGGCGGGATCAAACGACTGAAGTCGTTACTACGATTCGCGCTTGTAGTGGCGACTTTAGTCGCTTGCTCCCACAGCTTGTAATATTTCTCGTAGTTGGTGTAGAGGCTCACCAGCGCGCCTTCGAGTTCGGCGGGCAGTTTGGGTTCTATGTTCAGCGCTTCCGTGCCGCGCCCCTTCCTGGGCAAATCGTCGCGGATTCTCAGCCACAGGTCGCGGTAGGTGGGTTGCTCCCCCATCATCGAGTCGTCGGCCACCGGCACGCGCGGCACTTTGACAATGCCGCATTCAATGGCATCAATCAGGGAAAAGTCCGAGACCACCCACGGAAAGAGCGTGCCTTCAGAATACCCTGACCCTTCCAAGAAGAAGGGCGTGGCCGACAGGTCGTACACGGCCCGGATGCCCAGTTTGCTCTTCACCGCTTCCAGGCCGCTGATCCACACCCGCGCTTCCTCGTCGCGCTTCTCGGCCTCGCGCCGGTCGTCACCGGTCAAGGGCAGATGGCCATCCGCCCCTGCCTCGTCGTCGGGCTTGCGGCGGTAGCAGTGGTGGGCTTCGTCGTTGAGGACGACGATGTTCTTCTTGTTGCCCAGTTCGCGGCATACCCGCCGCACCATCTGGTCGGGCGTTTCGTAGTAACGACTTAAGTCGCTACCACTACCCGCAAGGATCATCTTCGTCAGCTTTCCGGCGTTAATTCGCTCGCGCAGGCTGAAGCCGTGGAAGTTGGTGATCAGGATTTTGAGCTTGCCCAGTTCGTCGCGCAGATCAGGCGGCGCGATGTCGAGGGTGCGGTAGTAGTTCTGCGGGTCGTTGGGCAACAGCACCCGCAGTCGGTCGCGGATGGTGATGCCGGGGGTGACGATGAGGAAGGTGTCGCTGAAGAGGGCGTTTTGCGGATCGGCTAATTTGTTGAGGACGTGCCAGGCGATGATCATCGCCATGACTGCCGTCTTGCCGCTCCCGGTCGCCATCTTGAAAGCGATGCGGTAGAGCAAAGGGTTAGAGCTGGCGTTGGCCTCGCGCAGTTGGTTCTCGATCCAGGCATCGCCATACTTGCGGGCCACCTCGGTGATGTAGATGGCGGTCTCCAACGCTTCAATCTGGCAGAAGAAGAGCCGCCGCTCGCGCTCGGGCCGCTGCCAGTATTCCAACAGGCGGCGCGTGGTGTTAGTGATGCCGGTGTAACCGCCCTGCCGCCAGATCGCCACCCGGCCCCTCACCTTGTTGATGAAGTCGTTCTCCTTGACCCGGTCAGCCGTCCACTCGGTCTCAAACGCCAACTGCTTCGCGTTCTTTTTCTTGGGCCGGGGGATGGGGATGAAATACGAACTCACCCGGCGGGCTTCGACGATCTCATCCGTGATGCCGTCTTCGGTGAACTTGAAATGCCGTGTTGGCTCTTCAAACGGCGAGTTGAGGATGGGGTTTTCGATAACGACTTGGCTCATGCCTCAGAATTCTACGCCATTTCTCAGGGCGCAACACTGGACAGATGTCAGGGGCCTGGCAAGAATCTCTCGAAGGTAGATAAGGGCAATGGCCAAAACACACAACCGCCCTCAAAAGGGCGGTTGTGCGTGTGTCAAATATCCAGATTCCTCACATCCTTGGCATGGGTCTGAATGAACTTGCGGCGGGGCGGGACGGCGCTGCCCATGAGCATGTCGAAGGTGTGGTCGGCGGCGGCGGCGTCCTCGATAGTCACTTGCAGAAGGGTGCGCTTGGCCGGGTCCATCGTCGTGTCCCACAACTGCTCCGGGTTCATCTCGCCCAGCCCTTTGTAGCGTTGAAGCGCCGCCTTGTCTGCGCCCGCGCCGAGGGCCTTGAGGGCCTTGTCCTTCTCGGCATCGCTGTACACGTATTGCACGTTCTTCTTGTGCTCGATGCGATAGAGCGGCGGCTGGGCGATGTAGAGGTGGCCGTTCTCGATCAGCCCCTGCATGTAACGGAAGAAGAAGGTGAGCAGGAGGGTGCGGATGTGACTGCCATCCACGTCGGCGTCCGTCATCAGCAGGATGCGGTGATAGCGCAGGCCGGAGAGATCAAACCCCTCGCCGATGCCGGTTCCCAACGCCGAGATCAGGGCCCTCACTTCGTTGTTGCCCAAAATCTTGTCGAGTCGGGTGCGCTCGGTGTTCAAGATTTTTCCGCGCAGGGGCAGGATGGCCTGGAAGTGGCGGTCTCTACCCTGTTTAGCGCTGTTGTGAACAAAAACTCCGCTGGCGAGGGCAAAGTTATGATAGTCATCAACAGTCAGGTCGTACACATCCTCGCGTTCTGCCAACTGATGAACCACAACGACCTTGCAATTTACGTTTGCCGCCGCTTCAAACAACTGCTGTTCATTCCCGGCGAAGTAATCTTCAACAAGCCGTTCATATCGTGGCGCAGTTCGCGCCGACTCGAGACGCAAAGTTTCATAGGCTTCTTTCACATTGTCAGCATTAAGAACCCGTTTGAGGAGCAAAAGGGCTTTCAGCTTATGACCCTGGCGAATACGCGCGCCTTTGTCTTCGGTAGAAGTTGCATCCCGCCAATTAGCCAGCGCCGATAAGATACGTTCACGCTGATCCTTGTCAGCCCAGCCGTGTTGCCGGGCGGCGACAATCTTTTCACGGTGTTCGGGATGTTCCTGCCACCATTGGCTGACTCGTTCACTATGCCGTCGGCGATAAGATTCGTCCTTCCATTGTTCGCGCGTCTTTTCTGAGCGCCAGGCGCGCAATTCAGCATTTTCCCATTGCGTCAGAGCCTCTTCTCGCCGTTGTTCCCGCGCTTCGGGATGTTCATCGAAGAATCGCAGAGTACGTTCAGCCTGCTGGTGACGATGCTGGGGATTTGACCAGTAGGCTTCTTGCATTTCCCGCATCCGCTCACAATAGGCCCGATATTCTTCCGGCGTTAGCGAAGCAAACCAATCATAGAAGCCTTGTAGAAGTTTCTCATTGAGGGTTTCATCTTGACGTTGCACTTTCACCCGTTCGCTCATGTATTGGCGATAGGCGGGGTCTTGCCATTGGAGAATGGCCTGCTCGCGCAACTGGCCAATCTTGCGTTCACGATATGCCGGGTCGCTCCAAAGTTTCTTTGCCATTTCTCCGGCCAATTCGGAATGGAGGCGTTGATGCGCTCGCCAAAACATCCGCACAATGTTGCGAGGGTCATTGTTGAGTTTGTTGAAGTCTTTGTGATGGCGGGTATTACCCGCTTTTCGGGTGTAAACGCCAGTCAGCAAGTTATATAGATCGGCCAGATGATGAGTATGATTCCATTCACTCTTTCCGTTCATCCACACCATCTCATAGCCAGGGCCGGGCAATTCATTTTCGCGCGTCAATCGGCTCTTGAACGGCATGAGGCTTTCGCCCGGTTGTAGCTGGCTTGCCGCTCGGTATGACCCGTCGCGCAAACGGAAAGGGTGATCAGGAGTGCATCGGATCCGTTCGCCGTTGTCGAGAACAACTTCCACCAAATCCGTCTGCTTTTTGGTCGGGCGCGGCTCAATCAATGGCACAATGCGAATATCGCCTTCGGCATTTGTAGCATAGCCAAAATGCTGAATACCATGTTGCCAATCTTCGGACAACTCTTTCATCGTCTTAACGATGCCTGGCGCCAGAGGTACACGAGTCTCCCCAACCAAACACCCACCAGCGCTGTCGCCCTCCACGATGTACAACTCGCACTTGGCCGGGTCGCGTTCGGAGCAATCGGCCAGCTTGCCGGGCAGGGTGAGGCTTTCGAGCGCCGACTTGCGGATGACGAGGTCGCGCGCCTTGCGCGCTGCATCGCGGGCGCGGGCCGAGGTCAGGCATTTCTCGACGATGGCTTTGGCCTCGCGCGGGTTCTCTTCCAGAAAGGCGCTAAACACATCGCCCAGCACCCGCTGAACGATAGTCTGCACTTCGGGGTTCATCAACTTCACTTTGGTCTGGCTCTCAAACTGCGGTTCGCGATGCTTGATGCTGACGATGCCGGTCACGCCTTCTGCCGTGTCATTGCCGGTAAAATTCGGATCGGACTCTTTAAGCAGACCCGCTTTGCGGGCGTAGTCGTTCAGGGTGCGGGTGAGGGCCGAGCGCAGACCGGTGAGGTGGGTGCCGCCGTCCACCGTGTTGATGGTGTTGGCAAAGGAGTAGACCGATTCGGTGTAGGCGTCGGTGTATTGGATCGCTACTTCCACCCCCACCCCGTCCATTTCTTTCTCAACGTGGATCACCGGGTGCAGGGCCTCTTTGTTGCGATTGAGATAACGCACGAACGACTTGATGCCACCCTCAAAGTGGAACGTCATCTCGCGGTCAATGCGCTCGTCCAGAAACTCAATCGTCACCCCTTTGGTGACAAACGACATCTCGCGGAAGCGCTGCACCAGGGTCTCAAACTTGTACTCGTTCTCGTCTTTGAAGATGGTGACGTCGCGCAAAAATTTTGTCGTCGTGCCGGTGTTGCTGTCGGGCGCTTTGCCCACAGGCTTCACCGGCGCCTGCGGCAGGCCGCGCTTATATTGCTGATACCACAACTTGCCGTCGCGCTTCACCGTCACTTCGCAAACGTCGGACAGGGCGTTGACGGCGCTCACGCCCACCCCGTGGAGGCCGCCCGATACTTTGTAGCCGCCGCCGCCGAATTTGCCGCCGGCGTGCAGTTTGGTCATCACCACTTGCAGGGCGGAGACTTTTTCAGTGGGATGGGTGTCCACCGGGATGCCGCGCCCGTTGTCTTCCACCGTCACTGCGTTGTCAGGATGGATGGTGATGCGGATGTGATCGC
>Ga0247727_10014610_pt1 | contig 13015 bp, 7 predicted proteins | sample WisWelCaveWW1625_FD_202498 | JGI IMG/M metagenome (GOLD analysis project Ga0247727, IMG submission 202498) | Biofilm microbial communities from Wishing Well Cave, Virginia, United States - WW16-25 | ecosystem: Environmental > Aquatic > Deep subsurface > Groundwater > Cave microbial mat | place...
TGTTCTACAAGTTCGGCCGTAAGATTTACGAACACCGATTCGAAGCAACGACTGCCGAAGAGGAAGTCGCGGAGGTCGATGAACTCGGACTGCCAACGGATCATTGAGTCGCGACGATAAGCAGGCCCCGGCGGTCAGCTCAATACGGATTTGACACGCCATCGGCCTTCCACATAGACTTCTTGTGATGAAATACGCTTCGTTCGCAAAAACAGGCAATTTCGTGACGCTTCTGATCGGGCTGGCGACCGTTCTGACGCCGCTCACGGCACAGGCTCAATGTCCGATGTGAAAGGGGGCACTCGAGTCCGGTTCGGACGACGCCAATCGATTCTCGCAGGCATTAAACCGAAGTATCCTGGTCATGCTTGCGGTGCCGTATCTCTTGTTCGCCGGTATATGCGGGTTGATTTACCGGGCAATTCGCCGGGCGCGGCGAGCACAGATGGATGCCGAGCAATCCGTTCAACGAGCGAACGATCCGAATCCAGAACCGGCGGAGGCTCGCTCGCGGTAGCTCAAGATTTTTCATGTGCCGAACCAGGCTGCCGGCCAATCTTTCACATCACTCATTTCAATGCTGTATCGCACCGGTCGAATTCTGCAACTTGTCGGCATGATCATCTTGCCCCAGGCGATCGTGTTGGAGTTACTGGGCAAGGTGTCGCTCGGCCAGTCGCTGCTCATGGCGCTCGGCGGCATCGGCGTGTTCATGGTTGGCGTCGGAATCCAAAAGTCTGCCGGGCGGTAGCCAAATCGGGGTCTTACGAATGAGGTCCGTTTGGTAAGATGCATGCGTTCCGGATGATTCTTCCTAACGCAAGGACACAAACCCGATGCCTTCAAGTCGGCGAGCTAGATTCGTGTGGCCCGCCCTTGTCCTAATTTGGTTGCCCGGCCCTCTCTTGGCCCAATTCGACTCAACTCGCTCGCGAGTCACCTCCGTTTACCCCGACATCAGCATTGAGGCGTCCGCCCATCTCAGGACCGCGGCCAGCTACGTTGCCGATCAAAATTGGCCCGAGGCGATCGATCTCTATCAGAAACTAATTGACAGCTTCGGTAACAAGGTCGTGCAGGTGGGTTCCAGCAGCGTGTACGTGACGGTGGGCGATTACTGCCAACTTCTGCTCGTGAATATGCCGCCGAAGGCCCGAGCGATCTACCGGCAGCGAGTCGATGCCCAGGCCGAAAGTCAGTATCGCGCTGCCGTGCGAGAACGAGACCGAACCCAGTTAGCTCGCGTCGTCGAACGGACCTTTGCCGGTTCCTGGGGTGACAACGCCTTGGACGCCCTGGCCGAGCTGTCGTTTGAGACCGGTCAGTTCGATGAGGCGTTCATGTTTTGGAAACGAATCGGTACCAAGCCACAACCGGCGGGAGTAGCGGACGGCAAGGAAAGTGCACCGCAGAATCCGCGACTCGAACTCGTGTATCCCGACACCGATCTCGACCCGGCCATGATCGAGGCCAAAAAGATCCTCTGCCAATTGTTCCAGGGCCGCAAGGAATCGGCCCAGTCGGCGATCGGAGAATTTCGCAAGCGGTTTCCGAAGGTTCGCGGGTCGATCGGTGGCAGCGACGATTTGCTTGCCGACCGGCTGGCGAATCTCGCCAATGAGCCCGGACCCCCGCCGGGCCCCGATTCCAGCCTTTGGACAACGTTCGCGGGCAATGCTCAGCGGACCAAAGTCGTCGCTCAGGCGGTGGAGATCGGCAGCCTGCAGTGGTCAGCCCAGTTGCCGCAAACGTCGCAGCCACCTATAGCGATCGGAAATCGCGTCATGTCGGGAACAACCGATGACACGCTGAGCTATCACCCGCTGGTTCTGCGAGACCTGGTTTTGGTCAGCGGTCGGGAGGAAGTGCGGGCGTACAACCTGCACGAGGGCTCGAAGGACGCCGTTCAGCCTGTGTGGACCTTTCGGCTGCAAGACATGATGGGGCAGGGCTCCATCACGGCTACTCGCCCGGTGTTCGGGTCGCCGCATTACACGCTCTCCGCCGATCGTGGCCGGTTGTATGTTCGCATGGGTGCCCCCGAAACGACCATGCCGATGCGTCGCGGCGGGCGGCCTGACAGCTATCTCGTGTGCCTCGATATCGCGGCCGACGGCAAAGAACTCTGGCGCATTCAGCCAGAACCGAACGAGCCGGACTTGGCATTCGAAGGTTCGCCGGCAATCGCAGACGGCAACCTGTACATCGGCGTCACGCGCGGCGGCGCGATGACCCACTCCTATCTCGCCTGCTACGACGCGGCAACCGGGGCGAAAAAGTGGCGCACGCTCATCTGCGAATCATCCGCTACCAGTTTCTTTTCGAACCAAGGCCTGATCAGCCACAACCTGCCCACGATCGGGGCCGGCCTTGTCTTTTACAACACCAATCTCGGCGCCGTGGCGGCGCTTGATCAGCGCACCGGCCGCGTACGCTGGATCGTAACTTATGCCCGTGATTCGCGCGACGAGCTTGCCGCCAACGTGCGGAGCGGCACGGCCAAGTCGGAAATCTCCCCCTGCATCTATCACGATGGCCTGGTGATCGCCATGCCCACCGATGGCCAGGGAATCCATGCGTTCGACGCGCTGACCGGCGAGCTGCGCTGGCGAACACCCGAACCACCCAATTTCAGCCACCTGCTCGGCGTCGCGCACGGCAAATTAATTTGCACCGGCAGCCAGGTAGTGGCCATCGACGCGGTCACCGGCGGGCCAGCATGGCAGTGGCCGGAAAGTTCGAGCCTATCGGGCTACGGGCGAGGCACGCTCGCGGGCAACAACGTTTATTTTCCCACCAAGTCGCACATTTACGTCCTGGACCAGCGAACCGGCCGGCTGGTCCACCAGGAGCCGCTGCAGGAGAAGCACGAAAAATCGCCAGGGAACCTGGTGATCGGCGAGGGTTATCTGGTGATCGCTCAGGCGAAAAACCTCTCGGTGTTTTGCCAATATGAAGTGCTGATTAATCGATACCGCGACTTGATCGCACAAAGTCCGAACGATCCCGAACCCCATTTCCTGCTCGCTCGCGCGGCCGAATCGAGCAAGGCCCTCGACCTCGCCGTCGAACAGTATCGGGAAACGATCAAGCTCAGCGTACCCACCGGCACCGAGCAAGCTCGAATGAACCGGCTTACGGCACAGAACCAACTGTACGCGCTGCTCATTCAACTCGGACAGAAATCTGCCGCGGAACAAAAGTGGCCACAGGTGGAGGAACACTACCGGGAGGCGATTGCCACGGCCCCTTCGGGCCAATTGAAACTCGATTGCACGCTGCAACTGGCTGAGGTTTGGCGCGCGGCCCGCGACGGCGCCAAGGCGCTCACCGTATTGCACGAAGCACTGAGCGACGACGAAATGCGCGGTTTGGGAGTTACCGTCGAGGCAAACCGGACGGTTCGAGCCGACGTAGAAATCGCCGGACGCATCGAAGCTCTGCTGCACCAATTCGGTCGCGACCTTTACGCGCGGTTCGACACCGAGTCACAACAGATTCTTGACCAAGCCGAGCAGTCCGGCTCGCTTGCGACCATTGAGCGGTTGCTGCGCACACATCCCAACGCCCAAGCGACCGGCCAGGCATTGCTCTACTTGGCCGAGCAATACTCGAAAAACATGCAGTACACGGCGGCCCACGCTGCCTACAAACAACTGCTCGCCCGGCCCAACAACCCAACTTCAATCAAGATCACCGCCCATCACGGCATCGCGGAACTGCTTGAGACGCAGCGGTCGTGGAACGCGGCGCGTGTTTGGTGGCAACGCTTGGCCCAAGAATTTCCCAACGATCCGTTCCCGCCAAAGCCCGGCCAGTCCGTCGCTTCATTTGTTTCGGAACATTTGAGCAAATCGCCCTACGAACCCGATCGAGTTGCGTTAGCCGACCGGTTGCAGCTCCCGCTGGCGCGACGATGGAATCGAATTTGGGACGAGACCACTCGGATGATCGTGCCGGATGGAACTCCGCCGGCTGACCTTGGCCCGCTCGTTCTCGCCAGCACTCAGCAGACACTGGAATGCCTATTGGTCCGAACCGGCGATCCCGTGTGGCGAATGCGGATTCCCGGTCCGGCCCGCTGGGCTGGGTTTTACGAAGATCAGGTACTCGTCGGCATGGACTCGCAACTTCTTTGTGCCGCCGCCGATAGCGGCGAAATCCGCTGGCAGCAGAAGACGGCCAGCGGTCTGCCCGGTTTCGCGGAGTTTCAATTGGCCGAAGACCGAGTGTACCTGCGTGAAGATTCGCGCCGGTTGCACTGCCTGTCCGCCGGGTCGGGGGCCACGATTTGGAACTATGCGCCGACCGAAGGCACAATTCTGCCGCACACCTTTTTCAGCAGCAACCACGTCGCGCTTCGCACCAGGCAACCCGGCAAGTTCGTGGGCAAGTTCATCATTCTGGACGGCGATGGTCGACGACGCCTGGAGCTGAATCACCCCAGTGATGCCTGGGACCACGTGCCGGTCACGCTCGATGCCCAAACTGTGTGCATCGCCGCCGATGCTCGCACGATTCAACTCCTCGATCTCAACGACGGTAAAGTGGTCTGGTCTTACGTCGCGATCAATTCGGATCAGAAGCCCTTGCCCATTGTCGGACCGAACTGCCTGCTCGTGCTGGTGGGGGGCACAACCCTGGTTCGACTCAACCCTGAAACCGGCGAGCCGAAGTGGTCCACGCGATTGAGCCTGGACGTGTTACCCAAGGGCGGAAAATGCTGGGCGGTGGACGGGCAAATGTTCTATTGCATCACGCGAGATTTGAACCTGCGTGCAATCCGTCTCAATGATGGAGAGCTGGAGTGGGACCAGTTCCTGACTGGGCCAGGCGATCAATGGCAAGTCACAGCCGCCGGTGGTTTCGTGGCGGCATGCCCGCGCCAGGCTCGCACCAACGAAGGGCTCCCGCTCGTCATCTGCCGCCAACGCGACGGCCGCCCCGTGCAACGACTCTTTTTCCGTCCGCAAGGCAGCGAAACAATCTTGCACCTGGCAACGCAGGAAACTTTGATCGGGTCCGATCGTGAATTGTGGGTGTTGGGAAAGAAAGAGTGATGGGTTGGGGGTTAGGGGTTAGAAGCAAATGTGTAATGGAAATTGCGAACTGAAGAATGAGTTGAGATCACACGATCAATGCGTACCAGGTTTCATGATTCAATCCCAACCCCTAACCCCAAACCCCGAACCCCCAATCCCAGGAGAAACCTGTGCGAACAGTAGACGTGACATGCGAAAAATGCGGCTCGGTCGTGCGAGTAACAGCCGGGCAGACGGTTCATTGTAGCTGTGGCCATCCGCTGGTCATGCCGGAACGGCGCGATGTCTCAGCAGAACCGGCACTGTTGGTCCAGGATGACGTGGCCGCGGTGGAAAAACTCCACCGTGCATTTCAGGCGATCAAGGGCGAACTCGGCAAGGTAATCGTCGGGCAACAAAAAGTGCTCGAAGAGTTGATGGTTGCGATTTTTGCCCGCGGCCACTGCCTGCTGGTCGGCGTGCCCGGCCTAGCCAAGACGCTCATGATTCGTACGCTCGCCGATTCGCTCAACCTCAGCTTCAACCGCATTCAATTCACGCCCGACCTCATGCCCTCCGACATTACCGGCACCGAAGTGATTCAAGAGGACAAAACCACCGGCCAGCGTCATTTCAAATTCCTGCGTGGGGCGATCTTCGCCAACGTGATCCTGGCCGACGAGATCAACCGCACGCCGCCCAAAACTCAGGCCGCACTGCTCGAAGCCATGCAGGAACACCAGGTCACCGTCGGCGGCGAACGGCATCGCGTCAACGAACCGTTCTTCGTCCTGGCCACGCAGAATCCAATCGAGCAGGAAGGCACCTACCCGCTGCCCGAGGCTCAGCTCGATCGCTTCATGTTTAATATTTTCGTGGACTACCCGGAAGAAGACGAAGAGTTCGAGATCGTTCGCGTGACGACGACCACGCACCAACCGCGAGTCGACAAAATCCTGTCCGCGAAAGACATTCTGGAGCTTCAAGAAATCGTGCGTAAAGTCCCCGTGGCCGACCACGTGATCCGATATGCGATGAAATTCACCCGGCTGACGCGCAAAGAGAAAGGCGACGTGCCCGACTTCATCCGAAACTATGTAAGCTGGGGCGCCGGTCCGCGTGCCACGCAGTACCTGGTGCTCGGTGCCAAGGCCCGCGCGGTCCTGTACGGCCGCTACTACGCAAGTTGCGAAGACATCCGCGCCGTCGCCGGCCCCGTGCTCCGCCACCGCATCATCACCAACTTCAACGCCGAAGCCGAAGGCGTCAAACCCGACGACATCATCGCCAAGCTGACCGCCATGATCCCCGTCGACGAAATGAAAGAGAAGCAGAGTGGACAACTACCAAAAATATTTAGATCCGGTCACGCTGGCTAAGATCGAAGGCTTGGACCTGAAGGCCAGGCTGATCGTCGAAGGCTACATCGCCGGTCTGCACAAGAGCCCGTATCAGGGGTCGAGCGTCGAGTTTGCCGAGCACCGCGAGTACGCGCCCGGCGACGACATCAAGCACGTCGATTGGAAGGTCTGGAGCCGCACCGACAAGCTTTACCTCAAGCAATACGAGGAAGAGACCAACCTCATCACCTACTTGCTGCTCGACACGTCCGAATCGATGCGCTACCGATCGAACGGCGTCTCGAAGCTCGACTACGCCCGCTACATCGCCGCTGCACTGGCCTACCTGGTACTGAAACAGCAAGACTCGGTCGGGCTGGCCACGTTCGACTTCGAGGTGCGAAACTTTCTCCGCCCGTCCAGCCACGCATCGCACTTGAAGCAACTCCTGCACCTCATGGACACGACCGCGGCGGCCCAGAAGACCAACGTGGCCACGATTTTTCATGATCTGGCTGAACGGTTCAAGAAGCGCGGACTCGTGATCATCTTGAGCGATCTCTTCGACGAAGTGCCGAGCCTGTTGTCGGGCCTGAAGCACTTCCGGCACCGCCGTCACGAAATTATCGTTTTTCAAATCCTGGACCCGGCAGAACTCGAATTCCCGTTTCAGGACACGACGTTGTTCAAGGGCATGGAGGATTTGCCGCAGGTACTCAGCGAGCCGCGTGCGTTACGCCAGGCATATCGGGAGGAATTCGATGGCTTCCTGACCGAAGTCCGCCGCGGTTGCCGCGGCCAACACATCGATCACGTCCTGATGCGCACGGACCAGAAGTTGGATGTCGCGTTGTCGGCCTATCTCGCGTCACGAATGGCAAAACGGAAGTGAACCATGATCCGAACAAAGACAATTCCACGAATCGGACCCGAGGACAACGGTCGGCTCATGACACCCGATGTGTTTGACCTCATCGAGGACTATCAAGAAGGATGTCGCTACGAACTGATTCAAGGAGTGCTCGTCGTGAACCCGATTCCCAGAAAGCCCAGTCGCGGAATGGCGGTAAGGTTGATGCACTTGCTTGAAAAATATGGTGATGAGTTTGAGAAAGACATCGACTTCTTCACGGTACTCTTCGAGGAAGAGATCCGTCTGCCCAACGGCAATCGGCGGCGCTGTGACGTGGCAATTTGGTTGGAACTTGCACGCAATCCGCAACCCGACGACGTCCCGACAATCACCGTTGAATTTGTCTCCAAACGCAAAGCGGATGTAAAGCGCGACTACGTCGATAAGCGTGCGGATTATCTCGAAGCGGGCGTCCAAGAGTATTGGATCATCGACCGATTTCAGCGGACGATGACTGCCCTCAAGAACCGCCGTGGACGTTGGCAAGAACGAAGGCTGAGTGAGGGTGAAAAGTACACGACTTCGCTCTTGCCAAGATTCGAGCTGGACATTTCCGAACTCTTTGCCCGCGCAGACGCCCTGCCCGAGGATGACTAAGGCTCGTGAATCAGCATCTGCTTTTTGCCCTCGGTTTTGGAACACCCGCCCTGCTCTGGGGTATCGGGCTGGCCTCGGCACCGATCATTATCCATCTCTTGAGCCGCCGCAAGTACCGCGAGATCGAGTGGGCGGCAATGAAGTGGCTGCTGGCGGCGCTGCAAAAGAATGCCCGAAAAATTCAGCTCGAACAGCTCATCCTGCTCGCCGTGCGCACGGCACTGGTTCTTTGTGTCGTGTTGGCGATGACCAAGCCGTTTCTCGAAGGGGCGGGGGCCGTGTTGTTACCGGGCAAACGAACGCACCGGATTCTGCTGATTGACGGATCGTTCAGTATGGGCTATCGCGTGACGGATCGCGACCGGTTCGAGCGGGCCAAGCAGGTGGCGCTGGCCATTCTGCAAGACGCCCGAAAGGGCGACGCGGCCAGCCTCGTCCTGATGGCGGCACCGCCGCGTGTCGTTGTCGGCGAACCATCGGCAAACCTGCCGGCCGTAGCCGACGAAGTGCGGGCCTTGGAACTGCCGCACGGCGGTGCGGATCTGGCAGCGACGCTGACCAAGCTGGAGGAAATTCTCAAGGCGTCCACGCTAGAGCAGCGCGAAATCTATTTCATCACGGACCTGCAAAAGGCCAGTTGGGCCGCGCATTCCGGCGCCGCCGCCGCGCCGCTTCAAGAACTCGGCGCGAAGATCGCCGCCGAATCGAATCTGGTCGTGATCGATCTCGGCCAGGGCACGGCCGACAACATGGCCGTGACCTCTTTTCAACTTCAAGATGCCTTTGTAATCGCCGGTCGCGACACGAGATTCTCCGCCACATTTCGCAATTTCGGTCGCACAAATCGCACGGGATTGGGAGTCACGCTGGCCGTCGATGGCGAGACCCAGGATCGCCGCTCGGTCGATCTCGCGGCCGGCGAACAGACCAGCCTCGTCCTGAGCTTTCCCTTTCCATCCGCCGGCTGGCACCTGGTCGAGGTTCGACTCGATGACGACGCACTCGCGATCGACGACCGCCGCTGGCTCGCGGTAAATGCCAAGGAGTTCATCGAGGTAATGCTCGTGGACGGCGAGCCGTCCGGCGACCGATTCGGCTCCGAGACGGATTACCTGCGAGTGGCACTGGCCCCGGAAACGGCTTCCAGCACCGCCAGACCGGCGATTCACCCGGAGGTCGTACGCGAATCGGAATTCCTCGAAGCCGACCTGAGCCGAACCGATTGCGTGATCTTTGCCAATGTGGGCCAATTCACCGAGAGCGAGGCCCGCGCGGTGGAGCGATTTCTGCAACGCGGCGGCAGCGTCATCTGGTTCCTCGGCGATCAGGCAGACAGTCAATCTTACAATCGCGTTCTGCATCGAGACGGCAACGGCATCTTCCCCGCTCAACTCGGCTCGCGCGTGGGCGACGCCCAGGCTCGCCAGAGTTTTGTCGTGTTCGACCCGCGCGACTACGCCCATCCCGTTATCGAACCGTTTCGCGGCGCGGCACAGGGTGGACTGCTTACCACGAGGGTGTTTGAGTACGTTCGAGCAGAGCTGCCGGAGGAAACTAAGGCCCGCGTCGCGCTCGCCTACGAAGGCGGCGATCCGGCGATCATCACCGACCAAGTACACCGCGGCCGCGTGGCAGTCGTCACGACTTCGGCCGACATCGAATGGACCAACTGGCCGTTTTGGCCCAGCTACGTGCCCGTGATGAATGAACTCGTGAACTACTCGGTCGCCGATCGCGACAGCGACCACAACGCCCTGGTCGGCCAGACGATTTCTAGTCCGGTCGGCGCCGCGGCGTTGGAAATCCCCGTGACTGTCGAGCTGCCCAACAAGAAAACCGTGGCCAGCCGCATTCCGCCGCGCGACGACGTCGGATTTTTCTCGTTCGACCGAACCTACACCAGCGGCGGCTATCGCATAGGTTTCGGTCCGCCCGTCGCGGCCGAGGAACTCTTCGCCGTCAACGTCGATCCCAAAGAAAGCGACCTCACCAAGCTCGAACAGGACGAACTTCGCGAACTCATGCCGAGCTGGCGATTTCTCTACTTGACCAACTGGCAAGCCATCGCGACCGGCAAATCGAGTGCGACGCGCAGCCGGGGCGAATTGCACCGTTACCTGCTTTACACCGCACTCGCGCTCGTGTTCGTCGAGTCGCTCTTGGCCTGGAAATTCGGACACTACGCAACATGAGCCAGTTTCTGGAAAGGCTGTTCGGCATTGAGCCGCCGGGTCCCGGCCAGGATTTGGCCTGGGAACTGGGCCTTCCGCGCACCTGGCCGAGTTGGGTGGTGCTGGCGTTTCTCATTTTTGCCGCCGGATACTTTTTCTTTTTCTACCGGCGCGAGGGGACGCTGGCGTCACCGCGATTCAAGGTTGGGCTGACGGTGATGCGCTGGCTGTTGGTCGTGATCATCGTGCTCATGCTTGCCGAGTTGGATTTGCGCGTGGACCGGCGTGGGCTGCCGTTTGTGGCAGTCGCGATCGACGATTCGGCCAGCATGAGCATCGCCGATCGCTACGCGGACGCGAAGACCGAGTCGGCCGCTCAGGGGCTCGCCAAGGCGGCGGGGTTCGATCAGGCGCGGCGGATCGATTTGGCCAAGGCCGTGCTCATGGCGAAACAGAACGAATTGCTGCGCCGGCTTTCGAGCGACCACCGGCTGCGGCTCTATGCGGTCTCCAGCTCGATGCGACTCTTGGGTGAGTTCAGCGGCGCGGCGGATTTGGAAAATGCTCGGCGGCAGATCACCGAGATTCAGGCCGAACGATCGGACAGTCGGCTCGGTCAGGGGCTGCGCGACGTGCTCAACGATCTCAGTGGCGTATCGCCCACCGCGATCATTTTCCTGACCGACGGGATTACGACCGATGGCGAGCCGCTGACGGACGCGGCCGTGTACGCCGCGCGAAAGAGCGTGCCGCTCTACGCCGTCGGGCTCGGCGACCCGAAGCCGGTGCGCGACCTGGAGATTCGCGACCTCCTGGTCGACGACGTCGTGTTCGTCGATGACGTGGTGAACTTCGAGGCGAAACTGGCCGCACGCGGCATCGAAGGCGGCCGGGCGACCGTTCGCCTGCGCGAGAAAGACCGCGACTCGGTCCTGGCCACGCAATCGATCGACATTCCTGGTGACGCTCAGCCGGTCACCATCCGCCTGCAACACCGGCCGCGCGAGGTGGGCGACGTGACGTTTGTTCTGGAAGTCGACCCCGTCGATCGCGAATTCCAAACCCGCAACAACTCGCTCGAACGGCAAGTCAGCATCCGCGAAGAAAAGCTCCGCGTGCTGATCGTCGAATCGTACCCGCGGTTCGAATTCCGGTTCCTCAAACACCTGCTCGAACGCGACCCGTCGATCGAGCTGAATGTCTTGTTGCTCGAGGCGGACCTGGAATACGCCGAGATGGATCGGTCCGCGATCAGCCACTTCCCGACGACGAAGGAGGAATTGCGCGGCTACGACGTGATCCTGTTCGGCGACGTGAACCCGTTCTATCTGAACGAAAACCAAATGCGGAACCTGAGCGATTTCGTGGTGGACAAGGGTGGCGGCCTGGCGCTGCTTGCCGGCCCGCGGCACATGCCCATCTCGTATCGCGAGACGCCGCTGGATTCGGTAATCCCGATCGACTTCACCGGCGTGCAGCCGGGCAGTGCCGCTCGCGAACCTTTCCGACCCGTGCTCACAGTCGAAGGGCGGGCGAACCCGATTTTCCGGCTTGGCAAAGACGAAGCCGAGAGTCAGAAGATATGGGAGAGCCTGCCGGGGCTGTACTGGTTCCTCGAGGCCCCGCAGCGCAAGCCCGGCGCACTCCCGCTGGCGATTCATCCAAGTCGCGCGGGCGAACAGGGGCCTCTGCCGATCATCCTGATGCAGCAAGTCGGCGCTGGAAAATCGCTCATGCTCACGGTGGACGAAACCTGGCGCTGGCGCGACCGCGTGGGCGACCTATACTTCTCGCGGTTCTGGGTCCAAACGATCCGGTACCTCAGCCGCTCGAAGCTCGTGGGCCAGACGCGCCAGGCCGAGCTGTCGGCCGACCGGCGCGAATATCAACGCGGCCAACCGGTCGAGCTGCGCGTGCGGCTACTCGACGAATCGCTCGGCAACGACGCGGGCGATTCGGTGACCGTGCAGGTCGAGCGCGAGGGCCGCGACGAAAAACGAATCGCGTTGCGTCGCGCGCCGACCGGCAGCGGACTGTACGAGGGAATCTTCACCGGCGCCCAAGAGGGTCGCTACAAGGCCTGGATGGTCACGCCTGCCGTCAAGGGTTCCGCACCTTCAACGACGTTCGACGTCATCGCGCCGCCCGGCGAATTCCTCAAGATCGAAATGGACCAGTCGGCCCTGAAGCAAGCCGCCGAGCGGACTGGCGGCCGATTTTACACCTTCGCAAACATCGACGACCTCGCCCGCCACATCCAACCCGGCCGCAAAATCCCCCTCGACACCGACCCACCCATTTCCCTCTGGAACACCTGGCCGTTGCTGGCGCTGTTCATCACCCTGCTCGTCACCGAGTGGCTGCTGCGCAAGCGAAAGCGAATGATTTAGCGAGACTTCTCGCTGATCTCCGCCGTTCGCCCCCGCCAGCTTGTCTGGCAGGAGCGCATGATTGAGCGGCTAGGTGCGAAGCGCCCAAATTTCTTTCTTCCTCTTGCTACTTCCGCCGCTGCCGCGGCGGAAGAAGCAAGAGGAAGAGCAAGAAGATGGTATCGGGCAGCCCGTTCTAGCTCATTAATCAGCTTCACCCGCCGGTCGAGCCGGCGGGGGTCAATGGGGATGAGCGAGAAGTCTCGCTTTAGCTCGAACAAAATGGGGACAGGCACCTCGAAGACTCGGAGCCAGTCCCCATTTTGTTCCTGCTCGACTGTACTCAGGGGAGAGGGTGAGGGGCCCGCAGCGTGCACTCGAATAGAACCCCTCACCCCGGCCCTCTCCCCTGAGTACAGTGGAGAGGGAGCAAAATCGTCGCTTGTTTGAGGTCTAGTCCTGCCGAGTTGATCTCACGCACCGATCGTGATCTTCTGCACGGGGCTCCAGTCGCCGTTCGGTTCGCCGTCCCAGAAGCGGAGGCGGTATTCGCGCGTCTCCGGCTGGCTGGCGACGAGCAGGGGCCGCTCGTCGATGTACGGGT
>Ga0247727_10014611_pt1 | contig 13015 bp, 7 predicted proteins | sample WisWelCaveWW1625_FD_202498 | JGI IMG/M metagenome (GOLD analysis project Ga0247727, IMG submission 202498) | Biofilm microbial communities from Wishing Well Cave, Virginia, United States - WW16-25 | ecosystem: Environmental > Aquatic > Deep subsurface > Groundwater > Cave microbial mat | place...
GGTGTTGCCAGCGATGGTGTCGACATTGGCGATGCGGAACCCCTGATCCATGGAGGAGGGGACGGCATTGTTGTACCAGGGGAACCAGTACTCACTGGAGAGTCCCTCCTTGGGCAGTCCCATCATTTCAGAATAGCTGATGCGATAGCCGGGTTTCTGCCAGATGATGCGCAGGGCGGCGATGATCTTATCACTGCCGGTATTCGTGCAGGTCGTGCAGACGATGTAGGCAGGACCATTGTCAACAGGATAACCTTTTCTGATACTGGCTCCGGCTCCGAGCGTGATCGTATCCAGTTGCATACCCCCAATCCAGACTTCAACCGTGTTGCTGGAGGCCGTATTCACGTTGGCAATCCTGAAGCCCTGATCCATGGAGGAGGGGACGGCGTTGTTGTACCAGGGGAACCAGTACTCACTGGAGAGTCCCTCCTTGGGCAGTCCCATCATCTCGGAATAACTGGAGCGATACCCCGGTTCCTTCCAGATCACCCGCAGGGCAGTGAGGATATTAATACTGTTTGTGCTCGTCACCTTCACCGGTCCGTTGTCCACCCCAGGAAAACCAGGACGTATGCTCGCTCCAGCGGGTATCCCAAACCTCCCCTGATTTGTCCCGTGGATCAAGACATCAATATCGGCGCAGCCAGAAGCGGGATTGAATGTGGGTGAGTAGTTTTGAGCAGTCTGATTTGTTGTAACGTTGCCATAGCTAAGACTGGTGGGGCTGAAAGTGAAACACGTATGGGACGGAGTCACAATACCAGACCAATCATACGGCACAGTAATGGAATAATTCCCACTGCCATCCGCTGTGACCGTTTGAGGTGTGCCATCCGTGTAGTTCAGCGTTGTTCCGCCCACCCCAGCGTCGCCAGAGACGGTGTAAGTAATCGGCAAAGCCATGTAGTCCTGCGCGGTCTGATTTGCCAGTACATTGGTATACGTTCTGCTCGCAGGCGAGAAGGTAAAGCCGGTCTTGGACGGAGTCACCGTGCCAGACCAACCAGGTGGCACAGTGATAACGTAATTCCCACTGCCATCCGCTATGGCTGTTTGAGGCGTGCCATCTGTGTAGCCCAGAGTCACTCCTGCAACTCCGCTATTACCAGAGATATGTATAACCGCATTATCTAACTTACTAATGAAGATGTCATCAAACCCTGCGCTGGTCAAGTTGGCTGTGCCTGCACCGGGGTCAAAATCAACCGTGCCAGAGAAAACGCCTGTGGTGTGCACGTTCCTGCTCCCGTCCACCGCGATACCATTGCCGCGGTCATCACTGATTCCCCCCAGGCGCTTTGCCCAGACGAAGTTCCCACTGCTATCCAGTTTGCTGAGGAAGATGTCATCAAACCCAGCGCTGGTCAGATAACTCGTACCCGCGCCGGGGTCAAAATCAGCCGTGCCTCGGAAGAGGCCTGTGGTGTGCACGTTCCCGCTCTCGTCCACTGCGATGGCATTGCTCTTGTCAACATAGACTCCCCCCATACGTTTTGCCCAGACGAAGTTGCCATCCGCATCCAATTTACCGATAAAAATTTCATCACCCCCAGCGCTGATCAGGTTGTATACGCCCGCGCTGGGGTCAAAATCAGCCATGCCTTGGAAATAGCCTGTGGTGTGCACGTTCCCGCTCCCGTCCACCGCGATAGCATGGCCCCGGTCATCACCGGTCCCACCCAGGCGTTTTGCCCAGACGAAACTGCCATCTGCATCCAGTTTGCTGATGAAGATGTCATAACTCCCAGTGCTGGTTAGGTTGTATGTGCCCGCGCCGGGGTCAAAATCAACTGTGTCAAAGAAAAAGCCTGTGGTGTACACATTCCCGCTCAAGTCAGCCGCGATGGCACGCCCCCCGTCAAAACCGGTTCCACCCATGCGTTTTGCCCAGACGAAGTTGCCATCCGAAAGATACTTGCTGATGAAGATGTCTGCGCCACCAGCGACGGTCAAGTTGTATACGCCCACGCCGGGGTCAAAATCAATCGTACCATCGAAATCGCCTGTGATGTACACATTCCCACTCCCGTCCACCGCGATGGCACTTTCAAAGCCAAAACCGGTTCCGCACAGGCCTTTTGCCCAAACAAAGTTGCCATCCGTGTCCAGTTTGCTGATGAAGGTGTTATAACTACCCACGATACAGGTCAGGTTGTATACGCCCGCGCCGGGGTCAAAATCGACTGTGCCATAGAAAATGCCTGTGGTGTACACATTTCCACTCACGTCACCGCGATGGCACGGCCCCAGTCAGTATCGGTTCCGCCCATGCCTTTTGCCCAGGCGAAGTTGCCATCCTCATCCAGTTTGCTGATGAAGATGTCACCCGCCCCAGCGCTGGTCAGGTTGTATACGCCTGCGCCGGGGTCAAAATCAGCAGTGCCAGAAGAGAAATCGCCTGTGGTGTACACATTCCCGATCCCATCCACCGCAATGGCACGGCCCCGGTCATAACTGGTTCCGCCCATGCCTTTTGCCCAGTTGTAGACCACGTTGGAAGCGCTCGCAACCACAGCCGCAGCTGGCAGTGAAGATCGGGCTTCCGCTGGGGCAGATGGCAAGCCTGCGAAAAGCAGGGACAGCAGGCCGAAGATTGACAGGAAACTTCGCAAGGGTTTGCGCATGTTAACCTCCTCATCTATATGGGAGAATGAAAAGTACAAAATGGACAATGCCAACCTAAATTGTACTACGCAGGCGGCATCCATACATTAATTTTCGGCTTTTCCAGCCCATCTTCAATAGACTTCGAAGTCTGCCTTGAGCGTTTCAACCTATGAAGACTCCAAAAAAAGACTTTCGAGGTCTCGCGCTCGCTACGGCTTCTCCAACCCATGTTCATTCAAAAACTTTTCATCCTCGAGTATTTCTTTTGTCCTCCCATCTGCCACGATCTGGCCGTCGTCCATCACAATTGTGCGCGGGAATAACTCCTGAACAAGTCTCATATCGTGCGTGGAGACCAGCATGGTGATCCGCAGGTCGCGCAACAGGTTGATCAACGTCCTTCTTGCGCGCGGATCGAGTCCAGCAGAGGGTTCATCCAGGATCAGGATGCTCGGATTCATAGATAGCACCGTCGCGATCGCAATCCGTTTCTTTTCGCCCACACTGAGGTGATGCGAAAGGCGGTCGCGATACCCAGACATGCGCACAGCTTCGAGGGCAGAGTCCACGCGCGCGAACACTTCCGTTTCGGGCAATCCCATGTGGAGCGGACCAAAAGCCACGTCCTCGAACACCGTCGGGGAGAAGAGTTGGTCGTCCGGGTTCTGGAACACGAGTCCGACCATTGCGCGGATCACAGGCATATTGTCACGCGCGAGGCGCATGCCCCCGATCTCGATCTCACCGCGCCCGTCCAAAATCCCATTCAACTGAAGCATGAGGGTGGACTTCCCCGCGCCGTTCGGGCCCACCAGCGCGACCTTATCGCCCGCGCACAGGTTGAACGAAACCCCGCGCAAAGCGACATGCCCATCAGGATACGTAAAATGCAAGCCACTGACCTTGACGATGTCTTTTTCACATTCAATATTTACCATTAAAGCCGTCCTGCAATCTGCATGAGGATGAGGCTGAGAAATGACGCCGCGGCGATCTGCCAATCGCTCGCATGAAAATGATGCGGATGGATCGTCATGAGTTCGCCCTTGTAGCCGCGCGATAACATCGCGTTGTAGATGCGGTCACTGCGCTCGTAACTTCGCAGGAATAATTGACCCGCCATGTGACCGGCGATGCGCGCCCGCCAGGCCACGCTTCCTCCCGCGCTCACGCCTGCTGTTGCCGCCGAGCGGGCCTGTCTCGCCCTGAGCAGTCTCAAGACTTCATCCGCCAGCACAAAAAGGTAGCGATAGAGGAATGAAATAATGACGGTAATGATCGTGGGCACGCGCAGATGATTAAGAGCGTGGACGATCTTCGGGAACTCCGTCACTGCAACCAAAAGGATGGCCATCTGCACGGAGAGCCATGAACGAATGACGATGCTCACAAAACGCAGCAGACCCGCGTCGGTGACTGTAAAGTTCCACATCAAAAACCGGAAGGACGTGACGGGTTCGCCCGGAATGGAAAAAAGGACTGTGATCGCGGCAAGCGCAAAAGGCAGGGCAATGAACGAACGGCGGAATGTAAAGCCGACTCCAAGTTGTGAAAAAACATTCGCAATCAGGATAAAGATCCACGCCAGCGCGAACGCAATCCACGCGCCGTCGGGCAGAAGTGCGTTCGAGATAATAAACGCAAGCGTTACCAGAACTTTGACACGCGGGTCAAGGCTGTGGATTGGACTGTGTCCGTGGTGATAACGGTCGAAGGCGTCGGAATGCATGAGATGATTTACGATTTGCGATTTTCAAACGGTGGTTGAGTAGGACTGAGCGATCTTTGCGAAGTCCATATCGAGACCACATTACGATTTCTTCTGCATGGAGCGTCCTGCAATATATGCAAGCGCGAGCACCACCAGCGCACCAACGACTCCCGCAAGAATTGTTGATAAAGAAGTTGAGCCGAGAATAGGAAGGGTGTAATCGGGGAGGGCTTCATAAGGGGCAGATTGACCTGTGTTGAGAAAGCCCAGGTCACCCGCGACGCGTTCCAAGCCATCAGGGTTGGTTGACGCAAACGGTGAAAGCAGGACAACGACCAAAGAGATAAGCACACCGGTGATAATCCAGCCGCGCCCACCGCCTGCCGATGGGGAACCTTCGCCGAGCAGGTCGGGCCGCGTGCGCAGGACGAAGCCCAGCGCGGCGACCGTGATCAATGCCTCACCGATGCCGATCACCGAATGAACGCCGAGCATGGCAAGCACAACCGTTTGCAAATTACTTGTGCCGCTAAGCCAGAGTTGAAGGGATGTGGCAAGCGCGCCCGCCATTACGGAAAGCCATGCCGCCACACCGGCAACAGTCAACTTCGTCGTATAACTGCCCTTCACAACTGAACGATATAAACCATAGCCAAGCGCGGCGGTTAGTAATCCCATGTTCAGGATGTTCGCGCCCATCACGAGCAGTCCGCCGTCCTGAAACAGCAAAGCCTGCACCGCGATGACAGCGGTCATCACCAGCATCGCCGCCCACGGACCCAGCACGATCGCGGCGAGTGCGCCCCCGAGCAAATGACCAGACGTGCCGCCCGCGACGGGGAAGTTGATCATCTGCGCGGCGAAAATGAATGCTGCCATTATGCCCATCAATGGGACCTGTTTTTCGCCAAGCGATTTATTCGTCCTCGAGATGGCTATACTAAGAGTCGCGGCAGTGATCACCCAGCAAACGAATGAAACAACGAAACTCAGGAATCCATCGGGGATGTGAAGGGGAGCGGGTGAATAATGCATAAGTATCTCCTCAAAACATTTTACTGTTTATTATGCTCTCGGCGGCTTGAGCGAATAGCATTGCAGCCGACTTCTTGAGTATGGAAACACAACGACGGGTCAATCTTACCCGTCGTTGAAATTAGGGCAAAGCGACAGTCACTTATGTTACGAAGCGACTGTCGCCTTGCATTTATGGTTCCCAGAAGAAGGGTATCAGGGCGTAGAGATACGGCTTGCCGTTTATATATTCAATGCCGACCGCCCAGGTATGCCAATCCATAAATCCATTTGGTTCGGTGCCGGGGAAATATACCGAATAGAAATCTCCCTGATAGGGCCAGGAAACTTCATACGTCGCGCCGCCATGCTTGAGTTCCTTGCAATGAAGCGTATAGGGCTGATTGAATGCCTTTACCAATTCGGGTACCACTACATCGTGGAACGATCCTATCTTTTCCAGGCCGCTTCCGGGCGCTAATCCCCAATTCACTTCAAAGGTCGTCTCGAAGAGAAACCGCGCCTGTTCCGGTTTGTAATTGATCACATTGCCATCGCGGAAATTGGCGGCATCCATCCCGCGGGGAGGGCTGACAAGCGAACTTAAAAGCGCGCCGTCTGATGTAAGCATGGCGGTTTTCAACGAGTTGATCAATGTTGTCACTTGAGGGTCGGTGCAGATATCCGCTGAGCCCGCCGGAGGCGTGCCTGTCGTCAGGGTTGGGATCGCGGTGAATCCGCCTGGTGTGCCTGTTAATAGAATCGGGGTCCCGGTCACGATGGGTGTTGAAGTTATCTGAGCGGATAATGTGGCAGTGGCGGGCAGGGTTGGGGAGGCGGCGCTGGGGGAAGCGCAAGCGCTCAACAAAACGAATCCAAGCAGTACGATGAATAGAGTCCTTTTCATGGTGATCATCTCCTGCGCATATTATATCCCCCGAGTATTTTTTATGGGCGGGAGTTAAACTTCCCCGAAGACAGCCACTACGATATGCTGGTTCAATAATTGCGGTGGTTTTGAATCCTTACCGGGAACGATCTGACCCAGCGTATACCCGCCGACAATCGGCACATCTTTTCCAAGAATATCCTGCACAGCGGCGATCTCAGCGCCGGGGTGCGATTTGAGCAGCATCTGCCAGGCAATATCCACAAGGATCAGGGCGAAGACGGGCTTGCCCCCCTCCAATTGCTGCAATGCCTGTTGAGAGGCTTGTTGTGCGGCATTCTCACAGGAGACGCGGCTTCCGACCAAAAGGTATGCATCAACGCCGTCGCGTACGGGAGCATTCATGCGGAAACTGCCATCTGCCTCCACGCGGATCGGCGAGCGGATCACCAGCTGTTCCCCCTGCTCTATGCCAAGCGGATATAACCGCGCGAGATGGCTCAATGGAGGGAATGCCCAATCACGCGCAGGATAACCGAAGAGTTGTGCGTAGGTTTCGGATGCAGGACGCCCGTCCAGGGTGCGCAGCCAGAAGCCGCGCGAACGCGTCACCCGAAACTGACTGCCCACGGGATTCCAGCCATGCGCAGAGCCAACGCCCACGCGGATGCCGCCGCGTAGAAACGCCGCGGTCAGCGCGCCGGTTCCAGTTTGTGGGCCAGCTATCTGGTAGGAATGACCCGTATGAAGGTCCCCCGAGGAGAGAGCGCCTACGAGGGGGATCGATCCATGGGATATCGCGTTACAAAGTTGGTCTGCATCCCCATTAAAACCATCTGCAAAGAAAAAGATGGCGCGAGGTTCATTTTGATCGGCGGCTTGTTTGGAAAGCTGTGCGCCAGTCTCGCGGCCACTTTGTGCATAGCCAGGCATCCAGCGCGTTTCGGCTTGCAAGTCGCCTGCCAGCAGTGCGACCAGCACAGAGTTGGGATATAAACCCTGCGAAATTAAACCTGCCGGACTGCTGAACCCGATCATCGGAGTATCACCCAGAAGGCTGGAAACGCCGCTGGCGACCTCGCGCGCCTGGTATTGGTGCGATGCAATGACAATGCCGAAGCCCGGCGTTGCGGAACCAAGCCGGTTCAACGCGTGATGCATCGCTTGCAAGCCCGCTTCGCGGCCATTCAATGCCTGGGCATGACCGATGGAAACCGTGATTGTCATTCGATTATCCTTCCGCGACCGGAACGGTGAAGTGGAAAGTTGTGCCTTTCCTGAATTCGCTGTCAAACCAGATGCGCCCACCCTGCATTTCGACCAGGCTCTTGGTGATGTTCAAGCCCAGTCCCGTGCCCGGGGCTTCGCGCGCTTTCGAATCATCCGAGCGAAAGAATTTCTGGAAAATTTTCGCCTGGTCTTCAATGCCGATACCGATGCCGTTATCCCTTACCCAGAGATGCACAACCTGCTTTGCGCCCTCGGGGTCCCATTGATTCCGGGTCGCTTCCGCGCCCACCAGGATCTTCCCACCCTCAGGAGTATATTTGTGCGCGTTGTTGACCAGGTTGGTAAGAACCTGACCCACACGAATACGGTCCGCCCAGACTTCAGGCAGTTCCGCTGATAGATGGAGTTCAACACCCTGTCGTTTATCGTCCACCTGTCGTTTTGTGGATCGCACGACTTCATCGATGATGTCGGCAACATCCACAGGTTTGTAGTCAAGGCGCAGGCGTCCTGCTTCGATCTTGGCATTATCGTTCAGGTCTGAAACGAGCGCGGACATGCGTTCGACGTTGGCGCGGATCGTGCCCAGGAAATTGGTCTGCATCTCGTTGATCGTGCCGACGGACCCCGCCGCGAGCAATTCCGAATAACCTTTGATGGAAGTCATCGGGTTCTTCAACTCGTGGGCTACGAACGAAACGAAATCGCTCTTCGCCAGGTTGGCGCGCTGTACTTCATCATAAAGTTGCGCGTTGGAAATGGCGATGGCGGCGTTATCGCTGAGGCGGTTCAGGAATGCCAGATTCCCCTGCGAGTCACTTGTGCTTTCAAGGATGATCAAACCAATTACCTGAGCCTCACGGCGGATGGGAATAATGATCTGCGTATGAGCCGATGTCAGGATGCCTTTGGCGCCATTGCTTACAAGCGAAACCTGGTTGGACTGCCCGCTTTGGATCACCGCCTGAATAGCCGGAAGTTCAAGCGGTATGTGTGAAACGGATTGCTCGGTCAGGATATCCTCATAGCCCTGTTGGACCATGATCCTCAGGTCCTCTTCTTCAATCATACCAATCAAACCCGCATCAGCATTCGACTGGCGCATTGCCCATTCGAGTGTGATACGCATGGCGCGATCCACTTCAAGGCTGGCATTAAGTTCGCGGACAATTCGGCCCATGACCTGAAGTTCTTCCACGCTTCTGGCAAGTTCCTGATCGGTAAGAGCCAGGAGACGCGCATTCTCAATCGCAACCGCAGCCTGACCTGCAAAAGCAGTGAGCAGGTTTTGATCATCTGCCACAAATGGAAGACCGTCGCGGCGGTTGATGACCTCGATCACACCCAGGACCCGATCCTTGATCTGCATTGGAACCGCCAGCAGTGAGCGCGATGTAAATCCTGTTTGTTTATCGGCTCCCTCAAAACGGGAGGTTGACCGCTGGGCATCATTCTCAATAATAGGAGTGCGCGACTGTACGGCGCGTCCGACGATGCCGGTCCCCGCGGGGAGGCGTTGACCGAGAAGATTTGTCGCTACCGGACCAACGGTCACGCGGAATATCAGGTCACCCGTCTGTTCGTCCATCAGGAATAACGTGCCCGCTTCGCAATTCAAAATATTGACGGCATTCTCAAGAATGTTTTGGAGGAGCGGTTCCTGCTCCAGTGTGGAGGTGAGTTGCCGCGTAATTTCGTTCAATGTGGAAAGTTGATAGGCGCGCTTTTCCGTCTCCTGCAGGAGGCGGGCCTTTACGATTGCTCCTACGGTTTGATCTGCTATTGCCTGCAACAGGTCAAGCTGCGCGCGTGTATACGTCACTGTCGTATCGCGGCTGCCAACACTCAGGGAACCCATGGTCTCGGCGCCGGCATTGAGAGGCACGCCCATCCACGCGTATACACCCTGGGAGGAAGGGGTAATATTCCTCGCTTGACATTCACGAGAATAATCCTGGGTAAGAATCGGACGGCCCTTGCGGATAATTTCGGGGCCCAACCCAAGGCTGGGAGGAAGCGGCAGGTTTTCCCTGGAGAGCACACGTTCAATGTCATCGACACAAAAGGCATAATAGAAATAATTGGCTGGTTTGTTGTAAAGCGTGATGTGGAAAAGGGAGGCTGGGATAATTTGCGTTGCCTGGGCAAATATCAGTTCCAATACATCGTCAAATGTGAGCGTGATATTCACGCCCTGCGAAACGCGCGTCAATGCGTTCATTTCCTGCACACGACGTTCGAGGTCAGCAACGGTCTGCACCCGTGAAATCGCGACCGATGCCTGGTCGGAAAGGTTATCCAGGAAATCGAGGTCTTTGGGTGTATACACACCGCCTGAAAGCGGAGTTCCCAAAGCAAGCCAGCCCACGGGTCGTTCCTCCCCTGCCAAAACAACAAAGAGGCGCGCGCCCAGCAATGACAGGCGGGCTTCATCGCCTTTCAAAAGGGCAGGCAGTTTGATCATGTCCAGATACAGAGGAATGTTTTCGTTTTGGAAATACTGAACGAGGGGGCTGCTCGATGAAAATCGTATATCGCTTGTCGGGTGGCCTTCTCCATCAGGGAGCGCCGCGTACTGATCATTCAACGAGTCATAGGTATACACATGCAGGCGGTCAGGTACGAGACTGCTGCCGATCTGCTCGCGCAACACACGACCAATGGTGTTCAGGTTCAATGCGTTCGTAAGTTCATGACTAAAAATACGAAGACGATCCTCATAAGCGCGTTGACCGCGGAAGAAAGTGCTATCCACGAATATCTGCAAGCGCGTCCGCAACGGATCGAGGAACACAGCGATCACAAAGACCAGCCCGCCGATAAGGTATGGATTATTCGACGGCATGGCAGTTGAAAAGATCAATCCCAATCCGGTGACAAGCAAGCCATATGCCGCGACGGCGAGAATTGTCATCAGGCTGTAAACCATTCCCTGACGGAGCCAGTAGTCGGTGCGCAGGAGGCGGAAGCGGAGAATCACATATCCATTGACCAGAGGAAAGAGTATCGTTGGGACAAAAAGATAAGGATTAAACGGGATGGCTTCCAGGGACTGGTAAATTATCTTTCTAGCAGATGTGTATAACAACCAAAACACAACTGGACCAAAGGCAACCAAGGACCCATATAGAATTGTCCGTGCCTGGTTTTTTACCACAGGTGAATAAGACCTGAACGAATGAAATGCGAGCGCGCCGAAATAAAACAAGCCGGAAAGCCCGACAAACACATAAATATTTTGCCAGGAACCAAAATAAGCGGTGGGATTCTCGAGGTCATACAGTCTGGTATATGCGCTCAGCGCCAAAACAATTCCGATAATATATCCAATCCATCGCAGATACGGACGACCGATCACAACCCGCGCCTCCTGCGGAAAGACAAGCGCCAGGTCGATCAAAGCGCCACCGGATATGGCAGCAGCCATTGTCCATAGATATGTAAAGCGATGCGACGTGTAAAGATCGAAAAGCCCGCCGATGACAATTGCCAACGATGATGCCATTACCGAAAAAGCGCGGCCCGCAGGCTCGGTTCGGCGCAAGCCAAAAATCCACAGACTGATGACAAGGAATACGAGGCTTAAGGATGCCGGCAACACAAAATATGAAATTTGATCGGCAGGGGGAAAGGCCTGTAATACAATATCAACCGTTCTGAGGTCACCGCCAACAGTACGGATGGAAACGGGCACAGCCTGACCTTCACGTACGGAACCCAGAATATTGCTTAGATCATCAGCGTTTGAAACAGGGAGTCCATTCACTGCAACAAGTTGATCCCCCAATTTAAGTTCTTGAGCGTATAGCGCCCAGTGTTTACCGGTTTCAGTTGTATCCGAACCATTCAGCACGAGTGTCTGCTCAAAGAAACCTCCAATGAACGGGTTTCTCAACCAGGGATAGGCTAAAAACAGAGAGGCAACAAAAACCACAACCGCGATGCCCTGATGCACGAGGACGACGGATTGAATGACTCTGCTCAAAACTGTGTTAAGGCGATACGATTGATCCATAACTCAACAGGAAGAATACCGAACCACTCGGCACTTTATGGATTTTACACTACATCCCCTATGCGTAACTATGCTACTTTCATAACAAAGAAGCAAGGCGGAGTGCGCCTTTCAAGGAGCACTCCGCCTTTAGTTTGGCGCTAAATATCGAGGTTTCGGACCGCTTTCGCATGGGTTTGGATGAACTTGCGACGGGGATCCACCGCGTCGCCCATGAGCATATCGAACGTGCGATCAGACTCAGCCGCATCCTCCACCGTGACGAGAAGCAGGGTCCTGTTTTCGGGGTTCATCGTCGTCTCCCACAACTGGATTGGGTTCATTTCGCCGAGACCCTTGTATCGCTGAATGGTCGCCTTCTCGCCAACCTCTTTGACGATCTTATCCTTCTCTTTATCAGTATAAGCATACTTGATCTGATTCTTGTACGCAACGCGATATAACGGAGGCTGGGCAATATAGAGGTGGCCGTCTTCAATCAATTGCGGCATGTAACGGAAGAAGAACGTCAACAACAACGTGCGGATGTGGCTTCCGTCTACATCTGCATCGGTCATGATTATGACTCGGCCGTAGCGCAACCCTTCGAGATCGAAGTTATCGCCAATGCCCGTTCCGAGCGCAGAGATCAACGCCCTGATTTCGTTGCTTGACAAAATCTTATCAAGGCGGGCGCGTTCTGTATTCATGATCTTGCCGCGCAGTGGAAGGATCGCCTGGAAGTGACGGTCGCGTCCCTGCTTGGCGGAGCCGCCTGCCGAGTCGCCTTCCACAATATAAAGTTCGGTCTTGGTTGAATCGCGCTCGGAACAATCCGCTAGCTTGCCGGGCAACGTCAATGACTCCAACGCAGACTTGCGAATGACGAGGTCGCGCGCCTTGCGCGCAGCATCGCGCGCGCGCGCAGATGTGAGACACTTGGCGATGATCGCTTTCGCCGCCTGTGGATTCTCCTCAAGGAATGTACTGAACGCCTCGCCCACCACCTGCGTGACATACGTCTGCACTTCGGGGTTCATCAACTTGACTTTCGTCTGAGATTCAAATTGCGGGTCGGGGTGTTTGACCGAGACGATCGCGGTTAATCCCTCCCGCGTATCATCGCCTGAAAAGTTCGGGTCGGCATCCTTGAGCAGGCCGTTCTTACGCGCGTAATCGTTGACAACACGAGTCAGTGAAGAGCGCAACCCCGTAAGATGCGTGCCGCCATCGATCGTGTTGATGGTGTTCGCGAACGAATAAACAGATTCAGTATAAGCGTCCGTGTATTGGATGGCAGCTTCAATGCCGATGGATTCGATATCCTTTTCCACATGAACGACGGAATGCAAATTCTCGCGGTTGCGATTGAGATAGCGCACAAATGAAGTGAGACCACCCTCAAAATAGAAGGTCATTTCGCGGTCACTGCGTTCATCTACAAACCGGATCGTAACGCCTCGGGTCACAAACGCCATCTCACGGAAGCGTTGAACGAGCGTATCGAAACGATAATCAATATCTTCGGTGAAGATCTGTTTGTCAAATTTGAAGGTTTGCTTGGTGC
>Ga0247727_10014612_pt1 | contig 13014 bp, 10 predicted proteins | sample WisWelCaveWW1625_FD_202498 | JGI IMG/M metagenome (GOLD analysis project Ga0247727, IMG submission 202498) | Biofilm microbial communities from Wishing Well Cave, Virginia, United States - WW16-25 | ecosystem: Environmental > Aquatic > Deep subsurface > Groundwater > Cave microbial mat | place...
CCAGTCTTCGTCTTCTTCATCTTCCCAGTCTTCGTCGTCTTCATCTTCTTCGTCCCATTCTTCGTCATCCTCTTCCCATTCTTCGACATCGTCGGGATCATTCACTTCATCTTCTTCGCTGCCCCCTTCTTCATCTTCCTCATTCCATTCTTCTCCCTCTTCCGATTCATCCGGGCGACGTTTCGGCGGCGGCCCCAGTGTTGGAAACGGCGCCTGATCGCCATTTTCCAGTCGATAAAAAGATTGTTCGGCCGCGACGTTCATGAGATCGAGCCCATTTCCTGTATAACGGCGATCCGATGGCGTCTCGGTTGTCGAAAATTTCAGTTGCATGACAAATTCTCCTTAAGGTAATTCAAATTTTGATAAGACTCTTTTATAAACGGCCTCGAGGTTTTCCAACATTTGCTCGAGCGCAAAAAATTTCAAAACATGCTCACGCGCCTGTCGCGCCATCGCCAGCCGTTGCGCCGGGTCGCGCGCCAGCATTCGCACCGCGGCGCACAAGGCGTCAACGTTGCGCGGCGGCGTTAATAAACCGGTTTCACGATCACGGACGATATCCAACACCCCGTCGCAATCGCTCGACACCACCGGTTTGGCCGTCGCCATCGCTTCGATCAGCACGAGGCCGAACGCTTCGGCGTGCGAGGGGAAAACGAAAATATCCATCGCATTCAGCAGCCGCGGAATGTCGCGCCGGAAGCCGAGCGGATAAACAATATCATCTACTTGCCAATCGCGGATTTTGCCGAGAATCATTTGCGCTGCGCTCGTTTCGCCGCGGCTGGCTTCGCCGATAAGCAGGTAACGCGCCTGCGGCAACTCTGGCCGGAGCCGTCGCGCCATCTCGAGAAATTCGAGATAACCTTTGCTCACCTGCAAACGGCCGATGATGCCGAGCACGAGGTGCTCCGGTGTGAAGCCCAATTCTTGCCGGGCCGACGCGCGTTCGTTTTCATTCGGCTCAAACCGGCTGAGATCGACGCCGTGATGCACGACGCTGACGTGATCTGCCGAAATCGGATGCGTCGCCAAAACGTTCTGCCGAATGATTTCCGAAATGGCCACGACGTGATCGACGCGGTGATAAATCCAGCGATGCAGCAGGTCGCGTTTCGGTTTTTGCGTGCCGAGGTGTTTGGTGAGCACCAGCGGCACGCGTCGCTTTTGCAGCGCGGGCGCGACGGTCCACAGATCGCGCGAAAAATGAGAATGAACGAGATCGACTTGCCTCTCCGCCAGCCATTGCGCGAGCTGTGAAATGGCGCGCGGATGAAAATAACCGCCGAGGCGCAACGGCAACGGCGTGAATCCCCGCTCTTGCAAATCGCGGTCGAGCGGCGAGCCGGGATAGCAAATCGGAATAATTCGGTGGCCTTTGCGGGCCAGATGTGTGGACAGAAATCCAACATGCATTTCCATGCCGCCCCACGAGGGCGAAGCACAGATTTGCATAATTGTCGCCATAAAAATCAACGGGGAAAAATAAGGGATTAAAAATCAAAAAGCAAGGATTTTTTGGAAAGATTTTTTTGCAAGGCCTTCACTTTAAAAACTATTCCCCAGCCTCCATTTGTGTATTTTGATAAAGCTTGTTTTCTAAAATGTAATTTCCGACGGTTGCCGGAACGAGATCGCGAATCGACAGGCCGCGGCTGCAACGTCGGCGAATGTCCGTCGCTGAAATATCAACCGGCGGGCCGTTCAATAGGTGCGCGGCCTGCAAAAATGGCGGCGGCGTTTGTCGCCAGTCAAGGCCGGGGCGCAAATAAACGGCAAGCCTGGCCATGCTGATAATCGCCTGCGGCTCGCGCCAGTTTTTCAATTCCAGCAGGCTGTCGGCGCCGATAATCAGAAAAAGTTCAGCCGCCGTAAACTCCGGTCGCGAACGAAAGTGCCGCAGCGTTTCGACCGTATATGAAACACCGGCGCGCTCCAGCTCGGCAGTGGAAACTTCAAACTGCGGCTGATCGGACAACGCCAGTTGCAGCATGTTCAAACGATACGCGACCGGCGAGATGACAGCCGTGGATTTATGCGGTGGATTCGGCGAAAGCACAAAAAAAACGCGCTGCAATTCCAGCTCGGTGCGCGCCTGTTCCGCGACCATCAAATGACCGACATGCACGGGATCGAACGTGCCGCCATAAAGGCCGATACGCATGACGCGCGCCTCAATGCTGGTCTTTGCCATTCGTGCTGGCGCCGCGGGCGATTTGCGCGAGCCAGCCTTTGGCCTGTGAGGCAAAAGAACTTTTGGGAAATTTTTCTAAAAGCGTCTCGAAGGCGGTTTTGGCTTCGTCCAAACGGTCGATTTTAAACAGACATTCGCCTTTATAAAAAAGCGCCGGCTCGGCGTACCGGCTGTCATAAAAATGATTCAACACGTCGTCAAAAGAAAACAGTGCGGCTTCATACAACGTCATTTTCCGATAAAGATTGCCGGTGTCAAATTCTTTTTTTGCCAGCTTCGCCCGCGCCGCAAAAAGTTTTTTCTCGACCTCCTCGGCGTATTCGCTGGCCGGATAATCTTCCAGAAACCGCTGAAATTCCTCGATGGCGCTGCGCGTATATTTCTGGTCGAGATCGGACTTCGGCGAGAGGCGGTCATAACAGAGCGCCAGTTTGTATTGCGCATCATCCAGAAACGCGCTGCGCGGATACAGCTTCAGCAGCCGCTCATATTCCGATTTGGCGAGAATAAACTCGTCCATCTCGAAATGGCATTCCGCCAGATAGAACTGCGCCTGATCGACGATCGTATTGCCGGGCGCATTTAAAATGATAATCCGGAATTGCGTGCGGGCATCAAAATAATTTTTGCCGGTGAACAGTTTCATCGCATACGCAAAACGCTCCTCCGTGCCCATATTCAGCCGCGCTTTATTGCCGCCGCAGGCGGAAATGACGAGCACGACGCTAAATAGAATCAGGCGGTGTAGAAGACAACGAACTTCCATGTGAATACGAATCTCCATTTTCGAGTATAAGTATAGTATTACTCCGAACAAACTATCACGACCACGAAGATTTTGAATTGACAATTGATAATTAACAATTGTCAATTGACAATTCTTTTGGTTGTGGCTTGAAAGCCGGCGACGTTACCGGCTGCGCAAAGCATAAAACAGATAAACCACCACGCCGGTGGCGGAGGCAATCAAAACCGGCTCCAGCCAGCGGAATCCTTCCGGCGGCTCTTCTTTCCGGCCAATGGTGAAAGGCAAACTTGCCTCTTCCAGACGCGGCAAAACTTTTCCGGCCAGCGTATCGGTCGCGCTCTCCTTAAAAAATTTTTGAACATTGATCTGCCGCGTGGCGGCGTTTTGCGCGACGATTTCGACGAAAATATTTGCCGTGCGTTGCCAGCGTGCGCTCCGCCAGAAACGCCGGCGTGGCAGCTTCCGATAAACGATTTCGCAACGCGCGAGTTGATAAGTGAGCGCCGTCGTCCTGAGCGAATCAACCGGCTCGGCAAAAATCGCCAATCGTAAAGAATCCTTGAGAACCGTCACCAGCCGGCTGGAGAAAAAACGCTCCTCAGGTTTGGCATCCGGCGCCGATTGAATCCGGACCGCCGGATGATCTTGCCGCGATATTTCCTCGCCCACCCGCATCGCGACACGGTCGAAAAGCTGCAAAATCGTTTGCAAATTATTCGCCGGTGTTTGCGCGACAACCGCAACGGGTAGCAGCGCGATGATCAACAGAACAAACCGCAAGATCAAAAGCCGAAGCTTGCAACAGAAAGGGAACCGCAACGAACATACGGCTTGCAGTAAAGCTTTCAAATCCTCAACTCCCTTTTGTTGCGGTTTCTTTTTCCTTAAACTTTCAGATTTCTTTTCTGAGGCTGCATCGTGCCGTCTCACGACCGCGACACTCGCCGTTTGGGTTTTTCCGTTAGCGGCGGTTGATTCCGGCTCGCCTTCGCCCGTAATCGCGGCTCCAGCATCGCCACGCTCACGAGCGCCAGCGCGACGAGCGAAACCGCATGCACAAACACATGACCATGTCGCGTAAAAAATGTGGTTTCGCGTCGCACCGGCAGAGAATCGGCGAGCACGGCTTCGGCAAACAGCGGCGCGCGTTTTTGAATGCGTCCGTACGGATCAATGGTCATCGTCATGCCGGTGTTGGCGCAGCGCGCGATGCTGATGCGATTTTCGATCGCACGGAAAATCGTGATCTGCGCATGTTGATAAATGCCGCCGCTCAACCAGAACGGCACGGACGGACGGCCGAACCACGCGTCATTGGTGATTACCACCAACAGATCAGCGCCCTGGCGCACAAACGACGCGACTTCCTCCGGAAAGATTGATTCAAAACAGATGATCGCCGCGATCTGCCGGGCGCTTTCACCATTGGCCATCGGTGTCGAAAGCTCAAAGAGTTTAATCTCCGAACCGGGCGACCAGTTCCCTTCTCCCATCTCTAAGTTTGCCAGCCATTCTTTGAAAAACGGGATGTCGTCTTCAAAAGGAACCCGCTCGCCGAACGGCACGAGATGGATTTTCGCATAAGTTGGAATCGGGCGGCTGTCGCCATAAATCAACGCCGCGGCATTGAACGTGCGGTAATCTTTGTCGTTGAGAAAAACGTAGTCCGGAATGCCGGTTAAAATCGGCGCGCCAATTCCAGCGGCCAGCATGCGTACGCGGTTTAAATGCTCGGGACGGTGCAGCAGCCAGGTCGGCGTCGCCGTTTCGGGCCAGATCACGACGTCCGGCCGGTCTTGTGCCGCCCGGCGTGAAAGCCTCTCGAAAATCTCGAAATTTTCATCGACAAAATCCTTTTCCCATTTTTGATACGGGTCGACATTGCCCTGCACCATGCCGACGCGAATTTGCTCCTGCGGCTCTTTGGTTTGCGGAATGACCGCGAGACTGTAAAGATACGGCGTGACAAGGAACAAAATTAAAATGATCGACAGGCCGATCACCCGACGTTTATTCTCGCGAAAGCGCCACAGCGCGAGCAGCAAAACGTTGAGGCTCACCACCCAGAACGACACGCCATAAACGCTCGTGTACGACGCGTATTGAATCAGACTCAAATAATACGTTTGCGTGTGGGCCAACGGCAGCCACGGAAAACCGAGATCGCCAATTGATTTCACATATTCAACCGCCGTCCATACAAACGGCACGGCCATTAAATAACCGTTCGGCCACAGGCGGCGCACCGGCAAAATTAAAACCGCAAACAGCGCGTAATATAACGGATGTATCGCGATGGTGGCGATCATGCCGGGAAACGTCGTCCAGCCAATCCAGTACAGCGTCGCGATGCTGAAAATTAACCCGATCAGATATCCCCAGCGAAAAGCGTCGCCCGTATTTTTATTTTCTAGCAGAATTAAAAAAGGAATCACACCCCAGTAGGCCAGAAAGCCGAGCTGGAAGGGCGGAAACGCAAAGGCCAGCGCAAACGCCGTGAGTAATGTCAAGCCGAAATCACGATGCATTTAGAGAACAACCTCTTTGCCGCGATGAGCCGATTCATACATCGCCGCAATAATACGCATGCGTTCGAGGCTTTCTTCGCCGCTGGAGAGCATCGGCGCGCCATCGCGCAAACAGGTGATGAAATGCCGCAACTCGTTTTCGTAGGAATTTTTGTAGAGATTGGTCGGCGTTTCCGGCTTGCTCGGGGTGAGGTTGACGAGATTGCCGTGCATTTCTTTGGTCACGCGCAACGGATTCAACTGCGCGTCGCCGCGAGTGCCGAGCAGGTTGGTGTAAAATAAATCTTCCTCGCGCAAAAACGTCCAACTCGCTTCGAGATTGAGCGTGACGCCGTTCTCAAAGTGCACCAGCGCGACCGCGGTGTCTTCAACGTCGAGTTTGGCGACGTGACTGTACGTGTTCGCTTTCACGCTTTTGGCTTTGACATTGCCGAGCAGCCAGAGCGCCATGTCGAGCATCTGCACGCCGAGATCCATCAACACGCCGCCGCCGGAAAACTTTTTCTGGAAGAGCCACGCGTGCTCCGTCCATTTTTTCTGCCGCCGCAGCCAGCCGACTTTTGCGTAGAACACCTCGCCCAGCTCGCCGCCGTCGATGAATGATTTGAGATTGGTCACGTCGTAACGAAAGCGCACGTTCATCGCTACCATCAAATGGCGTTTGTGCTGGCGACTGGCGCGCACCATCTTCTCGCCTTCTTCCACCGTGCGGCTCATCGGCTTTTCCACCAGCACGTGCTTGCCCGCCGAGAGCGCGTCCAGCGTCAGCCGCTCGTGCATGTTGGTCGGCACGCAAATGTCGACCGCGTCGAGGTCGTCGCGCTTGAGCAAATCTTCGTCGCGCGTGAAGACTTGCGGAATTTTGTATTTCTCCGCCACCGCTTTCGCGCGCGTTTTGACCGTGTCACAAACGGCGACCAGCTCAACATTTTCCAATTTTTTCCACACCGGAATGTGCGCCACCTGCGCAATCCATCCCGCGCCGATGATCGCAACCCTTACCTTTTCCATGGTGTCTCTAATTTCATCTTGAAATTTCGGAGTGCAAACTTCAGTTTGCACTTCCTCGTTATGCTGAAACCGGAGTGCAAACTTCAGTTTGCCCAACCCCTGTCATGCTCAAGTTTGTACTCCGAAGTTGTACTTCCGCTTCAAGCTATTTTGAAAATCGACGGGCAAACTAAAGTTTGCACTCCGGAACATTGCTTGCGCTTCAAGCTATCTTCAAATTCGACAGGCAAACTAAAACTTGCACTCCGGAGCATTGCTTGCGCTTCAAACTATCTTAAATTTCGACAGGCAAACTAAAACTTGCACTCCGGAGCATTGCTTGCGCTTCAAACTATCTTAAATTTCGACAGGCAAACTAACGTTTGCACTCCGGAGCATTGCTTGCGCTTCAAACTATCTTCAAAATCGACAGGCAAACTAAAGTTTGCACTCCGGAGCATTGCTTGCGCTTCAAACTATCTTAAATTTCGACAGGCAAACTAAAACTTGCACTCCGGAGCATTGCTTGCGCTTCAAACTATCTTAAATTTCGACAGGCAAACTAAAACTTGCACTCCGGAGCATTACTTGCGCTTCAAACTATCTTAAATTTCGACAGGCAAACTAAAGTTTGCACTCCGGAGCATTACTTGCACTTCAAACTATCTTAAATTTTGACAGGCAAACTAAAGTTTGCACTCCGGAGTTTTACTTCCGCTTCAAACTATCCAAATAACTCTGCAAAATAAACACTGCTGCCAAGCGATCGACATCACCGCGTTTGGTATTGCGCACTGAGATGCCCATTTCGCGCAACGCGCGCTCGGCCTGCACAGAAGAGAGACGCTCGTCCCACGCCACGATTGGAATAGACACGCGCGCTGCGAGTTCGCTCATCAACTCACGCACCGTTTTCGCCATTTCGCCTTCGCTGCCATCCATGTGACGCGGCAGGCCCATCACCACGCCGACGATTTCATTTTGCCGAATGGTCTCGACGAGCCTGCGCAACAATTCTTTGCGCGACTGATATTGCACCGTTTCCAGCGCGCGCGCGATAATTTGCATCGGATCGCTCACCGCCAGACCGACGCGCTTCAAACCGAAGTCGATGCCCAAAATCCGTCCGGCAAAAGTTGATGGCGGCGCCAAATTGCTTTCTTCGCTGTGGGTGGTCAATGCGTCAAGTTGAGCTTGAGAAACGATAAAATTAAATCTCTGTTAAACAGCAAAGATTCTCGGTCAGATTTGCAGACACGCTGAAAACTGAAGCCCTTCTTCGGGCAACTATGAATAAAAAATTTTCCCAACGGCTAGATGAACCCAACTGTAATGGCTTTTGCCGTTGGGTTCATCCATCCGTTGGGGCGCCTAAAACTTTCAGAATTTTTTCTGAGTTTGAGCGCATTAGCAATTAATCCGGACGATTCGAAAAACCCGAATACCAAAATGTTTTAATTCGGCGATGATTTTTCCTTTTCTTCTTCCGATTCGTCCACCTCATCCATCTCATCGTCATCTTCTTCCCAAACTTCTTCATCCAAATCCTCATCATCCAAACCTTCCAGCAGATCGGGACGCGGCTTGATGTCGGTGAGCGGCTGCTTCAACACTTCTTTGAGCATCTTGCCGGCTTTGAAATGGGTTTTGCGCCGCGCCGGAACGTAAATGATCTCGCCGGTTTTGGGATTGCGCGCTTTCGGCTTCGGCTTCGTGGTTTTCACCTCGAACACGCCAAAATCGCGAATTTCGATGCGGACTTCCGGATTCGCCGCTTCCATAAACTCGCGCAGCGCCGTAAACACGCCGTCGACGATTTTCTCCGTCAGATAAATTTTTTCGCCGACGATTTTGGCCGTGCGTTTGGCCACATCTTTTTTCGTGATCGTGCTTTTCATACAACACTCCTCAGTTGGCTTTATTCCATACAGGACTTACATCGCTGACTAAATCGGCAACCGGTTCGCCCGCGCCATCCAGCCGCTCGACGTTGAGCACGCCGTTGACTTTGCAGATGCGATTAATCACACGCGTTAAATGCAGAAGATTGTTTACTTCTATAATTAAATGGCCGTGAATACGCGCCTCGTCGCTTCGCATTTCGACGCTGACGAGGCTTGAATTCGTTTGCGCGATTGCGTCGCCGATATCGCGCAAAAAATTCTTGCGATCATAGCCCAGCATGCGCAAACGAATCAGAAACCGCGCATCGTCTTCAGCTCTATTCCATTTCACTTCCAGATTGCGCTCGGGGTTCTCCATCAGCTTCGGCACATTCTTGCAATCGCTGCGGTGAATGCGCATGCCATTGCCGCCGGTGATAAATCCCACAATGTGATCGCCCGGCAACGGCTGGCAGCATTTGCCGAACCGGATAAGCAAATTTTCCAGACCGGCAACACCCGCGCCTTTTGAAGATTTTTTTACCCGGTTTAATAAACTTCTAAAATAGTCGTCATTTTTTTCTGCACTGCGCTGTTCGGCAAGAATCTTCTTAATTATTTTATTGATCGAGATATTGCCGTAACCGATTTCACGATAAAGATGGTTTTCATCGGATAAACTAAATGTTCTGGCTATATGATCGAGATCAATATCTTCTTTTTTAAGATCGTTTTCTTTAAATTCCGTTTTAATGATTTCTTCACCGAGTTTCCGGCTCTGTTCCTGCATGGATTCTTTAATCCAGTGTTTTATTTCGTGGCGCGCTCTCGCCGTGCGGACGAATTTTAGCCAATCCGGATTTGGCCGCTGATTAGCGCTGGTGATGATTTCTACGGAATCGCCGCTTTTCAGCTTATGATCGAGCGAAACAATTTGTCGGTTGACTTTCGCGCCCAGACAGTGTAGCCCGATTTTTGAGTGTACGGCGAAAGCGAAATCAACCGGCGTGCCGTTAACCGGCAGTTGAATCAGATCGCTTTCCGGCGTATAGACAAAAATCACATTTTGAAAAAAATTGACTTCCAGATGTTTTTTAAATTCATCGGCGTCAGCGCCCGGCTTCCCGGATTGCTCGGCTAACTGTCGAAGCCAGCGGCGAAATTCAACTAAATATTGATCGAGTTGACTGGCCTCGAACTTTCCTTCTTTATACCTCCAATGAGCGGCGATTCCCTCCTCGGCGATTTTATGCATTTCCGCCGTTCTAATCTGAATCTCAACAACTTTATTTTCTTTGCTCAGAACGACGGTGTGCAAAGATTTATAGCCGTTATCTTTTGGTTTCTCGATCAAGTCTTTGTGTTTATCCAAACAGGGCGTGAAAATGCCGTGAACGACGGCAAGCGCACTATAACATTCTTCGACCGTCCGAACAATAATCCGCAGAGCAAACAGATCATACATTTCATCAAAAGGCACATTGCGGTTTTTAATTTTATTATAGATCGAATAAATGCTCTTCGGCCGTCCTTCGACGGCTGCCTCGATGTTATTCGTCGCCAGCGCCTCACGAATCGGAGCCGCAATCTTCTCAATATATTCTTCGCGCTGGCCGCGTTTTTCAGCAACTTTATTGGCCAGTTCCTTATAACGTTCGTTCTCCAAAAACTTGAACACCAGATCTTCCAATTCCCATTTAATCTTCCCAAGGCCGAGGCGATGCGCTAACGGTACATATAAATCTCTCGTTTCAATGGAAACTTCCTTCTGCTTTTCCAATGGCAGATATTTCAACGTTCGCATGTTGTGCAGCCGGTCGGCCAGCTTAACCAGAATCACTCGAATATCCTTGACCACGGACAAAAGCAGTTTCCGATAATTTTCAACTTGCTCCTCTGTCGAGTTGATCAGCCTTAAGCGACGAATTCGGCTTATGCCGTCTACCAGACTCGCGACTTCTTTGCCAAAATGATGTTCGAGGTCATCCAACGTCGCGTCGGTGTCTTCAATCACATCGTGCAGCAGGCCGCCGGCGATCGTGGCCGTGTCAAGACGAAGATTGACCAGTATTTTGGCGGTTTCGAGACAATGCTCAAAATAAGGTCTACCGGATCGCCGCTGTTGCCCTTTATGGGCCTCATAACTAAAGCTGTACGTCTTCTTCAAAAAATCCACGTCCAGCAGCGGATTGTAAGCCTTGATCTGGCTAACCAGTTTCTCAAACTCAATTTCGTATAGCTCATCCATACGTGCACCCCTGTAGCACGTTAATTATTGCGCGTTCATTATGGATTAATCCTCTTCGCATCCTTATCCAAACCTGCAAGCGCCGGTTATTTCGACGCCTTTACCGACTTGCTCCAAACAAAGTCAAAGTACATTTCGAAAGCGTTGTAGATCGAAGGTTCTTCGTTTTTTTGAATCACAAAATAAGGCGATACTTTATCGTTATCGGAGGTCACAATATTGAAACAAAAGATAACACAGTCATCAAAGAGATGGAATTTACACAATAAGGTTTCTTTATGTTCTTGCCAGTTAACGATAATGCCCTTATTTCGCATTTTTCTTTTTAATTTGTTTAATTCATTTTTAACATCATTCAGCCGCGAACGAATATCCGCTTTATCTTTCTTTATGCTCTTTAGCCGATTCTCCGATAGAAACGGCGAATCCTCTGCTGAAATTAATATTTGCACTCTGGCGTTGCTCGCCGGTTTCTCATGAAAAGCCGGCAAATAAGCGACGGATTTTCCGGAAAAATCAGAGCCGAGCAGCAGAAAAAATTTGATGACCGCAGAACTCTTGATCTTTTCTTGAACAATTGGATCACATGCTTCTCGATTCGGGTAAACATGTTGAATATTAAATTTCGTCAGTTTGGAATTCTGCAGCTGCTCCCTTTCCTGCCAGCTCAGCAATTGCTTTTTTAACGCCCGTGAGCGCCTCATAAAATGAATGAGGCCCCAGCCCAACAATGTCACCACCACAATATGAAACCAGAAACTTGGCTCGGTAAAAAGCTGTTGAACGGTTTTTTGCGCCAACAAAAAACCGATGCCGGTGCCGATTATTGTGGTAACTGCCGACCCGGCCAATTCAATAAAAAGATCGTCAACCCGCTTCTTCCACTTCGTTTCTTCGGGTTTGCGAACGTCGCTCTCAGCCAAGCCCCGCTCCTCTCACCATGTTCAGTTTTCACAACGCCATTTCAACAAACCTTAAGCCTCAGCAACAATTTCCCCCGCGCCATCCAACCTTTCAACATTGATCACGCCGCTGACCTTGCTGATTTTGTTGATGACGCGGGTTAAATGCTGCAAGTTTTCAACCTCGATAATGATATTGCTGTGGACCAGCGAATCCTGCGCGCGCATTTCGACGCTGACGATGTTGGTGTCGGTTTGCGAGATCGAATCGCTGATATCGCGCAGAAAATGTTTGCGGTCTTCGCCGAGCATGTGCAGGCGAACCATAAAACGCTTGTTTTGCTCGACGTCCCATTCCACCTCGATATTGCGCTCCGGATTCTCCATGTGCTTGAGAATGTTTTTGCAATCGCCGCGATGAATCACCACGCCCTGCCCCTGCGTCACAAAGCCGAGAATGCGGTCGCCCGGCACCGGCTGGCAGCATTTGCCGAAGTGAATGAGCAGATTATCGATGCCATGCACGCGCACGCCTTTGGCCGAGCCGCGCGCGCGGGTGAGAAACTTCTTGATGAAATTTTCATCTTTCTTCCCGTTCTCCCGCTTTTCCGGCGCGATGCGATTGATCACCTGCTGAGGCGAAATATCGCCGCGCCCGACCGCGCTGAACAGATCGGGCGCATCGCCAAGACCAAAACTCTGCGCGATGGCCTTGAGATCGATTTCATCGCGTTTGATATTGCTCTGCTTGAATTGCCGGTGCAAAATCTCTTCGCCCAGTTTCTGGCTCTGCTCCAGCATGGATTCTTTGATCCATTTTTTAATTTTGGAGCGCGCCTTCGAAGTGCGGACGAACTTGATCCAATCCGGATTCGGCTTTTGATTGTTGCCGGTGATGATCTCGATGGAATCGCCGCTGTGCAGCTTGTGATTCAGCGGCACGATCTTGCCGTTGATTTTCGCGCCGAGACAATGCATGCCGATCTTCGTATGCACCGCAAAGGCAAAATCGACCGGCGTGCTGCCGACCGGCAATTTGAGCAGATCGCCTTTCGGGGTGAAGACGAACACTTCGTCTTGAAACAGCTCGATGCGCAGGTTCTCCATAAATTCCTGCGGATCGTTCGTGTCGTGTTGCCAGTCGATCATCTGACGCAGCCACACGAGATGCTTGTCGAGCTCGTCTTCTTTGGACTTGCCTTCTTTATAACGCCAGTGCGCCGCGATGCCTTCTTCCGCGGTGCGGTGCATCTCTTCCGTACGAATCTGAATCTCGACCATCTTGCCGCCCGGTCCGATTACCATCGTGTGCAGCGATTGATACATGTTCGATTTCGGCGTCGCAATATAATCTTTGAAACGCTCCTGAATCGGCGTAAACAGACTGTGTACGATGCCGAGCGCAAAATAACAGTCTTCCACTTTTTTGGTGACGATGCGAATCGCCGAAAGATCGTAAACTTCTTCAAACGGTTTTTCCTGCCGCAGCATTTTTTGATAAATGCTGTAAAAATGTTT
>Ga0247727_10014613_pt1 | contig 13013 bp, 8 predicted proteins | sample WisWelCaveWW1625_FD_202498 | JGI IMG/M metagenome (GOLD analysis project Ga0247727, IMG submission 202498) | Biofilm microbial communities from Wishing Well Cave, Virginia, United States - WW16-25 | ecosystem: Environmental > Aquatic > Deep subsurface > Groundwater > Cave microbial mat | place...
CCATGGAATTCATCGAAGGCCAAAGCTTGCGGGAGAAAATCGAAACTGGCCCGTTGAAGATCGACGAGGCGATCAAATTTGCCATGCAGATTGCGGATGGCTTGCAAGCGGCGCACGAGAAAGGCATCACCCACCGCGACATCAAAAGCGCCAGCGGCTGGCGCGCATCAACGCGTGCTCAACTGGTTCGAGGAGTTGCAGCGTAAAGTTCCAACCGGCAAATGAGATGATCGGCAAAACCATTTCCGACTCAACGCCGAAAGGAGTGCCAGGTTTGTCGTACCTGAATTTTGCACGCTGGTTGCCCATTCGGTCGAAATCAATGACGCGCCACACACAACTCCGCTAGGAGTGAAATGTTTATAGAAAGTGAGGCCCTCGGATGTCCTTGAACTCCGTAGGAGTGGCATGTGGATTTTGTTGAATTGGCGTGGGCTTCATGATGAAAATCAAACATGTCACTCCTAGCGGAGTTTTGGAGATCTGGTGCAATGCTTTACTATAAACTATAAACATTGCACTCTTAGCGGAGTTGAAAGCGTGCCTCTGGCGCAAAATTTTTTTTGCACCACCCATTGGGTGGATTGGCATCACGATCAAACCTGCGCCGGTTGCGGATTCGATCAACTTCAGTGCAAAATTCAGATGGGGAATATCAAGTTCACACGCGATGAGCAGCGACTCGTGTCCGGATTCCGCTTGAATTCAACTCGGATCAAACCTCTGTGGTTTGCTAAAGAGCGGCGATGAATCTTATGAATCGCAAAGATACGAGATTGGTCTTTACACTCGTTTCTTTAAAACTTAAAACCTGGAAAAATCGTGATGCGCCAAAATGCTATCAGTCTTTCCGGAGTATTGTTTCTGACTGCTGTCGCATTGGCTCAACAATAAAATTCACCGGAACGCTTCTTTGGCTTTACCATAGCAGGCGCCAAAACGCAGCCGCAGATCGAAGACACGTTCAAGCAAATTCCTTCTGCGGAACGAGCGCGCAAGCGGTTCGTTAAAAGTAACGTGAGAAAAAAGCTCGACATTTTTTGTCTATTCTATCAGGCGAAAAATGGTTTTTTATTGGAGGAATTGCCATGGCAAAATATGACGTGATCGTGATCGGCAGCGGTTTCGGCGGCGCGGTGACCGCCTGCCGTTTGGCGGAAAAGGGCATGAAGGTGCTGGTGCTCGAACGCGGCCGGCGCTGGCAGCCGCGGGATTATCCGCGCCAACCACATGATCCCTGGATTTTTAATCCGCAGCAGCCGCACGAGCAAAATGGCTGGCTCGATTTGCGCGTTTACAAAGACATGGCCATTGCGATGGGCGCCGGCGTGGGCGGCGGCTCGCTCATTTACGCCAACGTTTCCATCGAGGCGAAAAAAGAGTTGTTCGCACAGGGTTGGCCGCCGGAAATTATTTATGCTGAGCTGAAGCCCTATTATGATCGCGTTGGAAAAATGTTAAACGTGCAAACCATTCCGGACAATCAACTCACGCGGCGTTATCGCCTCATGCAGGAAGCCGCGAGCAAACTCGGCTACGGCGCGCGCTTTCAAAAAGTGCCGCAAGCGGTCACGTTCAATCCTGATTGGCATTACGGATTGGCCAATGCCTTCGATGATCAGCACGCCAAAAAATGGATCAACGCGCAAGGCGTGGACCAAGGCACGTGCGTGCATTGCGGCAATTGCGACATCGGCTGTCAGGTGAAAGCGAAGAACACGCTCGATCTCAACTACATTCCGTGGGCGGAAAAACACGGCGCCGAAGTGCGGCCGCTGCACCTCGTCACATTGATCCGGCCGAGCAATGGCGGGTACGAAGCGCATTTTGACCGGCTGGAAAAGGGCAAACGTCTTTCCGGTTTCGAAACCGCGCCGCGAGTCATCTTGGCCGCCGGCTCGCTCGGCTCGACCGAGCTGCTCCTGCGCTGCCGCGACCAATTCAAAACGCTGCCCAATCTCAGCCGCTTTCTCGGCTACAATTGGAGCTCGAATGCGGATTTTTTGACGCCGGCGTTTCATGACGATCGCGAAATTTTTCCAACCCAAGGCCCGACCATTTCTTGCGCAATTGATTTTCTCGACGGCAGCGTGGACAACCAACGGTTTTGGATTGAAGACGGCGGGTTTCCCGATCTGCTCGGCAATTATTTGAAGGCGAAGATGCAAGCCGGCGCGAAAAATCGCAAATACCGGCCGCTGCTGGCAACTTTGGGGCAAATGATTCGCCAGCGCGATCCGCTGCGCAATTGCATGCCCTGGTTTGCGCAAGGCATCGACGCCGCAGACGGACGCTTGTATTTGGGCCGAACATGGAGGAACTTTTGGAGGAAAGAATTCAAATTGCAATGGGACATCACGGCCTCAAAAGGCGTGATCGAGGCGATCATCAACATGCACAAGCGTCTCGCCGAAGCCACCGGCGGCAAGGCCTGGGTGCCGCCAACGTGGACGCTCGCCAAAAATCTCACGACGCCGCATCCACTCGGCGGTTGCAATATGGGAATGAATTCAGCCAACGGCGTGGTCAATCATCGCGGCGAGGTATTCGGTTATCCCCAGCTTTACGTCGCTGATGGCGCGATCATTCCGAAAGCGCTTGGCCTCAATCCTTCACGAACGATTGCCGCGCTCGCGGAAAGAATTGCGGCGTTGATGGCGGATTGAGGGTCATACAAAAACAAAAAAGCGCGCGAAAAGACGCGGCAACGCCAAGAATGTGCAAAGAAAATTGTATTTGCGCCCCTTTGCAGTTTGGCGATTTTTTAGCAAAAATTTTTTGACCACGAAGACGCCAAGACACAAAAAAAGCCTTAGTGTCTTCGCGTCTTGGTGGTGAAATTTGGTTGCGTCTTGTCCGCGTTGGGAAAATTTGACGTCTAACTTTTAACTTTCCTCCACAAAATTGATATCCCTCCCATAAGTTTCCTTCACTATATACAGCGACCAAAACGCCAACCCGAAAACTATTCCGCCGATCAACATCGTACCGGTGACGAGTCCCACTTGATGGCGGATGCCATTTAAAAGCAAAGTCATCGGCACGACCATGGCGCGGACGAAATTGGGAACGGAAGTCGTCACGGTCGCGCGGATGTTGGTGCCGAATTGTTCGGCGGCCATCGTGATGAAGACTGTCCAATAGCCTTGGCCGAGGCCGATCACAAAAATGGTCGCCATGAAGAAAAGCGGATTTGTTGCGGGCGCGGTTAGCAGAATAATGATCAACACAAACATCAAGCTAAAACACCCCCACACGACGTTCTTGCGATTTTTGACCATCTCGCTGATAAGGCCGCTCAAGCCGCTGCCAATTGCGAGGCCGATGGCCTGCCAGCGCAAGGTTTCCGCGGCGGTGATCGCGCGGGTCAAATCCAGCGCCCTGCCAAATTCCGGCGAGAAGGTGACGATGATGCCGGACACGTACCAGATCGGCACGCCAATCGCCGTGACCGCTAAATATTTCAACAACGTTTTCTTCGAGCGCAAAATCAACCTCACATCGCCGCGCGTGTGCGCCGTTTGCTTTTGCGCTGCGAACATTTCCGATTCGCGCAAGCTGATGACGCGCCCGATCAGCACTAAAATTCCCATACCGCCGCCGATGAGATAAGCCGTGCGCCAATCGAAGGCGCTGCCGACGAATGAAGCGGTGAGCGCGCCGACAAGCCCCAAAAACGAAATGACCGTCGTGCCGTAGCCGCGATATTGCTTGGGCAAAATCTCGGAAACCAGCGTCACGCCCGCGCCTAATTCTCCGGCCAGCCCGACGCCGGCGATAAATCGTAAAATCGCGTAGCTCGTCAGGTCGTTAACGAAGCCATTCGCAATATTTGCGAGCGAGTAGATGGTAATGGTCGCGAGCAGCGCGATTCGCCGGCCCAACTTGTCGCCAAGAATTCCCCAACCGACGCCGCCGATCAACATGCCGATCATTTGCAGATTCAGCAGCAGAATTCCTTTTGAAGTCAACTCATCGCCGGCGACGCCGATGTCGGTCAGACTCGCGACGCGCACGACGCCGAACAAAACGATGTCGTAGAGATCGACGAAATAACCGAGCGCCGCCACGGCAACGGAGACGGCCAGCCCTTTTTTATGAGATGTCGTCATATTCGATTTCTCGATTAAATAGCAAACCGCGATCCTCGCGATCAATTTTCGGCGCAGTGGATTCGTTATCCGAAAAAAACTCAACGACGGCCTGATTGAATTTGCGAAATTGCTCAAAAAAGAAAAGATGCTTGCCGGAAAAAATTTTTAATCCAGCGTTGGGAATGGCTTCGCGCAACATTTGCCCGTTGGCAATGGGTACCACCTCATCGTCTTCACCGTGACAAATCAGCGTCGGCGCCGAAATCGTTGCCGCGCGGCGCGCGCCATGGTAGGCGTTGCCGGCAAGAAGTTGGCGATAATAGGCGTATTCCGGTTGGGGAAATTGATTGCGCCAGGTGGTGATGCGTTCCAATTCCCCCGGATGATTGGCAAGATAGGCTTCGGTAAAGTTAAGTTTGTACGCGTCATTGAAACGTTCATTTCGCGTGCGTCCGTGCGGCCGAATGATGCGGCTTAAAATTTCACCGGCGGGTCCGATCTGGCATTGGCCGCCCAAAGAAGTGCTGACGAGCACGAGTTTCTTGACGCGATTCGGCCACTGGCTGGCGAGATACTGCGCGACGAATCCTCCCATTGAGGCGCCGATTACATTCGCTTGCGGCAAATGAAACGTGTCGAGCAAGGCGTGCAAATCCTGAGCAAAGAGCGCGATGGAATAATGTTGATCCGGCTTGTCGGATCTGTCGCTGCCGCGCAGTTCGGGCATGATCAAATGAAAATGTTTTGACAGACGTTCGATATTGTGCTGCCACAGCCAATTTCCGGCGCCGAGCCCGGGAATCAGCAGCAGCGGCTCGCCGTGTCCGCGGCGCTCGACAAAAAGTTGAGTTCCATTTACCGCCACATAAGTTTCCAAACAGATCTCCGATTTTGCTTGCACCGAAAAAAGAACCGCAACAAAAATAAAAAAGCAAAACGATTTGGGGCAAAACTATCAAAAAAAGCTTCGTCTCGGCGAAAAATTCTGCTGTAGCTTTTACAGCACAAGCCCACCGTCCACCGAAATAACCGCTCCGGCGACAAACTTCGCTTCATCCGAGGCGAGGAACAAATACGCGTTGGCGATGTCCTGCGGATCGCCCATGCGGCCGAGCGGCGTTTTTTCCCGCACTATCGCGATGGCTTTTTCAGGAATGGTTTTAATCATATCGGTCGCGATAAAACCGGGGGCGACGGCAGTGACGTGAATATTTTTGCGGCCCAATTCGCGCGCCCAGGTTTTCGTCATGCCGATGACGCCGGCTTTGGCCGCGGCATAATTCGTTTGTCCGAAGTTGCCGTAGAGCGCGACGATCGAGGCCGCATTCAAAATCACACCGCCGGTTGGTTGCGTTTCCATCACGCGGGCAGCGGCCTGGCTGCAAAGAAAAACGCCTTTCAAGTTGACGTCGATGACGCGCTGCCACTGTTCGATTTCCATTTTCACCAAACGCGCGTCGTTGGTGATGCCGGCGTTGTTGATGAGAATATCGAGACGGCCATAGTTGTTCACGGCGTTATCAACCAAACGCTGCACCTCCCCGCTATCGGCAACATTGACCCGCTCAAAGTTGGCTTTACGGCCGGTTTTGGTAATTGCGGTGACCACTTCCTCGCCGGCAATTTCATTCATGTCGGCGATGACCACATTTGCTCCTTCACGCGCAAAAGTCATGGCCGTAGCCCGTCCAATACCGTTCGCGCCGCCGGTGATGATGGCCACTTTGTTTTGCAATCGCATTTCTTTTCTCAATCAAGTTATGGATGAAATTTTAGAATCCCATTGCTCCATCAATCCACTAATCCAACATTCCCCAGTGAAGAGCTGCAGCTCCCCAACTATATCCCGCGCCGGCCGAGGCCAGCACCACGAGATCGCCATGCTTAACTTTGCCCGTCTTTTCCGCGCGCTCCAACGCGATCAACGGATCAAGCGCTTGAACGTGGCCGACATCCCACGCATAAAGCGTCCTGGCTTCGGGTATGCCAGCCGATTCTAAAATTTCTAAAAAGAAAGAACGCTTGGCATGAAGCAAAGCCAGGAAATCGACTTCATCCGCGTTGCGTCCGCATTTTTTTAAAGCGCTCCGAATCACTTTCTCAAAATTCGGCACGGAGACGGGATCGAGTTCTTCTTTCATTTTCGCCGGATCGTTAACGACGAATGCCGGAGGTTTGGCCGAGGCGAAAGATTGGGCTTGGGCGAACGGCCGTGTGCCGACATTGGGAACGTGCACGGAACGCGAGAAGCGGCCATCGAAAATAAAATCCGTGCTTAAAATGATATTGGCGTGATGATCGCGCCGCAGCAACACCGCGCCGGCGCCGTCGGCAAAATTAAAAATGAAACGCGAAAGCTGGTCGCTATAATCGAGCAAATCGGACTCGCGCGAAGCGCCGACGAGCAAAACATTCTGCAATTCCGGATTGCCGGCCATCATGTCCGCCGCGGTTCTCAGCGCCACGATCAAACCGGTGCAAACGGCGTACATGTCGAACCCGAACGCCCGCTTGGCGCCGAGCTGCTCGATGAGCCAGATCGTGAGCGCCCAAACATAATGATCTTTGTATTCGCTGCCGAAATAGATGATCGCGTCCAATTCAGTCGCCGGGAAATCGGCGCGCGCCAAGCAACGTTTCGCCGCGAGCAGCGCCATCTCCGAAGTGCTTTCGTGCGGCCCGGCTTTGGCTTTTTGGTGAATACCAAATTTCTCACGAATGACCTCTTCGGGAATGCCGCTGGCCGCGGCCAGCTCCGCGCTGGTGATGCGCCCTTCCGGGAGGTAGGTTGCAAAACTGGCGATGCCGATGTCGATTGACCTGTTGATTTCTGTCCTCGTCATTCTATTACTTGCAGAATTTTTTTCTCAGCTCATGCTTTAGCACCTTCCCAGCCGCCGTGTGTGGCAACGCTTCGACAAACACTGCGCTCTTCGGAATTTTGTATTTCGCCAATTTATGCCGGCAGTGCGCGATCACTTGCTCTTCGCTCAACCTCGCGCCGGTTTTCAAAACGATGATCGCTTTGCCAACTTCGCCCCATTTTTCATTCGGCACGCCGATGACGGCGGCTTCGGCGACTTGCGGCAATTCGTAAATGACTTGCTCGACTTCCGCCGGATAAACATTCTCGCCGCCGCTGATGTACATGTCTTTCCAGCGGTCAACGATGTAATAAAATCCCTCGTCGTCCATCTTCGCCGCATCGCCGGAATGAAACCAGCCGTCGGTAAATGACGCCGCGTTGGCTTCGGGGTGATTCCAATAACCTGGCGTGACGTTCGGGCCTTTGATCCACAATTCACCGGCTTCGCCGGTTGGAACATCGCTACCGTTTTGATCGACAGTTCGCACGCTCGTGTGCAACACCGGCTTGCCGACGGAGCCGACTTTGCGCAAGGCATTGGCTTCATCAATGATGAACACAGTGGGACTCGTCTCGGTCATGCCAAAACCTTGTCGAATGTGGATATTCATTTGGCGATAGAGATTCAGCACGCTCACCGGCATCGGCGCGCCGCCGCACGCCCACGAATGCACGCGCGAAAAATCTGTGTCGGCGAATTTTTCGTGCTGGCTGAGGAGCAAATAAATCGTCGGCACGCCGAAGAAATGCGTGATGCCGCCGAACGACAGCCATTCGAGCGTATCAGTGGGATCGAAAGCTCGCGCGACCACCGCGGTGGCGCCGAAATGAAAGCCGGGGTTGGCGTAGAGATTCAATCCGCCCGTGTGAAAAGTGGGCAGGACATTGAAGCTGACGGATTTGGAATTAAGGCCAACGGCCATGCCCATATTGACCGCATTCCAAAACGCCATGCCGTGCGTGATGATCGCGCCTTTCGGACGGCCGGTGGTGCCGCTCGTGTAAAGAATCGCCCACGTGTCGTCATGCTGCAAATTTTCTTGTGAAAAAATCGGCGCGCTTGAAGCCAATGCCTGTTCGTAAGTTGCTGAATCGCCGATTGGCAAAAGGTGTTGAGCGCCGGCCAATTTTGTTTTGAGTTGCTGTGCCGCCGCAAAATTAGCGTCATGGGCCAATGCCACCGGCGCACAATCGCTAACAACATACTCCAGCTCCGGCAGCGCCAGCCGCCAATTGAGTGGAACCATAATCGCGCCGATTCGACCGCAGGCGAATTGCATCTCAAAATATTCGGTGCAATTCATCGCCAAAATTGCAATTCGGTCGCCGCGCTGAATGCCCAACTCTTTTTGAAAAAACGCCGCGAGGCGGCTGATGCGATCATAGAATCGCGCATACGAAAATCGCCGTTGCGTCACCGCGTCGATGGCGGCGATTTTATCCGGCATGTTGCGGGCGTGATGGGCGATCCAATCAAAAACTTGAGGCATACTCTCTCCATGAATTAAAATTCATGGGCAAATTATTATTTCGCGCGTTGGTGCAGCCATCTGGCAATCGCCGGCGCCAGCTCCTTTTGCGATTTCGCGCTCACGAAAACGCCGATGTGGCCGCCTTTGAAAGAATAAAGTTCTTTGTCGGCGCTGCCGACCAAATCATTCAACGGCGTGCTGGCATTCGGCGGCACGATGTGATCGTCGCTGGCATAAATATTCAGCAGCGGCATCGTGATATTTTTGAGATCGACCTTCTCTTCGCCAATCTCGAGGCCGCCTTCGACCAACTTATTTTTCTGATAGAGCTCTTTGACAAACTGCCGATAGCATTCACCCGCCTGCGCCGGACTGTCGAGAATCCATTGTTCCATGCGCAGAAAATTTTCGACCTTGTCGCGATCATCCATCACCTCGAGAATGTCGATGTACTTGCTGATCTTCATAAACGGCCTGAGCATCAAATAACCGACGCTCAACACCTCGCCGGGAATGACGCCATAATGATCGACCATGGCGTCGACGTTCATCTTTTTCGACCAGCGAAACAGCAAGCCGTCGTCGGTGGAAAAGTCGACCGGCGCGACGATCGTGACGAGGTTTTTAATTTTTTGAGGATAGAGGGCCGCGTAAATTGTCGAGAACGTTCCGCCCTGGCAAATGCCCATGAGATTGATCGCGTCATGCTTGGTCGTGTCGCGAATGAAATCAACGCTGTCATTGAGAAAAATGTTGAGGTAATCATCCAGCGACAGATATTTGTCCGCCGTTGTCGGATAACCCCAATCAATGACGTAGACGTCCAAACCCTGCTGCAGAAGCCGGCGAACGAAACTGCGATCCGGCTGCAGGTCGAGCATGTAGGGCCGATTGACGAGCGCATACGCGATCAACACCGGCGCGCGGCAAGTCACCAACGCTTCCGGCTGATAACGATACAAATTGATTTTATCATACGCGAAGACCAACTCCCTGGGCGAAGCGCCGACTTCGATCTCGCCGAGCCGGCGCAGGGTTTCGTAGGCGTTGACCAGTTTGCGGCTCAATTCCCATGCTTGTTTGACCGGAGTTTTCAAATCAAAAGCGCCGGCCGAGGCGGCGATCATTTTTGTCTTTCCTTTTCGAGATCGTGAACGCGATTTTTCAGGTCGTGAATGGTTTTATAAAGCTCGTCCATTTCGGAGCGCAGGACAATGGGATAACTCGCCAGCGCCATCAATTTCTGAAAATCTTTTTTAATCGCGAGGCCGGTGTTTTGCAATTCGTTTTGCAGCGCCACCAATTCTTCCGCCGTGAAAAGCTCGTGGAAAGCCTGCTCGTTGACCTCGGCCCAAATTTTGAAAAACTCGTCATAGCTTGGCGGCGCAGAATTTTCTTTCATCCGCCGGATAAATTGCGCCATGACTTTTTCCATTGCCTGCTGTCCGGTGGCGTAGAGCCGGCCCTGATATTGGCCATATTGCGCCATGAAGGCCGGATATTTCCTGAGCAGGTTCAGCGCCAGCTCGACATGCTCGCGATACTTGCCCATCGCCGGAATTTTAAACATGGGGCTGAGGCCGCGTTGATAAGCGTCCAGAATATTTTCGTAAAACTCATTGACCGTGCCCGGAGAAATAAAATCGAAAACTTTATCCAAGATGGCTTTGTATTGCGCCGAATCAAATAGGCGTTGGTAGGAAGCCGGATCAAAAGTCTTCTCTTGCAGCGATTTGTAGAGAGGCAGCCAAAACTCGAAGAGCTTCATATAAGTTTCAGCGCTGCTGAAAATATTGGCGAGCGCCTCTCGTCCGACGCCTTGGGAAGTCGCGCGCATCATTTCTTCAAAGGCGTCGCGCATGGAATTGGCCCAGGACTGGCCCATGCCCGTCCAGGCCTCGTAAAGATCATGCGCCTTCTTCGTGGTGTCCGATTCACGCGGCGCGGCGCCGCCAATATTCCAAAACGCCTTCTGGACATTGGCAATGGAATCCATCCAGTTTTTATAAAATTCAGCAAATTGTTCCACAACAAATTCCTCCGAGATGAGAAAACACGCAATGCTCCCGTTGACCGGTTAACCAATCAACCAATTCGCCTCATGCCGCAGCCAGTGCGATGAGAAAATCGAAGCGAACCGGCCAACAGGCTAACCGGCCAACAGGAAAACGCTTTTGTTTTACGGCAGCAAATTGAAATTGTACTTCACTTCGCCAACAACGATTCGCCTGATTTCCGGCGAGCCGACCATCTCGCGCAACGGCGCGTTGAAAATATTCGTCGCCGAAACGTTGATCGTCACGCCGCTTTGCATGGCGTAGGAAAGATTGAGATCGAAGGTTTCAAAACCGCCCAACGGCCCGCGATCCACGAACTGAAACGTGGTGCGAATTCGTCTCGCTTGCGTCGCCCGATGCCGTCCGGAGATAAAATCGTATTTGTCCACATGTCTCATGCTGAAGGAAGCGTAAGTTCCTTTCGTCACGAGATTGCTGAGCGCGATGCCGACGTTGTATTTCTTTTTTGGCGTATTGAAGCTCAAGGCTTCGTATTCGGTGACATCGACGGTCTTATTTCCGTTGAGATCATTTTCCAAATTGTCGGCGATATCTTCGGGCGCGATGCGTGAAAAATTGGCCCAGACGCCCACATGCCGGCTCAGTTGATAGCTCAAGCCCAAATCGAACCCGCGAATCTGCACTTGGCCGAAGTTCAGATAAGTTAGCGTGATTTCCGGCCTGGTAATAGCGCCATCGCCCATTTTGACGACCGTGCTGGAAATCGGCGGGAACGGCGAGCCCACCGTCGTCAGCGGGCTGATAAAGTTGTCGTATTTGCTCTGATAAGCATTCACGTCCACAAACAGCTTGCTGCCAATCAAGCCTTTGAAACCCAGCTCGAAAGTCTCATTGGTTTCCACGTCCAGAGGAATGATCTGCCTGCCGTTGGCGAGCGTCAGCCCTCTGCCGTTGCCGCGCAAAATGATCGGCACACCGGCGGCAGCACCGAACGGCAAATAAAGATACTGTTGCAAAATCGCCGGCGCTTGAAAGGCTTTGTTGTAAGTGAAACGAAAAGCGCCTTTGCCGGTGATTTTATAGACCACTCCGGCGCGCGGACTAAACTGGGAATCGTAATTGTCGTGGGTATCATAACGGCCCGCGAGCACGACTTTAAAATGCTCTCCAAGATCCCGCTCGGCTTGGCCATAAAAACCGGCTTGCTTGAGTTTGATTTTAAAGCCGGTCGTATCGACCAAGTAGGAGCCTTTGCTGACCGGCCGGCTATCCTCGAAATTAATTCCGCCGATGAGACGAAAGCCCTGCACTTCGACGTTGCCCTGCGCCTCGAAGTTATAGCGCTTCGAATCATCGACAAATTTGATGCGGTCAATGGCCTGCTCTTTGGGAACGCCGGCGAGCACCAGCGCGGCAACATTGTCGATGGCGTAGGTCCGGCGGCCCGCATCGTTTTTCGTTAGGTAGCCTTGCACAAAGAAATGCTTGGAATTGAGGCGAAGTTGATGATACTGATAAATCCAGTCAACGATCTGATTGCGGCCGACATTGGTGGTGCCGATCGAATTGGTGTTGCTATAGCCATAGCTGTAAATGAGATCGGTATTGGACACCACATTCAAATAAGCGGCGCCATCGAGCCGGAGGCTCTCGAGATCAGGATCGGGATCTTCAAAAACGGGCGTGCCATTGGCGGTCCGGCCAACCAGATCATTTTTGATGAAATCGGTCGCCTTCGTGTATTCCACGTTGGCTTTGTAAGCCACGCGCTCACCCGCCGTTCCGGCTTGGCGCAAGCGCGCGATGCGCGTGTCTTGATTGCCGCCGCCCAAAGTCAGCGTCGTGCCGCGAGAGTCGCGCGGATCTTTGGTGACGAGGTTGACGAGGCCGTTGTGCGCGTTCGGGCCGTAGAGCGCCGAGCTCGGGCCCAACACGGTTTCAAGCCGCTCGATGTCATCACGCGCTACCGGCAGTAGATTGCCCGCCGCCAAACCCGCGCCTGGCAACATGCCATTTTTGCCATCAGCCATCAGTTGCATGCGATAGCTGTACGCGGTCATGAAGCCGCGCGCGTTGATGCCGACGCCGTCAACACCGGTGCGATACACGTCGACGCCGCGCGCTTTTTGCAAGCCCTCGCCGTAGGTCAAGCCGGAGCTTTTGGCCAAATCCGATGACGTCACCACCGCGATGCTCGCTGGCGCTTCGGTGAGCTTTTCCACGCGCCGCGAGGCGCTGACGACGACCGGATCGCCGAGCACGCCGGTTTCGCTTAAATTAAAATTCACGTTTGCGGTCTGGCCGGCCTCGACTTTGACATTCTGCGACGCTTCCTCGTAACCGATAAAAGACACGCGCAGTCTGTAGCTGCCGGCCGGGACGTTGGCGATGGTATAATTGCCATTCGCATCCGCCGCTGCGCCCATCGTAGTGCCGGCGATGGCCACGTTGGCGCCGGACAACGCGCTGCCATCTTTGGCTTTGACCGTGCCGCTGATCGAGCTCGTCTGCGCTACCGCGCCGGCCACGGCAACCAACGTGAGGGCGATCGATAAAATCAGCC
>Ga0247727_10014614_pt1 | contig 13013 bp, 9 predicted proteins | sample WisWelCaveWW1625_FD_202498 | JGI IMG/M metagenome (GOLD analysis project Ga0247727, IMG submission 202498) | Biofilm microbial communities from Wishing Well Cave, Virginia, United States - WW16-25 | ecosystem: Environmental > Aquatic > Deep subsurface > Groundwater > Cave microbial mat | place...
GCCTTTGCAGGGGCAGAAGCAAGCACTGCCTTCTGTTTATGTGCTTCGTCAGGACATAAATCAAACAGGGGGCAATCGAGACAACGGGGGCTTCTTGCGATACACACATAACGGCCATGGAGCACAAGCCTTCGAGAGGTTTCCGTCCACATCGACTGAGGCAATAGCGCAGCCAAATCCGCTTCAATCCGATCGGGACGATCGGAACGCGTCAGGTGGAGACGCTGCGCGAGACGGATCACATGGGTATCGACAACAATGGCGTCTGCGCCAAAGAGACATCCCATCAGCACATTCGCCGTTTTTCGACCTACACCGGGAAGCCGTGTGAGGTCTGCCAATGTCCGGGGCACTTCTCCACCAAAATCCTCATCCAATATCGCTGCGCATTGGATGAGTCGGGCTGCCTTCTCCCTGTAAAAACCCGTCGAATAAATCTGCATCTCAAGTTCTGCAATGTTCGCAGATTTTAGAGAGGCCGGAGTGGGATAACGATGGAACAAACCCGGTGTGATCCGATTGACACGCACATCCGTACATTGCGCCGAGAGGAGTGTCGCAATCAGCAGCTGAAAGGGCGTTTGATAATCGAGCTCCACGATTGCATTCGGCCGAGCACGCGCCAACCGCTCTGCGATCTTGAGGGCATAGAGGGCACGCGCATGTGTCCTAGGATAGGACATCTTCGACTCGGTTCATGCGTTGATCAAACGCCTGCTGCATTTCATGGAGGATTTTTGTGGTTGCCTCTTGAGGAGATACGGCATCGCGAATGGGCCGACCGACCACAAGATAATCCGCACCCGCCAAGATGGCCTCTCTCGGAGTCGAGGTGCGTTTTTGGTCTGCCTCATAGGATCCAGCCGGACGAATGCCGGGTGTGATGATCAGTAGAGGGGCGCGCGCAGGTAAGGGCCGAATCTGTGTGCGGAGGGTGTTTGCTTCCTGGGCGGAGGCCACCACACCGTCACAACCTGCGGCATAGGCAAGTTTCGCCCGATGCAACACCACCTCTTCCACGGCACAGGGAAACCCCATGCGCTCCATATCGTTCACATCCAAACTCGTCAGGACCGTCACGGCCAGAATCTGCGCCCGAGAAGAGGGCGGACGTCCAGAGACGGCGGCACGCACAACTTTTTCATACCCCTGTACCGTGAGAAAACACACACCCGCCGCAACGGCCTGTGCCACAGCCCGTCTTACGGTCTCATCAATATCGAAATATTTGTAATCCAGAAAAATTTTCACATCGCGCTTGCTCAGAGACGCAATCCATGCACTCCCCGCAGCCATCTGCAGCTCAAGACCGATTTTGAATGTCGAGATCTGTGGAGACAGCAACGCAATATAGTGCTCTGCCTCATCCAGCGTGGGGATATCCAGAGCAAAAATAAGGCGATCCCGTGCCTGAATCATGCCCGATTCGACATCTGCCTCTGCGGAATCATTGGTGCACATCAGACGCCTGACTCGTTGCGTTTCGCCATGTGTAGAAGGGGCTTCATACACGACGCATCCTTTCATAGGGCAAGAGAAAGCGCAAGGTCAGATGAGAGTCTTCACTTGGCTCAGAGCGACAAACGCGCAAGGATGTGTCAGACAGGCTCTTGATAGACTGTGTCATCATTCCAATTGACAGGTTTGACATGGCCTGTGTAGATTAGGGCATGGAAAAAGCGGACACATTGATCCCGATGAAAATCGGAGGGCTGATGTTCGATCCCTATCATGACATTTGTGTCCTGATGTTGAGCGGCACGGAACGACCGCTCTTCTTCCCGATTTTGATCGATAAAACCAATGCTTACTCGATCGGGTTAACCCTTCAAGGCGTCCTCACGCCTCGACCGCTTACGCATGATCTCATGAAAAGTGTGCTCGATACGCTCAACGCAAAGGTGATTAGCATCGTGATTTCCGATCTGCGCAAAGAAGCTGCCTATTCGTCGCGCATCCATTTGTATTATCGTGATTCGGAATATGCGATCCCCGCACCCTATGGAGACGCTATTTCCATTGCCCTGCGCGCCGACGCGCCGATCTTTATCTCAGAACACACGATTAAACAACGCAGTGCAGACGCTCTCGATCAATGGCTCGAACAACTTAAGCCCGAAGATTTTGGAAAATACAACGCGTAAAGAGCCTCTCCGACCGCATCATTCTGGCGTGCGCCCAGAGTAACGACCCAGTATGATGAGGCAAAACATTGGCGTTGAATCAAGACGATGATCGATATTTCTCATAAGCCCGACACCGACAGGGAGGCCGTTGCGGAAGGCACTTTGCGCATGCGTCGTGAAACACTGCAGCGCATTCTTGCAGGGAAAATCGAGAAGGGCGACGTCTTTGCCGCGGCCAGGATTGCCGGCATCATGGGTGCAAAAAAGACCCCCGATTTGATTCCGCTCTGTCATCCGCTCATGCTCACGGGCGTTCGCATACATTTTATCCCCTCCGATTCCCATATCCCCGAACATGAGTCGCTCGTAACCGTTAAAATTCTCTCTACCGTGACCGTCTCAGGTAAGACCGGTGTCGAGATGGAGGCCCTCACGTCTGTTTGCATCGCGGGGCTTACGATTTACGATATGTGCAAGGGGATCGATCCGGAGATGTCCCTTGGCGCGATCGGGTTGGTCTCAAAAACGGGAGGACGTTCCGGAGACTATGTCCGCACCGCTCCCATCCCATCATGCCTTCCGCATTTTTAACCCCCCCCTCGGTCTCTTCCGAGCGGGAACGTGGAGTCTCCAGAGGCGTTTGGGTGGATGCTTACACGCGCCCGATCACCTATCTACGCGTTTCCATCACAGACCGCTGTAACTTAAGATGTGTTTATTGCATGCCCGAAGAAGGGGTTCAGTTTATTCCGGCTGAATCTCTTTTAACCGATGACGAGATCATACGCGTAGTCAAGATCGCCGCAACGGGCGGGATTAAAAAAGTCCGTCTCTCCGGCGGAGAACCGCTCGTTCGCAAAGGCCTCGCCCCATTAATCCAACGCCTGTTTCATGTGCCCGGCCTCGAAGAGGTGACACTCACCACCAACGGCGTCTTTCTCTCCGAACAAGCCCACGCGCTCTACGCGGCTGGCTTGCGGCGCATCAATATCAGTCTCGATACCCTGCGACCCGAACGCTTTGCACGCATCGTGCGCCGCAATCTGTTCGATCGGGTCTGGGAAGGTATAGGGAGGGCTGCATCGGTCGGTTTTGATCCCATCAAAATTAATGTCGTCCTCCAACAGGGGATCAACGCAGATGAAGTCCTGGATTTTGCGCGTCTTACGCTCGACCACCCTTATCATGTCCGGTTTATCGAACAGATGCCCTGCGCGCAGTGGGAGACATGGCAAGCCACCTACCATCCTTATACCGCGGCACGCGATCAGATGGAGGCCGAGTGGGGGACATTGCTTCCCGTCGAACGCGAAAGTCATGCCGGGCCGGCCGAAATGTTTCGTCTGCCCCACGCGCTTGGACAAGTGGGATTTATCCATGCCATGAGCCATGACTTTTGCGATCAATGCAATCGGATGCGTCTGACCGCGCATGGGCAAATTCGTCCATGTTTGTTTTCGGAAATGGCCGTAGACCTCTTACCCACGCTGCGATCGGGCGGCAGCGACGCAGCCCTCTCCGCGCTGTGGTATCAGGCTTTGCGTATCAAACCGGAGTATCACGAGCTCGACAGCATTCCACAGGAGAAACTCCTGCTGACCATGGTCAATATTGGTGGATAACAGTCTGATCACTGCTGAAGCGCTTGCGCTTCAAAAATTGCCCCCCCAGAACCTTGAACTCGAACAGGCCATTCTGGGCGGTATTCTTCTTGACAACCAAGCCCTTCCGAAAGTCCTCGAGGTTCTGCATGCGCAGGATTTTTACAAGGCGGTGCATCGCACCCTCTTCCTTGCCATGCTGGCACTCGATAAACGCGGTGAGCCTGTAGATTTATTAACACTGACCGATTATCTCCGCAATCAAAACCAGCTTGAAGCGGTGGGGGGGGCGACCCATCTCGCCGAGATTATCAACGCGGTCTCGACCTCCATGAACCTCAAGAGTTACGCAACGCTGGTGCATCAAAAAGCCCTGCTACGCCTGCTCATTCATACTGCAAACGATATTGTGGAACGATGTTACACGCCACGGGAAACTTTGGAAGACCTACTGGATGCGGCGGAGAAACAAATTTTTGCGATCACGGATCAAAACATTCGCAGCGCGGCTTTTGTTCCCATGAAGAATCTTGTCAAAACCAGCTTTGAGATGATCGAGCGATTGGCAGAAAAGCAAATCACAGGACTTTCGACCGGATGGGCCGATTTAGACAATATGACTTCGGGATTACAACCCGCCGATTTGATTATCGTTGCGGGTCGGCCTTCGATGGGGAAGACGGCCTTTGCCATGTGTCTCGCACAGCATATCAGCATTGTGCAACAACAATCCGTCGGTGTTTTCAGCCTCGAGATGTCAAAAGAGCAACTGGCGTTACGCATGCTGTGTTCCGAATCGCGCGTCGATGCGCATAAGGTGCGGACAGGCCATTTAGGTCGGCCCGGCAATGACAATTGGCGCGCGCTGATCGATGGCGCAGGGAGGCTCAACGATGCCCCGATTTTTATCGACGATTCTGCCAGCCTTTCGATCTTTGAGATGCGGGCAAAAGCGCGGCGACTCCGCACAAGCACACCGCTCGGTCTCATTGTCGTCGATTATCTCCAGTTGATGCGCGGACATACAGATGCCGACAATCGAGAACGCGAAATCGCGGAAATCTCGCGCTCACTTAAAGGATTGGCCAAAGAATTACAAGTACCCGTCGTTGCCCTCTCCCAATTAAATCGCGCGGTTGAAACACGAGACAAAAAAAGACCGATCTTGGCCGACTTGCGCGAATCCGGCGCGATCGAACAGGATGCCGATGTCGTGTTCTTCATTCATCGACAGGAAGTCTATCAGCCCTGTACCTGCCCTCTACCGGGAGAATGCGCCTGCGGGCGCCGCGGTGTCGCAGAAATTATCATTGGCAAACAACGCAACGGCCCGACAGGTACGGTCAAACTGGCGTTTATCGATCGTTATACACGTTTTGAGAATTTGGATCAGGATCATCCGGCACGCTATGCGGGTTAAATCCCACCCGCACGTAATACGGCAAACCCATATCCGGACCAACCCAACGCGATAGGCTTTTCTTTACGGTGCGCCACATGAAAGAGCGGATCACACCCAGAAAATCGCCTTTAACCTTTCAACAACTCTTCCTGGCCCTTCATCAATTTTGGTCACAACAGGGCTGCCTCATTTTGCAGTCTTACGATACGGAAATGGGAGCAGGAACCTTTCATCCGGCGACATTCTTGCGCGTTTTAGGGAAGAACCCCTGGCGCGCCGCCTATGTGCAGGCCTGTAGGCGTCCGGCCGACGGCCGATATGGAGAAAACCCCAACCGCCTCCAGCATTATTACCAATACCAAGTGGTGATCAAGCCTCCTCCCTCCGATATTCAACGGTGTTATCTCGATAGCCTTGCTTTTGTCGGCATCTGTCTGTCCGATCATGACATTCGTTTTGTCCAGGACGATTGGGAGTCGCCAACCCTTGGGGCCTGGGGCCTCGGCTGGGAGGTGCGACTCGACGGCATGGAAATGACGCAATTTACCTATTTTCAGGAAGTTGGCGGCATCCGATTGGAACCCGTCTGTGTTGAACTGACCTATGGTTTAGAACGCATTGCGATGTACCTGCAAGGGGTCGACAACGTTTTCGATCTCGTCTGGACCGAGGGCATCTCCTACCGAGAGATGCATCACGAAACGGAAGTTCAGTTTTCGACTTACCATTTTAATCGGGCAGATGTAGAGGGTCTGCGCACGCATTTCCTGTTTTGCGAAAAAGAGGCCCAAGGCCTTCTTGCGCAAGGTTTGATTTTACCTGCCTATGACTATTGCATCAAAAGCTCGCACCTTTTTAATATGCTCGACGCCCGCGGGGTGTTTTCATTGACAGAGCGGGCGGGTTTTGTGGCACGCGTAAGACGCCTCGCACGCCAGATCGCAAAAGATGCCCTTTCCGACCCGGCGGATACCGCTCATGTCCCCTAAATCCCATTCGATCCGGACAAGAACGCCTGCGAAAACGGCCTTTCTTGAAATCGGTGTTGAAGAAATACCGTCCGATGTCTTACCCGGCATGCTGCACCAGATTTCAGAATCCGCAAAGCGTAGGCTGACCGAAGCCGATCTCGCTTACAAAGAAATTTTTGTTTACGGCACGCCACGCCGTCTCATTCTTGTCATCTCTGATCTTGCTTCACATCAGCCGGATCGCATTGAAAAACACTTCGGTCCCCCAAAAACGGTCGCCTTTGATGCAGAGGGCCGCCCCACGGCCGCAGCCATGGGATTTGCCCGCGTACAGGGTGTGCCCCTTTCTGCCTTGATGGTTTGTACGGCCCCAAGAGGGGAATATCTTGCCGTTCAAAAAACATGCCCGGGCCAGACGGCCATTGCGATACTCTCATCGCTCTTCCCCGGCATTTTGTCCGATTTGGTCTTTGTAAAATCGATGCGCTGGAGTACAGAGTCCGGGTTGTTCATTCGCCCGATCCGATGGGGGGTGGCACTGTATGGCAAAGAGATTGTTCCGTTTTCTTATGCGGGCGTGGTTTCGGGCAGGCACACGGAGGGCCATCACACGTTATCCCCCACTCCATTTCGTATCTCGGATTTTGCGCAATATCGAACCCAAATACGTAAGCGGCATGTCCTGATTGATCCACAGGAACGCCATGATCGCATCATGAGCCAATTATCGCAGCAGACTCGGGCCATAGGCGGCGTTCTGGCGATGGATGATGCGCTGGTCTCGCAAGCTGCATATACCACGGAATATCCTACAGCCGTTGTGGGCAAATTCGATCCGGAATTTCTACGATTACCCACAGAGATCATCATTACCGTCATGAAAGAACATCAGGGATATTTCCCAATACACACCCCTTCGGGGCCATTGCTGCCAAATTTTATCACGATTGTGAATCTCCCCCGCCTCAAAAATACGACCATCGTCGAAGGCAACGAACGCGTCTTACGTGCGCGGCTCACCGATGCCTGTTTTTATTACGAAGACGATATCAAACGCGCTCTAGAAACACGGCGACCTCTACTGAAAGAGGTCATATTTCATGAGAAACTCGGCACATTATGGGATAAAACGGAACGTCTGGTGCATCTCTGCAAGTCTTTCGCGCAAGGCCGGTCAGATACGGCAATGCTGCTGCGCGCTGCGCGCCTTTGCAAATGTGACTTGCCGACCCGCATGGCACGCGAGTTTCCATCCCTACAAGGTACCCTTGCAGGACTTTATGGCCGTCATGATGGAGAGCCGCCAGAGGTTTGCCAGGCCATTGCCGAGCACCCTCTTCCCCGTTTTGCCAAAGACGCCCTGCCCGCAACGGATTTAGGTCAATGGCTTGCAATCATCGATAAGATCGATACGATTGTCGGATGTTTCTGTGCCGGGCTCATTCCGAGCGGATCTGAAGACCCTTATGCATTGCGGCGACATGGAACCGGGGTGATCCAGCTACTTGCACAACCTGCGCTGCAAGGCATTCCTCTTTCGCACATGATTGCTGTGGCCATTGACGCCTATCGCATCCCACAAAAACCTCAAAATGTCAGGGATGCCATCCATGGCTTTATGAAAGGGCGTTTGATCTCCTGGCTAGAATCTCAAGGGTTTCGGCCGGATTTCATTCAGGCCGTTCTTGTGGCCTCTCCATTGGACGAACATCGGGAGAAGGAGGGTCCCGTGATCAATGATCCTTATAATGCGCTGCAGCGTCTCTCTGCGCTGCGACATCTCTCTGACACACCCTGCTTTACCTTGTTGCTGACTTGTATTCGGCGTGCCACCCGTATTCTTCCGGCTCATTTTTATGGCACCATTGATGCGTCACTCTATCGTGAGGCAGAAGAACGGCACCTCGATCGGGAAGTGAGCCGCCTTGAACGTGAGGTGACTCTCCTCTGCCAGCAACGGGACTACATTGGGGCCTTTACGGCGCTGGCTTCACTCGCAGAGCCACTGGATGCATTCTTTAATCATGTGCTCGTAGTTGATCCAGACGAAAAAATCCGTCAGAATCGGCTAGCGCTGCTGGGTCGGGTGCGCGATCTGTTCGCGCCGCTTGCGGATTTTTCAAAAATGGAACAAAAAACCTAAACCCTCGAGGTTGTGATGATTAAAAAAACGCGGAATGTAAAAACAGCAACGCAAGGCCAACGGAATCGGGCAAAAGCCGTCCCTCAAAAGGCGATCAAATATGTCTATCGTTTTGGAGGCGGGCGCGCAGACGGCCATGGAGACATGAAAACCCTGCTGGGTGGCAAGGGTGCCGGCCTGGCCGAAATGAGCCGTCTGGGCATTGCCGTGCCTCCTGGATTTACCATCACGACAGAAGCCTGTATCTCGTTTTTCTCTCATGAAAACACGTTTCCTACGGGGCTGTGGGATCAAATCACCCCCGCCCTCAAACAGGTCGAAACCCTGAAGGGCGAATGCTTTGGAGACCCTGATAACCCGCTTTTGGTATCTGTGCGATCAGGGGCACGCGCCTCCATGCCCGGGATGATGGATACCGTATTGAATTTGGGGCTCAACGATCGAACCGTTGCCGGCCTGATTAAAAAAACCCAGAACGCGCGCTTTGGCTATGATGCCTACCGAAGATTCGTCGCGATGTTTGGCAGTGTGGTCATGGGTGTACGGCGCGCCCTGTTTGAAGAAGCCATGGCCAGAGAGGTTTCAAACCACGGTGCTTTGAGTGAAACCACGCTCTCTGCAACGGCGCTGTCTGATCTCGTGTCGCTCTATAAGAAAATTGTGCTCACAGAAACGGGCCATCTGTTTCCCGAAGATCCATTTAAGCAGCTTGAGATGGCCATCAAGGCGGTCTTTAATTCCTGGCATGGACAGCGTGCCATCACTTACAGACGTCTCAATCATATTCCAGATGCGTGGGGAACCGCTGCAAGTGTTGTCGCGATGGTCTATGGCAATCTCGGGGAGACCTCAGGGACCGGTGTGGCTTTCACGCGAGATCCGAATACGGGGAAGCGGCATTTCTTCGGAGAATTTTTATTCAACGCGCAAGGGGAGGACGTTGTCGCAGGCATACGCACCCCGTTGCCGATCGACGCTCTAAAAGCGCGCTTACCCGCAGCGTATCGTGACCTCGAACGGGTTTATCGAACTCTCGAACAGCACTATAATGATATGCTGGACATTGAGTTTACAATTCAGGATGGCAAGCTCTATTTACTCCAGACACGCATCGGCAAGCGTACGGCAATTGCAGCCATTCAGATTGCGGTAGATTTAGTGCGTGAAAAACGCCTCACCCAGGAAGATGCCCTCCTGCGCATTGATCCCAAGAGCTTCGATCAGCTCTTGCATCCCACCCTTGATCCTGCCGCTTCGTATGAAGTGATGGCGACCGGGCTACCCGCCTCTCCAGGATCGGCCACCGGTCGGGTCGTCTTTTCAGCCGGGCAGGCAGAGCAAAAGGCGAAGGCCGGCGAGGCGGTCATTCTGGTGCGTGCGGAGACGTCGCCTGAGGATATTGGCGGCATGCATGCGGCGCAGGGTGTTTTGACGGCACGCGGCGGGATGACCTCTCATGCGGCTGTTGTCGCCCGCGGCATGGGAAAATGCTGCATCGTCGGCTGTGAACAGCTCTCCATTGACGAGCAAACACTGCGCTGCCGCATCGGGCAGACTGTCGTTTGCGAAGGCGATCAAATTACACTCAACGGCTCAACCGGCGAGGTCATTGTGGGCTCGGTTCCCTTGGTACAACCTTCAATCAGTCCGGCGTTGAAGACCCTGCTCAAATGGGCGGATACCACCCGAGTGCTGCGCGTACGTGCCAACGCCGATACCCCAGAGGATGCCCGTATTGCACGCGCGTTTGGTGCAGAAGGCATCGGCCTATGCCGTACAGAACATATGTTTTTTGAAACCGATCGCATTCAGGCTATGCGCGAGATGATTCTCGCGGAGACAACGGACGTGCGCAAAGGGGCCTTGGCTAAATTGATGCCGATGCAGAAGGGCGATTTTTTAGGCATCTTTCGCGAAATGCATGGCCTGCCTGTGACCATTCGGCTACTCGATCCTCCCTTGCATGAATTTCTTCCGCATACGGAAGAAGAACTCACAGCATTGTCAGGGGAGATGGGGGTGCCGCTTGAGGCGTTGCGTGCCCGCAATCAGAGTCTGCGGGAGTTTAACCCGATGTTGGGTCATCGCGGCTGTAGGCTCGGTATTACCTTCCCCGAGATTTATCAGATGCAGGTGCAGGCGATTTTTGAAGCCGCATGCGAGCTCGGTCAGAAGCGGGTTAAAGTCATTCCCGAGGTCATGATCCCTCTTGTGGCCGATGTCCGCGAATTGGCGTATATGAAAGGGCTGTGCCTCGAAACGGCAGAGGAAGTCATGAAACGGTACCGTTGCCGGATCGCCTATACGATCGGCACCATGATTGAACTGCCGCGCGCAGCGCTTCTGGCCGACCAAATTGCAAAAGAAGCAGAGTTTTTTTCGTTTGGCACCAACGATCTGACGCAAACGACCTTCGGTCTTTCCCGTGATGACGCTGGGCGATTCCTTCCCGAATATGAAAGGAAGAAAATAATGAACGATCCGTTTGTAACGCTTGATCAATCCGGCGTGGGTCTGTTGATGGAAATGGGTGTTGCGAGAGGCCGTGCTGCACGTCCAGAGCTCAAGGTCGGCATTTGTGGGGAACATGGCGGTGAACCCAGCGCGATTCTGTTTTGCCATAACCTCGGATTAAATTATGTCAGCTGCTCTCCGTTTCGCGTACCCATCGCGCGTCTCTCTGCCGCACAGGGCGCGATTCTTTCAAAACGACGCGCGTCTTCATCTCCCACAAAACGGAAACTCAAAGCGTGATAGACCCGTCCGACTGAGCGAAGTGAAGAATCGATCAGAATGACTCTGCCGGACAGGTTCCTATGACGCGCCTTTGCCCAACAACACAATCAAGAGCGTCCTGAAACAAATTTTGAGATCGAGAAAAAATGACCAGTGATCGATATAGTGCAGGTCGAGCTCGACCCATTTCTTAAAATTTGTAATGGCGTTACGTCCATAGACCTGCCAGAGGCCTGTCATGCCAGGTTTAACCGAGAGACGCCTTCTGCAGGGCGCATCATACTGCGCGACCTCTTCGGGGAGCGGAGGCCGCGGCCCCACAAGGCTCATCTCCCCACACAACACATTATAGAGCTGCGGAATCTCGTCTAAGCTGGTCCGGCGCAGAAATCGCCCGAGCGGTGTGATACGCGGATCCTCTTTGATCTTAAATGCCGGACCTTCCATCTGATTAAGATGGGCGAGTTCCTTTTTGATTTGTTCTGCATCCGCCCGCATCGAGCGGAATTTATACAACACAAAATGCCGTCCATTCCGCCCCACACGCACCTGGCGAAAGAAAATGGGACGCCCCGAGATCGCCCACAAAAGCACCATGAGACCCATCCAAAAGGGCGAGAAAAACACCAAAACAGCAAACGATACAGAAAAATCAAAAACACGCTTCGCCATCAGCGCAAACTCATTGTGGGAAGTCGTGCTAAAGGTGAGCAACGGTACCCCATGGAATTCGTCGAGGCGCACCTTGGCAATCATCTGGGGGAAGAAGTTGACCGCCACCCTTGTGCAAATCCCCTGAGACTCACATAAAAGAAAAATCTCTTCCATATGCTCCAAATCTTTTCTTGAGACGGCAAAGATAATTTCATCCACCACGCGCGAGGTAAGAAGACGCGGCAAATCGGCCATGCCGCCAAGCACAGGTATCCGCGCCAGATGTGTCAGGGTCATGTGAGGATGCGGTTGGATATAGCCAACCAACTGCAATCCCCAATGTTTGTTTTGCTCAATGCGGTCTGCGACCTCGCGCGCCCTTCTGCCGGTCCCGACAATAATGATCTGCCTGGAATTACGGCCATGTGAACGTGCATAACGCGCCATCGCACGCAATAGCATTCGTTCAATCACCAGAAACGTCATGGCCATCAGACCAAAGAGCACAATCAAGAGTCGGCTGACGAAGGCGGCCTTGCCGATAAAAACCCCTGCAATAATCAGCAACATCCCAATCAGAGATGCGGAGATGACCCTGACGATCTCATGGAGATAGGATTGTGTGCGCTGGGATTGATAAAGCCCAAAGAGATAAAACAGACCGACCCAGAGGGGTAAAGCGGCGTAGATCATGGGTGGATACCGATCGGGTCCGACAAGCGGGCCCCACGGTGTCATGAAATAGGTCGCCCGCAGCCGTAGTGCGACTTGAAACGCTACGGCAACAAGAATCATCTCGAAGAGGCCCATGAGGCAGGCCACTAAACGCGCACGCTGTTTGAGCATATCCCTCCCTAGGAAGAAGCTACATATACCCTTTGGAATCAGAAAGCAATCTCCGCAACCCCCTACGGTGCTTACATACACCGATTGGCTTGTTTCTCAGGGAAGCGAAGACTGCGGCTCTATCTTTTCTCGGTTCCCCATATACGGACGCAAGACCTCGGGGAGAACCACCGAACCATCCGGCGTTTGATAATTTTCAAGTATCGCAACAACGGTTCTCCCCACGGCAAGGGCCGAGCCGTTGAGCGTATGCACATGCCGCACCTTGCCATCTTTCGCACGATAGCGTATGGCACCACGCCTTGCCTGGAATGCCTCGAAATTGCTGCATGAAGAAATCTCCCGATAAGTCTCCTGAGACGGTATCCAGACCTCAAGATCATAAGTTTTTGCCGCGGCAAATCCTAAATCACCCGTACAGAGCGAAACCACCCGATAAGGGAGATTTAATCTCTTAAGAACGGTCTCGGCATCGGCAAGCACTTGTTCAAGTTGCAGGTAAGACACCTCCGGCGTTGAAAACTGGACCAGCTC
>Ga0247727_10014615_pt1 | contig 13013 bp, 11 predicted proteins | sample WisWelCaveWW1625_FD_202498 | JGI IMG/M metagenome (GOLD analysis project Ga0247727, IMG submission 202498) | Biofilm microbial communities from Wishing Well Cave, Virginia, United States - WW16-25 | ecosystem: Environmental > Aquatic > Deep subsurface > Groundwater > Cave microbial mat | place...
GGAGCGCCGCTTTCATCGACGCAGGGTTGGCGTTGTAGCAATCGTTGATGATATGGACGCCGTGATGGGTCACCACCTGCGACCGCATCGCGGCAGGACGAAATCGGCCCAGCCCTTGGGCAATCATCGAACCGGACAGGGTCAAGGCAGCACCTACCGCCGCCGCCGCGAGCGCATTGGTGACGTTGTGGGTACCATGCACCTTGATTCGAACAATCGTGGGACGGCTCTTCCCAGGGAGGTGCAAGCGAAAGGTCGTTCCTTGGCGAACATCGGACGTGACCCCGCTCGCGCGGACATCGGCCATCTCCGAAAATCCGAACGACATGACGCGGCATCGCGCCCGTGCGGCGAGGTAGTCAAAGTAGGGATCGTCGGCATTCAAAATCGCTGCGCCATCGGCTGGAAGCAGGTCCAACAATTCCGCCTTGGCCTGCGCCGATCCTTCCATGCTTCCGAAAAACTCGAGATGATCGGGACCAATATTGGTAATCAACCCGATCGTGGGCCTGGCAATCTCACAGAGCCTGGCCGTCTGCTCATGCTGATCCACCCCCATTTCAATGACGGCCGCTTGATGACGAGCCGTGAGCCGAAATAGGGTAAACGGCACGCCGATCCGATTGTTGAAATTCCCTTCGGTCTTCAACACCGGCCACCGCTGAGCCAATACCGCCGCCACCATCTCTTTCGTCGTCGTCTTACCATTGCTCCCGGTCACCGCCACGACGGGAATATGGAATCGACTGCGATGATGCATCGCCAACTGTTGGTAGGCAAACAGCGGATCATGCACTCCGAAGAGAAAGGGCGCAGGCCGACCCTCGATCCGGCGTACCGCTGCGGAGCCTGGAGGAAGGCGGTAGGCATCGTGAACGATGGCTCCTACTGCGCCCTGAGCAAGTACGGCCGGCACAAACTCATGACCATCGAATCGATCGCCTCTGAGCGCGACAAAGAGATCGCCGCGGCGAACCGATCGGGAATCCGTGCTGATCTGTCTGATCCGGTGCTTCCCCGATAACGCGTCCTGCCCCGCGAGAACTTTCACGCTGATGACTTCTCGTAACTCCTCGACCGTAAAGAGTCCCATCGATTCCTTATCCTGCGCGATCTCGGCTGTGGCCTGAACTCTCACGCGCAATCCCGCAATTGCTGAATCGCCTCGCGAGCCACCTCACGATCGTCAAAATGAAACTTCTTGGTGCCGATGATTTGATAGTCTTCATGCCCCTTGCCGGCGATGAGCACCATATCGCCGCGGTGCGCCTCGCGGATGGCGGCGCCAATCGCCTCACGGCGGTCCGGCACCAGGTGATACTGCACATGACTGCGGCGCTCCAACGCATCGCGCACGCCGACCTCTACCTCACGGAGGATTGTCATCGGGTCCTCGGTTCGAGGGTTATCGGACGTTAAGACCACCACGTCGCTGTATTCCACGGCAGCGCGTCCCATCTTGGGCCGCTTCCCTCGATCCCGATCACCACCGCAACCGAACACTGTAATGATCCGATCGGTCTTTAACGCCTGGGCTGCCGTGAGCAACCGGAGAAGCGCATCTTCGGTATGGGCATAATCGACGACGACGGTAAAATCCTGCCCGGAAGAAACCCGCTCGAAGCGACCTGGAACATTGGCAATATGGGCGGTCGCTTCGCAGATCTGATCGGTCGTCGCCCCGTCGTGCAACGCCACCCCGATTGCCCCCAACAAGTTGTAGACGTTGTGCTCCCCGACCAGTCGGCTCTCGACGTTAAACGAGCCTGCGGGAGTCGCCGCAGTAAAGGTAGTCCCTGTAAGCGAGAGGCGTACTCGTTCCGCTTTGAGATCGGCTTGGTTCTGAATGGCATAGCCCCAGACCGGCACAGGGCAGGCCGCGCGGATCGTGGCTCCGCGGGAGTCGTCCACATTGACGAGGGCGAGCTTCCCGGCCTTCTGCCCCCCGGCTAATCCGGTAAACAGTCGCAACTTCGCCTCAAAGTACTCATCCATCGTGTGATGAAAATCGAGGTGATCCTGCGTGAGGTTCGTGAAGACCGCCGTGTCATACTCGCAGCCCGACGTCCGGTCTAACGCGAGGGCGTGGGACGATACTTCCATCACTGCGGCGGTGAGTCCGCCCTCGACCATCTTCGCCAAGAGTGCTTGAAGGTCGAGTGCGCCGGGCGTCGTGTGAGGGGCCGGAAGCGTCTCTTGCCCGATCTGGTACCCCACCGTGCCAATCAACCCTACCCGTCGACCGATCCCTTCCAGTAACGCTTTGCAGAGATACGTCGTCGTCGTCTTTCCATTCGTGCCCGTCACGCCGATCATCTTGAGACGGGCGGATGGATTCCCGTGAAACCGGCTGCCGAGAAACCCGAGCGCCTTGCGCGAATCAGCCACCAGCACGAACGGTAATGGCCCTGATGCCACAGGCGTCTGCGCGATCACCGCAACCGCTCCGGCCTTGATGGCTTGCTCGACAAATCCATGACCATCAACACGCTCACCCTTGACGGCAACAAAAAGCCCCCCGCCCGTCACGGCCCGCGAATCGTCCGTGATCGCATGCACCGGACAACTCACATCGCCGCGCTGCTCCAGAACCGCGACCTGCCCACGGAGCGCCGCGACCAACTGCGTGAGGGTGACCAGATCGCGCGCCATGGCCCCTTAGTGGTCCTTCATTGCCAGGGCGATTTTCACAGTGTCTTCTCTGGACACACCAAGATAGTTGAGCGCCTGCTCCCCGACTCGCCGAAAGACAGGCGCCGCCACGGCCCCGCCCCAGGCTTCGCCTTGAGGTTCGTCGAGGACTACGATCATCGCCAGCCGCGGAGATTCTGCCGGCACATACCCGACAAACGACCCGACAAACTGAGTGGAGGAATAGGCGCCGGTTCGCGAATCGATTTTCTGCGCGGTCCCGGTCTTACCCGCCACACGGAAACCTGGAATGGCCGCCTTCGTTCCCGTCCCATTCGTCACGACACCTTCCAACATCGTCGTCATCGTCCGGGCCGTGTCCTGTGACACCGCTCGCCGCTTCACATGTGGTAGTACTTCCTTAAGCAAGCGACCTTTCTGATCGCGCACTTCGGACACCACGTAGGGCTTCATCATCACGCCCCCATTGGCGAGAGTCGCCACTGCCGACACCATCTGGAGGGGCGTCACCCCGACCTCCTGTCCCATCGAAATTGACGCGAGCGATCGACGGCCCCAGTCTTTGGGAGCTTTCAAAAGACCGCTCACTTCACCCGGCAGGTCGATCTCAGTGCGTTGGCCGAATCCGAACGCCTGGAGATAGCGGTAGAGCCGCTGCTCTCCGAGAGCCATTCCGGTTTTGGCGGCGCCGATGTTGCTGGATTTTTGAATCACCTCAGAGAACGTCATCCACCCCAGCTTGTCATGGTCGTGAATTGTCGTATTCGCAATCACTATATGGCCGTTTTCACCGAAGACCATGGAATCGGGTGTCATCACTTTCTCTTCAAGCGCCGCAGACGCAACCACCATTTTCATGGTCGACCCAGGCTCGTACGTATCCGTCAGGGCACGATTGCGCCACCGATCAGGCGTCAACGCGGCGACAACATTCGGATCGAATCGTGGACTGACGGCCATCGCGAGAATCGCACCCGATTGCGGCTCCATGACGATGATCGTCCCGGACTTGGCATGGGTATGAGTGACGGCCTCTTCGAGTTCTTTCTCTGCAATGTATTGGATGACCTCGTCGACGGTCAGCGTGAGGGCATGTCCCGGCGTAGGCACTTGCTCCGCCAAACCCTTGGGAAAAACCGTGCGGCCTAACGCATCGCGTTGCAACACGGTGACGCGCTTTTCTCCATGCAGATGCGAATCGTACTGGCGCTCGAGTCCCTCAAGCCCTAGCCCATCCATCCCGGAAAATCCGAGGACATGGGCCAGCAACGGGCCCTTGGGATAAAACCGCCGCCCCTCCATCACCACGCCGATGCCGTCCAACGACAACAGCTCCAGCCGACGGCCTTGCTCAGGTTCGACCTTTCGCGCCAACCACACGAAACTTTTGTCTTGCTGAAGCTTTCTTTCAAGCTCATCGCTTCGAATATGGAGCACCGGAGCAAGATGACGGGCGACGGTCGACGGGCTTTCCAACGACGTCGGTACGCCGAACACGGATGGCACCTCCACATTCATCGCGAGCACTTTGCCGTGCCGATCCGACACCATGCCTCTGGCTCCCTCGAAGGTCACGGTCTTTTGATGTTGCCGATCGGCTTTGGCCGTGAGTTCTGCTGCTTGAAGCACTTGGAGCGTGACCAGCCGAAATAGAATGACGCTGAACCCGCAGAGGAGCAGGAACAGCATCACATAGCGGCGACCGCGAGAAGGGCCGGGAGTCACTCGCTCACCCTCCCGGTTGAGTCATGTCTCGCCAGACGGACTTGCTCCACTGCCGGAAGCGGCAGGCCCGGAACGTCACCCGGCTGATGCACCATCAGCACTTGCCCCTGCTGCGGCGGAACCAGCCCCAACTTTTCCGTCGCCACCTTCGCGATCCGTTCCGGAGCCGTCAGCGCAGAAAACTTCACTTGCAATTGATCCCGCTCTCGCTCCAGCAATACTTTCTGGGTTTTCAATCGTTCGATCTGATAACCCACCCGAACGACATCGACACGTTCCCACACAAACACGAAGACCACGAGCACACCGGCCACAATCGTCAATATCTTCATGAGTGACCCTCCTTGGATATCCGTTGGGCAGCCCGCAACTTGGCACTGCGGGATCGAAGATTCCGGTTCGATTCTTCCCTGGTGGGAATCTGCGGCTTTTTGGTGAGCACCACCAATGCAGGATCGTCCTTGCCGGAGAGCGCCCGAAACGTGTGCTTCACACTCCGATCTTCGAGCGAATGGAATGAAATCACACAGAGGCGGCCGCCGGGAGACAACACATCTACCGCATCGCGCAACGCCGGCTCGAGACAGTCAAGTTCCTGATTCACCGCAATGCGAACGGCTTGAAACGTGCGGGTGGCACAGTGGAGACGACCATGCCGATAATTCGCCGGAACAGCCCCCTCGATCACTGAAACCAACTCTTTCGTCGTCGCCAACGGATGGCGTTCACGCGCGCGGACAATGGCACGCGCAATTCGTCGGGAAAACCGTTCCTCGCCAAACTGAAAAATTGCGTCGGCCAACTGCGCTTCCGGCCATCGATTGACCACGTCAGCTGCAGTCCCGCTCATCGATTGATCCATACGCATGTCCAACGGACCATCCCCTTGAAAGCTAAAGCCACGAGCAGGTTCTTCCAACTGTGGAGACGAGACTCCAAGATCAAACAAGACTCCATCGACCTGGCCAATGCCACTGGCAGCAAGATGCTGTTTCAGATCCACAAAGTGACCATGGAGAAGGAGCACACGGTCGCCGAATCGTGCGAGTCTTTCTCGACTGGCTGCAATGGCCATCGCATCGCGGTCAAGCCCGATAAGCCTGCTCTCAGGACTGCTCGCCTCAAGAAGTTTTTCAGCATGCCCACTGTATCCCACCGTGCAGTCAAGATAGATTCGCCCATCCTCTCGGACGAGCCAAGACAGCACCTCCTCTGACATAACCGGAATATGTCGCGAAACCTCCATAAGTTATAAATAGCCAGAATCACCCACTTTCTCCCACTCAGGCGCGCAGTATACACTCACTCAAAGACTTGTCAATAGAAAATTCATGGACTTATGAAGTTTGAAACGCCTCTGTTTGGGCCTTGTCCCGTTGTCAAAGTATCTACAATTGGGGAGGCTGTCCCCCACATTTCAAAGAAGTCCAAGCGAAGGTATAGAGAGGACCTACCATCCACAAGATATGGGATGGAAGTGGGTATGAAATGACCCCATTTGATACTATCTGGAGCTTGTATGACATTAAGAAGACATGTTGAAAGTTGAAGGGGAAGAATTTTTAACGGCATTGTCGAGCAGGCTCCTGGCCAATTGAACAATCCGTTAAGCGCACGGAGTTGGGAGTTTCATTGACAAGGATTCGAGTCGAGTTGAAAATGGCTTTGTGCGTACTCAACACTCAAAATCACTGCACGTAGTTACGGCAATCTCACTGCTTATCCTGCGCGCGCTCTTCTTAAATTCTGAAGAGACTGAGGCTAAGGACTTCAATCCTGACAATCCCCTCAACGCACCCGCTTCAGTGTACTGGTGCCCATCCAAGACGCCCGATCAACAGATTTCGACAAAAATGGGCTCAGGCTGTCAGCCTCTCTACAACCAGCAGGCAGAAGAATCGTTTCGGCAAAGCGCGCGACAACAGGGCTACGATCTTCCGGATCGCGACCCAATAAAAATTGTGGAATTGCAGAATGCGGCCTCAAAATTTTCAGACCGATACAGGACGTTCTTGTCGTGCTGCTTGACGGCCAGTGACGCGCCGATAGAAATCGTCGACTTGATCGACGAAGCGAACCACATCCTTAAGGCTGTTCAACAAAAAGGCATCTACAATTCCTCCGGATTCGGCGTGGGAAAGGGAGGAAACGGCGGCCCAGGCGATGGGAGCGTAGCCGGAAGCGGTGGCTTAGACGGGGGACCCGGGGTAGCCCCGAAGCTTGGCACCTTCGCGCGACAATTTACGCTCAGCGAGATTGTCGGAACGGTAGCACGCGCACGCGATGACTTGTCGTCACTCGTTACGCGGCTGGGAAAACTGAACGACGCCAAACAAACTCTGGGGAGTGCGGACTATGAAGCCAGCGGACGAGAACGGCTCCACATCCAGGAAGAAGAAGACGCGATCAGAAGAGACTTCAAGTCCAAAATACCACCGGCATCAGCTCCAACCGGCATGGAGATCCAAGATACCACGTTGCGCTCAAGAATCGGCGGAGACATCGAAGATACCAAACTCAACCCAAACTTCGGCGCTGATATCAACTATTCCGTTTCCCCATACAGCAACGTTGGCGAATCGCTTCGCCCGCGGCGAGGTAACGACGTTCAGGACAGCAACCTTCCGCATCGGCCGGGAACGGATTTGCAAGACACGGTGATTCCCAACAGCACCGGCTTCGAAATCGATAAATCTCAAAACCCCGACGGATCCTCAACCATTCCACGCCGCGGGGTCGGCCCCTCCATCGGGGACTCCGATCTGAACAGCAAGCGGCGATAGTTCCCGCTCCTACTTCGTCACAACTGGCGGCATCGGCTCCCACGTCTCGCCTGCATCCTTGCTGCGATACAACCCGCTCCCGTTTGTCCCAAGATAAAACAGTTTCGGATCGGTGGCGCTCTGCGCGAGTGACCGCACATTCAAGGTCGCCAACCCCTTACTCAGCGTGGTCCATGTGTTCCCGCCGTCTTCGCTCCGATGGATGCCTTCCCGGCCACCCAGGTAAATCACGCCCTTTCTCGTCTGATCCAAGACCATCGAAAACAGCATTTGATCCTGCAAGGACTGGCCGATGCGCACCCACGACGCCGCCGCATCCGTCGACTTGTAGAGCCCTTCCAGCGTCGCGGCATACACCGTGTCCGGCTCATGGGGATCGACCAGAACCGCTGTGACATTCAGCGCGCGTGACGATTTGATGATGGCAGGCGACACGAGTCCATTATTCGCTTTTTCCCAATGCCCCGCTTGATCGACTGATTTATAGACACCGCCACTCGTGCCCGCATAGAGGATCGCCGGCCTCGTGGGGTCCAGGCCGAGCGTCACCACCATCAGCACTTCTTTCATGCCGTCCATTCGCTTCGTCCAACTGTCGCCCGCATTCGTGGTTTCAAACACGCCCATCGTCGTCGCGGCGAACAGATGCTGGTTGTCCGCCTGATCGAAGACGAACTGATTGACCACGGAGGAGATTGTCGCATCGTCCAACCCAGCTCGCTGCGAGATCCAACGCTGCCCTCCATCGTAACTCTTGTACACCGCATCGCCCTTTGTGCCGGCATACACCGTGGCCGGGTAGGCCGGATCAATCGCCATCGAAATCACGCGCGAGTGGCTCATGCCATGTGACAGATTCGTCCAAGTCTGCCCCCCATCGCGCGTCTTATAGATGTAGTCGTTCGTCGCGACGTAGATAATGTCAGGATTCTTCGGATGAAGCTGGATAACGACGATGGCATCGCTGCGATTGCAGCCGGAGAGGGAGACGGCCAGAAGAAAACTGAGAATAAGAACTCTAGCCATGCACAAGACAAGACCTTACGGGATGCTCAAAAAGGTCGTCCAGCGATCCGTGAAACGTGAATCGTTAAACGTGAAAGGTTTCGGAGGAAGAGCCCTCGGCAGTCCTACTTTTCACCTTTCACGTCTTACCTTTTACGGCTCGGAAGAGCGGAGCTGGTGGCCTTTTTCAGCATCCCGTCCTAGCGGTAGTTGGTGAACTGTAAATCAATCCCAAAATCCTGCCCCCTGAGACACGCCATGGCAGCTTGCAGGTCATCCTTGCTCTTGCTCAGCACGCGCACTTGCTCGCCTTGAATCTGCGCTTGTACTTTCAATTTTGACTCCTTGATGGCCTTCGTCACCTCTTTCGCCTTGTCCGCCGCAATACCGCTTTGAATCTTCGCCACCTGGCGCACTGTCCCACTCAGCGCCGGCTCTACGTTCCCATAGGTGAACGCCTTCAGCGAGACCCCGCGCTTCACGCATTTGGTCTTGATAATATCGTTCACCGCATTGAGCTTATACTCATCGTCGGAGACCAGGACCAGCTCCTTTTCCTTCTCCTTCAACGTAATCTCTGTCTTCGAGTCTTTGAAATCGAATCGCTGCTTGATCTCCTTCGTCGCCTGATCGACGACATTCTTCATCTCCTGCATGTCTACTTCCGAGACCACATCGAACGAAAATTGCTCAGCCACGATTCCCTCCGATCTATTTCAGATTAGCAGCATCCCCCACCGGGCAACTGCAAGCGCTTCTCCTCATCATGACGAATCGTCGTCTGCAATCTTCCCGGCGAGCCTCCACCAGCCATCACCACCACTTCGCTGCTGGTGAACGGGCGCTTCAAGACCACATAGCCATACCACTGCATCATACTATCGCCCAAGACGATCACCGCGAGCAAGGCCACCACAGCCACTAGACCCGCGTCCAGGTACAACGCAAAGGCCTGTCCGCCATCGGCGATAGACGAAGCCGTGGCCACAAACATGCCGAACATCTCATAGGACCCGATCAACGTGATGGTCCCGACAAACAGCATCGGCAGCGCGGTGATCCACAGATATTGCGCCTTCCGCATCTTAATGAGCACCGTCGTCGCAATACAGAGGGCCAAAGTGCCGAGCAACTGATTCGCTGCGCCGAACATCGGCCAGAGCGTCGAGATACTGCCGGTGCCGATGAGATAACCCCAGGCTCCCACGATCAGCCCGCTGCTCACCGCCACACCAGGCCACCAATTTATTCGCCGCAGCGGAGAGTAGAAGCGCCCGCCCATTTCCTGGATGAGATAGCGCCCAACGCGCGTGCCTGTATCGATCGTCGTCAGAATAAACAACGCCTCGAACACCAGCGCAAACTGATACCAATAGGCCATCAACCCGGCCATACCAGGGAACGCGGAGAAAATGGACGCCATGCCGACCGCGAGCGACACGGCCCCGCCAGGCCGGCCCGCCACATTCGCCTCGACGAGTTGCGAAAGTTCCTGAATCCGCGAGACAGGAAAGCCCATCGCAGCCAGCTCATCGGGCATGAGCATGGTATTGATCGCCAGATAATCACCGGGAATCAACACCGAGGCCGCAATGAGCGCCATCACACCCACAAAACTTTCCAGCAACATCGCCCCATAACCAACCGTAGTCTGAGATTCCTGCTCGATCATCTTCGGCGTCGTCCCGGAAGAGACCAGCGAGTGAAAACCTGACACGGCTCCACAGGCAATGGTGATAAAGAGAAAGGGAAAGAGCGTGCCGGGAATAATCGGCCCGCCTCCGTTCGCAAATATCGTAACGCGCGGCATCTCGATCGTTGGCGCCATGAGAATCACCCCCACCCCCAACAACGCCACCACGCCGAGCTTCATGAAGGTGGAGAGATACCCGCGCGGCACCAGGAGCATCCAGCCGGGCAAGACAGACGCGAGAAACCCGTAGCCGGCCAGTGCCCACACCAACGTCGTTCGCTCCAACTCGAACCACCCGGCCACCGAAGACTGAGCGACCACCCGCCCGAAGATCACAGCCGCAACCAACAGCACCACACCGAGCAGGGAAACTTCCGCCACCTGACCAGGCCGGAACTTTTGAAGGTAGAAGCCCATGATGAAGCCGATGGGAATCGTCATCGCAATCGTGAAGGTGCCCCAGGCATTGCGATAGAGCGCGTTCACGACGGCAAAACCAAGCCCGGCCACCGCCACCACCACGATGAAGAGCACCGCCACCGCCGTCGCGGTGCCCGTGACAAGGCCCAGTTCATCCCGCGCAATTTCAGGGAGCGACCGCCCATTTCGCCGCATCGACGCAACCAGGATGATGAAGTCCTGCACCGCTCCCGCCAACACCGCGCCGATCACCAGCCAGAGAAAACCTGGCAAGAATCCGAACTGCGCCGCCAACACTGGCCCAAGCAACGGCCCCGCTCCGGCAATCGCCGCGAAGTGATGGCCGAACAACACGTATTTATTGGTGGGATGAAAATTGACGCCGTCATTCAGCCGCATAGCCGGCGTCACCCGCTGATCGTTCAGCTCAACAACGCGCTGTGAAATCCAGCGTCCATAGAAACGAAAGGCCAGCACATAGATGCACCCCGCCGCCACGACCAGCCAGAGCCCATTCACTTTTTCAGTCGGATTGAAAACACCCGTCACGTGACCAAGCGCCACAGCGCCCAGCAGCGAAAGGAACCCCCAGAGAAAAGCCATCATCATAAATCGTAAGCGGATGCTAATACGGCATGAGGAGAGTTGCAAAGGGGGAGGGTCTACTTATCTCCTCGCTTTGCAAGCAGTAATGTTCTCAATTCTTCATAGACATTGCGACGCGGGCCGACAAAGACAATGTCGAGGCAAGCCTCATCATCGTTGACGCGATAGATAATTCGATAGGTTCGGATGCGATAAGATCGGAGGCCTGCGAGTTCAAACTGGAGAGAATGCCCGTTGAGAGGAGAGACAAGAAGCTCTTTGATTCCTTGCCGGATTTCGTGTTTGACCTGCGGATGTAACTTTCGGATCCGGTCGGCTGCCTCCAGCGTGTACCGCTGGCGATACCCTTTCACGCAACCTCGCGACTAAACACCTCGTCCTGACGTATCCACTGCCCCTTATCCGCCTGCTTCAATGATCGGCGAATGGCACGCATCGACTTCTGATCGCTGAGAATCTCGATCGTCTCCATGAGACCCTCGAACTGCTCCATGCTCAAGAGCACAGCAGAGGGGACACCGTCACGCGTGATGGCGACGATCTCTTGCTTGTGCTTCATGCGTCGAATCAAGTCCAACAACTTGTTCTTGGCCTCGCTCACTGAAACAAACTCATCTACCTGCGGCATGGTGACCTCCTACTAGCTTCATTAATGGCCATTATAATGGCTTGTACTGCGACTGGCAAGCCAAAGCCTCCTTAGCCCGCCACGACCAACCAAAGCCCATTCACTTTTTCCTGTGGATTGACGAGACCGGTTACAAAGGCAAGCGCGACCGAGCCAAGAACGGCGAGGAATCCCCAAAGCACCAGCTTTAACGCCGACATGCGTGGCATCCTAGCACAAACGGACGGAAGGACACCCCTGTCAGTCCGTTGCTCACGGAGCAGATGAGGGGAGCACAAGGCCAACGTGGGTGCCCTTCCCCTCTCCCCTTCCAAGCTCGCTTGTTCTATTCTCTCAAGGGCAGTCGTGAGTGCTGCTGCGGGCATCAGAGCCCTGTTGGTGTCTTGCCCAAGCCTGCATTATTCATGAACACTTCTGCTGCAATCGCCGATCCGTTGCTACGACGAGCCTGCGGCCTGCGGGCTCGCCCCTCGGACCCTCAACGTACTGCACGAGTACGCCTCAGGTCCTCCGGGCTCCGCGCGCCGGTCTCGCGACGCGGCTCAGCGATTTCGCGACGAACTGTCATGAATATTGCGGGCTAGCGAAGCGCCGCGGCCCGTTCTTACGGGTGGTGCAGCCTGTTCGACGTTCCGTTCGACGATAAGTCGGAACGGAAAAAGTTACTGCTTCTCCTTCCCTACCCTCTCTTAAGAGGAGTGGCCAGGCTGCCCTTTACTGCGCGCATCGGACGAGCACAGTTTCATCGTGCGCGTTCTGCGAGCAAGAAGGGCACCTGACCGCTCCTCGCCCCCCCCTTCTAATGGGGAATTCCCTCCAGCCCTTCGCCACCGCTAGACTATGCTCCACGATGGAACAGACCAGAGCCTATCATCGCAGCCTCTACCGCCTGCCAGTCACCTACCCGGCAATGTACTGTGTGATGTCGACGGTCGGCGAAGGGACGATCACGAATCTTTCGGCAGTAGGATGCACGATCGAAACCGATCAACCCCTGCTGGCAGACCAGGATGTCGCATTGCGCCTGATGCTACCCGATCAACACGAGTCGCTGCCGATTGAACTTGCCTACGTACGGTGGGCAAACGGCAAACAAGCCGGGATCGAATTCGTCCAAGTGGAACCCGCCGCGAATCTACGGCTGCACGGTTTCGTATGGGACAGGATGGTCCAACGCTTCCACTCGATTCAACAGAAGCGCGCGATTTCTTAGACTTGTTCCGGCCAATCCCGTTCTTCCCAGTCATCGCCAGGCACAGCAATTCCATTCCGATCCGAACCAGCCCGCGGAAGCGCCGCAACAGCGCGAAGGTGAGGCCGGTGACAGCTATGATTTAGCGTGCTTGCGAGGGATGAAAAAGGGGTCAGGAACCAATTCCTGGAGGGGGGAAGGTGTCAGAAGCCAAGATCATGTTGGGAGAATATTGGAAAGAATCTCCAGCACTCTGGATCAAATTCAGGAAAAGCATCCAAGGTTATAGCCAGTTGGCTATTGGTTACA
>Ga0247727_10014616_pt1 | contig 13013 bp, 17 predicted proteins | sample WisWelCaveWW1625_FD_202498 | JGI IMG/M metagenome (GOLD analysis project Ga0247727, IMG submission 202498) | Biofilm microbial communities from Wishing Well Cave, Virginia, United States - WW16-25 | ecosystem: Environmental > Aquatic > Deep subsurface > Groundwater > Cave microbial mat | place...
GCGGCGGCCACCCAGAACGGCAGGCGCGGATCGTAGGCGCCGAGGATGCCGCCGAGCGCCGGCCCCAGCACGAAGCCGACGCCGAAGGCCGCCCCCACCAGGCCGAATGCCTGCGCGCGCTTCTCGGGCTCCGTCACATCGGCAAGGTAGGCATAAGCGGTGGAGAAGCTGGCGGCGGTGATACCGGAAATGACGCGGCCGACGAACAGCCAAGCCAAGGTCGGCGCCAGCGCCATCAAGATGTAGTCGAGTCCATGGCCGGTCATGGAGACGAGCAGCACCGGCCGGCGCCCGAACCGGTCCGAGAGGGCGCCAAGCACCGGCGAGAACACGAACTGCATCAGCGCCCAGGCCGTAGCGAACAGGCCGTAGATCTCGGCCGCGCGCGGGGTGTCGCCGCCCAGCATGCTCTCGACCAGCTTCGGCAGCACGGGAATGATGATGCCGAGCGCGATGACATCGAGCAGCACGATGGCGAATATGAAGGCGATGGCCGTCTTGCGCGGCGCGGCGGCTGCTGCGGGCGTGTCCATCGCGCACAGGTAACGGGCAATTGTGCCCCTGTCACCGCCCCTGCGCGGCGAGAATGCGGACCGCGAAGGCGCTGAACACGCCGGCAAACAGCCAGTCGATGGCGCGCAGCAGGCGCGGGCGCGACTTGAGGCCGCTCACCATGCGCTCGGCGCCCAGGATCATCAGCACGCCCATGGGGAAGGTGAAGACGACGAAATAGAAGCCCAGGAACAGCAGCTTGGCTGAGGCGTGCGGGTCGTCCGCCTGCACGAACTGCGGCAGGAACGTCACGAAGAACAGCACCACCTTGGGGTTGGTGAGATTGACGGTCAGCCCGAGCGCGAACGTCGGCCAGAACGCCACGCAGCTGCCCTGCTCCGCCCGCACGTTGAGCGAGGAGCCGTTGCGGACCGCATCCACGGCCAGCCAGAGCAGATAGGCGGCGCCGACGATCTTGAGCACCAGGAACGCAGCAGGCGACGCGGCGATCAGCGCGGACAGCCCGAACGCCGCCAGCAAGGAATGCACCACGCAGCCGAGCGAGGCGCCGGTGAACGCGGCGATGCCAGCCGTGCGCCCACCCGCCACGGTCTTGGCCAGGAACAGGCTCATGTCAGGCCCCGGCGTAATGAACAGCGCCAGGCAGGCCAGCGAGTAGGCGAGCAGGACGGCCGTATCGGGCAGGAACGGCATTGGCTCAGTGCAGGGTGGCGAGCAGGCTCTCGAACAGCTTGCGCCCGTCGCTGCCGCCGAGCATCGGCTCGAACAGGCGCTCGGGGTGCGGCATCATGCCGAGAATGCGCCGGGTCGGGTCGCAGATGCCGGCGATGTTGCGCTGGGCGCCGTTGGGGCTCGCGTTCGCGGTAGCGTTGCCCGCCCTGTCGACGTAGCGGAACACCACGCGGCCCTCGGCCTCGAGCGCGTCCAGCGTCGCGGGATCGGCAAAATAGTTGCCGTCGCCGTGCGCCACGGGGATGCGGATCACCTCGCCCTCGGCGTAGCGGCTCGTGAACAGCGTGTCGGTCTGCTCGACCTTGAGGTGCACGTCCCGGCACACGAACTTCAGGGAGGCGTTGCGCATCAGGACGCCCGGCAGCAGCCCGGTCTCGGTCAGCACCTGGAAACCGTTGCAGATGCCGAGCACCGGCGTGCCGGCCCGGGCCTTGGCGACCACGTCGCGCATGATGGGGGAGTGCGCCGCCATGGCGCCGCACCTGAGATAGTCGCCATAGGCGAAGCCGCCGGGCAGCACGATCAGATCGCATGCGGGCACCGCCGCGTCCTGGTGCCATACCAGTTTCGCCGCGCCGCCGGTCACCTGCTCCAGCGCGACCTTGACGTCACGGTCGCAATTGGAGCCGGGGAAGACGACGACACAGCTGTTCATGGGTTTTTCGTCTCCGCGGGCAGGGTGCGAAAGCTGGCGAAGAACGCGTCGACGGCCTCTTTGCGCTGCTCGAAATCTTCCTTCAGCGCGCGTGCGATCAGGCGATAGCGCAGTCCAGGGGTGATCAGGAATTGCACCATCGCGCCCCGCTCGCCGAGCCCCAGGAATTTGATCTCAGGGCAGGTGACGACTGCCGTATACGCGACTCGCGCGTCGGCGAGAACCTGTTTGACGTTGGCGATCTTGACGCGCGCCTTGTCGGCCTCGCCGCAGACCGCCTCCGGCAGCTCGTCCTTGAACTGGGTCTCGCCGTAGCGCTGCGCCAGATCGGCGATCGATGCGCCGGCGTCGTCAGGAACGCGCTCCGCGCCGACCTCGAGCACCAGCGAGGCGGCGGCATCCGCGCCCGCGCTCTTCTCGGCATCGAGCTCGGCCGAGCACACCGCATCGAGCGTGCCGGGGCCTTCCTCGTGCCGGCAGCCCGCAGGCAGCGACACGCGATAGCGCAAGTCGGCATTCTCGAACGTCTTGGTGGCTGGGCCTTGTGCCGCCGCGGGGCCATTGGCGACCACAACCAGCAGGGCGAGCGCGGCGGCGAGCTGAATCAGGTCGAGGCGTCCGCCGGCTCGCCTATGCAACATCGCATCCGGCGGCAGCGCCCGCATCAGTGCACCAGCTCGTAGGCGTAGTTCTCGATCACGGTGTTGGCGAGCAGCTCCTTGCAGATCTTCTCGACCTGCTCGCGGGCTCTGCCCTCGTTGCTCTCGTCCAGCTCGACCTCGATGTACTTGCCCTGCCGCACGTCGTTCACGCCGGTGAAGCCGAGGCTCGAGAGCGCGTTCTGGATCGCCTTGCCCTGCGGATCGAGGACCCCCGTCTTCAGCGTGATCTTGATGCGCGCCTTCATGGCTTCGACAGCGAATGGCGAATGGCGAGTAGCGACCAGTTGGCGCGTCCGGCGCCGCACCCAGGCTCTCACAATTCGCTATTCGCTACTCCCTATTCGCTTCGTCAATGCGGCTTGGAGCTCACCAGCACTGGGCCACTTCCCTTCGGCCGCGGGTTCTCGGTGAGCACGCCGAGCCGCCGCGCCACCTCCTGGTAGGCCTCCAGCACGCCACCGAGGTCGCGCCGGAAGCGGTCCTTGTCGAGCTTGTCGGAGGTAGCCGCATCCCACAGCCGGCAACAGTCCGGACTGATCTCGTCGGCGAGCACGATGCGCATCTGCTCGTTCTCCCACAGGCGGCCGAACTCCACCTTGAAATCGATGAGGCGGATGCCGATGCCGCAGAACAGACCAACCAGGAAGTCGTTGACCCGGAGCGCCAGGGCCATGATCTCGTCGATCTCCTGCGGCAGCGCCCAGCCGAAGGCGGTGATGTGCTCCTCGCACACCATCGGGTCGCCGAGCGCATCGTTCTTGTAGTAGAACTCGATGATCGACCGCGGCAGCGGCTTGCCTTCCTCCATGCCCAGCCGCTGCGCCAGCGATCCGGCGGCGACGTTGCGCACCACCACCTCGAGGGGAATGATCTCCACCTCGCGGATCAGCTGCTCGCGCATGTTGATGCGCCGCACGAAGTGCGTCGGCACGCCGATCTCGCCGAGCTTGGTGAAGATGTGCTCGGAGATGCGGTTGTTGAGCACGCCCTTGCCCTCGATCAGCGCGTGCTTCTTGTTGTTGAAGGCGGTGGCATCGTCCTTGAAGTGTTGAATGAGCGTGCCGGGCTCGGGCCCCTCGTACAGGACCTTGGCCTTGCCCTCGTAGACGCGACGCCGCTTGTTCATTCTCGTTGTCCTCTACCGCCTTCGGACCGGTCGGATTGGCGCACCGGACGATTGCTGTCCTTTGAAATTACAGCACGATTCTATTTGCTGCAGCGCATGACGAGGGTCCGGGCCCACACCTGGAACCCGGCCGGACAGTAGCCCAAGGCCGGGCCGGAAACAATCGAGACACCGGGACGCGCCGGATCGCGTGTGGGGGATGCGCCAGGGCCTGGCGCGGGCGGGGGCGCTCCTGCAACCTGGAAGGCTCACGCACCCCTTGATTGTTGCAGGGGCCTCCCTCAGGTTATGGCCCATGATGACACCCGGGGTGGGAACCGCCGACCCTTCGTCCCGAGGTAGCAAGCCTGTCAATGCTCAACGCGAGATAGCGCCCACTTGGCGCCGAAGGGAGACCCGGAAATGACCACATTCGACGAACGCGAGAAGTCTTTTGAAAAGAAATTCGCGATGGATCAAGACCTTAAGTTCAAGTCCGAAGCTCGCCGCAACAAGCTCCTCGGCGAATGGGCCGCCGCCAAGCTCGGGCTGTCGGGGGCGGCGGTCGATGACTACGTCAAGGCTGTGCGCAAGGCGGACCTCGCCAGCAAGGGTGATGACGACGTCCTCCAGAAGGTCGTGAAGGATTTTGCCGACAAGGGGGTCAATGTCCCGGCCCCGGAGGTGCGCAAGACCATGGACCAGTTCATGGCCCAGGTGGTGGCCCAGCTCGAAAGCGAATCCAAGAGGTAGCAGGCCGGTCGCCGGAGTCGGATCGCTTCGGATTGCATCACGCGATCCTCGCAACACGCGGCTCGGCCGAAGCGTGACGTCTGCTTTGCTCTATTGCTTAAGGCGAGATTCGGCACGCACCGTGCAACGCATTGACTTGGCCTTGCCGTCTCATTACCTGCTTGAGACGAGAATGCAGTGCGTGCCCCATATGCGAGCGGGGCCCCGGAGGAGAGATCGATGGCTGCCAAATCGCGTTCGGCCCAGCGGGCTCAGATCGCTACGATCGATCCGATCTGGGCGGAGCTGCGCCAGGAAGCGGAGGCGGCCGTGCGCAGCGAGCCGGCGCTCGGCGGCTTCCTGTATGCGACGATCCTGAGCAAGGATCGGCTCGAGGATGCGGTCTGCCATCGCCTGGCGCAGCGGCTCAACCATTCCGACGTCGATGCCGGCCTCATAAGCGAGACTTTTGCGCAGGTGCTCGTCGAGCATCCCGAGCTCGGCCGCGCCTTCCGTGCGGATCTCGCCGCCGTCTACGACCGCGATCCCGCCTGCAGCCGCTACATCGAGCCCATGCTCTACTTCAAGGGCTTCCATGCCCTGGTCACGCATCGCTTCGCGCACGAGCTGCACAAGCAGGGGCGGCGCGATTTCGCGCTCTATCTGCAGAGCCAGAGCTCGCGTATCTTCGCTGTCGACATCAATCCCGCCGCCAAGATCGGCATCGGCATCATGCTCGATCACGGCACCGGCATCGTCATCGGCGAGACGGCGGCCATCGGCGACAACTGCTCGCTGCTGCAGGGCGTGACGCTCGGCGGTACGGGCAAGGAGACGGGCGACCGGCACCCCAAGATCGGCGACAATGTCCTGATCAGCGCCGGTGCCAAGGTGCTCGGCAACATCAAGGTCGGCAACTGCTCCCGTGTCGCCGCCGGCAGCGTGGTCTTGAAGGACGTGCCCCCCGAAACGACGGTGGCGGGCGTGCCGGCCAAGGTCGTAGGCCGCGCAGGCTGCCCGGAGCCCGCGCGCGAGATGGATCAGCGGCTGCTGCCCGACGACTGCGGTTGCGGGCACTAGAGGGGGTTGGGTCGTGAATCCGCAAGAGATGGTGCGCGTCCAGACCTACCTGCGCAAGGTGTTCGGCGCCAAGACGCTGTCGGTGCGCGCGCGGCCGAAGATCAAGGATTCCGCCGAGGTCTACGTCGGCGAGGACTTCATCGGCACGCTCACCCTCGACAACGAGGACGGCGAGCTGTGCTACCAGTTCCAGATGGCGATCCTCGAGCTCGATCTCGAGGAGACCTGAGAGCTGTCCGCCGCCGCCGCGCTCTCAATCGGCGGATCGGCCGGCAATCCCGCCAAGCGGAGCGCTGAGCGGAAATCTAGCCAGAATCTCGACTGTAGCGTGTGTCGCTGGATTCCCGCTGACGCTGCCGCTCGCGGGAACGACAGGCTCCCGCTGCGCGCGCGGGCCGATCAGCGGGCGCTGCGGACGCCGGCCAGCGGCAAGGTCGAGTTGGGTTCCCTGGGGTCCAACGACATCCACACCTGCGGATGCAGATAGGACTGCCGCATGATGAACTCGTAGCGCGTGCGGTGCCAGGCCCTCACCTCGTCGATCTTGTTGTCGAGGATGAAGTCGCCCTGCACGGTGCGCGCGGTCAGCACCGCATGGCCCTCGCCCTTGTCGTCGCGCACCACCGTCATCAGCAGTGCGCTCGCGGGCCAGCCGCGCCCCATCAGGCGCTTGCGCTTGAGCAGCGCATAGTCCTCGCAGTCGCCGCGCGTGGCCGGCAGAGTCCAATACTCGGTCTGCCCGTAGACTTCGAGGTCGGTCGCGGGGGCGATCTCGCGGTTCGCCGCGCGGTTGATGATGTCGAGCTCCATCAGCCGTTCGGGCGTGGCGGAGAAGCGCTGGTCCTCGGGCGGCCCCTGCCGACACTGGTCCGGCATGCGTTGGCAGAATTCCACGAAGCCGTAGGGCGGCTGGGCCACGCCGAAGACGCGCATGTAGGGCGAGGCGCGGTCGAGTTCCCTCGTCGATGCGTCGGGGTTGGCCCTCGCAGCCGGCGAAAGCACCGCCGCGCCCGCCAGTGCCGCAAGAATTATGACGCCTACCAGTCGCATGCTCCGCCCTCTACACTTACCGCCAATGTACCCGAGAGCCTCTGCGTTTTGCTGAGCCGGCGGGCCGCACTTAGAGCCAAGTTTTCGGCGCCATTGACTAGAATTGCCGCCCGCGCCCACACGGCTGCTTAACTACCTTCCCGCGTTGTAAGTTCCGATCCTGCCGCTTGCCTGGCTCCGCCGCCCGCCTCAGCCGAAATAGCGCCGCAGCGCGGTCGGGTTCTGCACGTCGATGAACTGAACCCCGAAGCCCTGCGCGTGATGCCGCATCACGCGAGCACGCAGCTTGCCCAGCAACACCTCGCTGCCGAGCGCCGGCCGCGCAGGCGTGGCGACGGAAGCTCCCGAGATCGATACGTCGAGCACGCGGCACGCCACCACGATGCCTTCGGCCAGCTGCAGCGCGGACTCTTTGTTCCCCGGCGCGATGCGCTCGTGGCGCCGGTCCTCAACGCCCGCCAGCTCGGCACGATTGGCGAGCCAGGTGAGCTGGGCTACGAGCTTCTCGCGCTTGTGCTTGGTGGCGTTGATCTTGAAGGCGAAGCCGCCTTCGAACTCGCGCACCACCTCGCCCTCGATGCCGCCGATATGATCGAAGTAGGCGACCAGCCGCTCGCCGATGGGCACCGCGATCTGGGAGGTTACCGCCGCGCCGCCCGCTGAAATGTCGATGAGCTTGCAGGGGAAGTCTTCCTTGCTCTCGCGCATGAAGCGGCCGAGCAGCGTGATGCAGATGCGCTTGTGCCGGCGCCGGTCCGGGACGATGCGCGACAAAATACCCTGCGATCGGCGGGCAAAGGACATCGGCTTGGCGAGCATCTCGATTGGCAACCCCGTCCACACCCCGGCCAGAAAGAGCTGGGACCGGTCCATGCACCACGAGGCGGGTTAACGAGCAGTCGAGGGACTATGCGGGTGTTTGACTTAACGAAGCTCTAACGGATGACCCGTTTGGGAGCGTTCGCGCACCGGCCGGCCCGCCGGAAACGTGCTTTGCGCCCCAAGGCCGGAGCGCGCCTTTACCGTGAATGATCGTCAGCGCTTGTCGAATTTGCCATCACGGCGCCCGCCTTCGAGCACGCGGAATTGGCGCTGGTTGCTCTTGAAGAGGCGGCTGCCGGCCAGTCGCGCCAGGAAGGGTACCTGCCGCCCCATTCGCTCGACGATCGAGTGGGGCCGCCCGTCTGGCCAGACGATCTCGTGGCGCAGGAGGCGGCGGCTACGCAGGGGCTCGTTGTGCAGCCAATGCGGCGCGCTGCTCGCGCTCATGGCGCCGATGATGCGGGTCACCTGGCTGCCTCCGTGAAGCAACGGCAGCAGTATGACCTCGAGCTCGACGCGCTGGCGCGTGTTGACACTGCCCTCCATGGTGAGGACGACTGCGGCACCCTGTTCGCAGAGGGTCGCGAATTGCCTCTCCAATACCGCGCGGTCCGGTTCGCTCCAGTCATCCAGGAAGTTGGCCCCGCGCAGCTCCGAGCCGAACAGCTCGCACAGCCGGGTGCCGGCGAGGCGGTACTGATAGTTCGCGGCGTCGAGCCGCTCCAGCATGAAGGTCTCCGACAGGATGCCGGCGATCCGTGACGGCTCGATCTCCAGCCGCAAGGGCGCGAGGCGGCCCGCACGCACCTCGTTCCAGTAGGCGTACAGGATTTGAAGGGTTCGCTGCTTCATGCCGATCGACACCATGCCGTGTAGGATTGTCTCGCTGCCCCCAAGCCGGCGTGCTGCGTGCTCCCGTATCGAAACGAGACGCGGCAACACTCGAGGCCGATGGCCGTAGCGCACGGGAGCACCATTCGTGCCACCCCCTGACGCCGCGGCGCCCTTGGCGCACCCGGCCACCAAGTCCCTGTCGTTAGGGTTGTCAGCGCAGAGGCAGCCGTGTTAGCGGGCTGGGTCCAACCCCTGGCGCGTCGGAGCGCTCACCCAGTTGCATCGTCGCGAACCGATTTTCAACGTGCCGGGCGTCGTGCTCTGCCTGTTAGGCATCTTCTTGGCCGTTCACCTTCTGCGCTGGGCGTTGCCGGCCGAGGAAGGCGCGTGGTTGACGGCGGCGCTCGCGTTCATTCCGGGACGCCTCGGCGGCTTTGCCGCGGAATTGCCCGGCGGCCAGGTCGCCGTAGTTACCGCGTTCGCTACGCACCTGTTCGTGCACGGTGATATCACGCATCTCGTGATCAATTCAGCCTGGCTGCTGGCATTCGGCAGCCCTGTCGCGCGCCGCACCGACCCGCTGCGCTTCCTCGCCTTCTTCGTTGTCACCGGCATCGCCGGTGCGCTGTTCTATCTCGTCGTCAACGGCGCCGTCCTGATCCTGGTGGTGGGAGCATCGGGCGCCATTTCCGGGCTGATGGGCGCGGCCTTTCGCTTCCTGTTCGTCGGTATTGCGAATGCCGCCGGCGGCCACTTCGACATGCACGGCGCGCCGCTGATGCGCCTGTCGGCAACGCTGCGCGACCGGCGCGTGGTAACCGCGGTTGCGGGCTGGACGCTTCTCAATGTGCTGCTGGCTTGGGGGGCAGCGGGCCTGACGGAGGCGGCCGGCATCGCCTGGGAGGCGCATCTCGGCGGCTTCTTTGCCGGACTGCTGCTCTATGGCTTCTTCGAGCCGCCACCGATTGTTGACGATGATGAGCACAATGATGCTGCGCCTGCGGCATGACCGCCTTGCGCATGGGTGGCCAATTGCGCACTATCGACCGCAGACGGTGGGCCAGATCGCTCGACAGCCGGCCGGCGACGCAGAGCCCGGGGGAGATGCGCCAACGCTGAGCTCGACTTTGTCCGCAGGCTGTCGGCGGAGGAGGACACGCCATGAACGTTGCCGCAATTCTGAGGCAGAAGGGTCGCGCGGTCACCACGGCGAGCCCGAGCACGACGTTGCTCGAGATTGCCGACAAGCTTGCCGCCAAGCGCATCGGCGCGATTGTCGTCGTCGGCTCCCGCGGCGAGGTGGCGGGCATCATCTCCGAGCGTGATATCATCCGCGCGTTGGCGATGCAGGGCGCCGATTGCCTGACGGGGCCGATCTCCCAGATCATGACGAAGCAGGTCGTGACCTGCCAGGAGGCCGATACGCTCGATGAGCTGATGGCGATGATGACGGCGCGGCGGTTCCGGCATCTACCGGTGGTCACGGACGGTGCCCTCGTCGGCATCGTCTCGATCGGAGATGTGGTCAAGCACCACGTGGCCGCAGTCGAGATGGAAGCCACGGCGATGCGCGACTACATCACGCACAGCTGACCCGAGAGAGACGGGCGCGAGCGGCCGTCTCTACCTGCCTCAAGCCGTTCTCGCGATCTGGGCGCCGATGCTGCGGCGCACGGCGATCTCGTGCTTGAGGTCGTTGATCTCGCGCTTGGCTGCCGCAACCCCGCACTCGATCATGGCTTCGGCGCGGTGGAAGTCGAACAGGCCGAAGCTCGGCAGGCGCGGCGAGATGATCATGTCGGGCGGATCGCCGGCAAGACGCGAGCGGGCGATGCGGTCTTGCACGATGTTGAAGGCTTCCACCACCACGCGAGAGATCCCGGGGCCGTTATCGGTGCGCCCGAAGATCTGGCGCTGCAGCAGCTTCTTCACGGCGCGACCGTTGCGCGCGATCAGGCCGGCCTCGGGTTCGTCTGCTTCCGCTTCCAGCTCGGCGGACGGCTCCGGCGCCCCCTCGAGGTAAGGCACCACAGTGCCCCGCCCGGAGGAATCCCAGTTGACGTTGACGGCGATCACATAGCGCGCACCGAGGGCGCGGCACACGGACACCGGCACCGGATTCACGAGCGCTCCGTCGAACAGCCAGCGGCCGTCGATGCAGACCGGCCGGAAGATGCCGGGCAGCGCGTAAGATGCCCGCATGGCGTCGACCAGGCGTCCACGTGAGAGCCAGATCTCGTGGCCGGTGCCGATCTCGGTGGCGACCGCAACGAAGCGCTTCTCCATGTTCTCGATTTGGATGGATTTCATCCGCACATCCAGCACGTCGCACAAGCGCCGGCCGTTGATGAGCCCCGAGCCGGAGAAGTTGAAGTCGAGGAAGCCCAGCACCTTGCGCCGCGTCAGGTCGCGCGCGAACGTCTCCAGCGCGTCGAGCTCGCCGGCGGCGTAGCAGCCGCCGACCACGGCGCCGATTGACGTGCCGACGACGATGTCGGGGTGGATGCCGGCTTCATTGAGAGCGCGCAGAACGCCGATATGCGCCCAGCCGCGGGCGGAGCCGCCGCCCAGCGCCAAACCGATCTTGATGTCACCCATTGCCGGGCCCCCGTCTGCGCAGTCGAAACCTCACGCCGCAGGCAAACCGAATGCAGGCTGTTTTCCCCAATGCAGGCTATGCGGACGATAGCGCCCAGGGATTAAGCGCGCCCTACGGAAGGGTTAAGGGCAGCCTTAGGCGCGTGCCAAGTGCCGCGGAATACTGCCCGCGCCCGGCCAGGGGGCGAAGCACAGAGCTAAAAAAGGATTAAGAGCGGCTGAGCGGCGTCTCGGACGAGGCTGGGGCGCCCAGCGCGACGGAGCGGTAAAAGCAGGAGCGCTTGCCGGTGTGACAAGCAACTCCGTTGCCCTCCACCACCACCTTGAGCCACAGGGCGTCCTGGTCGCAATCGGTGCGTAGCTCGCTGACGCGCAGCACGTTGCCGCTTTCCTCGCCCTTCTTCCAGAGCTTGCTGCGCGAGCGACTCCAGAAATGGCCGACGCGGGTCTCGACCGTGCGCGCAAGCGCGTCCGCGTTCATCCACGCGAACATCAAGACCGCGCCGGACGCCGCATCGGTGACGACTGCCGGGATCAGGCCATCGGCATCGAATTTCGGTTGGAAGCGCAAGCCCCCCTCGATCTCGGCAGGGGTGCCGCGGGCGGCAAAAGGGGTCGGGGCGACGGACATGGGCCAAGTCCCTGTGCAAGCGAGCGGGCAACTCTCCGGGATCGGTCGGCGGCCCCGGTCAGATGCGGGGGCCGTGCACCATCTGCAGGAAACGGTCGCGGTAGCTCGCGTCCGACTGGAGGGCGCCGGTGAAGCGGGTGGTGATGGTCCGCACACCGGGCTGGTGCACGCCGCGCATCGACATGCACTGATGCTCGGCTTCGATCAGCACGGCGACGCCGCGCGGCTGCAGCGCCGCCTCGATGGCATCGGCGATCTGCGCCGTCATGGTCTCCTGGGTCTGCAGGCGTTTGGCGAAGATCTCCACCACCCGGGCGATCTTCGAGATGCCGACGATGCGGCCGTTGGGCAGATAGGCGACGTGCGCCACGCCCAGGAACGGAGCCATGTGGTGCTCGCAATGGCTCTCCACGCGGATGTCGCGCAGCATGACGAGGTCGTCGTAGCCGCCGGTCTCGTCGAAGGTCCGCGACAGGGCTTCGGCAGGATCGAGCCGGTAGCCCGAGAAGTACTCCTCGTAGGCGTCCGCGACGCGGCGCGGCGTATCCTTCAGGCCCTCGCGCGCCGGGTCATCGCCGGTCCAGGCGATGAGCGTGCGCACGGCCTCCTCGGCCTCGGCCCGCGACGGCCGCTTGCGCGGCTGCGGCGGCTTCAGGGGAATGGCGGCCTTCCTCGACGCGATGTCGTTCATGGCTGGTGATGGCTCGGCTTTTCAGGTTACGGGCGAAGTTCCTTCGAGCCGTGCGCTCTCGGGGACGACATCTCGCCGGAGGACGTTGAAATCCGCCGCCGCAGACGCGATATGCCTTGCAGGGCGCGGCGGCCGCTTGGGATTGCGCCGCTGCCACGATAGTATGCGCGGATATAGTATGCCAGCCCGGTTCGGGCAAGAAACGAGCCTGCTGCCGGGCCACCCGGCAGCCCGCCCTGAGGCCTTCCTGAGGCATTGCGCAATCGCATGACGCAGCTGAGCGAGATCTACAACACGCGCATCCTGGAGCTTTCCGCCAACATTGTGCGCGCGGAGCGGCTGCCCGACGCGGACGCGACCGCGACCGCGCATTCCAAGCTGTGCGGCTCCACGGTGACGGTCGATCTCAAGATGGCGGGTGATCGCGTTGCGGCCTTCGGCCAGACGGTGAAGGCGTGCCTGCTCGGGCAGGCGGCGGCGTCCGTGATGGGGCGCAATATCCTCGGCACCAGCGCCGGCGAGCTGCGCGAGGTCGGCAGCGCCATGCGCAAGTTGTTGAAGGAGGGCGGCTCGCCGCCCACCGGCCGCTGGGCAGACCTTGCCGTGCTCGAGCCCGTCAAGGACTACAAGGCACGGCACGCCTCGACCCTGCTGGTGTTCGACGCCGTCGAGGCGGCGCTGGCCAAGGCCGAGGCGAAGCAGGCGATGCCGGTGGCCGCGCAGGCCTGACGACGATGGCTGTCATCGCTCCGAGCGTGCTGCGTGCGGCCAAGGCGGTGGCGAAGGCACCGATCCATGCCTATCGCTGGACGCTGAAGCCGCTGATCGGTTGGGAATGCCGGCATCTGCCGACCTGCTCGGAATATGCTCTGGAAGCCATCGACCGCAACGGCGCTTGGCGCGGCAGC
>Ga0247727_10014617_pt1 | contig 13012 bp, 9 predicted proteins | sample WisWelCaveWW1625_FD_202498 | JGI IMG/M metagenome (GOLD analysis project Ga0247727, IMG submission 202498) | Biofilm microbial communities from Wishing Well Cave, Virginia, United States - WW16-25 | ecosystem: Environmental > Aquatic > Deep subsurface > Groundwater > Cave microbial mat | place...
GTCCCTGCAGCGGGTCCCTCTGCCTCCTCCCCTGAAGGCCGGGGTCGACATTGCGGAGCTGTTGCGGCAGGAAAGACAGGGGGAGCGGTGACTGTCTACCTCGACTCCTCGGTGGTTCTGCGGATCGTCCTCGGCCAGCGTGACAGGCTCAAGGAATGGAAGAGCGTGCGCCAGGGGGTGGCGAGCGCTCTCGTCGAGGTGGAGTGTCTGCGCACGCTGGACCGTCTCCGTCTTGCCCGCGGCCTGGACGATCAAGATGTGGTCGTCCGCCGGGAAGCGGTCTTCCATCTCCTGGACGAGGTCGAGGTGGTGGAGACCGGGCGTCCTGTCGTGACGAGGGCCGCCCAGCCCTTCCCGACGCCGCTTGGAACGCTTGACGCGATCCATCTCGCAACCGCCCTGCTGTGGCGGGAGCGGGGTGAGGCCGAGCTTGTCATGGCGACGCACGACACCGCCCTGGGAATGGCCGCGCGTGCCAGCGGCCTGCGGGTGCTCGGACTCTGAGATTATGCGCGCTCTCCTGTTGAGCAACTCGACGAACTTCGGCGGCGGATACCTCGACCACGCCCTGCATGCCATCGCCGACCTGTTCCACGGTCTCCGCCGGATCGCCTTCGTCCCGTTCGCCCTGCAGGATCAGGCCGGCTACACCGCGCGGGCGCGGGACCGGTTCCGGGCCATCGGAATCGAGGTGGCGCCGGTCGAGGAGGGCGCGGCCGGATCTGCTGCGGTCGAGGCCGCCGAGGGGATCTTCGTCGGCGGCGGCAACACCTTCCGCCTGCTCGACCGGCTGCATCGGTCGGGCCTTCTGGGCCCGGTCCGGTCGCGCGTCCTCGGCGGAATGCCCTACCTCGGATCGAGTGCCGGCACCGTCATCGCCTCTCCGACCATCAGGACGACCAATGACATGCCGATCGTCCAGCCGGCGTCCTTCGAGGCGCTCGGCCTCGTGCCATTCCAGATCAACTGCCACTACCTCGACCCGGACCCTGCATCGCTCCACATGGGCGAGACGCGCGAGACCCGGCTGCGCGAGTACCTGGAGGAGAACGAAGCGCCGGTCCTAGGCCTGCGCGAGGGATCGTGGCTGGAAGTCGAGGGCGGTCCCGGGGCGCTGCGCGTCGTCTTGCGAGGACTGGCCGCGGCCCGCATCTTCCGGCGCGGCGCCGAGTCGACCGAGTGTCCGCCGGGCACGCTTCCGTCGTCTTTGCTTCTCCCACGGGTCCGTGATTAACTCCCTTTCCACCCAACGAAGGAGGACGCCATGCCGACACGTCATTCGAATGCCGTCTGGAAGGGCGGCCTGAAGAGCGGTTCCGGGCAGGTTTCGGTCGGGAAGGGGATCTTCGAGGGCTCCTACTCGTTCCCGTCGCGCTTCGAGGACGGGACGGGCACCAACCCGGAGGAGCTGATCGCCGCGGCGCACGCCGCCTGTCTCAGCATGGCCCTGTCGGCCGGGCTGGAGCGGGCCGGCACGCCCGCCGAGCGGGTGTCGACACGCGCTGCGGCCACGCTCGAGAAGGTCGGCGACGCCTTCCGCATCACCAAGGTCCGCTTGGAGGTGCGTGGCAAGGTCCCTGGCGTCACGGCGGCCGCCTTCAAGGAGGCGGCCGAGAAGGCCAAGGACGGCTGCCCCGTCAGCAATGCGTTGAAGGGGAACGTCGCCATGGAGCTCGACGCCCAGCTCGAAGGCTGATCGTCCCGTCCCGCGGCCGCGACTTTCGGCGAACCCGCTTCAGAGCGGGAGCCGCTTCATCTCGATCGGGGTGATTGCCGGCTCGCCCTCGACGATGCGGTAGACGCGGTCGAAGGCGACGTCCCGGAACACCTGTGTCGCGCCCGTCGCGGGCCATCGAAGCGTGATCGATTCGATGGCGAGCGCCTTTCCGAGCCCGATCTCCTGCTGAAGGCTGGCGCCGCCGAACGAGCCGCCGCTCGTGATCTCCCGGTGGATGGTCCGCGGGCCGGCGGCGGTCCTGACGCGCACCTCGATCCGGGTGCCGAGGGCCGAGCGGTTCGAGCGCCGGCCCTCGACGCGCAGCGTCACCCAGCGGTGGTCGTGTCCCGGGTTGCGATACAGGACGCTGTGGGCGATGTCGTTCTCGTACCAGCCGCCCATCTCCTCGAAGATATCGATGTCGCCGTCGTTGTCGAAGTCGGCCGGCGCCACGCCGTGCCCCTTCTGGATGTGCCCGACCCCCGCCGCCGAGGTGATGTCCTGGAAGTGCTTCCCCTCGTTGTTGCGGAACATCCGGTTCGGAATGAGCGAGCGGAACCCCGGCTCGCCGGTGCCGAAGTAGCAGTCGAGCCAGCCGTCGCCGTCGAAATCCTCGAAGTTGGAGCCCATCGCCAGGGGCACGCGGTCGAGGCGCATCGCCCGGGTCACGTCCTCGAAGGTGCCGTCGCCGTTGTTGCGAAACAGGTGCGGCACTTCGGTGCGCGCCGGCCGGCCGAGATGCAGCGCCACGATGTCGGTCATGTCGTAGTACTGGAACCCGACCGCCATGAGGTCGAGCCGGCCGTCGTTGTCGTAGTCCCAGAACCAGGCCGGGAAGCTGTGGACCGGCCCGGCGACCCCCGCCGCCTTCGCGACCTCCGTGAACACCCAGTCCCGGCCGTCCGGCCGCCTCGGGTCGCGCGGGCCCTCGTTGCGGTACAACCTGTTTTCATGGGCGTCCAGCACGGAGACGAACAGGTCGGGGCGGCCGTCGTCATTGTAGTCCCCCCAGACGACACCCTTCACGTAGCCGAAGTTGGTGTCCCCCAGGAGCGAGGCTGCGTCGCTGAAGGTGCCGTCGCCGTTGTTGCGCCACAGCTCGCTCGCGTGCGGGTCGTCCGCCATCGACTCGTTGCCGACCATCAGATCGAGCCAGCCGTCGCCGTCGTAGTCGCCCCAGGCCCCCGTCTGCGTCGGACGGAACGTCAGGAGACCCGCCTCTTCCGTCACGTCGTCGAACGTGCCGTCGCCGTTGTTGCGCAGGAGCGAGTTCGGAAACCGCCCGCCCTTCTGCATCCAGCCGCCGCGCAGGACGAAGACGTCCGGATGGCCGTCGTTGTTGTAGTCGGCGTGGATGATGTTCAGGCCGCCGACTTCGCCCAGCAAACCCGCCTCCCTGGTGCGCTCGATAAAAGTGCCGTCACCGGCGTTGATGAAGAACCGCAGCTGGTCTCGCACCCCCATGGAGGAAACCACCAGGTCGATCAGGCCGTCGCCGTCGAAGTCCTCGGCGATCGCCCCGCCGGCGTGCCCCACCAATGTCAGCCCCGATTCCTCCGCGACGTCCCGGAAGCGGCCGGCGTCGTGCTCCGACTCGAAGGTCCCGGGGGGGATGAGCCACGCGTTCGGCACCTTGCCCGGATACTCCCCCACCGTCATGTAGGCGAGATTAAGCAGCCAGCGCGAGCCCAGGTCGTCCGGGGCTTCCTGCAGCACCCGGGTGAATTCCCGGATGGCCCGCCTCGACCCCTCCTGCCGCAGATGGACTCCCTTGCCGCGGATCGGCACGAGGCATGACTCCAGCGTATGCGCCACGATGCAGTTCTGCTGCTCGCCGAGCCGCAGGTAGCACAGCCCCAGGAACTCCCGGCTCTGCACTTGCGGCGGGGCGTGCGGGGCGAGGTCCGGACCCGGGTCCGCGAGCGGCTCGACGATCCGGATCGCCTCCTCGACCCGGCCGGCTTTCAGGAGCTCGTCGGCCAGGTAGGTCATGCCACGGATCTTCTCCCCGGGGTCCGCGACCGACGTAATGTCGGACTGTAGCCGCTCGGCCCGGGCGGTGTTCAGGAAGATGTTCCTGGTCGGATCCAGGTCGCGGAGGATGTCGTCCAGCCTCGCCGCCATCCGCCGCGCCCCCTCGCCCTTCGGGAGCGGTGCGATCGGCGGTACCGCACCCGGGCCGCCCACCCGTTCCTCCGTCACCGGCGCACGCGATGCTGTCTGCTCTGTGGTGCGCGCGCATGTCACCAGCGCGAAGAGGGGGAAGGAGAACAGGAGAACGGCCGGCAGCAGGGACCACCAGCCGGAGCCGGCCGGCCGCCAGCGTCCAGCCGCCCTTCGATGTCGATTCAAGGCGCTACGACGGATCATCGGCGCCCGATTATCGCCCATCGCGGCCCGCCGGAACGTCGGCCGCGGCTGAAGCTGCCCGGGTCAGGACGCGAGTGAAAGGGTGGTCCGGCCTCAGGACGCGCGTGCCAGGCGCGACTCGGCCTCGGCGAGGCCGATGCGGATGTCCTCGGCGAACGGCGTGTTCGAGGCGTACTGCAGGAGGAAGGTGTAGATGCGGGCGGCGTCCTTCGGGCGCCCCTCGCGGTGCATCTTGTGGTCGGCGAGCTGCAGCAGCCCCTTGATCGCCCTGCGGTCGCAGTGGTCGATCTGCAGCGCCATTCCGTAGGCGGTGATGGCACGGGCGTGATCGCCGGCCTTCGCGAGCACCGTCGCGACGGCGTCGATCTGCTCGTGCCCGAGCCCCAGCTCCTTGGCCTGTTTCCAGAGGGCGGCGAAGATCTCGGCCGCCAGGACAGCGTGGCCGCGTTCAAGGCAGACGGGGACCGCCTCTCGCGCCACCAGCATCGCCTCGGGCGTGCGTCCCGCCTTGTGCAGGCAGAGCGCGATGGCGTGCAACACTTGGGGATGGGCGGGGTTCTGCTCTCGCAGCTCCCCCAGCCGCCCGAGGGCGCCTTCCGCGTCGCTCTCGAAGCGGTCGCGGGCCTCCGCGACCTGATGCGACAGGTCGGGGAGAGTCGGGGCGCCGGAAGGAAGGCTGGCCGCTCCCACCGCCGACCCACCAGGCGCCGCGCCGGCGCCAGTCTCGGCGTGGACCCGGGCCGTGGCGGCGTTGTCGCCCGCGTGCTCGCTCGAGCCGTAGATTTCCGGCGGCCTGGGCCGCCCGCCCGGGCCTCCCATCGACTGCATCGCCGGCACCGGACCCGCCAGATCCTCTCCGAAGGCGAAGAATCCGCACAGGCGCCCGAGAAGCGTGATCGCGAGGCCACCGCTGTACGCCAGGCCGATCGCCAGGAACAGGATGCCGATCTCCTTCCCCGCCGCGAAGGTCAGCAGGAGCGCCGGGATCGCCAGGATGATCAGCATCCCGAGCGCGCCGCCATGCACCACATAAATCGCGTAAAGATCGCCCAGCCGCCCCGAAAACGCATTGCTCCAGAGGACCGTCGAGAAGATGTCCCCGAACTTCTCCGAGCGCACCGCGACGATCAGGAAGATCGGCGGGAGGAGCGCCATGCCGAGGACGAAGATGACGGCCGAGGCGATGAACGCCTTCGATGTGAGGACCGCCAGGATCGGCAGCATGAGGGGCAGGCCGCCCGCTCCACCCTGCATGGCGGCCCCGCCCGGCATGCCGGTGCTGCCTGAATGCATATGGTCGCCGCTCCCTCCGAGCGGCGCGGGAGTCGCGGCGGATCCGATGAGGCTCCAGCCGACGAGGAGCAGCGGGACGATCCACAGGAGGTTCAGGACGAGGTAGCGACCCGCCACCGCCAGCGCCATGGGCCATGTGCCGCCGGCGGTCGAGAAAATTGTCCCGCTCGATTCGCCCGCCATCCCGTTCAGGGCGAAGCGCGCCAGCGCCACCGCCGCCACGATCTGTCCGAACAGCATCGCCAGACCGTTCGCCCCGACGAGACCCAGGACGAAGCCTGACGCCAGGAGGACGAGCCCGAGGACCACGCCCATGATCGCGGTGCCGACCGACATGGAGTCGCGCAGCACGCGCCCCATGACGCCTCCGAACGCGCTGATCTGGGTGTCGTTCATCCCCCGCTCCGGAAACCCGACATCAATATGTAGTGTTTCCGGGGCGACGATGCCAGCCAGGGCGCCGGCCAGCGCGGCGTGAGCCGCCGGTTACGGGATCGTGACCGAGGAGCACCGCCCGGCCTCGGGTATCATGGTCGGCGGAGGAACCCCCATGGATCACCCCCGGCAGCCCCAGCGCATCGAAACCCTGGCCGTCCATTCCGGGGAGCGGCGCCCCGGTCCCGAAGGCTCGGTCGTCTTCCCCATCTACCAGGGCACCGTCTTCACGTTCGACGAAGGGACCGGATACCACGACATCAAGTACATCCGGCTCAACAGCACGCCGTCGCAGAAATACCTGCACGACAAGCTGGCGGCGCTCGAAGGGGCCGAGGCGGCGGTCGCCACCTCCTCCGGGATGGCGGCGGTCACCGCGTGCGTCATGACGCTCCTCAAGACGGGCGACCATCTCATCGCCGGTGACACGCTGTACGGTGGCACGCACACCTTTCTGACCGAGCACGCGCCGGCGCTGGGGCTCTCGTGCACGTTCGTGGATGCGCAGCGCCCCGACACCTGGAAGCCGGCGCTCCGTCCCAACTCCAAGGCGTTTCTCGTGGAGACGATCACCAACCCCTTGATGCGCGTGCCGCCGCTCCGCGAGGTCGTGCGCTTCGCCAATGAGGCGCGCCTGACGACGATCATCGACAACACGTTCGCGAGCCCGGTCAACTTCCGGCCCCTCGCGCTCGGGTTCGACCTCGCCTTCCACAGCGCCACCAAGTACCTCAATGGGCACTCGGACCTGGTCGCGGGGTGCGTCGTCGGGCGGGCGGCGCTGGTGAACGACGTGCGCCGGACGCTCAATCATTTCGGCGGCACACTCGACCCGCACGCCGGGTTCCTCCTGGCGCGCGGCATGAAGACGCTGGCGCTGCGGGTCAAGGCGCAGGGCGCCAACGCCGGCGCCGTGGCCCGCTTCCTCGCCGGGCACTCCAAGGTCGCCGGCGTCAACTACCCCGGCCTCGAGACTCACCCCGACCACACCCACGCCCGCGAGCTGCTCGCCGGGTTCGGTGGCATGCTGTCGTTCCGGCTGAAGGACGGCCTGCCGGCGGCCGAGCGGTTGATCGCGGCGCTGCGCATCCCTTGCTTCGCCCCCAGCCTGGGAGGCGTCGAGACGCTTATCATCCGCCCGGCGGCGACCTCCCACGGTGGCATGAAGCGCGAGGAGCGCGAGGCGATCGGCATCACCGAAGATCTGCTGCGCGTCTCCTGCGGCATCGAGGCGCCCGAGGACCTCGTGGAGGACTTCAAGCAGGCTCTCGACAAGGCCTGACGGCGGGTTCGGGCCGCCGGCGCGAGGCGCGCGCCAGACGCCATGATCACCATCCGCCACGCCGAGTGGCCTGCCGATCTGCCGGTCGCGCGTCTTCTCTTCGAGGAGTACGCCGCCTCCATCGGCTTCGACCTGTCGTTCCAGAAGTTCAGCGAGGAAATGGCCGGCCTCCCCGGCGACTACGCCCCGCCCGACGGCTGCGTGCTGCTGGCGATCGAGGATGCGGAATCGACGGCGGTCGGGACCGGCGCGGCCGGCGCCGTCACAGGCTGCGTGGCGCTGCGCCGGCTGGAGCAGGGCGTCTGTGAGATGAAGCGTCTCTACGTTCGCCCCGCCCACCGCGGCACCGGCGCCGGCCGTCTCCTGGCCGAAGCCGTCATCCAGGAGGCCCGCGCCCGGGGCTACGCCCGCATGCGCCTCGACACCGTGCCCACGATGGAGCGCGCCCGCGCGCTGTATCTCGCCCTCGGCTTCCGCGACATTCCCCCCTACCGATTCAACCCGATCCCCGGGACCCGTTACATGGAGCTGGACCTGGCCTGCTCACCCTGACTTGTCCAGGGTCGAAGTGGCACTGGACACCTGAGAGACTCCAGGCCCTCCATGCCCGCGGCCGTTCCAGACTGGAGCACGAGCCGCCGCGCGCGACGCCGTCCCCGCGCCGCGCGCCGTGGGAGCCCCGCGGCGGCGATCACGCAGGAGCGGCGCGCGGCTGCGGGCGAGCGTAACTTCCCCGCATCGTCGAGGCCGATCGCGTACCGCCCTCCCGCCGCACGGCCGCCGCGCCTCGCAACCCGGAGGTTCCCATGTCACGAACCCGCTTCACGATCGCCATCCAGACCTGCGCCCTCGTCGGCGCCATTGCCGCCGGCACGGTGGCCATCCACACCGCCGCGGACGAAGCCGCCGAAAGGGGCGCCGCCAGGGGCGACGAAGCCACACCCTCCCGCATCGCAGCGGTGACGGTGCATCTCGATCACGCCCTGGTGACCCGTGAGGCCGACGTGGCGATGACGCCGGGCGAGCGCCGCATCGTCTTCAAACCCCTCCCCGCGGGGATCGATCCGGCTTCCGTGCGGGTCAGAGGCCGCGGAGCGTCCGGCCTGGTCATCCGCGGCGTGGAGGTGCGCCGTCTCCATGAGGAGCCCCCGCTCGAGGAAGACACCGCCGCGATCCAGGGCGAAATCGACGACCTGACACGGCGGCACACCCTGCTGCTGGAGCGGAAGAAGTCGCTCGGCGTCCTGCGCGGGTTCGTCAGCGGTCTCAAGGCGGCCGCGGTCGAGACCTCGTCGCGCGACCTGCTCGCCCGCGGCTTCGCCACCGACGACTGGGAGCGCGCCTTCGCGTTCCTCTCCGGGCATCTCGATCGGCTGGCCGACGAGGAACAGCGTGTCGACCACGAGTACGGCGCCTTGTCGCGCCGTCTCGAGGCGGTGCGGGCCCGGCTGGCGGAGACCGCCTCGCGGAGGGCGCCGCAGCACTTCGCCGCCGAGATCCTGGTGAGCGCGAAGGACGGCGGCACGGCACGGCTCTCGGTCAGCTACCTGGTCTCCGGGGCCGCCTGGAGGCCGCTCTACGATGCCCGTCTCGACGCCGTTCCCGGCAGGGTGACGATCGACGGGCTGGGACAGATCGCCCAGAGCACCGGCGAGGATTGGACCGACGTCGCCGTCACCCTGACGACATCGCAGCCGCTGGCCGGCATCGACCTCCCCCGGTTGGCGTCGGTGCGTCTCGTTGATCTCGCCCGCCACCGTGCCCAGGGTGGATTCGTGCAAATCGTCGACGGCGCTTCGGTGTCGTCGGAGTTCATCGGCACCCTCCCCGTGCTCGGGAGCAACTATCAGGACGTCCTCCAGCTGGCGCCCGGGGTTATCGATACCGACGGCGATGGGAACCCGAACGTCCATGGCGCCCGCGACGTTGAGGTCATCACCGGGTCCGGTGGGCGACCGCTCCGGGAACGGACCGCGGCGCCATCCCCTGCAATCCTCCCCGCGGTTGAAGTGCCGCTGGCGCAGGCGGTGGCGCGGGGCGACGTCGCCATGGTCTTCGCCCTTCCCGGGCGGCTGGCGATCCCCAGCGACGGCCAGCCGCACCAGCACCTGATCGCCTCGCGGGAGGTCGAGGCGCGCGTCGAGTATCACTGCGTGCCGGCGATCAGCCCCGAGGTGTTCGTGGTGGCCCGGATCACCCTGCCGGAGGACCTCCCTCTCCTTCCGGGACGGATGGCCCACTTCGTGGACGGTGACCTCGTCGGGCGCTCCACCGTTGTGCCACGGAGCGGCGGCGAGGAGCTGACGCTCTCTTTCGGGCCCGAGATGCGCCTGCGCGCCGACCGGCGTGACACTCTCTTGAAGACCGGCCGGCGCGGGCGCGACGAAGAACGCGACCGAAAGGTCGTCACCAGTCTGCGGAACCACCTCGGGCGGCCGGTCACGGTTCACCTGAGCGACCGCGTGCCGGTCTCCGGAGACGACCGGATCGACGTCCTGATCGACCGTGACGACACCACCGCCGCTCTTCCCGCCGACCCGGGTGAACCCGGAATCCTGCGCTGGGATCTTTCCGTGCCGGAGGCCGGCCGGGCGGACGTCACGCTGCGCTACCGCATCCGCGCGCCGGCGGGAATGCTGCCGGCCGAGCCCTGAGGAGGTGGCGGCCATGATCTCTGCAACCGTGCGGGCCCTGACGGCCTTCGTGATGCTTGCCGCAGCGACGGCCACGACCTTTCCAACCACGTGCGTGTCGGCCGATCCCGAGACGGAGGCCGGCGAAACCGCCCGGCTGCTCGAGGAGGAGGTGATTCACACGCTTCAGAACGGCTCGCCTCGCGAGCGGCTCCGAGCCGCGGAGGAGATCTCCATCACTCTCGAGCTCGGGACACTGGGGCGGGACGACCCCTCACGACCCCTCGACGATCTTGCGGACAGCCTGATTCTCGTCTTGCGGCAGGAGACCGACGACTGGATCGCGCGGACGCTTCTCGACTCGCTCCTATGGGAAGACAATCCGGCGCTGAATCGTCTGTTTCGTGAAGCCCTGCGTTCCGGGTCCGTCAACGTGAGGGCGATGGGTATCCGGCACCTGGAGTATCGGGAGGATCCCCAGGCGGTCGAGGCCCTCGAGTCCCTCTGGGAGCACGACCTTCCCAAGTGGGTGCGCGCGAGCCTCGTCGAGGCGCTGGCGGAGCATGGATCGGCGGCGCACCTCGACGATTTCATGCGTCTGACACGGGACGACGACCCCGAGGTGCGGGAGGCCGCCATCGAGGCGCTCGACACGCTGGCCCGTCCGGAGGCGATCCCGGTCCTTGTCCGTGTGGCGCACGGTGAAGCACTGACCGACCGCGTCGCTGCCCTCCGGGCGCTCGGCGCCTTTCCGGACTCGGACGAGGCGATCGAGGAGGCTCTCCGGGCCAGCCGATCCGAGGAGCGGCCGGTTTTCAGGGCCGCGGTCGACACACTCGGGCGGCTCGGCCACCCCGACGGGGACGATCGCCTCATCGCCCTTCTGGGCGACCCGCCGGACCTCGATTTGCGCGGCGCGCTTGTGGCGGTGCTGGAGAACTCGAAGCACCCGGACGCGACAGCGGCGCTTGTACGTCTCCTCCACCAGCGCGACGTTGCTCCCGACTCGTGGATCGCCTCGACGGTCGTGCGGGTCCTGCACAACCGCGACGATGCCGAGGCGGTTCCCGGGCTCCTGGATCTCGCCGGTGACCCCGGCAAGTATGGCCGTGACGAGATCGGCGAGCTGAACAGGTATCTGTCCCGGGACCGATCTGCCGGAGGGCATTCGGTCATCGTCAGCACAGGCTGCTCATTCGGGGCGCCGGTCACGTCGCACGATCCTCGCGCCTGGCACGTGGCGCCGACTCCACCGTTCGAGACGATCCGCTGCTGGGATGGGCCGGACCGGGTAGGTGATCCCGAGGATCGGCCGCGCGTACCCGGGGGGACGCTGGTGCTCATCACCGACCATTTCGAAGCACCTGACCAGCCGTGGGTCGAGATCGAAGGCTCGGAAAGCGATGATTGCTGGGTCCCGTTGGACAATCTTCAAAAGGGTCCTGGCCCTCCCGAGCCCACCTCCTGGCCGCGCCATCACATCCGGCACGAGTTCGACATCGGGACAGAGGAGCTGGAGTCGCCGCACGCGAGCCGGCTCTGCGAGGCCGGTCTTCTCGACATCTTCGAGCCTGGCGACGAGGTCGCCGGCGTCGCCCTTGAGCTCGATGCGTTCGCCGAGGACCAGGTGGACCTTGTGCGTGCGCTGCTACCCGACTCCGATACGCTTCTCGACGCCGCGCTCCGGTTCGTGCTCGACCAAGTCGACCCGGGTGGTGCGACGGACGGCGATGTGTCGGACCGCTCAACCGGGGCCTGAAGGCCCGGGACCTGCTGTGCTACGATGACCCAACCCGACAGGCGAGGACACGACGATGTCGAACGACGAACCGCCCGTTCCGTTTCCCGGAGGAGCCGGCACGCCCGGCCGAGCCGCGTCGCCCGGCAGAAGTCGCGCGGGACGCCGCGCGGAGCGCAGCCTGGAGGACCTGGCGGCGCTGCCGCGGCGGCGGGTCGTCTGGCAGGGCGGTCTCGTGCGTCTGCCCTTGTGGCTGAAGCGCAAGGGCGAAGGGTCGGCGCGCGCCTGGTGCGGCGCGTGGGTCTCCGTGGGCCTCCGGGGCGTGAACATGGGGAAGCCCGTCCCGGCGCCCCGGCGGGAAACTCGCCTGGCCCTGGACGCATTCATCGAGATGGCGCTCGACGCCCGGGCCGGCGGCTACCTGCCGGAGCGGCTGGAGGTGGCCGGGCCCGGGGTGGCCGAACTTCTGAGCGAGGCGCTCCGACCGCTCGGTATCGAGGTGGTGCCGCGCGATCGGTTGCCGGCGCTGGATGAGGTGCTGCAGGCGCTCGCCGCGGAGGTGGGCGCCGTAAACCCGCTCCCGGGAATCCTCCAGCCGCTGGGGATGACGGTCGAGCGCGCTGCGTCGTTTGCCGAGGCGGCCCGGCTGTTCTACGAGGCGGCGCCCTGGCGCCACCTGACCGACGAGGACCGCATCCGGGTCGAGGCGCCCTCTCCGCGGCCCGGGTTCGAGCACCTGCTCGTCATGGGGGCGGGCGGTCTCAAGTTCGGCCTGATGCTGTTCGAGTCGCCCGAGTTGCATGAGGAGATCCTCGCGAGCGACGACCCGAGCGCGCCCTTCGAAAAGACCCAGCACGCATCGATTTTTTTCGGACCGATCACCGACCTGCCGGCGGGGGACGCCGACCTGTTCGAGGACCACGCTCTCCCGGTCGCCGACCCGAGCGCCTATCCGTGGAGCGCCCGCTTCAAGGGGACCGAGGCACGGCGCATGAGCGTGCGCGACCTGGCGCAAGTCGAGGCCTTCCTGCGCGCCCTCGCAGCGACCACCGAGGCCGAGATCGACTCCGGCCGCTGGACCCGCATCGTCCCGACCCCGGAGGGGACGGTGACGACGACCCTGGCGCTTCCGGACCTGCTCGAGGAGAAGAAGGCGCCGGGGGACGGCGGTCCCCGGCGTCTGCTCGATCGCCGCGCCGCCGAGCGCGTGTCGGCCGAGATCGGGCGGGCCCTGGCCGGCCAGCCCATGGCTTCGCTCGACGATGCGAACCGTATCATCAAGGAACGGTTCTCGGGCCGGCCGATGGACTCGATCCCGTCCACGGCGGCGACACCTGCCGAGCAGGCGCAGGATCTCTGCTACCACGCCTTCGACGCCCGCGGCCGCCGCAAGGTCCTGCTGGCCCGCCAGGCGCTCGCCCTTTTCCCGGACTGCGCCGACGCCTACGTCATCCTCGCCGAGCAGGCGGGCGACCGCGAGGCGGAGCTGGGCTACTGGCGCGCGGGGGTGGAGGCCGGCGAGCGCACCCTCGGCCCCGGTCGGC
>Ga0247727_10014618_pt1 | contig 13012 bp, 6 predicted proteins | sample WisWelCaveWW1625_FD_202498 | JGI IMG/M metagenome (GOLD analysis project Ga0247727, IMG submission 202498) | Biofilm microbial communities from Wishing Well Cave, Virginia, United States - WW16-25 | ecosystem: Environmental > Aquatic > Deep subsurface > Groundwater > Cave microbial mat | place...
CCTGGGTCACCCAGTTGGCGGTCATCCCGTGCTCTTCGCCCCCGTGCGCGACGGTGACGGCGTAGAGGCCGTAGGGGAAGTGGCGCAGGACGGTCTTTTTCGCAGCGAGGTCCATCAGTCCAATATTGACTCGCCGCGCGGCGGCCGCCACCTTCGACTTGGTGGCTCGATCCATCGTTCTCGGCGTGGTGGTTGCCCTGGGGCTCCCCGCAATGCTGGGCGCCCAGGGTCTCCGGGTTGGGGTCCCAATCGAGGAGCTACAGACGCGCGCCCGGCGCGACTCGAACGACGCGGAAGCGCACTACCGGCTGGCGCTGGGATACTGGAGTAAGAAGCGCTTCGACGAGGCCGAGCGCGCGCTGCGGGAGGCGGTCGTCATCGAGCCACGCTTCGCCGAGGGCTGGCTGGCGCTGGGTTACCTCCCGTACGCGCGACGACGCAAGCTCATGGACGAGGAGAGGAAAGGCCGCGTGCCGGCCGACTGGATCGCGGCGCTGGACGAGTCGTATCGGCTGCGGCGGCGCGCCTTCCTCACCAAGCCGCTGGTTGATCTCCAGATTCTGGGGGCCGTGGTCCCCATGCAAGGGGCAGTCCTCGGTCTCGACCCTACCAGCCGCCGCCTGACCTTCGCGTACAATCCCTTCGAGGCGTTCGTGCGCGGCGACTACCAGTACGCTTATCGGGAGCTGCAGAACATGGTTCAACGCAGCTTCTCCGGTCGCGGGCGCGATTCCGTCCCGGAGCCGTTGCTGTGGTACCGCGGCCTGGCGGCCGCGCACGTGGGATGGATGGACTCGGCCATCGCCGATTTCGCGGCACTCTTGCGCCGCGCCGAGCGGGCCGAGCTCGTGGATTCGCTCGTCCGGATTCCACTCATGACCAACGACTACCGTTACGTCCTGGCGCTCCTGCACCAGCGTGCACGAAGATGGGAGGCCGCCATCGAGCTCTATCGGAAGGCTCTCGAGTATGACGTCGGCCTCTTCATGGCACACGTTCAGATGGGCAGGATCTATGAGGAGCGCCGGATGTGGGACCAGGCAATCGCGGCGTTCCGCCTCGCCGCCGCCACCAATCCCGACGACCACAGCCTGTTGCTAGATCTCGGCGTCGTGCTACGGGAAGCCGGTCAGCTTGCCGAAGCCGAGCACGCACTGCGCCAGGCGATGGAGGGGAACCCGCGCGACTCGCGCGTGCCGTACCACCTGGGCATTGTGCTCCAGGATTCGGGGAACGCGGCCGGCGCTCGAGCGGCCTTGGAGCGCTTCCTCACCCTAGCCCCGAGTCGCTACGCGTCCCAGATTGTGGAAGCACAGCGGCGCCTGGCCGAACTCCCCTAGCGCCCCGTGCCCTGGGCGAACGAAGGGTCAAGCGATTGATTCCCAGGGGTTCCGTGGCGCAGCGGATCGTGATGGGTGAGCGATTCTCCCCCGCTTGTCGGTGCTCGTTCGGGCTCGTGCTCGCGGTCGCCCTTGCAGTCGCTCCGCTTCCGGGGCAGCGCATCCGTCTCCCCGCCGACCTGGCCGAGCTGGAAAAACGGGCCCATCAGGACTCCAACGACGCCGCCGTCCACTACAACGTAGCGCTCGCGTACTGGAATGCGAAGCGGTGGGACGATACCGACTCCGCTCTGCGCCTGGCGGTCCGCCTCGACCCCCAGTTTGCGGCCGCCTACATGGCGCTGGCGGGCCTGCCGTATGCGCGCCGGCCCCAGCTGTTCGAGGAGGAATACGAGCAACGGGTCCCCGAGGCGTGGCGGCCCCGGGTCGAGGAATCGGAGCGGATGTACCGCCGCTCCGTCATCATCGACCCGCTGGTGGAGGTTCGCTTGAGCTACGTCATCGTGCCGAGCGCGGGCAAGCTCCGGACGTCGCTGGCGGTGCTGTTCGGTGATTGGGAGCGCGATTACGTCGACGGTGTGAGCTTCTACTTCGAGGCCAAGTACGAGGACGCCTACCAGCGACTGCAGCGTGTCTACAACGAGCTGGACGCCGACCGGCACGGCAGCCGTCTTTGGAATACCCTGCTGTTCTGGCACGGACTTGCCGCCGCCCAGACCAGGCGACATGACGAGGCAGTGTCGGACTTCACGACCATCGTCGAGCGCTACGAGAGCCAGGAAGCAGCGGCGCGGGATACCACCCTGCGGGTGCCGCTGAAGACCAACGACTACCGCTATGTCCTGGCCGTCCTCAAACAGCGTGCGGGCCAGATCGACGAGGCGGTCCGGCTCTACCGGCGGGCGCTCGAGGAGGACATCGGGCTCTACATGGCTCATGTGAGACTCGCGGAGCTCCACGAGACAACGGGCGGGTGGGGCGGGGCCGTCGAGGAGCGCCGCCACGCCGTGAACGCCGCCCCCGACAATGCGAGCCTGCTCCTCGATCTCGGAATGACGCTCGCCAAGGCGGGCCGCTGGGTCGATGCCGAGGAGCCCCTGCGCCAGGCGCTGGAGGCCAACGCGCGCGACAGCCGCGTCCCCTACTACCTCGGGATCGTGCAGCAGCAGCTTGGCAAGACCGAGGCAGCCCGCGCGTCGTTCGACCGATTCCTCTCCCTGGCCCCGAGCCGCTATGAGCGCCAGATCGCCAACGCCAAGCAGCGCATCAGCGCCCTGCAGTAGGCCTTCCTCCCCGGCTGGTTGGTCCGGCGGTCTGACTATTGGACCGATGGTCGTCGCGCTCACGCTGCTGCTGTCCGCTGGTCCGGCCGCCGCCCAGCAGCGGGCCGCCTACGAGGAGCTCCAGACCTTGTCGGGGGTCCTCAACCACATTCGCCTCAACTACGTGGACTCCGTGGGATACGGGCAGCTGGTGCAGGCCGCGATCCGCGGCGTACTCCGGGCGCTGGATCCCCACAGCTACTTCGTGTCGCGGATCGAGTGGGAGCAGCGCAACGCCTTGGAACGCGGCGAGCTCGTGGGCGTGGGGATCGCCCTCGAGGAGGTGGACGGGGCGGCGACTGTGCTGCACGTCGTCCCCAGCAGTCCCGCCGCCAAAGCCGGGGTCCTTCCGGGAGACCGACTCGTCGCGCTCAACGACACCGCGGTTGCCGGGCTCGACATGGAGGCGATCGCGCTGCGGCTTGCGGGCGAGAAGGGCTCCAAGGTTCGCCTGCTGCTGGAGCGCGGAGCGCGGCTCGAGCCGGACACGCTCGCGGTGACGCTCAAGCGCAACCGGTACGAGGTCCGCTCGGTGTCCCTCGTCCGGATGGCGGACTCGACCACCGGCTACCTGCGGCTCGAGGACTTCCTGGGCGATGCGTCCCAGGAGGTCCACGATGCGCTCAACCGGCTGCGGGGGATGCGTGCGCGACAGATCGTCCTCGATCTGCGGGGGAATCCCGGGGGGTCGGTCGTCGCATCGGTCGAGGTCGCTGCGGAGTTTTTCCCGAAGAACACCGTCGTCTTCCGGACCAAGGGGCGCAAGCGCGATGTCGACACGACCTACCGCACGAAGCGGGATGGCGACTTCGCCCGCTTCCCGCTCGTCGTGTTGATCGACGAGCGCAGCGCCAGCGCGGCGGAGGCGCTGGCGGGCTCGCTTCAGGACCACGACCGCGCGCTGATCCTAGGCCGGCGCAGCTTCGGCAAGGCGCTGATGCAGTCCCTCTTCTTCCTGCCGTCGGGCGACAACGTGTGGCTCACCATCGGCTACGTGCTGACGCCGAGCGGCCGCTTCGTCCAGCGCCGCTACGGGGGGCTCGCCTACGAGCAGTACCTGAGCTTCGCCGGCCGGTCGGGTGCCGCGGAGGACACGCTCGCGCTGTTCCGCACCGACAACGGGCGGGAGATGCGCGGCGGCGGGGGCATCGTGCCGGACGTCGCACTCCCCGAGAGGGCGCCACTGCCCGTGTGGTGGAGCGCCGCAGCCGACTCGGGATTCGACGACGCCGTGGCCGACAGCGTGGCCCACACCCTGCCGGTGGGGGTCGCCGCGCGCGCCGCCTGGATGACCGCTTCCGAGGAATGGCGTGCGAGGCTCGTGCCGCCCTTCCTCGAGCGGGTGCGGGGCGGGCTCGGCGTGGCCGCCCGGCCCGACAGCGCGCTCGAGCGGCGCCTGGCCCGGATCCTGGCCGCTCGGGCCGCCGAGGTGCGCTGGGGCCCCGACGCGCGCGAAGAGTTCGTCGTGCGCAACGACCCCGCCATCCGGGCCGCCCTCGCCCAGTTCCCCCGGCTCACTGAGCTTTTGGCTCCGCGACCGCACTGAGCTTATCTTATTGCCACCCATGGCTACCCGCGCCCGTCCCGCGGCCCGGCCCGGGCGCACCGCGCCCGGCAAGCCCGAGCTCCTCGATCTGTACCGCGTGATGCTGCTCTCCCGCCGGCTCGACGACCGGGAGATCCAGCTCAAGCGGCAGAACAAGATCTTTTTTCAGATCTCAGGAGCCGGGCACGAGGCGGTGCTCGCGGCCGCGGGCACGGTGCTGCGCCCGGCCTACGACTGGTTCTATCCGTACTACCGCGACCGCGCGCTGTGCCTGGCCCTGGGCATGACGCCCACCGAGATGCTGCTATCCGCCGTCGCGGCCGCCGCCGACCCCAACTCGGGCGGCCGGCAGATGCCGTCCCATTGGGGCCACAAGGCCCTCAACATCGTGAGCCAGTCGAGCCCCACCGGGACCCAGTTCCTCCAGGCCGTCGGGTGCGCCGAGGCGGTGTTGCGCTACGAACGGATCGACGCGATCACCGACAAGCCCGTGCACGGTGACGAAGTGGTGTACTGCTCGGCCGGCGACGGCACCACCAGCGAGGGCGAGTTCTGGGAGGCGCTGAACACGGCGAGCAACCTCAAGCTCCCCGTGCTGTTTCTCATCGAGGACAACGCGTACGCCATCTCGGTGCCCATCGAGGTGCAGACGGCGGGCGGCTCCGTCTCGAAGCTCGTGGCCGGGTTCCCCGACCTCTTGATCGAGGAGGTGGACGGGTGTGACCCCGTGGCCTCCGTCGAGGCGCTGAGTCGCGCCGCCGCCCACTGTCGCGAGCGCAAGGGGCCGGCCCTCGTGCACGCGCACGTGACTCGCCCCTACTCGCACTCGCTCTCGGACGACGAGGTGCTGTACCGGGCCCCCGCCGAGCGCGAAGCGGAAGCGAAGCGGGACTGCCTCGCGACCTTTCCGGTGCGGCTGGTCGCGGAAGGCGTCGTCACGGAAGCCGAGCTGGAGGCGATCCGGCAGGGCGTGGAGGAGGAGGTGCAGGCGGCCACCGACGCGGCCCTCGTCGCCCCGCAGCCCGCCCCCGAGACGGCGCTGCTGTGCGTCTACTCCCCCGACGTCGACCCGACCTCCGAGCAGTTCGACACCGAGGACGATCCCCGGTTCTCCGGCGATCCGACCACCATGGTGGATCTGCTCAACGGGTGCCTGCGCGATGAGATGGCCCGCGACCCCCGGATCCTGCTCTTCGGCGAGGACGTGGCGGATGTGAGTCGCGAGCGCTACCTCGGGACGGTGAAGGGGAAGGGCGGAGTGTTCAAGGTCACCTGGGGGCTGCAGCGCCAGTTCGGGAGCGACCGGGTGTACAATTCGCCGCTAGCCGAGGCGAACATTATCGGGCGGGCGATCGGCCTGGCCACCCGGGGCCTCAAGCCCGTGACCGAGATCCAGTTCTTCGACTACATCTGGCCGGCGTACCACCAGCTGCGCAACGAGCTGGCCACGCTGCGCTGGCGGTCGAACAACGCGTTCAGCTGTCCGGTCGTGGTGCGCGTGACCTACGGCGGATACCTCAAGGGGGGCGCGATCTACCACTCGCAGACCGGTGCGGTCGTCTTCACGTCGGTGCCGGGCCTCCGGGTGGTCTGTCCCGCGACCGCGCTCGACGCCAACGGGCTGCTGCGCACCGCGATCCGCTGCGACGACCCGGTCCTGTTCCTCGAGCACAAGCACCTCTACCGCCAGACCTACAACAAGGCGCCGAACCCCGGGCCCAACTTCATGATCCCCTTCGGCAAGGCGAAGGTGGTGCGGGCCGGCGTGGATCTCACCGTGGTCACCTACGGGGCCGTGGTGCAGCGCGCCCTGACGGCGGCCAAACTGCTGGACGAGCGCGACGGGACGAGCGCGGAGGTGATCGACCTGCGCTCGCTGTCGCCGGTCGACTGGGAGACGATCGAGGCATCGGTGCGCAGGACCAACAAGGTGCTCGTCGCCTACGAGGACTCGTTATCGTGGGGCTACGGCGCGGAGATCGCCGCGCGGATGGCGGACCGCTGCTTCCCGTGGCTCGACGCCCCGGTGCGGCGGGTCGCCGCGGCCGACACCTTCGTCGCCTACGCGCCAGACCTCGAGGACTACATTCTGCCACAAACGGAAGACCTGATGCGGGTGATGAGCGAGCTGCATGCGTTCTAGGGCGGCGCTCGCCTACCGCGTGTTCTTTTTCCTTTCCGGCGCCACCGGTTTGGTCTACCAGATCGTGTGGATCCGGGTGCTTTACTACAGCTTCGGCTCGACCCTCCAGTCGGTGACCACCGTGGTCGCCGCCTACATGGGCGGTCTCGGGCTGGGAGCGTGGTTGCTGGGCTCGCGGGGCGACCGCCACCCCAGGCCCACCGCGCTCTACGGCTGGATCGAGATCGCGGTGGGCATCTACGCCATCCTGTCGCCGCTGATCCTCGGCCTGGCGCACTCGATCTATATCGGCGTCGCCGGTGCGCTGGGGCTGGGCGGCGCGCCCAGCATCGCGCTGCGCTTCGGACTCGCGGCGCTCGTGCTCCTCGTGCCCACCACCCTCATGGGTGCGACGCTGCCCATCATGACGCGCGCTTTCATGGGCGACGACCGCGAACGGCTCAAACCCGAGCTGGGGAAGCTGTACGGGATCAATACGCTGGGCGCCGTCGTGGGGACCGGGCTGGCGGGCTTCGTGCTGATCGAGAGCATCGGAATTCGGCTCAGCCTGTGGATGACGGCGGCGGTGAACATCGGCCTCGGGCTCGCCGCGATCGCCGTCACCCGGTCGCTGGCCCCTCTGGCGCCGGCACCGCCCCGGGCCCCGGGTGCGGATGCGGGCGGCGGCCCCGACGCCCTGCTGCGCCGCGCCGCGCTCGTCCTCCTCGGCCTCACGGCGTTCGCCTCGTTGCTCGACGAGATCGCTTGGACGCGGGTGCTCGTCATGATCGTCGGCGGCTCGACCTACGCGTTCACTCTCATCTTGCTGGTCTTCCTGCTCGGCATCGGGATCGGCAGCGCGATCGTCGCGCGCCGCAGCACCGCGCCGGCCGAGACCGCCGTCACCGCGGCCCTTGCCCAGGGGGTGACCGTCGCTGGCGCCGCCGTGCTGTTCCTTGTCTTCAACGCGCTCCCGGTTTACATCATTTCGGTCTTCCAGGTGCAGTACCTCGACGCCGTCACGCGCCTGCTCCTCATGGGCGGCGCCGTCGGCGTCGTCGTGCTGCTGCCGGCCATCGGCATGGGCATGACGTTCCCGCTGCTCACCGACCTCGCGGCGGGTCGCGACCGGGCGCGCGGCGCCGACGTGGGCCTGGCCTACGGGCTCAACACCATCGGTAGCATCGCCGGTACCGTCCTCACCGGGTTCGTGCTGGTCGTCCTGCTCGGGACCGCGACCACCCTGCGGCTCGGGATGCTCATCAACGCCGGCGCCGCGATCGCGCTGGCCATGCTCGCTGTTCGCGGCCTGCGGTACGGCTCGGACGCGCACCAGCGGCTGCGGCCCCGCGCGCTGGGCGCCGTAGCGCTCGCGGGCATCGGGCTCGCGGCGGCGCTCGTCGCCCCGACGTGGAGCAGCCGGCTCATCGACCTCGGGCCCACGTTGTACGCGCGCAGCCCCATGAATCGAGACGAGCTGAGCGCGTTCCTGAGTCATCGCGGGTCTCGCCAGCTCGATTATCGCGAAGGCCGCAACATGACGGTGAGCGTGTGGGAGCGCGAGCGCAGCCGTCATCTCAAGGTCAACGGCAAGACCGACGCGTCCGACTACGGCGACATGGACACCCAGGTCATGGTCGGCCTCGCGCCCGTGGCGGCTCGACCGGACGCGAAGTCCGCCCTGGTGGTGGGGTACGGGAGCGGGGTGACGGCGGGCGTGGTCGCCCGCGTGCCGGGGATGGAGCGCGTTCGCGTGGTGGAGCTCGAGCCCGCGGTACTGGCGATGGACCGCCACTTCCGGCACGTGAACCGGGACGCCCTGGCCCGCCCCAATCTCCAGGCTGACGTGGAAGATGCCCGCAGCGCCCTGCAGCTCACTCGCGAGCGCTTCGACGTGATCGTCAGCGAGCCCTCCAATCCCTGGCTCGCCGGGGTGGCCACGCTCTACACACCGGAGTTCTTCCGCATCGTGCGCTCCCGGCTCGCCGACGACGGTGTGTTCGGCCAGTGGATCCAGCTGTACCAGCTGCCGCTGCCAGTCCTCGCGGGGATCGTGCGCAACGTGCACGAGGTGTTCCCCCACGTGGAAGTGTGGTTCGGCGGCGCGGTCGACCTCATCATCCTGGGTTCGTCCCAGCCGCTGCGCTACGAGCCCGCTTGGCTTGAGCGGATGCTCGGCCCGGGGGCCCCCCTGGCGGATGACGGGCGTGAGTGGCTCGGGCTGGGTACGCCCTCCGATTTCTTCGGCCGCTTCGTCCTGGGCGACAGCGGCGTGGCGCGCCTGATCACGCGGGGGATGCTCGAGCATACCGACGACCGGCCCCAGCTCGAGTTCATCTCCGCCCGCCAGTTCCTCGAAACAAAGGATCCGCCACCCCAGCTGCTCGACTCGCTGCTCGCCATGCGCACGCCGTCGGACGCTGAGGGCCGCAACAGCGTGTTCCGCCTGGCGCGGGTGCTCGGGTACTCGGGCCGTGCGCTTCCCTATGTGGACAGCGCTCGCCGCGCCCGGCCCGGGGAGGTGGAGTGGGAGGTGCGCGCCGCCCGCATCCGAGCGGCGATGGGAGACACGGCGTCGGCCGAGGGCGCCCTGGCCCGCGTGCTGCTGCGCGCGCCTCGCCAGCCCGACGCGCTGCTGATCAGCGGGCTGATCGCCGTGCGGCGCCGGGACGCGGCGCGCGCGCGCCCCCTGCTCGAGCGCGCCCTCTCCGCCGGCGGCGACACGGCTCGCGTGTGGGCGGGGCTGGCCGTGCTCGCCGCTCGGGACTCAGCCTGGGCGGCGGCGGCCGCGGCGGTGCGCCGCACGATCGCGGCACGCCATACGCGGGCGTATCTCGCCGCCGGGATCGACTACCTGGCCGAAGCCCTAGGCCGGTTCGCGCTGGATGGCCCCGCGGCCACGGCCGACAGCCTGCTTGGCGAGACCAGCACCGCCTACCCCGGGTGGGCCCGGCTGTACGAGATGCAGGCCGTCGCCGCACTCCGCGCCGGCCGCTGCGAGGAGGGAGTGGAATACTTCGCCGAGCTGCTGGACTTCGGCATCCAGCGGCCCGACGCACGGCAGCGGGTGGCGGGCTGCCTGGAGCAACGGAAGTAGCCAGACCTACAGACTAGTCTCCCGCCCGCCCCTCGCCCAACACGTCCCGAATCTCGCCCGCCGCCGCGATCGCATGATCCACTTCGCGCGACAGGGCGCGAGCCTGCTGGGTGGCGTGCGTGAGGTCGTCGAGCACCGCGGCGACCCCGGCGGACCGCAGGCGCAGCAGGTCGAACCGCACGTTCTGCATCGCCAATCCGCACGATTCGAGCTGCTCCTCGATGGCCCGCCGCCGTTTCACGAGGTCATCCAGCGCCCTCCGCTGGCGCTCGAGCAGGTCCAGCTGGCGGTCCCGCTCCGGGTCGTCGGGCTGCCGTTTGGTCGCCTCGATCTTCTGGGCGATCCGGGCCAGCGCCTGGTCGTCCACACCGACGCTCAGTGTGTGCAGCGTGCGCGCCAGGTTCTCGCCGCGCGCCAGGAGCGCGTCCACCGTGGCCAGCACGTCCGGCAGCAGCTTGCGCTCCGAGGCCGGCAGTTTCTCGAGGATCGCGAGGATCGCCTTGCGGTCGCTGCGCGCCTGGCTCACCGCCGCCACCTGGCTCCCGAACTCGCCGCTCGTGGCGGGCGGGAGCTCGCCCGCCCGGCTCCCCGAGGGCCCGAGCCGCGCCTCCGCCGCGTCGGGTGCGGCGGGGCGCTGGAGCACGTCGCGCCAAGAGTAGCCGGCGTTCCACAGCTTCATGTACTGCGGCAGCAGCCCGAACCCGGCCCACGGCACCGTGACGAAGAGCGACCATTGGAGCCCGCCGCCCTGGATCATGTCCAGCAGCATCAGTCCGCTGCACACCGAGGCCCAGGAAACGAAGGCCCCCCGCATCTTGCGCACGCCCTGCGGCTCTCCGCCCGCCGGCGCGGCGGCGGCCCGGCTGGCTGGAGAGCGGGCGGCACCTCGCGCCGCCGGCCGCCGTGACGGTGCCGCGGCGGCCGACTCGGCCGCCGACAGACGCCGGATGCGTGCCGGGGACGCCCGAGCCGGCCGGTAGGGCGCCGCCGTTCGCGACTCGAGCGCGCGGCGCAGCCCGTCCGCCGTCGGCCACCGCGCATCCGGGTCCTTCTCGAGCGAGCGCATCACGCAGGCCGCGAGCTCCTCGGGGCAGTCGGGACGGCGCTCGATGAGACTCGGCGGCAGCTCGGTGATCTGCTTCAGCAACAGCCCGGGTATGGTCGGCGCCTGGAAGGGCAGCTCCCCCGAGATCATCTGATAACCCACGACCCCCAGGGAATAGAGATCCGACCGGCCGTCGATCTCCCGGTCACCCGCCGCCTGTTCGGGGCTCATGAAGTGCGGCGTTCCGATGGCGACCCCGGTGGCGGTAAGAGCGCCCCCGCCGGTGGTCGACGACAGCGCCTTGGCGATACCGAAGTCCGTGACCATCACGCGCCCGCGGCTGCCTTCGAGCAGGATGTTGTCGGGCTTCACATCGCGGTGGATGATCCCGAGCGCGTGCGCGGCGCTCAATGCGTCCGCCGTCTCGATCAAGATCCGACGGGCCTCCTCGAGCGGCAGCCGGCCGCGCCGTTTGAGTCGCGCCCCCAGCGGCTCCCCATCGACGTACGCCATGACGAAGTACGTGAGGCCGTCCGGTCCCTCACCCACCGAATGAATCGGCACGATGTGGGGGTGCGACAAGCGCGCGGCCGTCTCGGCTTCCCGCAGGAAGCGCAGGCGGATCTCCTCGCGGAACGCGAGCTCCGGCGGGAGCACCTTGATCGCCACTTTCCGCTTGAGACGCTCGTCGCGGGCGTGATAGACCACACCCATTCCGCCGCGGCCGATCTCCCCCTCCAGGGTGTAGGCCGAGCCGAGGGTCTGGGAGAGCCGGTTGGCGATCGGGTCGATCATCAGGGTCTTGGGTGGCGGCGCTTAGATTTAGTGTCCCGGGCGTCGGCGTGCAACCTGTGCGACGGCCGCAACTTAGAGTTGTCGCCTGGGCGTTGTCAGCGTGAACGCTGACCGTTGATAGCCGACAGCTCCGAGCTGACATCAGCGCAGCAAGCTGCCGACTTGGCCGCTCACCCGGGAACGTCTCTGCCGTCACGGACGTTTCTCCGGGCACGAGCCGTGCCGAGCTTCACGAGCCATGACCACCACTGCATCGATTCCCACGCGCTTGACCCTCCCGGTGCTGCCGCTCCGCGAGGTCGTGCTGTTCCCCGGTGTCGCCGCCCCCATTGGGGCCGGGCGCCCCGCTACGCTCCGGGCCATCGAGGCCGCGCTGCGCGATGAGCGGCACCTGATCTTCGCGGTGTCGCAGACCGAGAACGTCGACAACGTGACGCCCGCCCACCTGCACGCGATGGGGACGATCGCCCGCATCGGCCAGGTGCAGCGCGGCCTGGGCGGCGTGCAACTGGTCCTCCATGGCGAGGCGCGCGCGATCGCGCTGCACTACAACGAGGTCGACGGCCACCTCGAGGCCGTCGTGCGGGCGGCGCAGGAGCTGCCGCCCCTCAACCTGGAGGATCCGGCCTTCGTGGCGCTGCATCGCGAGGTGCGCGAGCGCGCGGCCGAGCTGGGGCATAAAGCCGGGCTCCCCGAGGAGGTCGTGAAGCAGGTCCTCGAAACGGTGACCGATCCCGGTCGCCTGAGCGACCTCGTCGCGGGCTACCTGGAGATCAAGCCGGCGGAGCGGCAGCACCTGCTCGAGACCATGTCGGTCGAAGAGCGCCTGCGCCGTGTGCTGGTGCACGTCCAGCGGCAGATCGGGGTGCTCGACGCGCAGGAGGACATCAAGTCGCAGGTCCAGGAGGAGCTGGGGGAGCGCCAGCGCGAGATGTTCCTGCGGGAGCAAATGAAGGCGATTCGCAAGGAGCTGGGCGAGGAGGGCGAGGGCACCGAGCACGAGGAGTTACGCAAGCGGCTCGCGGCGCTCGAGCTGCCGGAGGCGGCGCGCAAGGAAGTGGATCGCGAGGTGTCGCGGCTCGAGCGGACGAGCCGCGACTCACTCGAGGCGCAGGTCATCCGCACCTACCTCGAGACGATGGCCGAGCTGCCGTGGGGCAAGCGGGCCGACGAGTCGCTCGACCTCAAGCGCGCCGCCGAGATCCTCGAGGAGGACCACTACGGCCTCAAGGATGTGAAGGACCACGTGCTCGAGTTTCTGGCGGTGCGACAGCTCCGCCAGCGGGCTCCGGTGGAGGCGGCCCCCGGCAACGAGGACGACAAGCGGGCCCGGGGCCCGATCCTCCTGTTCGTGGGGCCCCCGGGCGTGGGCAAGACGTCCGTGGCGAAGTCGATCGCCCGCGCGATGGGGCGCCCCTACGTGCGCATCTCCCTGGGCGGCGCGCGGGACGAGGCCGACATTCGCGGGCACCGGCGCACTTACGTCGGAGCCATGCCGGGCCGCGTCATCCAGGGGATGAAGCAGGCCGGCGTCAAGAACCCGGTGTTCCTGCTCGACGAAGTGGATAAGCTCGGCGTCTCGTTTCAGGGAGACCCGGCGGCCGCGCTGCTCGAGGTACTCGACCCCGCGCAGAACGATTCGTTCACGGACCACTATCTCGGGGTGCCGTTCGACCTGTCCGAGGTGCTGTTCATCGCCACTGCCAACTTCCTGCAGTCGATCCCGGGCCCGCTGCTCGACCGCC
>Ga0247727_10014619_pt1 | contig 13012 bp, 13 predicted proteins | sample WisWelCaveWW1625_FD_202498 | JGI IMG/M metagenome (GOLD analysis project Ga0247727, IMG submission 202498) | Biofilm microbial communities from Wishing Well Cave, Virginia, United States - WW16-25 | ecosystem: Environmental > Aquatic > Deep subsurface > Groundwater > Cave microbial mat | place...
CCGTCGAGGATCACGCCGCGGGCGGCGGCGCCGGCGGCCACCAGCTCGGCCACCTGGCGGGCGATCTCGGGATAGTCGGCGGGCTGCTCGTCGTCGACCCCAACGTCGCGGACCTCGAGGCCCAGCTCGGCGAATACTGGCTTGAGCGCTTCCTTCATGCGGAAGCCGGCGTGATCGCTGCCCAGCGCGACGGTTCGCTCCGGCGGGGCGGGCGGCTCCGCCTCGACCTCGACCAGGCGGATCTGGCGGGCCGCCGCCAGATCCCGGGCGGCCGGGGTCAGCAGGGCGCCCCGCGGCATCCGCAACTCCCCGCCGTCCTCGAGCGCCTCGATTTCCGCCTGCGTGATCACCTTCTTCATCGCGGCGTGCCCTCCTGCGGTCCGTCCACCAGCACGCAGATGTCCGACAGGTTGCGGTACTTCTCGGCGTAATCGAGCCCGTAGCCCACCACGAACACGTCGGGGATCTGGAAGCCGACGTAGGCGACGTCGACCGGCTTCAGCCGCCGGCTCGGCTTGTCCAGAAGCGTGGCGATGCGCAGAGATTTCGGCTTGCGCTGGGCCAGAACATGGCACAAGTAGGTCAGGGTGATGCCGGTGTCCACGATGTCCTCGACCACCAGCACGTCGAGGTCGGCGATCTCGTTGTCCAGGTCCTTGGTGACCCGCACCTCGCCGGAGCTGGTCTTGCCGCGCCCGTAACTGGCGATCCCCATGAAGTCGAGGGAGACGTCGCGGCCGATGGCCCGGGCCAGGTCGGAGAGGAAGAAGCAGGCGCCTTTGAGGATGGCGATCAGCCGCAAGGGGCCGCCGGGGTAGTCGGCTGCGATCTGGCGGCCCATCTCGGCCACTCGGGCTTGAATGCGGTCGTGGGCAATCAGGAGGCGGAGTCCGCTTCGGTCCATGGAGGTCATCATACTATCCTGGTAGACTGAAGCCAGTTCCTGTTTTTTCCGTGACTGTCGAGACCCAGTTCGCCGGCTTCGATTCGCTTGCTCTCGATTGCGGCGAAACCTTGGCCCCGGTGCGAGTGGCTTATGAGACCTACGGGACGCTGAACAGCCGGCGCAACAACGCCATCCTGGTCCTGCACGCCTTCTCGGGCGACGCTCACGCGGCCGGCATCAGCGCCGAGACCGGCAAGCCGGGGTGGTGGGACAACATGATCGGCCCCCACAAGGCTTTCGACACCAGCAGCTACTTCGTCATCTGCTCGAACATCTTGGGCGGATGCCGGGGCACGACGGGTCCTGGCTCGGTCCATCCGGCCGCGGGGCGTCCCTGGGGGGCCGGCTTTCCGGTGATCACGGTTCCCGACATGGTGCGGCTGCAGAAAAAGCTGATCGACAGCCTGGAGATCGAGCGGCTGCTGTCGGTGGCGGGGGGCTCGATGGGCGGGATGCTGGCGCTGCAGTGGGCCGTCGAGTACCCGGAGGCGGTGGCCAGCGCCATACCGATTGCTTCGGCCTACCGCCATTCCCCCCAGCAGATCGCCTTCAATGAAGTGGGACGCATGGCCATCCTCTCCGACCCGGATTGGAAGGGCGGCGACTACTACGGCGGCCCCCCGCCGGCCGGGGGACTCTCGGTGGCCCGCATGATCGGGCACATCACCTACATGAGCGACGAGTCCATGCGGGAAAAGTTCGGAAGGCGGCAGAAGGCGAAGAGCGACGGATTCGCGCGCAGCTTCGAGGACGAGTTCGAGGTCGAGAAATACCTGCGCTACCGCGGCGGCGAGTTCGTGAACCGCTTCGACGCCAATTCCTATCTTTACATCACCAAGGCCATGGACAACTTCGACCTCTCCGCCAGCTACGGGTCGCTGGCGGCCGCCCTGGCCCGAACCAAGGGGCGTTTTCTGGTGATCAGCTTCACCTCCGACTGGCTCTACCCCAGCTACCAGTCGCAGGAGATCGTGCGCGCGTTGCGGGGGCACAACCTGGACGTGGCCTATTGCGAGCTGCCCTCCAACTACGGGCACGACGCCTTCCTGATCGAGGTGGGCGAGCAGACCGAGCTGGTGCGGCACTTCCTGGCCAATACTTTCAAGAAGGCGGCATGAGCCCGAAGACGGCCGAGCAGCAGCCGCAGCGAGCTTTCGTCCAGCAAGTGCTGGGGCGCCGCGACTACGCCATCATCAGCGAGCTGGTCGAGCCGGGGAGCAAGGTGCTGGACCTGGGGTGCGGCGACGGCGAGCTGCTCGCCTGGCTGGCCGAGAACAAGCGGGTGATCGCGCGCGGGGTGGAGATTTCCCCGGCCTGCGTCCAGCGCTGCGTAGCCCAGGGACTCTCGGTCTACCAGGGCGACATCGACGCCGGGCTGGCCGACTATCCCGATCACTGCTTCGATTTCGTGATTCTCAGCCAGACGCTGCAACAGGCTCACCGGCCGCTGGGGGTCTTGCGGGAGATGCTGCGCGTCGGCCGCCGCGGCATCGTCGCTTTCCCCAACTTCGGGCACTGGACCGTGCGGCTGTCGCTGTTATGGTCCGGCCGGGCGCCCCGGACCGAGCTCTTCCCTTATGATTGGTACGACTCGCCCAACATCCACTTCCTGACGGTCGAGGACTTTGAGGCGCTGGCCGCCGGCGAGGGCTATCTGATCGAGCGGCGGATCTTTCTGAGCGGCAACCGGGGGATTCGCTATCGTCCGAATCTGCGGGCCCAGGTGGCGGTGTATCTGGTGTGCCATCCCGGACAATCCTGATCAGACCGGAGGGTCGTCACCGGCTGACAAAGCTTCCCAGGCCGGCTCGCCCGCCTGGGGAAGGCTCTCCATCAATCGGAGGCAGCGGTTCCAGTGGAGTATGGCATCGTCATTGCCCGGTGGGCGGATCTTCTCCGCCTCCTCGAAGCACTGCATGGCCCGTTCCAGCAGCACGCGCAGCAGGTGCGGAGGACGTCCGGCCTGCCCTTGCGCCTTGGCCCGCCGCTGGTGCAGGATCCCGGAGTAATAGATCTGCTCATAGGGATCGGCCAGCCGCCCAAAGCTTGTTTCCGCCTCCGCGTAGCGATCCTCCAGACCGCCGGTGAACTGGTCGGTCAGGGCCAGGCCCAGAAGACGCAGCGCCAGTTGATGGTCCGGCTCGAGGGCCAGAATGTCCCGGCAGATCGACTCGGCCTCCTCCGGCTGGTTCAGGTTGCGGTACAACTCGGCTTTGGCGACGGCCTCGGAGACGCCGCCCTGCGAGATCGGCTTCAGCTTGTATTCCATGCCGGCGCCTCTAACTATGAAAAGCTGTCAGCACTCAGCAAACAGCTTTCAGCTAGCCGTCAGCGGTCAGCTCGTCGCCATCAACGGCAGGCTCCCGGCCTTGCAGGCTGAGCGCGGCTGACCGCTGATAGCTGAACGCTGACCGCTCTAGCCTGGCAAATCTGAGAAGGAAATTCTCAGATTTGCCAGGCTAGCAGCCAGGGTAGCAACTCAGACAGGGTCCACAAGAGATAGCCCGCCAGGACCGTTCCCCCGATCGCGCCACCGTAGCAGAAAACAAAGATCAGGTCGTTCAGATGCTTGATCTGCAGCCCGTCATACAGCGTGAACCGGAACCGATGGGCCCAGTGGAACAGCGGCGCGGCGCAGAAGACGAACAGATAGATCCGCGCCAGCGGGTGCCGCGCCACTGCCAGCGCCCGCTCGTAGGCGGGCGGGTCGAGCCAGCCCAGCGGAAACGCCAGCCCGAACAGGAGAAGATGGATGGGCATCAGCAGCGCCGCCACCACCCCGCCGGCGCTGAACAGCCCCCACAGAAATGGCTCGTTCGACCGCTTGCCCATCTTTATCCCCCCACGACCACCCAGGTGACGAAGGCCGAGGCCGCCGCCCAGGCCGCGTAGTTGAATCCGGCGATCAGCCAGTCGGGAATCCGCCTTCCCCCAACCCGGACCGCCAGGGCCCGGGGCGTTAGGTTGACCCAGGTCACGGCGTGAAACACCACGAAGAGAAAGCTCACCACGTTGAGCGCCACCAGAAGCGGCGACTTCAGCCACACCTGAAAGTCCGCCCAGGCTTCCGGGCCCCGGCCCAGCGCCCGAAGCTGCAGCAAGGTCAGAACCACCAGCCAGGCCACGAACACGCTGCTGAGCTCGCGCAGGACGAATCTCAGGTAAGCCCAGCGCTCCAGCCACCAGTAGGTGGAGACCTTCCGCCTGTGCCACCGCGGATGATACGGCGTATAGGCCGGCGACCCCCTCATCGGCTCCCCCAGGGCGCCAGAAACGACTTGAACCACTCGGTGGTGGCCGCCACCTTGTAGCGCTGGATGGCGCCGGCCGGATCCACGTTTTTCGGGCAGACCACGGAGCACTCGCCGACGAAGGTGCAGGCCCAGATCCCGTCGTGCTGAGAGAGGATGTCCATGCGCTCCTCGCTCCCCTGGTCCCGCGAGTCCAGGTTGTAGCGCTGCGCCAAAGCGATCGCCGCCGGACCGGCGAAGGACGGGTCCAGCGCGTAGACCGGGCAGGCCGCGTAGCACAGCAGGCAGTTGATGCACATGCTGTACTGTTTGTAGGCGTCCAGCGCCTCGGGGGTCTGCCGGTACTCCCCCTCCCAAACCGGCTTCTCCCGTTCCCGCATGATCCACGGCCGGACCTGGCTTAGCTTGACCAGAAAGTCGCTCATCTCGATGACCAGGTCGCGCACCACCGGGAAATTCTGCAGCGGCTCGACCCGCACCGGCCCCGGGAGGCAGCCGGAGAGGAAGGTCGCGCAAGTGAGCTTCGGCTCCCCGTTCACCGTCATTCCGCAACTGCCGCAGATGCCCATGCGGCAGGACCAGCGGAACGTCAGCGAGCCGTCCAGCTTGTCCTTGATGTAATTCAGCGCGTCCAGCACCACCCAGTCCTTCCGGAAGGGGACCTGGTAGCTTTGGAATCTCGGCTCCGCGTCGCTTTCCGGGTTGTACCGCGCCACTTCCAGCGTGATCGTATCGGCCATATCGCGCTATTTTCCGTAGACCCGCTCGGCGGGCGGCCAGCGGGTGATCTTCACCGGCAGATACTCCACCCGGGGCGAGCCGTCCTCGGCGCGGCTGACCAGAGAATGGGCCAGGAAGTTTCGGTCATCGCGGGCCGGGAAGTCGGTGCGCTGGTGAGCGCCGCGGGATTCGGTCCGCCGCCCGGCGCAGGCGACGATGGTCTCCGCCGCATCCAGCATGGCCGAGAGCTCGAGCGCCGAGGTCAGCTCGGTGTTGAACGTGCGGCTGTGGTCGTCGAGCCGCACGCGCCGGACACGTTCCTGCAGCTCGCGCAGCTTGCCGGCGGCTTCCGCGAGCGTTGGCCCGTCGCGATAAATGCCCGCGCTGGCCTCCATGATTCTCTGCATCTGCTCCCGGATTACGGCCGGCCGCTCCGAGCCCCCGGTCTGGCGCAGGAACTGCTGCTCCAACCGCGTCTGCTCGTCGTCGGCCTGGGTCAGGACCACGCTCGACGGCGCCGGGCAGGAAGCCGCGTAGAGCGCCGCCGCCCGTCCCGCCCGCGCCCCGAAAACCAGCAGTTCCGGCAGCGAGTTCGATCCCAAACGGTTGGCGCCGTTGATGCTGACACAGGCTACCTCGCCGGCCGCGTACAGCCCGGCCAGCGGCGTGGCCCCCTCCGCGTCGGTGTGGACGCCGCCCATGACGTAATGCACCACCGGACGCACGGGAATCAGCTCCCGCACCGGATCGACGTTCTGGTACTTCAAGCAGAGCTCGCGGACAAAGGGCAGCTTAGCGTTGATGATCCCTTCGCCCAGGTGCCGTAGGTCCAGATGGACCACCGGGCCGTAAGGCCCCGCGATGGTGCGGCCTTTCTCCAACTCCTTGACGAAGGCTTGCGACAGGCGATCCCGAGGGCCGAGCTCCATGCTGCGGAACACCGGCTGCGGCTGCGGCTTTCCCAGGTTGTAGTCCTGCAGATAGCGGTAGCCATCCTTGTTGATCAGGTAGCCGCCCTCGGACCGGGCCGCCTCGGTGATGAGTATCCCGGTAAAAGGCAGGCCCGTGGGGTGGTATTGCACGAACTCCATGTCCTTCAGCGGGGCGCCCGCCCGGTAAGCCAGCGCCATGCCGTCGCCGGTCTTGATGCTGGCGTTGGTGGTGAAGGGAAAGACGCGGCCGCAGCCCCCGGTGGCCAGGATCACGGCCCGCGCCGTGATGGCCAGGATCTTGCCGGACATCAGCTCGATGGCCGTGACTCCCTGGACCCGTCCGTCCTGGACCAGCAGCCGCGTGGCAAAGCATTCGTCGTAGCGGGTCACCGACTCGTATCGCAGCGAGGTCTGGAACAGCGTGTGCAGCATGTGGAAGCCGGTCTTGTCGGCGGCAAACCACGTGCGCATCTTTTTCATTCCGCCGAAGGGGCGGACGGCGACGCGCCCGTCCGGCTCGCGGCTCCAGGGGCAGCCCCAGTGCTCCAGCCGCAACAACTCTTCGGGCGCCTCGTTGACGAAGGCTTCCACGGCCTCCTGATCGCAGAGCCAGTCGCCGCCGGAGATGGTGTCGTAGGCGTGTTCCTCGAGGGTGTCGTCGGGGGCGATCACGGCGGCGGCGCCCCCTTCGGCCGAGACCGTGTGGCTGCGCATCGGGTAGACCTTGGAGACGATGGCGATGCTGAGCCGCGGATTGCTTTCCGCCGCCCCGATGGCCGCCCGCAGGCCGGCGCCTCCGCCGCCCACTAGAACCAAGTCGTGAGAAACGGTTTCCATGCTTTGGGGAACCTACGAATCTAGCACAATCGGCGCCCGCCGAGACCGTCCCCAGCCTGTGGTCAGGGCAGTGTGAACCGCACTATGTTGTCAACCGTTGATTTAACGGGACCCGCTGCGTTGAGCGATGAGCCGCTGGGCCTCTTCGGTCAACCGCCGGGCCTGCGGGAGATGCTCGACTGCGGCCTGCACGTCCGGATCGCTCTCCCAGTAAGCCTTGGCGCCCTCATCCACGTCGAAACCCGAGATGTAGATTTCCCGCTTTACAGAGCGGCGGATGAAATCCAGGTTGAGCGTGAAATCGGCCTCGGTGAACTTGATGTTCTCCTTGTAGAGGAACTGGCGGAAATCGTTCAGCGTGGCTTCGTCGGGTTCCCACTTCGGGGGCAGCTTGTCGTGGATGGTGAAGTAGTGCTGGGCGTAGTTGAAGAAGGCGAAGCGCCGGAACAGCTCCGCCTGGAACCGGTCCTTCCGCGGCGGGGTGAGACGCACGTCCGGGGTGATGCCATCGCCGCCGTAAACGGTCCGGCCGCCGTCGGTCATCTTCACCTGGAGGTTCTTGGTGCGGTGAGTGTCGCGACAAGGATCGGTATAGTATTCGGAGAGCGAGATATTGTTGTACGGCCGCTGGATCAGCCGGCCGCTGGGCGTATAGTATTTGGCCGTGGTCAGGGCCAGGCCGGTGCTGTTGCTCAACGGATAGACGGTCTGGACCAGGCCCTTGCCGAAGGTGCTGCTGCCCACGATGAGGGCCCGGTCATGATCCTGCAGCGCGCCGGCCACGATCTCGGAGGCGGAGGCGGAGTCGCAGTTCACCATGACGACCATGGGGTAGTTGCGGCCGCCGCTGCCGCGTTGAGCCCGGTAAGGCCTCTCCGCCGAGGCCCGGCCGTGATGGGAGACGATGACCTGGCCTTTGCGCAAGAACTTGTCAGCCACCGCCACGCCCTCCGTGAGCAGCCCGCCCCGGTTGTCGCGAAGGTCCAGAATCAGGCCGCGGAACGATGCTTCGTTCAGTTTCTTCAGCTCCTCGGACAGCTCCCGGCCGGTGGTCTCGTTGAAGCCTTCGATCCGGATGTAGGCGATGCCGGGCTTCAGGGAGAAGGCCACCGGAACGCTCTTGCGTGGGATCTCCTCCCGCACGACGGTGAACTCGAGAGGCTGGCTGCGGCCCTCGCGCCCGATGGTAATGTGGACAGTGGTGCCCTTTTCCCCGCGCAGGCGCTTGGCCACCTCCGTCGTGTTCAGGTTCTCGGTCGATTCCCCGTCGACCTTCAGGATCACGTCCCCCGGCCGGATCCCGGCCCGATAGGCCGGCGTCTTGGGAAACGGGTGAATCACCACCGTTTTGCGGTTGCGGGGCGCCACGTGCATCCCCACTCCCGCATAATGGCCCCGCTGCTCTTCCCGCAGCAGGTTGAAATGCTCGGGGTTGAAGAACTGGGAGTGGGGGTCCAGCTTGTGGAGCATGCCCGGAATGGCGCCGTTGAAGACGGCGGCGTCCGGGCGGATGCGGTCGGCGTAATTCTCCTCAACCAAGTGGTAGATGGAGGAGAAGGCGCGAATCGTCTCGCGCACGTCGTCGTCGGAAGCGGCTGCCGCCGCGCGCCCGCGCGGGCCGAAAAGCCCGCCCAAGACGGAACACATCAAGACAGTCAGGACAGCCCACAGCAGCAGGCGGCTTCTGGCGCGATTCGGCAAAGGATACCTCCACTGCGGCCGGCGACACCCCGGCCTCGCCATCCTGATTATAGCACCCTCCGGGGTATAGGCGAAAGGCGTCTGCCGGCCAGAGAGTTGACGGCTCCCTGGTTCCTCGCTATGATCGTGTTGATTACGCTCGCCACCAGGAAGCGTAGGAGGTTTTCAGGATGGGTCCGCTTGGCGTACCCGAAATGATCTTCCTGTTCGTGCTGGCCCTGCTGATTCTGGGCCCGAAGAAGCTGCCGGAGCTGGGGCGTTCCATCGGCAAAGGAATGGCCGAGTTCCGCCGGGCCTCGAACGAGCTGCGGGGGACCTTCGAGCGGGAAATGAGAACGATGGAGCAAGAGACCAGTCTGTCCAAGGATGTGCTCGCGTCGAGCGGCTCGACCGACTATTCCTCTTACGACGAGGACCCCTACTCCAGCACCACCACCACATCCAGCGTATCCGCACCTCAGGCCGCTGAATCCCAACCCGTCCCCAATCCCGAGGGAAAAGGAAGCGAAGTAACGAGCTAGATGGTTCCGCCGGAAGAAAAAGAGATGGCCTGCGCGCCAGACGGCGAGGTCTCGCCCGAGGGGGCGTCGCCAGGGACCGCTGGCGCTGCCGGCGATGACGCCGGACCGCGGGAGACGCCGGTCTCGGAGCGCTCGTATACCGACGATCCGCACCCCGAGCCGGACGAGCGCGGAGAGAGTCCAGCGACGCCGGAAGCCGCCGAGCCGGGCATCGCCGAGGGCCAGGTGGCCCTCAGCGGGGCGCTGGCGCCGGGCGCGGACCCGGCGACGGCCGCCCCGGGCGACCACGGCTACTACGACGACCCGTACTCCGACTACAGCAGTTACGGGGATGGCCCATCGGCGACGGCGACGCTGGCGCCCTCGCCGCCGGCCGCCGGCGCGGCCGCGCCGCCCCCCACCGGAGGCGGCCCAGGCGGCGAGGAAGAGCCGGACGACGAAGACGGCATGGCGCGCATGTCCTTCTTCGAACACCTCTCCGAGCTTCGGCGCCGGATCCTGCACGCGTTGGCGGGATTGCTGGTCGCCTTTGCCTTGTCGCTGACCTTCGCCAACCGGCTGTGGGCCGTCGTCTCGGAGCCCGCCGTCTCAGCGTTGCGGCAACTGAAGGTGGATCCGGCGGTACTGGTCCAGATCGCGCCGCTCGAGTACTTCAACGTGGTCTGGTTGAAGCTGCCGCTGCTGTCGGCCGTGTTTCTCGCCTCTCCCTGGCTGCTTTACCAGGTCTGGGGGTTTGTGGCGCCGGGGCTCTACAAGAAGGAGCGCCGGTGGGCCGCGCCCTTCGTGATCTCGACGGCGGGGTTGTTCATTCTGGGCGGCGTGTTCGCCTATTTCGTGGTGTTCCGCTTCGCCCTGGTCTTCCTGCTAGGCCTGGGATTGGGGAACAACGTCCGGCCGTTTGTCTCGGTGGAGGCCTACTTCGGGATCTTCGTCAACGTGATGCTGGGTGTGGCAGTGGTGTTTGAGCTTCCCGTGCTGATCTTCTTCCTCACCCTGATCCGCGTGCTCTCGCCCGGCTTTCTGCTGCGGAATATCCGCTACGCGATCCTGGCGATTTTCCTGGCCGCCGCCGTGCTGACCCCGACGCCGGACGTATTCAACCTGGTGCTGTTCGCCCTGCCCATGTGCGCGCTGTTCTTCGTGGGCATCGGGGCCAGCTACCTCCTGATTCTGCGGCGGGAGCAGCGCAGGTTTCCCTGGGGCAAGGTGTTGCTGTGGACGGCGGGGGCTTTGTTGTCGATCGCGGCGGTCATGACCTGGTTGCACCTGCGGTTTGGCTACCACTTTGCCGGACGGTTCCCCTGGTTCGTCCGGTGACGCCATGTCTGAGAACGCATTCATCGACTTATACGAGCTTATGCAGATCAGCCCGGGCGCGGAGTCGGAGACGGTGCAGCGCGTCTATCGCATGCTGGCCCAGCGATACCATCCCGATAACCGGGTCACCGGGAGCCACGAGAAATTCCGCGCCGTCCATGAGGCCTACCGGATTCTGAGCGACCCGGTGCTGCGGGCCAAGTACGACGTGGAATACCACGCGCTCCGCAGCCGGCGCTGGAAGGTCTTCGATCACCATCTGGCGGCCGACGGTTTCGAGATCGAGAAGCGGACCCGCTACGGGATTCTGGCCGCGCTCTACGCCAAGCGCCGCGCCGACCCGAACAACGCGGGGGTGTCCCTGCTGGAGCTGGAGAGCCTGCTCGGGCGTCCGCGGGAGCACCTGGAATTCAGCGTGTGGTTTCTGCGGGAGAAGAGCCTGATCCGCCGCACCGACGACAGCTTTTTCCTGATCACCGCCGACGGGGTGGAGAAGGTGGAAGAGGCCGGTCTGGCCCAGCAGATGCAAAAGCTGCTCGAGAGCGCCGAATCGGGCTAGAAGCCGAGTCGAGAATAGCCTTAGAGACGTTCGGCCAGCGAGGGAGCCGCTCGCTTTCGCCGCGCCTCCCGTGCCGGGGGCCTCCGCGGGACCTGGATTCGGGATCCCCCCGATCCGTTTTCCCGGAGCCAGCGCGTGAGCCGCCGCCGTCCGGGGAAGCTCCCGTTCAAGCTTCCGTTTCGCGTCAAGTGCATGTCCAGCAGCGCGGCGGCCTGGAACGGCTTGGAGCGCTGGAAGTGCTCCAGGGAGACAATTACCTCGTCAAACCACCGTTTTTCGGCACGCAGCCTGCGTATAGTGTCACCCAGGTCCACAGAATTCCTCCTTAGTCCTCTACTGCATTAGTGCGACTAGGCGGCACAAAATCTCAACAGTTTTTCCAGAGGTTTTCCGCAGTCGGCACGGGTGGCTTCCGCCACCGCGTGAGGTGGAGGTAGTCCCCCGTGCGGCTGGACACCGGGAAGTGCATGAAAACCAAGGTTTGTCCTTTCTGACCCCGTCGGGCTAAAAAGGGAAGCCTATAATGGAATCTATGGCTTCCCGGCCGGCCTGGCAGTCGATAGGGCTCACCGGGCTGTGCTTGTTGGTCGCCCTGGCCGGCTCGTGGAGCCCGGTGGGACAGCAGGTCGACGCCTTCGCTTACGATTTGCTGCTCCGGCTGCGGCCACCGGCCGGCGATTCGACTTCCACGGTGGTGGTCGCCCTGGATGAAGAGACTCTCAGGGCTTACGACGGGATGGCTCACCTGCGCCGTCCTCTGGCCGAGGGATTGGAGGTGATCGGCCGCGCGAATCCCAAAGCCGTCGTGGTGGACGTCCAGTTGGCCGACCGTTACGACGCCGTTTGGGACCAACGGCTGGCCCGGGCGCTGGCCTCCACGCCTCTACTCGCGCTGGCCGCGACGCTCGAGCAGGATCGCTCGACCGGCGCGGTCTCGTGGGAGGATCCACGGCCGGAATTCCAAACCCGCGCCGGGCTGGGACACGTGCACGCCGATCCGGACCCGGACGGGGTCAGCCGGCGAATCCGGCTGGAGCTGGCCGCGCAAGGCCGCCGCCGCTGGGCTCTGGCTGTGGAGGCGTTTCGGCTGGCATCCGGGCATTCCGAGATTGTGGAAACCGAAGAGACCCTGGAGCTGGCCGGCCGCTCGATTCCCGCGGTCCGGCGCGAGGGCCGCTGGTTGTGGGTCCGCTACTTGCCCACGGGAACCCTCCGACGGATCTCTCTCAAGCAACTGATCGACCAGCCGGCGCTGGCCGCCCAGTTGCGGGATCGCGTGGTATTCATCGGCGTGACCGTGCAGGGCGGATTCGACCGTTTGATGACTCCCTATTCAGACGGGGTAGCGATGCCGGGAGTGGAGATCCACGCCAACCTGTACGAGACGCTGGCGCGGGGCCGGTTTCTGGCGCCGGTTTCCCATCTGGTCGCGGCGGCCATCGCGGTTGCTTTTGCCGCGGCAATGGGGCTGTGCTTCCATTGGGTAGGCGGGGCCGCGGCTTTTGCCGCCGGCTTCACGCTGCTGGCGGCGGCGCAAGCCGTGCCCTACGTCTTCTTCGCGGCGGACCGGGTGTTGCCGGCCGCGCCCCCGGCGGCCGCGGCTTGGCTGTGCTTCCTAACCATGGGAACCCGGCACTACGCGCGCGCCCGGCTCGGCTGGCGCGCGGCCGAGGCCCAGCGGGACCGTTATCAGCGAGCGGTTCATTACGTCACCCACGAGATGCGGACTCCGCTGACCGCCATCCAGGGTTCCAGCGAGCTGATCGGGCGCTACGCCTTGAGCGAAGAGAAGCGGCGAGAGATCGCTGCTCTGATCCACCAGGAATCGCGGCGGCTGGCGCGCATGGTGGAGATGTTCCTGAGCGTGGAGCGGCTGTCGGCGGGCCAGCTCGAGCTCCGCCGCGAGCCGGTTTCCACCACCGCCGTGCTGTCCAGCGTCCTCGAGCGGGCGCGGCCCCTGGCCGACCGCAAGCAGATCCGGCTTCACTTCGAGGACCAGGAGGCCGCCGAAGAGGAGATCTTGGGGGACAGGGAATTTCTCGAGTACGCCTGCTACAACCTAGTCACCAACGCCATCAAGTACTCTCCGGCCCAAACCGGGATTCGGATCTCCGCCCGGCGGTCGGCGGAACAGGTTCTGATCGCGGTCGAGGATGAGGGCTACGGCATGGCGCCGGACGAGGTGCGGCGGGTGTTTCAGAAGTTCTACCGGACGCCCCGGGCGCGGG
>Ga0247727_10014620_pt1 | contig 13011 bp, 8 predicted proteins | sample WisWelCaveWW1625_FD_202498 | JGI IMG/M metagenome (GOLD analysis project Ga0247727, IMG submission 202498) | Biofilm microbial communities from Wishing Well Cave, Virginia, United States - WW16-25 | ecosystem: Environmental > Aquatic > Deep subsurface > Groundwater > Cave microbial mat | place...
CGATCGGGTGGTCGCTGGTGAGCTCCGTGTAGACGCGCTTGTCGATCTTCCCGTACGGGTTCTCCTTCGAGCTGATCGCGTCGTAGCCGCCGTTGTTCTCGGGCAGCTTCTGCTTGATGATGTCGGCCTCGATCGTCACGCCGAGATGGTTCGCCTGCCCGGTGAGATCGGCGGACAGGTGGTAGTCCTTGTCCTTCTTGAAGCCCGGGTTGCGCAGATAGCACCAGAGCACGGTCGCCATCCCCATGTCGTGCGCCGCCTGGAAGGCCTGTGAGACCTCGACGATCTGGCGGGCCGACTCGGGCGAGCCGAAGTAGATCGTCGCGCCCACGGCAACGGCGCCCATGTCCTTCGCCTGTTTCACCTGCGCGAAGAAGATCTGGTCGAACTTGTTCGGGTAGGTCAGGAACTCGTTGTGGTTGAACTTGAGCAGGAACGGGATCCTGTGCGCATACTGGCGCGCCACCCCCCCGAGCACGCCGAGCGTCGAGGCCACCGCGTTGCAGCCGCCCTCGACCGCGAGCTTCACGATGTTCTCGGGGTCGAAATAGAGCGGGTTCTTCGCGAAGGAGGCGCCGGCCGAGTGCTCGATGCCCTGGTCGACCGGCAGGATCGAAACGTAGCCGGTGCCCGCCAGGCGGCCGTTGGCGACGAGCGCCTGGAGCGAGCGCAGCACCGGGGTCGGCCGGTCGGAGCCCGCGTGCGCCTCGTCGACCCAGCGTGGGCCGGGGAGATGGAGGCTCGCTCGCGGGATGCCCTTGCAGGTGTAGTCGAGCAGGCTTCGGGCCTCGGCGCCCAGGTACTCCTCGATCTTCGCGATGCCGCTCGTCGCAGTGGCCGTCGTCATGACCCTGTCTCCTCCGTCAATTCAGGCGCGCCGCCTTGAACTTGAGCTCGGCAACGCGCGCCGCGAGCTCCTCGGCGTCCTTCGCGCGCGGAGCGAACGCCAGGTACGACTCGAGGTCGCGGGCCGCGAGCGCGTAGCAGTCGAGCGACGCGTATAGAACGCCGCGATCGCGCAGGTCCTCCGCGGAGCCGGGCTGCACCCTGACCAAGAGGTCGACGGCGCGCAGCGCCCGCGTGGTGTCCTCGTCGCGCAGGTGGATCGCCTTCAGGTTCCTGAGCACGCGCTCGATCATGTCCTTGTTGCCGCACGGCCGCAGCATCTTGGGCTCGAGCTTGACCTTGCCGTTGAAGATGCGGTCGAGGCGCTGCTGGCAGTCCTTCTCGGTGAGCAGCATGCCGCCGTGGAACGGGTCGACGAGCAATCCACGCGCCGCGGTCTGGACGCGCACGACGAAGTGCCCGGGCAGCCCCACGCCCTCGACCTCGAGCCCGGCGCGGCGCGCGACCTCGATGTAGACCAGCGACAGCGTGATCGGGATGCCGGTCCGGCGCTCGAGCACCTCGTTCAGGTAGCTGTTGCGGGCGTCATAGTACTGCTCGGTGTTGCCGCGAAAGCCGAGCTCCTGGAACAGGTAGTGGTTGAGCGCCATCACCGCACGCTCGGGCCGATGCTCGTCCTCGAGCCGGATCCGCAGCGCCCGGCCCATCTCGTCGAGCCGCACCAGGTACCCGCGCACGTCGAGGCCCCGGTACTCCTCGGCCGCCACCAGCAGCGCCGCCTCCGCCAGTCCGACCTCGTGGTCTGGGCGGTCCAGGAGGTCCTCGAGCCGCGTCCGCGGCGTCTTCGGTGTGGGCGAGCTGCGCATGCGGGCCACGTGTCCGAGCGCGAAGTATAGCAGGCCGCCGCCGCCCCCTCGCCCGAGCGCGGAGCGGCTCAGGCCGGGACGGGCGCCCGCAGGGGCAGGAGGCCGAGAGCTTCGCGCACCCGGGCTGCCACCACCTCGCCGCCCCGGGTGAGCATGCTGTCCCTGACGATCTCGTCGTCGGCGTCCGGCTGCAGCTCGCCCTTGCTGGTCATGTTCTGGACGAAGTTGGCGAGGTTCTTTGCGTAGAGCTGGCTCGCGTGGTGGGGGATGCTGGCGGCGAGGTTGAGCGGCGCGATCACGAGCACCCCGTGCGTCACGAGCTCGCTGCCGGCCTCGCTCGCCTCGCAGTTGCCGCCCTGCTCCGCAGCCAGGTCCACGATCACGGAGCCCGGGCGCATCCCGCTCAGCATCGGAGTGGTGACCAGCACCGGCGACGGCTTCCCGGGCACCGCCGCCGCGGCGATCACCACGTCGCTCGCGGCCACGACTTTCGTCAGCAGCTCGCGCTGGCGGCGGTAGAAGCCTTCGTCCTGCGCGCTCGCGTAGCCGCCCTTGTCCTCGGCCCCGGCCGTCTCGAGCGGCAGCTCGACGAACCTCGCTCCCAGGCTGTGGATCTGCTCCTTCACGGCCGGCCGCACGTCGTAGGCCTCGACCACGGCTCCCAGCCTCCGGGCGGTGGCGATCGCCTGCAGGCCGGCGACGCCCGCGCCAATCACGAAGACGCGGGCGGGCGCGATCGTGCCGGCCGCGGTCATCATCATCGGCATCATCCGCGGCAGCCGGGAGGCGGCCAGCAGCACGGCCTTGTAGCCGACCATCGTGGCGGTCGAGGAGAGCGCGTCCATGCTCTGGGCGCGTGAGATGCGCGGCACCAGCTCGAGCGCGAAGGACGTCATGCCGCGGGCGGCGAGCTGCTTCACGGCCTCGGGTCGCTGCAGCGGGTCGAGGAAGCCCACGAGCGTGTGCCGCGGCTCGAGGCGGGCGATCGCGTCCTTGTCGTGGGCTCCCGCGAAGGAGCGCACCGACAGAAGCAGCGAGGCGCCCGCCAGGACCTCGTCGCGGCCGACCATGGCGGCGCCCTTCTCCACGTACTGGGCGTCGGGAAAGCCGGCCGCCTCGCCTGCGCCCGACTCGATCAGGATCTCGATTCCGGCCTTGGCGAGCGACCCCACGACTCCCGGCACGACGGCCACGCGCGTCTCGCCGGGCCAGGTCTCCTTGAGCACGCCCGCTTTCATGCGGGTCTCATGCTACTTCAGTTCGTAAACACCGCAGCGCGAGCCACCCGCAGCCACCGGCGTCGTCTCGGCCGCGCACGCCACGTAGGTGCCCTTCGACTTGCCGATGGTCATGAACTGCTCGCTCGGGTGGTGCGCGCAATCCGTGGGGTTGGAACCGCACGGCGTGTCGTTGAAGTACCAGGTCGGTCCCCAGCGCTTGGTCGCCGGCGAGACTCCGGCCACGAGGTAGTCGCAGGCGACGCGATCGGGATGGCCCTCCGGGCGCGTGTCGCAGAACTTCCAGTCGCCGAAGCCCGCCTTGTCGCAATAGCCATTGGTGTTGGGCACGACGGGCTTCGAGTCGAACACGATGCGCGAGCCCTCCAGCCCGTGGATCTTGACGTTCATGCGCAGCATCGGCGGTGGCGTCGGCTCGCCGCACACCATGCCGGGCGGCAGGGCGGACTTCGCAGGAGTCGGGCTCGGCGCTGGTGTGGGGCTGGCAACGACGACGGGCGTCCGGGGCGCCGTCGGAGTGGGCGTATCACCGCCACACGAGCCCAGCGCCAGGGGCGTGAGAAGGAGCCCCGCGACGACGGCCTTGTGTCCTGCTCTCATGGCATCCTCCAACTAGAAATTACATTAACAACATCGTTCTAACTATTCAAGATAATTGAATGAATGACATGCCATCCAACGGCTGAGGGAGCCGGGCGAACCTCAAGCCCGCCGGGTCCGCCGCTCGACGTCCGGCCGGCGGCTACTGGCAGCTTCCTCCGCCCGTGATCGTGCAGCTCCCGCAGCGCGATCCGGGCAGGTTGGGGTCCTGCGACAGCGGGATGTTGGCCGCCACGCACGCCTCGAACACCCCGTCGCCGCGCGTGTTCAGCAGGAACTGGTTCTCCGGGTGGTTGCTGCAGCCGTTCTCCCCGGCGCCGGCCGTGCAGGGCCTGCCGTTGTAGCTCCAGGTCGGCCCGAAGCGGCCCGTGTCCGTCGCGCGGCCCACCGCCAGGTAGTCGCAGGCGGTGGCCTGCGAGTCGCCTTCGGTGCGGGTGAAGCAGAAGCGCGCGGTCGAGGCGAAGCCCGCCTTCTCGCAGAAGCCGTCCACGTTGATGACGATCGGTCGCGAGTCGAGTGTCTTGCGCGCGCCGCCGCTGTCCTGGTGGATCTTGACGACGAGGCCGTAGAGCGGAGGCGGCGTCGGATCGCAGACCAGACCCGGAGGCAGGACCGAGGTGGGCGGTGTGGGGGTCGGGGCCGGCGTCGGCACCGGGGTCGGTGTCGGCATGGGTGTGGGATTGGAAGATCCCCCGCCGCCGCAAGCGACGAGCGCTGCGAGTGACAGGACGACGGCCACAATCGGAAACGCGCGCTTCATCGTTGCACCTCCACGGTGCAGCAGGAACCGGTCTTCGCACAGACCTGATAGTTGCCCGCGGCGTAGACGAGCAGGCCGTACTGGTTCGTCGGATGATTCTCGCAGCCGCTTTCCTTACCGGTGCAGAACTTGCCGTTCACGGTCCACGTCGGGCCCGGGCGCCCGGTGTCCTGGGCGTGACCAACGCGCCATGTCTCGCACGGCACCCGCTCCGGGCTGGTCTCGGGCCGGACCGCGCACAGCGAGCGGCCGTCGGTGAAGCCGACCGCCGCGCAGTAAGCACCGTCGTGGCCCACGATCGGAGTCGAGTCGAGCGTGTGCACGTCCCCGGAGAACAGGTGCACTTTGCAGTTCATGCGGCTGATCGGCGGCGGGTACGGCGCCCCGCAGCCGCTCCCGAACGCGGGCAGGTCGCCGCGGTCCACGGGGAACGACGCCGGCGCGCAGGTTTCGAGGTAGCCGTTGTTGCGCATGAAGCCGGCGCTCGTGAGCACGTCGAAGGTCTCGGAGAAGCCGTTCTCGTTCTTGACCTGGACGCGCTCGTAGGTGTAATCGTCCGGATCGCGCTGGGCGCAGAAGCCCGCGGCGGTCAGGTTGGCGACGAGGCCGTTCAGGTAGGCCTCCTTGTCGAGCACCTTGTACTGACGCGTCCCGACGCCGGCCTCATCGGTCTTGTCGAAGATCCCGGGCTTCTGCTGGACGAGCTGGTCCATGGCGTTCACGACCGCGTCCACCAGGCGCGACGAAGCCTTCCCGCAATCGGCGCCGGGGGCGCCGTTGCCGAGCTTGCAGCTCGCGGCGCCCGGGTTGCCGCTGGCGGGCGGAGTCGGCGAGGGCTGCGGCGCCGTCGTGGTCGGCGGTGTCGAAGCGGACGGTGAGCTGCCGCCGCCGCAAGAAAGGCTGAACGAAGACAGGACGCAGGCGGCGAGCGCCGCGGCGACGGCTGCGGGGAAACGACGGCTACTGACGGGCATCCACGATCCTTCCTACCACCAGGCCGGCGAGCAGGTCGTCACGTAGCGGCGCATGACGTAGGCTCCCGACGTCCAGATGTTCCACTGCTCGTTGTACTCGTTCGTGATCTTGATGGCCAGCTCTTCCTTCTCGATCAGCGTGCAGACGCCCTGCTTCTCGAGCTCGAGCTTGACCGCCTCGTGGTACTTCTCGCGATCGAGCACCTTGGGGTTGCCGCCCAGCATGTCGTTGAAGTTGAAAAGCTCCGGCCGCTTCGAGAGCACCGCGTCGACCGCGGTGTTCAGGTAGGTGCCGAGCTTTGGCTGGAGCTTGGGACACGTGGGGCTCGGATTGAAGCTAGGGGGCAACGAGCAGACGAAGCTCGCCACCGGCGGTGGCGTGGGTGAAGGCGGTACGGGTGTCGGAGTGGCTGGAGCGACCGGCGAAGCGCCGCCACCGCCACCACACGCGCCGAGGAAGGCGCTCGATAGCACGAGTCCGGCTACCGACCCGAAACACACACGACCGACCATTCAAACCTCCTGGGGCCGACCGACCGACTCACGAGCCGACGGGTGCACCCGAACGTGACGGCGCGGGGCTTCGCTTTCGCCCATCCCCATCGAGCCGATCCGTAAGTCTAAGGGAGCGACCGACGCGCGTCAATGTCATAAGTTGCAATACCTTAGGCATCAGCGGCCGGTCTTGGCTGCAAGGGTGCGCTCGCCAGCGTTCGTGCAGGGTTAGCAGCTAGAGCACCGTGCTCGCGATCGCCGGGCAGGAAGCCGATGTCGCGGTTGCCGGGTCGGATGTAGTATGAGCAGCCCTTTTCGGAAAAGCGGTCGGGACTCGGATCCTGGATGGGAGCTTGGTGTGATGGGAGCCTTTCGATCCTTCGGCCGATCGGCCCTCCTGGGCTTGGCGGCCTTGTCGCTCTGGAGCCTGGCTCCCCGCAAGGCCACTGCACAGACCGAGGACGTCATCTGGCGCGCCGCTGTCGGCGCGACCGTCTCGGGAAACAGCCTGACCAAGACGGCCGCGGCCGGCTGGGGCAACGCCGGCGCGAGCTCGCTGCAGACGCTCGAGTCCGACGGGTTCGTCGAGTTCTCGGTGACGGGCAGCGCGATGCTCGGCCTGAGCAAAGGGGACGCGAACCAGAGCTTCACGGACATCGATTTCGCGATCTACGTCTCCGGCACCACGCTCTACGTCTATGAGGGCGGCGCCAGCAGGGGCAGCTTCGGAACGGGCGGGGCTTCCGACAAGTTCCGGGTCGAGGCCGCAGGCAGTGTCGTCCGCTACCGGAAGAACGGCACCGTCTTCTATACCAGCACGCTCGCCGCGGGTTTCCCGCTGCTCGTCGACGCCGCCCTGGATTCGGCCGGGGCCGCGCTCAGCTACGCTCGCATCGGGCAGACGAGCTTCACTGCCGAGGCGGGAGTCACCGTGTCGGAGGGAAGCCTGACCAAGACCGCGGCCGCGGGTTGGAACGCGGGGGCGGTTTCCACACGCAGGATCCGCTCGCGAGACGGCTTTGCCGAGTTCTCGGCTGTCGAGACGAGCACCAAGCGTGCGGCGGGGCTCTCGAACGGGGATACGGACAAGACCGCCGCCGACATCGACTTCGCCCTGGTCCTGAACGCCAACTCCACGGTCGAGGTGCAGGAGGCGGGCGTCTCGCGGGGCAGCTTCGGGTTCTACGCGACGGGCGACCGCTTGCGCGTGGAGGTTCGGGCCGGGGTCGTCGTGTACCTCAAGAACGGGCTGCCGCTCTACTCGAGCACGGTGCCGCCCGTCTACCCGCTGTGGGCCGACACCGCGCTCTATGACACCGGCGCGACCCTCTCGGACCTCGTCGTGAGTGAGCTGATCTGGACGACGGCGAACGGCGTGACAACGTCGGCGGGCAGCCTCACCAAGACCGGCTCGTCGGGCTGGAACGCCGGCGCCGCGTCGACGGCATCGTTCGCCTCGGGCGACGGCTTCGTCGAGTTTACCGCGAGCGAGACGAGCACGACCCGGGCCTGCGGCCTCGCCGACCAGGACGCGAGCTACGACCCCGCCGAGATCGACTTCGCGATCCAGCTCCAGTCCAACGCCGATGTCCGCGTCTACGAGTCGGGCACGCTTCGCGGGACCTTCGGCAGCTACGCCCCCGGCGACCGTTTCCGGGTCGAGGTCCGGCTCGGGCAGGTCGTGTACCGGAAGAACGGCATCGTCTTCTACACGAGCGCGGTCACTCCACCTTACCCCCTGAGCGTCGACACCACCTTCGACACCCCGGGCTCGACGCTCCGGGAAGTTCGGTTGGGCAACCTCGTCTGGAAGAACGAAGCGGGCGTCGCAGTCTGGGGCTACGGCCTCCTCGACACCGGTGTCCTCGGGTGGGGCAACTCGGGTGCCGCGACGACCGTGGAGCTGGTCTCAGGCGACGGCGGCGTCGAGTACACCGCGACCGAGACCACTACCGGACGGATGCTCGGGCTCAGCTACGGGGACACCGACCGGAACTACACCGACATCGACTTCTCGCTCTACGCCGGGGGCCCCACCATCTACGTCTACCAAAAAGGGGCACAGATCGGAAGCTTCGGAAGCTAAGCGGTCGGTGACCGCTTGCGGGTGGCCGTGGAGGCGGGCGTCGTCAAGTACCGGCGCAACGGCACTCTGCTCTACACCAGCAGCCAGGCCATCCAGTACCCGCTGCTGGTCGACTCCGCCCTCTACACGCCGGGCACGGCAATGACCGACATCGTCCTCACCGGCAGCTTCGTTCCGAGCAACCTGATCGTGCCGGCGCCGGGCCTCGCTCCCGGCACGGGCACTTACAACACGCCGCAGAACGTGACGGTTTCCTGTCCCCTCGCCGGCACGACGGTGCACTACACGACGAACGGCCAGGATCCTGGCGAGAGCGACCCCGTGGTCGCTTGCGGAGGCTTGGTTCCCGTCAACCAGTCGCTGACCCTCAAGGCCAAGGGCTGGAAGTCGGGCTGGCTGCCGAGCGCCGTCAGCGTGGCGACCTACACCATGGCGGTAGCGTTGCCGAGCCTGTCTCCGGGGCCGGGAAGCTACGCGGGCGCGCAGACGGTCACGCTGTCGACGAGCACACCGGGCGCCACGATGCGGTACACCACGAATGGCCTCGATCCGACTCTCTCCGATCCGGTCGGGACGTCGGTCAGCGTGAACCGCACGCTGACGTTGAAGGCTCGGGCCACGAGAGCGGGCTGGACCGACAGCGCCGTCGCCGGCGGGATCTACTTGGTGACCCTGGGGACGGTGGCGACTCCCAGCTTGTCGCCTGCGGGGGCGAGCTATGCGGCGCCTCAGACCGTCACGCTGTCCTGCGCCACCACCGGAGCCACGATCCGCTACACGAAGGACGGCACCGATCCCGGCTTCTCCTCCCCGATCTACACCCAGCCTATCGCCGTGGCCGCTTCGGCCACGCTCAAGGCCAAGGCCTACAAGCTGGACTGGCTGCCGAGCGCCATCAAGACCGACGGCTACACGATCGGCAACGGCAGCGCCGCCGATCCGCCGATCCTGGGCCCGGGCGGCGGCCGTTACGCGAACGGCCTGCGGGTCACGCTGACGAGCCCGATGGCCGGGACCACGATCCGCTACACCACCACCGGGGTCGATCCGACGACGAGCGACACGATCGTGGCATCCGGTAGCAGCGTCCTGATCGAGCGCTCGGTGAGGTTCAAGGCGCGGGCTTGGAAGACCGGACTCCAGCCGAGCCCCGTCACGACGGCGGACTACGAGGTCGTAGGCGCGGTCGCGGCCGGGATGTACCACAGCATTGTGCTTCGAGCGGATGGCAGCGTCGCAACATTCGGGGACAACGGCTACGGCCAGCTCGGCGACGGGACCACGCTGCGCCGCATGAGCCCGGTGAACGTGATCGGTGGTCTCGACGACGTGATCGCGATCGCCGGTGGCCAGATCCACACGCTGGCGCTCAAGCTGGACGGCACGGTCTGGAGCTGGGGGTACAACGGCGGAATGGAAGGTGTCCTCGGCGCCGGCATCACCGACTCGTACCGGACGGCACCGGTACAGGTGCTCCAGTCGAGCGGACCGCTCACGGGCGTCGTCGCGGTCGCCGCCGGGCTGCGGCACTCGCTCGCACTCAAGGCGGACGGGACGGTTTGGGTCTGGGGCCAAGGCTACTACGGCGCTTTGGGCCTCGGTAACCAGAACAATCAGTCGCGGGCCGTGCCCGTGCCGGGCCTCTCGGGCGTGACGGCGATCGCTGCCGGTGGCTTCCACAGCCTCGCGGTCCAGACGAACGGCTCGACGAGCGGCGTCCTGTGGGGGTGGGGCCATAACAACGCGGGTCAGCTCGCGGATGGCACCACGGCCACCCGCTACTCGCCGATCCTGATCGCCGAGCAGGTGGCGCTCAGCGCCGCCGGCGTGTCTCACACTCTCGTCCGGAAGGCCGATGGCAGCCTGTGGGGCGCGGGCCTCAACGACTTGGGTCAACTCGGCAACGGCACGACGCTGTCGCCGCAGCTGACGTTCGCAGCGGCGCTCCAAGGCCTCAGCGGAGTGACGAAGCTCTCGGCGAGCGGCGTGCACACGCTGGCGCTCACCGGAAGCGGGGAGGCCTGGGCGACGGGCTACAACGGTTACGGCCCGCTGGGTGACGGCACGATCTTGAAGAAGGCGAGCCCGGTTCGTGTGACGCTCGTTCGCGGCGTCGTCGACATTGCCGCGGGCCTGTTCGGCCAGAGCATCTACTGGGTCACCGCCACCCACTCGCTCGCGCTGACCAGCGACGGCCGCGTCTGGTCGTGGGGGTCGAACTCCACCGGCGCGCTCGGCAACGGTCTCACGATCGACGACCATCGCTACCGACCGCAACCGATCCCGGGTTTCTCGGCCGCGGACCAAAGCTGGCCAACCGGTGATCCCGACGGCGACGGCCTGCTGACGGCGGAGGAGCTGGCGCTTGGCACCGATCCCTTCAACCCCGACACGAACGGCGACGGCGTCACGGACGGCGCCGCCGTGCGCTCGGGGCTGAACGCCACGGGTCTCGACGTCGACGGCGACGGCGTTGCGAACGCGGTCGAGCGGGCCGCGGGAACGGACCCGCTCCGCGCCGACACCGACGGCGACGGTGTCGCGGACGGCGCCGATTGCTTCCCGCTCGACCCCACACGCACCACCTGCCCGCAGCCAGTGCCTGGGGACGTGACCCCACCCGTGATCACGTTGACCGAGCCCACGAGCGCCGTGCTGGTGAGCTCAGTGCCGTAGACCCTGCGTACGCGAGGAGTGACGATGAAGAAGGCGTTCGAAGGAGCCATCGTCGGGCTGCTCATGCTGGGCCCGGTTCGGTGGGCAGCACCCGTGGAGGCGGCTCCTGCAATACAAAGCGAGCCCAACCGGCAGCCGCCACCGGTGACGCCGCCTCCGCAGACGCCCGTCTTCTCGGAATGGCCGACCGACGCGGAGTTTCTGCGTGCGCGCGTCTTTTCCGAACCGCTGGTGCCGATTGGAGCCACGACGCCCCAGGAGAACGCCGCGCTCGCCCGCGTGCTGATGGTCTACCTGAGGACGGGCGGAGGGGAGCGCACCCAGGACCTCACGGCCTTCCTCGAGGGCCGCAGCGTGAGCCCCTGGCGCGCTTCGCTCCAGCTCAACCTCGGGACGGTCTATAGGCGCACCGGCTACTTCACGCTCGCGGTGCGCAGTTGGGAGGAGGCCTGGGGCATCGCCAAGAGCGCCACCATCGCGAATGGGCGGGCGGTCGCCGACCGTGCCGCGGGCGAGCTGGCGCAGCTCCACGCGCGCCTCGGCAACCAGCAGAGGCTGGAGGAGCTCTTCGGCGAGATCGAGGGCCGCGACATCGGCGGCGCCGCGGGCGAGTTGATCGCCGGAGCGAAGCAGGGCTTGTGGCAGATGCAGAACCAGCCGGAGCGGGCCTTCCGCTGTGGCCCGCTCGCACTCGACCGGATCCTGGCGAGCGCGAAGCCAGGCTATCGCGGCGACCAGCGTCTTCACACCTACCCATCGACCTCGCGGGGGACGACGCTACTCGAGATGCGCACGCTCGCGAACGAGTTCGAGGTGGGCATGCAGGCGGCGTTTCGGGGGGACCGGGCATCCGAGCTGCTGGTTCCGGCGCTCGTCCACTGGAAAGCCGGGCACTTCGCGGCGCTCGTGAAGGAAGAGAGCGGGCTCTACCTGATCCAAGACCCCACCTTCGGCGAGGAGATCTGGGTGACCCGCCGTGCGCTCGACGACGAGGCCTCCGGGTACATGCTGGTGCGGGAGGGACCGCTGCCTCACGGCTGGCGAACTATACTGGATGCCGAGGCAGCGTCGGTTCGAGGCAGGGGCGCGACGAACGAGAGCGACGTCAAGGAGCAGGAATGCAGGCATCACCAGTCCGCGGGCGTTCCCGTGTGCTGCGTCGACGACCCCGCTACCGCCAAGGGCCTCGCGACCTATAGCTTCCACACGATGCTCGTGAACCTCCGCATCACGGACACGCCGGTCGGTTACAGCCCGCCGCGGGGCCCCGCGGTGAATCTCTCGCTCACGTACAACCAGCGCGAGGCGTTCCAGCCCCAGATCTTCTCTTACGGCAACGTGGGCCCGAAGTGGAACTTCGCCTGGCAGTCCTACATCGAAGACGATCCGGTGACCCCGAGCCAGCCGGTGAACCTCTACGTTCAGGGCGGAGGGCAGCAGACCTACACCGGCTACAACGCCTCGACTCTGTCTTACGCCCGACAAAGCGAGACGCGCGCGCTGGTGATGCGTGTATCGACGAGCCCCGTGCGCTATGAGCGACGGCTGATCAGTGGGTCCGTCGAGGAGTACGGCCAGCCGGACGGAGCGCTCACGTTCCCGCGCAAGGTCTTTCTCACGAAACTGACCGACCCGCAGGGCAATGCCGTCAGCTTCACCTACGACGCGAGCCTGCGGCTCGTAGCCGTCACGGACGCGATCGGGCAAGTGACGACTTTGTCCTACCAGCTCTCCGCGGATCCTCTGAAGGTCACGAAAGTGACGGATCCCTTCGGGCGCTTCGCGACTCTCGCGTACAACTCTTCGGGGCGCCTCATCAGCATCACCGACATGATCGGGATGGTGTCTTCGTTTTCGTACGGGGCGAACGACTTCATCAACGCGATGACGACGCCCTACGGGACGACGAGCTTCACGGCGTTCGACGAGGGGCGCCGACGCTGGCTCGAGGCGACGGATCCGCTCGGCGGCACCGAACGCCTCGAATACGTCAACGCGGTGACCGAGGCACTGACCGGTGCGGAATCCGCCGTCATCCCCTATACGCTGCCGGGGAACGAGTTTCCGACCGGCTTCTACCCCGGCGTCGCGACCAACTACTGGTACCGAAACACCTTCTTCTGGTCGAAGCTCGCGATGGCGCGCTCGCCGGGCAAGTACGAGGCCGCGCAGATGACCCACTGGCTCCACACCCCCGGGCTGACCCAGACCGCGGGTGTGATCGAGAACGAGAAGCAGCCGCTCGAGTCCATGCGCACCTACTACCAATACCCGGACATGGGCTGGCAGATCACCGGCTCCTATGCTCAGCCGTCGGCCGTCGGCCGTGTCGTCGAGGACGGCAGCTCGCAGATCACGCGCTTTGAGTACAACGCACGAGGCAGAAAGACGAAGGAGATCGATCCACTCCTTCGGGAGACGGTCTACGTCTACGGCAACAACAACACTCCCGATGCGACCCCAACGACCG
>Ga0247727_10014621_pt1 | contig 13011 bp, 11 predicted proteins | sample WisWelCaveWW1625_FD_202498 | JGI IMG/M metagenome (GOLD analysis project Ga0247727, IMG submission 202498) | Biofilm microbial communities from Wishing Well Cave, Virginia, United States - WW16-25 | ecosystem: Environmental > Aquatic > Deep subsurface > Groundwater > Cave microbial mat | place...
GCAATATCGCCGGCTCGCTGCTGACGGAGCGCCGGCCACCGGCGGCGGGCCACGTCGCCAGCATCGCCGTTCACCCCGACTTCCAGCGGCGCGGCCTGGGCGAGGCGACGCTACGCTGGGCGCTCGCGTCGTTCCGGCGAGACGGCCTGCGCCGCGCGACGCTCACGGTCACCGTCGACAACGCGCCGGCGATCGCCCTCTACCGCAAGCTGGGCTTCGCGCCGGGCGACGTCGGCCTCGATTACGTCCGCCCGACGGACGACGACGAGGCGCGGCGCGTGCTGGAGAAGCGTCGCACCTCTCGCATCAAGTTCGGGGGTTGGCGGTGAGAAGCGCTGCTGAAGCAAATCACCGCCGCTCGCTTCGGTTACCTGGCCGTAACCATGCCAGGCCCGGCGCGTACTTCACCACAATCTGTACGAGAAACCGAGAGCTGTTCTTCGATGACGCGCATATCCGGAACATCGCTAAGGATTGTTGGAAGGCGATCCCGCAACACTTCACGACTGTAGCGTTAGACGAATGGATCGTCATGCCAAACCATGTGCACGGCGTCCTCGTCATCGGGGCGGGAGGTAGGGACGTTCAATTAGGGCGATTACAACCGGTATGTCCTCTTACCCACCCGCCCGCCCAGCCAGGTTATCTGATTCTGGGGGACACCCCCAGACCCCCGGGAGAGGGGCTGTGCCCCTCTCCACTCCTCCTGTCCCGACAGGCCCGGGAGGAGCACAGCCCTCAGGCCAAGAGTCTGGCCTGCGCCGCCGGAGGCGTGGCGACATGAACTTCGCCCGCCGCGTCCAGGAGCTGCCGCCTTACCTCTTCTTCGAGATCAACCGCAAGATCGCGGAGAGGCGGGCGCAGGGCGTCGATGTCATCTCGTTCGGGGTGGGCGACCCCGACCTGCCGACGCCGCCCCACATCCTCGACGCGCTGACGGAGGCGGCGCGCGACCCCTCGACCCACCGCTACCCGGACACCGACGGCCTGCCGGAGCTGCGGCGCGCCTTCGCCGGCTGGTACGAGCGGCGCTTCGGACCGTCGCTCGACCCGGACCGGGAAGTGCTGCCGCTGATCGGCTCCAAGGAAGGCCTCGGCCACCTTCCGCTCTGCTTCATCGACCCTGGCGACCTCGCGCTCGTGCCGGACCCGGGGTACCCGGTGTACCCGGTCGCGGTGCAGTTCGCCGGCGGCGAAGTGCATGATCTGCCGCTGAGCGAGAACGACGGCTTCCTCCCGGACCTCGACTCGCTGACGGACGATGTCGCGTGGCGGGCGAAGCTGCTCTGGCTCAACTACCCGAACAACCCGACCGCGGCAGTCGCCGGCCTCGACTTCTTCGAGCGCACGGCGGCCTTCGCCCGCAAGCACGAGATCGCCGTCGTGCATGACATCGCCTACAGCGAGGTGGCCTACGATGAGTACGACCCTCCGAGCTTTCTCCAGGCGCCCGGCGCGCGCGAGGTCGGTGTCGAAGTGCACTCCCTATCGAAGAGCTACAACATGGCGGGCTGGCGCGTCGGCATGGCGGTGGGCAACGCCGACATGATCGACGCGCTGACGCGGGTGAAGTCGAACCTCGACTCCGGCATCCCGAACGCCATCCAACGCATGGCGATCGCGGCGCTCGAAGGGCCGCAGGACTGCATCCACGAGCACAACCGCATCTACCAGCGCCGCCGCGATCGGCTGGTGGAGGCGGTTCGCGCCGCCGGCCTGCGCGTGACGCCGCCGAAGGCCAGCCTCTACCTCTGGTGCGGGCTCCCGCCCGGCGTCGGCTCGATCGACTTCGCCGCGCGGCTGCTCGACGACACCGGCGTCGTCGTCACGCCGGGCGTCGGCTACGGGCGCAACGGCGAGGGCTACGTGCGCCTCTCGCTCACCGTGCCGGACGACCGCCTGGACGAAGGCGCGCGCCGGCTCCAGGCGTGGCGGTTGGAGTAGACCAAACGTTCGTCAACATCAGTAGGGGCGGTTCGCGAACCGCCCCTAGCGCTGCGCCCCAACCACCCTCTGTTCGCTGTATCATAGAAGGCGGAGGAGCGCCCGATGACGAACGAGGGCGACGAGCCACCACTGGCGGAAACGCCGGAGCCGGCGTGGTACTGCCTGTCGTGCGCGACGGAGAACATCCTCTTCGCCCGCATCTGCCGGCAGTGTGGACGCGCGCTCCAACTGAGCGCGCGCCAGCAGCGCGAGGGTGTCGCCTTCCTCCTGAACGAGCTCGAAGCGCTGCACGAAGAGGGCGCGCTCCCTCGGCATCTCTACGAGCATCTGCGCCAACGCTATCGAGATATCCTCGGCCCGGGCGCCGCGCCGGCGCCTCGTCCGGCGGGCATGCCGGGCGCGCCTCAGCCAGCGACGGCGCCGCCGGCCGCCCGTCCGGCGCGCGGGCCGGTCGCGCCTCAGCCAGCGACGGCGCCGCCGGCCGCCCGTCCGGCGACCCCCCGTCCGCCCGCGCCCAGACCCCCGCGCGAGGGTCCCGGCTGGCTGGCCGAGCAGCAAGCGAACCTGCTGCTCTACCTCGGCGCGTTCCTGATCGTCATCGCGACGCTGGTCTTCGTCAGCGCCTCGGGTGAGGCGGTGAGCGGAGCGGTGAAAATGGCGCTGCTGCTGGCAGGCACGCTGGTCTTCATGGGCGCAGGCATCGCCTGCATGCGCTTCCCGCGCGTGAAGCAGGCGGGTGTGGCCTTCTTCGCCGTCGGCGCGCTGATGGTCCCGTTGAACTTCGTTGGCGTCTACGCCTTCTTCTTCGCCGACGACGAGATCGACCCTACCGGGCTGTGGATCGCCGGCTCGCTCGTTAGCACGCTCTTCTACGGAGCGACGGCGATGGCAGGGCTGGGACGCTGGTACTCGGCGCCGGCGATCGTCGGGCTGGGCAGCGCGCTCGGAGCGGTGCTCTCTGCCGTCGGCGCACCGCCCGAGGCTTACCCTGGCAGCTTCATCGCGCTGGCGCTTATCGTCGTTACGCCGTCGCTACTGCCGCTGGGGCGGATCAGCGAGATTTTCGGGGAGATCGGCCTGTACGCGGCGAACGCAACGGCGCCGCTAGCCGCGATCGCGGCGCTGGTGCTGGCGGGGGTCGATACGGACAGCGGCTCGGAGCCTCTCTTCGAGCTGGGGACGCGCTGGTATCTGCCGCCGACCTACGCGATCGCGACGCTCTTCTACGGGGCGCAGGCGTTCAGGCTCGGGCGCTGGTACGCGCCGCCGGCGATCGTCGCGCTGGGCGGCACGCTCGGGGCGCTGCTCTTTGCCGTCGACGCTGCGCCCGAGGCCTACCCGGGCAGCTTCATCGCGCTGGCGCTCATCGTCGCCGCGCCGTCGCTGCTGCCGCTGGGGCGCGTGAGCGAGGTCTTCGGGGAGACCGGCCTATACGCGGCGAACGTAACCGTGCCGCTGGCTGCGATCGCGGCGCTGGCGATGGCGCTGGCGGGCAGCGACGCCGAGAGTGGCTTCGAGCTAGAGACGCGCTGGTATCTGCCGCCGACCTACGCGATCGTGACGCTGTTCTACGGAGCCGTGGCGTTTGCCAGGCTGGAGCGCTGGTACGCGACGCCGGCGATCGTCGCGTTGGGCGGCACGCTCGGGGCGCTGCTCTTTGCCGTCGACGCTGCGCCCGAGGCTTACCCGGGCAGCTTCATCGCCCTGGCGCTCATCGTCATCACGCCGTCGCTGCTGCCGCTGGGGCGGGTCAGCGAGGTATTCGGCGAGACCGGCCTGTACGCGGCGCATGCAACGGTGCCATTGGCTGCGATCGCGGCGCTGGCGATGGCAGGGGTAGACGCCGAGAGTGGCTTCGAGGTGGCGACGCGCTGGTATCTACCGCCCACCGGCGCCATGGCGGCGCTCTTCTACTGGGCACACACGATCAGGGCGCGAGGCCACCAGCCAGAACTCGACACGTTCCTTCCGGCCGCGGCGCTCGCCGTCACGGGCGGGGCCCTGATCACCATCGTCTACGCGCTCGATGTCGGACGCCAATGGTACGGCCCGGCCGTGGCCATCGTCGGAGGGCTGTATGCCAGCGGGAGCGTCGGCTTCGGGCTGGGGCGCCCGCTGCCTGCCCGGGCGGGTCAGCGGTTCCTGGGCTGGTTCGCGCTCGGCTCGTTCACGGTGTCGTGGATCTTCTTCGAGGGCATCTACGACCGCTTCCCGCGCCACGGCGCCGGCGTCCACTTCGCATCGACGCTCTTCTACATCGTCGCCGCCGCGCGGGCCGGCGGTCGCCTGCGCCTCTTCGAGAAGGTCGATTCGAAGGGCAGGGGCACCGGCGAATGGTTCGAGGCGCCGAGAGCCATGCCGCTCGTCTACGCGGCGGGCGTGACGCTGGGCGTGGGCTACTACCACCTCCTCTCGAGCCTGCCCGCGGCCGACACCGCCGGCGCGTCCGACCTGTCGCTGGCGTTCTTCTGGCTGTCGCTCGGCGTGGCCGCGGTCGCAGCGGCGCTGCGCTGGGTTCAGGCCGAGGCGCGCTGGCACGTCTACGGCGTCGCGCTGGGCATGAGCCTGTTTGTTTTGCTCGCCGCCATCGAAGCGGAAGGACGCGTTACGGCGCTGCTGGCTTCCTACGCGGCCGTGGCCCTGGCGATCGCGCTGTGGGAACGCTTGGCCGTGGCGCTGCCGCTGGCGGCGGCCTACGGCTTCTTCGCGCTGCTGGCCGCCTGGCGCCATTACGATGCGAACGTCGCCTACCTGCCGCTGACGCTGTCCGGCGTGGGATGCAGCCTCTACGCCGCGCACATTCCGCTGGCCGCGCGGACCGTCGTCACCAAGGAGCAGCCGCTCGATTATCTGCGCGACTGGAGCCTGACGCTCCTCGCCCTTGCGGTCGCGTACGCGGCGGCGGCGCCGGTCGTCGGCTGGTTGTGGCTCGACGGCCTGGCAGACCCGGAGGGCTTCGTCGACGGCCAATCGTTCGAGCAGACGCTCCTTTACCAGACCTGCGCGGCGTCGGTGATGCTGCTCGGTCTGCTCGTGGCCGCGCAGTCGTGGCTGAAGCGCAGAGTGGAACTGGGAGTGCTGGCGTCTGCATTGCTGATGGTGGCGTTGTTGCTCCAGATCGGCCACTGGCGGCCCGAAAACGTCCAGGCCTACACGGCGCCGCTGGGCGCCTACCTACTGGCGGCCGCCTTGCTGGCGCTGCGCGTCCGCGAGCTACCCGTTGACCTGCGATCACTTCTCGGACCGCTGGAGGTGGTGGGCGCCGGGCTGATCATGGCGCCGAGCTTCGGCCAGTCGCTCGACGAGGGTGCGTGGCGCTATGGCGTCATCTTGCTCAGCGAGGCGCTCGCCTTCGTGGCGCTCGCGCTCATCCAGAGGCGGCTCTGGCTGCTGGCGGTGGCGGTGACGTTCGTCGTCCTCGATGGCTTCCACTACCTCTTCTTCGCCGGTGGGCCGCCGGTACCCAGTTGGGCGCTCCTGGCCATTGCCGGTACCGCCGTGATGCTGGCGGGCACGGCGATCTTGTTCGGCCGTGAGCGCTGGACGGAGTGGCAGCAGGTGGTTCTGTCGTGGTGGAACCGAGAGCCGCCGCTGCCGGCCGCGAAGTAACGCCGCCGGCCCTTCACGACCGCCGCTAACGCATCGCGCGCAGGGCGGGCTCGCGCGCGAAGAAGACGAGCGCCACCGCCACGACCGCCAGGCCCCCGACGACGGCCGCGGCCGGCGCGCCGGCCGCCTCCGCGAAGCCGCCGGCGGCCAGCGCGCCCAGCGGGCTCAGGCCGTGCAGGGACAGTTGCTGCGCGCTCATCACCCGCCCCATCAGCCGGTCCGGCGTATGCGACTGGACGATGGTGATCGTCAGATTCATGAAGAACGCCGCGCCGAAGCCCCAGGCGAGCATCGTGAGGAGTGACAGCGGGTACCAGCTCGACGCGGCGAAGGTGACGAACACCAGCCCGCCGATCGCGAGCGAGGAGAGCAGCGCTTCGCCCTTGCGCGCGAAGTCGCCACGCGAGGCGATGAAGAGCGAGCCCCCGAGCATGCCGAGGCCCATCGCGCCGCTCAGCAGCCCGTAGCCGGTGGAGCCGACATCGAGCACGTCATCGGCGAAGACCGGCAGGAGCGCCTGGTACGAACCGATGAAGAACACGCCGGTGACGCCGGTGAGAACGAAGAGCGCCCGGATGAGCGCGTCGCTCCCGACGAACGCGAGGCCCTCGCGCAGCTCGCTCACGACCGCGGCCGGCGCGGCAGCGCGCTCGACGGCCGGCGAGCGCATCGCGAGCAGCAGCGGGAAGCCGGCCAGGAGCACGGCCACCTGCACCAGGAACGCGCCGCCGAAATCGAGGCCGGCGATCAGGGCGCCGGCCAGCGCCGGGCCGATGACGAAGGAGAGGTTGAGGATGAGCGTGTTGAGCACCACGGCGTTCATCAGCCGCTCCGGCGCCACCAGCGCCGGGATCAGCGCCTGGCGGCTCGGCTGGCCGAGCGCCATCGCTGTGCCCATCGCAAATGAGAGGACGAAGACCTGCCAGGTCGCCACGACACCGGCGAGAGCGACCACGGCGAGCACCGCCGTGACCGCGATCGCCGCCGCCTGGCTGGCGATGATCAGCCCGCGCCGATCGAGGCGATCGGCCCAGACGCCCGCGAGCAGCGAGAAGAGGAAGATCGGCGCCCCCTGAACGAAGAACACCGCCCCGACCAGCGACGGCGAGTCGGTCAGCTCCTTCACCAGCCAGCCCGTCGAGAGCATGGCCATGCCGCGCGCGAGGAAAAACGAGAAGCCGTTCAGCCAGAGCAGCCGAAAGTCGCGCGACTGAAGCGCATCGAGCGCATTGGCGAACGGGCTTGGGGCAAGCGCCGGCTCCGCGACAGCGCGGGCCTCGGCCTTCATCAGCCGTCGGCCCGCGGTCCCATGAGCGGCAGCGCGCGCGACTCCAGGTCGGCGCGCAGGTACGCGATGATAGCGGCGCGAAGCTCGCGCAGGGCGGGCACGCCGACGCCCTCCAGTCTCGCTCCCAGGCGGCCGATGGCGTCGCGCAGCCGATCGTTGGCGGCGCGCAGGTCGGAGAGGCGCAGCGAGGCGTCGGTCTCGTCAGCGAGCGCGCGTAGCTCGCCGGCGAACGCATCGTCCGGCGCGACGCTCGCCAGCGCGTCCGCGGCGCTGCGGGCGAGGTCGCGCAGCGTCGCGTTGTCGTCGACGAGGCGTTGCGCGGCGCCGTCCCAGTCGCTCGCCGCGATACCGAGCAGCGTCTGGATCGCCATCAGCTCGGTGCGGGCGTAGTCGGTCTGCAGCTCGGGCAGGACGAAGGTCATGAGCGCGCCCTGGACGCCGCGCAGAATCTCCTCGCCGTTTGGTCGCATGGTTCCTTCTAGTCTACGCGATCAGCCGCAGGACTTCGGCCTCGATCTCAGGATTGAGGTGGGCGGTGAAGCCGTGGACGGCGTCCTTGCTGCGGCCCTCGCAGAACGAGCGGGCGCCGGTGAGGAAGATCACCGCCAACTTCAGATTGCCCAACACCTCCCAAAAGCGCACCGCCTCGGGCTCGATGCGAAGGCCGCTCGCCGCCTCGTAGCGATGGCAGAGCTCGTCGCGGGGGAGAAGGCCGCCCATGCGCGAATCGCCGGCCCAGCGCCAGGAGCGCAGGCAGACCCAGGCCAGGTCCTCGATCGGGTCGCCCAGGTGCGCCATCTCCCAATCGAGCACGCCCGTGATGCGGCCGCCTTCGACGAGGAAGTTGCCGGTGCGGTAGTCGGCGTGGACGAGCGTGATACGCGGAGCGACGGGCCGGTGCGCCCTCAGCCACGCCAGCGCCAGCTCGAGCGCCGGCTGCGGTTCGAGCGCCTGGGCGCGCATGATCGTCTCCCAGCGCTCGATCTCCGTCTCGGCGCAGGCCGCCGGGCCGTCCGGCGGGCCGAGGAAGTCGAGGCCGAGGTCGCGCCAGTCGAGCGCGTGGATGCGGGCGAGGATCTCGACCTTCTGCTGGGCGATCGCTTCGTGGTGGCCGCCGAAGGCGACGCCGATCAGCGTCTGGGGCGAGGTGACGCCGGGCACACGCGCCATGACGAAGAAGGGGCGCTCCAGCCAGCGGGGGTCGGTCTCCAGCCAGAAGACCTCGGGCACGGGCACGCCGGTACTCTGGAGCGCCTGGTAGACGCGGAACTCGACGTTGCGCTCGGTCTCGAGCAGGCTCGCCTCGGGGTCGCGGCGGAGGATGAAGCCGCGGCCGGCGCGGGCCTTGCCCTCGCGCCAGGTGGCGTCGAACGACCAGGTCTCGCGCGAGGCGCCGCCGGGGATGCGGGCGAGCTGCGACACCTCGATCTCGCGGGCGTCCGGCATCCGGTGCTGCAGGTACGCCTGGACCTGCTCCGCCCGCACGCTAGCGGTGCTCCTTACGCACGACGAAGCGCGTGCCGTAGTAGCGGTCGTCGAAGCGCAGCTCCTTGTTGTCGACGAGGTGGCCGGAGGCGAGGCCGGCGGCCTGCATCGCCGCCCACTCGACCGCCGTCTCGCCCTTGGCGAGGGCGCTCTTCTTGGGGATGACCGCCCAGACCGCGCCGTCGGGCGGGATGCGACGCTCCAGCGCGTCGAAGACGGCGCGCAGGTCGTCGGGCGGCCCGAGCCAGGCGAGGACGACGTCGGCGTCGCGCGCCTTCGCCACCGAAGACCACGACGCTACGGGCGTCAGCGCGCCCAGCGCCTCGGCCCAGCCGCCCGGCGCGGCGACGAGGCCGAGGCGCTGGCCACCGCGCAGGCCCAGCTTGCGCAGGAAGTCGGCGTCGAGGGCCAAGGCCGACGACATCAGCCGGCCTCCATACGCGCGGTTAGCTCGAGGAGGACGTCGGCGACAGCCGGCGGGTCGACGAGCATGTGGAAATGCCCGCCATCGACTTCGCCATAGGCCCAGCCCTCGCGCTTCGCCCGGCCGATGGACTGGGGGTAGAAGCGCGACGAGCGGGTGAACGATAGGTAGCCGCAGGGCGCGTCGGGCCAGCCTGCGAAGACAGGCAGGGGCTCCTCATAGATTGCCAAGGGCACCTTGGACACCTCCGCCAGGAAGCGCCGCCGCAGCTCGGCGTCCTCGATGCCGACCGCCCGCAGGACCTCCTCGTTCTCCCAGAGGTTCGGGAGGAAGCCGTCGGAGGCCTGCCGGCGGACCCGCTCCGCTGACTCCGGCGATCCAGCCAGGTCGAGTCGGCTCGCGCCGTCCTGCGGAATATCGGCGTCGACGAAGACGTAGGCCGCAATCGGGCGGCCAGCCGCCTCGCCGACGGCGGGCAGCAGCGGCCCCGCTCCACTATGGCCGACGAGGACGAGAGGCTGGTCTACGGGCACCGATTCCAGTGCCCGCGCGACCGCGGTCGCGTGATCCTGCCAGTACGGACGACAACCAGCTCCTCCGGCCGCGAGCGATGGCGCAATGGCATTAACGCCCCTCTGGCGCAGCTCATCAGCCACGAGCATCCAGGTGAGCAGGCCAACCAGCGGGCTGTGGATGAGGATGAAGGTGGGCATCAACGTGTGTACTGTCGAGAACTCCACCCCGGCAGGAGACACTCCAGCCTCCAGCCTCCAGCCTCGAACTTCGAACATCAAGCCTCGAACATCGAGCGTGGTGGGCCCGCCAGGATTCGAACCTGGGACCAACCGGTTATGAGCCGGCCGCTCTGCCGCTGAGCTACGGGCCCGCGCCTTTCTGAATCTGGCTGAAGTATCGCCAGATTCGGTCGATAATACAAGCAGGGGCAATTTGTCTCGGTACAGCGCTTAGTTGATCGGGTGCCGTGAACGCTTTCACTGTTACCCTCAACCTCAAGAACATCAAATCGGGGACGAAGGCGAGCTACCTCCACCCGATCCGGCGCTTCGCCGCAGCCCAAGCAGCGGAGGGGAGACCCTAAAGGGGGACGGCTTGGCCCCACCCCCGTGGGTCTAAGGTGCCCGTGGGTGATGTCGATGTTGGGGCGCCCGTCGTGCGCATCCCGTCGTAAACCACCAAGTTGACCTTGACATTTTGATGTAGACCCTGGTAGGGTTGCCTTCACCCGCTGGGAAGGAGTCCACTAGGGTATGCAGGGAAGCAGGCTACCCGAACCTCTCTCGAGCAGACGGGCCACTACTACGCCGTGTATCCTTGATGGCGGTCGTGCGGGGATGGAGTGGTTTCTCTCGCTCGCCGACGGGGGGGCTACCTCGCAACGCGCAAGACGGGCTGGCCCAAGGGAGAAAACGAGACCGCTCCGGGGCTTTGACAAACCGTGGATGATGCCCCATAGTATGCTTTGCGTTACCTCCTCCCCTGGACAGCGCGGCGGCTCCCCCACTCGCGCTGCCGGGGGGAAGGGAAGCCCCCCGTGAACCCCGCTGAGCGAAGTGTTAGGAGGCAACCCCCGTGCCATGTATCGAGCAGTCGGCATCGTTACCCTTCTTCTAATCACCACCCTCGTCGTAGTAGGCTCCCTGACCAGGACTGGCGCAGGGCCGATCACCATCAGCGCGCCAGATACAGATGGCGACGGCTGCAACGATCAGGTGGAGCAGAACTTGAACGTAGGCGGGGAACGGATCGGCGGCGCTCGCGATCCCAACAACCCGCTTGACTTCTTCGACACGACCGGCGACCGGCGAGTCACCGTGCTGGACACGCAGCGCGTAACGTTCCGGTTCGGGGCCATCCAAGGAGGCCTCCTGTACGATTCGCGGTACGACCGGGAGGTGACTGGCACGGAGCCTTGGGACTTGGGGCCGGGCAACGGATCGATCACCATCACCGACATCGCAGCAGCCCTCGCCCAGTACGGCCACGTCTGTGAGGGGCCAGGTGCCGAGTGGCTCCTGCTGCAAACGTGGACGGGGGCCAAGAACGAGGAGGAGCTGAAGGCGTTCTTCGACCCGATGGTCGAGCCGATACTAGACTACCAGGAACAGCAGGCGAAAGCGGGAGCACAGGCAGTAGCAACGCCCGTCCTGCCAAACGGCGCATGGGTAGCCTGCATCGCTCCTGACGGTACCGTATTCTTTGACCTGCCCCCGCAGCCGGTACCGGACGCTCTTCTGCTTACCCCCACCCCTGTTCTGGTAACGCCTACGAGCGAGCCAACTCCCACAGAGGAGGAGGAGGTGATCTCAGATGCGACGTGTTAGCATTGCCCTAGCTCTCGGCCTCCTCTTGTTAGTGGTGATACCGCTCCGAGACACGCCCGACGCCCGTGCCCACCTGGGCACCTGTAACGCCGACAACGAAAGCCATACCCACCCGGACGGACGGATTGGCGTTAGTGCTGAGACGCGCTGCGAGAATCCTGTGTCTAGCCGTTCAGGGGTCGGCAACCGTTTTGGACTCATCGGAGCCTCGACGTTCTTGCTTCGGCTCCAAGGTCGGTTTGCCGATCAGATCAGTGGTGTCTCGATCATCTTCGACGTTGACACCGAGGCTATCGCTAGGGCGCATAAGGACGGTGACGCCGGCCGCTGCTACCTGCCCATAACGGGTCATGGGGCAATCACCTTCCACGTCCACGCCTTCCCACCAGAGATTGAGACAAAGATATTCGGAGCAAGGTTCGGCGCGGCGCCCCAACAATGCACACCACCTTGAGCCTGCGGCGCAGTGCGGGGCTGGCCACCGTCTGCCTTGCTTTCGCAGCAGTCGGATGTAACGTAACAGTCGGATGCGATAGCGACGAACGTGAAGAGGCGCCATCAACGGTCGCTGTCACTAGTACGCTTACGGACGAGGTGGCCGACACGTTGGAGGGGTTCTTCGACGCCTTCGTGACCGGCAACACGGACGCGCTGCACCGCTACTTCCTGCCCGGCTGTGCTTCTGCCGACATCGATGTAGTGCTGCGGGAGGCTCAACACACGGCAACGATAAGCGACCAATTCGGCATTGCCTACAGCGTAACAATAGACCGTGAGAAGCTCGTGATTGAACCCCGTCGGGAGGATCGGGTGACTGTGCCTGCCATACAGCCGGACGGCACCGTGATCTTTGCCGCTAACGGGGAGCCTCTGCCTGAACCTTCTGAGGGAGTCTCTCTCGATCTGGTAAAGGATTCGTTGAGCGGCAGTGAGCGCTGGCTCATCGTCAACTGCCACGACGTAGCGGCAGACCTGACAGCAGATGACGCACTAGAACTTGAGCCGGAGCCGCCGTAGGTGAGGGTTCAAGAGGCTGTCTGCTTGCCTTTGAAGCCACCAGTTACCGCCGTTGTGAGCGGGCGGACAGCCCTTGACACAGCCGTGTGGCCCGCCCTATGCTCCCCTTCGGGGCAGGGTGCGGGCCACACGCCCCTTATGAGGCCGCGTAGGTGAGGGTTCGAGTCCCTCCTGCTTCGTTGGGTAGAGCAGCTAGTCACTCGGGCGCCTGGAAGGAAACCTCTCTACTCCGAATCTGGCATCACCGCAACTTGACAGATGTCAAGAGTAGAGTTACGAGCCGGCCGCTCTGCCGCTGAGCTACGGGCCCGCGCTTCCGCAGCGATTATAGCGCGTCCGCGGGTGGCCGGAGACGAAGAGAGAGCCCGGGGCGGGCCGGGCTCTCGCGCCTCGCGTCGAGTAGGCGCTAGGCGGCGACGAAGCCGGCGTCGCCCGCCGGCGAGGCGAACTCACCGGCGGGGATGAGCTCGAGCGAGCGGACGCCGATGTACGGCGGGTCGAAGATCGGCGGCGGGGTGGCCGTCGGGACGACGATCGGCGCCTCGACGGCCTCTTCCGGCTCGGCGGGCGCTGGGAGGAAGAGGGCGGCCCAGAATGGCACGCCGCCACCGACAACGAAGAGGTACGTCGCCCAACCAGCGCGGTCGGCGGCCTCTTCCAACAGGCTTCTCGTCATGACGATACCCCTTTGTGCCTGTCCATCGGCTGGATTCGCCATCCATGGACATGATACGGCCCCTGTAGTGTAGCAGATAAGTGCTTTTCGTCACAAGCGGAGGGGCCGTTCGTGATTTGATCCCCGTTGGTGGGTACGTTTTGAAATCTGTCAGGGGGCGAGTCTTCCTTGAGTGTGGCCACCCGCTACGCGGCCAGCTCTCGCAGGTCGTGCACGGCCTCGC
>Ga0247727_10014622_pt1 | contig 13011 bp, 13 predicted proteins | sample WisWelCaveWW1625_FD_202498 | JGI IMG/M metagenome (GOLD analysis project Ga0247727, IMG submission 202498) | Biofilm microbial communities from Wishing Well Cave, Virginia, United States - WW16-25 | ecosystem: Environmental > Aquatic > Deep subsurface > Groundwater > Cave microbial mat | place...
CAGATCACGCTTACCCAGAGGACCTTCAGTGAGTGGAGATCCCTCGTGCAAGGTGAGGGTCACTCACTTGAGATCGGTCAGGACGGCAGTATTCTACTCGATGGCTACCCTGCAAGTACATACCACGTAGCGAAGAATTATTACTTTGTCCTTGGAGATAATCGTGACAACAGCTTTGACAGCCGTTTCTGGGGATTTATTCCAGAGGATTTTATCATAGGCAAGGTCATGATTCTATACTGGTCATGGAGTGATCCGCAGGGTAATTCCGGCCTGCTGGAGAGATTCTCGTCGATACGATGGGATCGGATAGGAACACTTGTTAAATGATCACATGTCGATCGAGTGCGCAACGCTATCCGCTATTTGAAAATTCGAAATTCGAAATCCGTCCGTCCCGCCTTGCGGGACGAGACCTCGTCCGAAGGACGGGAAATTCCTAATCATGCCCTCTCTCTACCTTCATATCCCGTTCTGCGAAAAGAAGTGCATCTACTGTGATTTCTACTCCATTGAGAACCTTGCTCCGATGGAGACTTTCCTGGAAGCGCTTCACCGCGAGATCGACATGTACGCCGGGCACGCAAAGGGAACACGATTTGAAACTATCTTCTTTGGTGGTGGAACTCCTTCCCTCCTTACCCCACAGCAATTGGAAAGCATTCTGGCGCACCTGTACAGGTCCTATGTTCTCACTGACGATCCGGAGGTGACCGTGGAGACGAACCCTGGGACCGTCACCAGTGATTCGCTTGCCGCGTACAGATCTCTTGGGGTGAACCGCCTGAGCATAGGGATACAGTCATTTCATGACGACGAGCTCCGTTTCCTCGGCCGGATCCATGACCGAACCCGGGCGATCCGATGCGTCGAGTATGCGTATGGCGCGGGATTTGAAAACGTTAGCGTAGATCTCATCTATTCTCTCCCGGGTCAGACGCTTGCACGCTGGCAGGAGAGTCTGAGGACTGCTGTAAACCTTTCTCCCAAACATCTTTCGGCGTACGGTCTCATTGTGGAGGATGGTACCCCGCTTGCCCGCATGGTACGTACACGGCAAATTTCTCCTAATCCTCCTGAGATGGAAGCGAGCTTGTACGAATTTACAATGGAGTGCATGGAAACACATGGGTTCGAACATTATGAAGTTTCCAATTATGCCAGGCGGGGATATCGCTCACGGCACAACTATGCCTATTGGTGTCACGACAACTATCTCGGGTTTGGGCCGTCGGCCCACTCGTTTTGGAAGCACCAAATCTCGCAGGAAGGGCATCGGTGGTGGAACATTTCGAATGTCTCGAACTATTGTTCCCGCCTGAAGGAGGGACGCCTGCCTCGAGCATCCGAAGAAATATTGACGCGCGACGAGCTTATCACGGAACGAATATTTCTCGGCCTGCGGAGCGACGGTCTTGACATCAAGAGACTTGAGTCGGAGTTCGGACTTGAATTTCCTTCCATGCATCGGACAATCATCAATCAGCTCGTTGCCGACGAGAGAGTGACTCTCGAGAATGAAACCCTGCTTCGTCTGACGTCCAAAGGCTACCCTCTGTGTGATGAGATAAGTGAGCGGTTGATGCTGTGAGGTTTTTTTGGGAGGAGATGTCCGCACGCTGTGGAAGGATGCGGGGATCATTGCAATTCTGGCCCGGCAGTGGTATTATGGGGATGGACGAATTGGCTTCTGGCAAAACTCGCGAAAAAGGAGTATGCGGCTCACCAATCAGCAACTTGAGGTAATCAAAACTGTCGTTCGCAATACCATCAAAGAGCCGGAGATTTATGTTTTTGGTTCGCGGACTGATGACGCAAAGAGAGGAGGCGATATCGATATTCTTGTCCTTGGTGAGGAACACTTCGGTGTAGAGATGATTCTTCGGATGAAGATTCTTCTGAAGGAGCAACTGGGTGATCGGAGAATTGATCTCATCTATCAGCAAAAGGGGAGGACGGACGCGTTTGCGGAACTGGTGAAGCTTGAAGGGGTTCCAGTGTGACCACAAAAAGAGAAGAACTGCTGCTCCGACAACTTACAGAGCAGTTAGCATTTTTAAAGAGAGCGAAAGATATGCTGTCCTTTTCTTACAAAAAGTGTTCTGAGATTGGGAAGCGCGATTCGTATACAGATGCAGAACTTGAGACGATCGATGCGTTGACCTCCCGCTTTGCCCGGGCGAGCGATATACTCACACAGAGGATTTTTGGATTGATTGACGAGATTGAATTGGAAGAGAGAGGAACATTTCTGGATCGGATCCACAGGGCAGAAAAAAGAGAAATCGTACAATCTTCGGATGTGCTGAAGGAGATTCGTGAAATGCGAAATCATATTGCCCATGAGTATACAACAGAGAATGGCGCCGTTTTGCTGTCAACGATTCTTCGGTTGTCTTCTTCTTTGATTGAGATTATTCGACGAACAGAACTGTATGTAGGGAAATATGTAGGTAGCGTGTAACGAATTGGGTCGCTCCGGCATGTCGTTACCTTCTCTTCGGTTCGATTCCTTGAAACTCACCCGTTTTTGAGGTATATTTGGTGACCTTTTTTGCTCAGCACGTCTTTCTCCAGAAATGAGAGCGACTCATCTCGACGATGTCAGGAATTCATGACACATAATACGCTGAATCGAATCACGGCAGCTTTCGTCTTTCTTGTTTCAGTGGTCACGTATTTCAAGACGATGGCGCCGACGGTAGTCTTTTGGGACGTCGGTGAGTTCATTGCAGCAGCGCATATGCTGCAGGTTCCTCACCCCCCAGGCTCGCCATTGTTCCTTTTGGTGACCCGTGTGGCAATGATGATTCCGTTTGTCACAGACCTCGCGATGCGAGCGCATGCCTTTTCTGCACTTTGCAGCGCACTTGGAATCATGTTTCTCTACCTTGTCATCTCCAAAGTCATCGTCCATTTCCATGGGGTGCCTCAAACACTGCTGGACAAGTGTGCGGTGTACGGCAGCGGGATTATTGGTGCACTATCGCTGGCGTTTAGCACCTCGGCTTGGGATAATTCGATCGAGGCAGAAGTCTATGGCGCCAGCATGCTCTTCTTGAGCGCCGTCATGTGGCTGGCGATGCGTTGGCAGGAACGGTCTGACAAACCGGGGAATGAAAAATATATTCTCTTCATTGCCTACCTTATTGGGCTCTCTCTTGGCGTCCACCTTCTCGCTCTCCTTGCAATCTTCCCTGTGTTGATGATCGTGTATTTTCGCAACTACGAGTTCTCTTGGCCTGGATTTGTAAAAGTTGGCTTTGTTGCTACTGTTGTCTTCCTTGTGGTTTACCCGGGGATCGTGAAATATGTGCCCGACATGATGGATGGGGACTTCCATGGGAGGAAGAGTGATGCGTTTTCATACATCCCGTGGATTCTGATCGGCGGTGCCGTCTATGGTGTGTATGCGTCATATAAGAAGAGGCGGAGGATCGTTCATGTGGCTCTCCTTTCCATCGTTCTTATCTTCATCGGGTACACCACGTACACAACGGTCCTCATCCGCTCGAATGCAGATCCCCCGATGAACGAAAACGATCCGAGAAATCTCGCCCGGCTGACTTCGTATCTGGGTCGTGAACAATACGGAAACGCCCCACTGTTTTTTCCGCGTCGGTATAGCCCGGAGCCGCACCAGCAGGGCATTTACACGAATTATTCGAGCGATCTCGACTTTCTCTTTCGCTACCAGTTGAACCACATGTTCTTTCGGTATTTGGGGTGGAATTTTATCGGTCGCGGTGGAGAATATCAGGACGCCGGCCTCGATTGGCGGAAGACCCTTGCAATCCCGTTTTTCATCGGCCTTCTCGGGCTCTACTACCAATTCAAGAAAGATTGGAAATTGGGGCTGGTGTTTCTGACCATGTTCATTATCTTGGGACCCCTCCTTGCATTATATCAGAACCAGCAGGAGCCGCAGCCGCGCGAGCGCGATTACTTCTACATCGGTGCATTCTACGTCTTCTCTCTTTGGATTGCGTTGGGAATCGTCGCACTCATCGATGTGGTGAAGCAGTATGTGAATTCGCCCATGGAAACGACCGCATATTCCGTTGTAGTCCTTGGTGTCTTCACGATCGCCATTCCGGTAAACCTTGCTCGGGTCAACTGGGACGAAAAGGATCGAACGGGCAATTATGTGGCGTGGGACTATTCATATAATATCCTTCAGACCTGCGAGAAAGACGCGATCCTTTTCACAAACGGGGATAACGATACGTTTCCGCTTTGGTATCTTCAGGATGTCGAAGGTATCCGGCGGGATGTCCGAGTTGTCAACCTGAGTCTCGTGAACACCCCATGGTACATCCAGCAGATGAAACGGACGCCCTATTATTCCGAGGCGAAAGCGGTTCCCATCAGCCTTACCGACGCTCAGATCGCTCGAATACAGCCAGCGGCATGGGAGCCGCGCGCGCTTGAGCTTCCTGTATCTCGGGAGGCGTTTGAGCGCTACGGTGTTACCGACACAGCCCTGATCAACAAGGGGAAGATCGAATTCATCATGCCCAGCGCACTACAGTATGCGGAAGCGAAAGGGATCAGGGTGCAGGATATCATGGTACGGGATATCATCTTTACGAATCAGTGGAAACGGCCGATCTATTTTGCTGTGACCGTTGCTCCGGATACGAAGATCGGCCTTGACAGTTATCTCTGGTACCATGGACTGGCGTGGAGGTTGGAGCCGAGAAAGATTGCAAACCCGCTTACCGGTATGGACGCAAAGATCCTGGCTGCCAATCTGCTGAGCGAGCCTGAAGGTTTTTTCAAGACCCCCCACTATGGGTACAAATTTCGGAAGATTGCTGACCCTGACGTGCACTTCGACGAAAATACGATTCGATTGATGACCAATTACCGCTCGGCGTTCCTGCACCTTGCGGAGCACTATGCTGGCATTGAGAACAATCCAAAGCAGAGTGTTGCAATTCTCGATTTGATGGAAGAGAAAATTCCCCGCAAGAAAATTCCCATCGGCTGGGAAGTCAATCATATGCTGGGGGCGTTTTACCACCGGCTTGGGAGAGATGACAAGTTCAACGAGATCGCAGCTGAGGTTGAGCCCATTGCACGGAAGCTAGTGGAAAGTGGAGAGAATCCGAATGCCCAGTTCGGATATAATCCATATCAGGCGTTGCTTGAAATCTACGACGTCAGAAAGGAGTACGGAAAGACAGTCGACCTTTGGAAGCGGATCGCGAATTTCTATCCGGATGATCCAAACGTCAAACAACGGCTTGCTGCTGCGGAGGCTCAGTTGAAGGTATATAATGAGGCGCGGACCACGGCACCTGACACTACAGGGAAGAACTGAGTGAAGAGGGCGCTCATAACCGGGATCACCGGGCAGGATGGTTCGTACCTTGCGGAATTTCTTCTTACGAAGCGGTACAACGTCTGTGGTATGGTGCGCCGGGCAAGCACAGAAAACTTCGAACGGATTGAGCACATCCGGGACAAGATTACCATCATTCAGGCTGATTTACTGGACCAACTCTCGCTCATAGAGCTGATCGAAGCCGCTGAACCCGATGAGGTATATAATCTTGCCGCGCAGTCATTCGTGCCAACGTCGTGGAACCAGGCGGCCCTCACCGGTGAGTTCACTGCACTCGGTGTCACAAAAGTCCTGGAGGCGATTAGGCTCGTGAACCGCAAGATCAAGTTCTATCAGGCGAGCAGCAGTGAGATGTTCGGAAACACCCGTGAGAGTCCACAGAACGAGCAAACCCCTTTTTATCCTCGGAGTCCCTACGGCGTGGCAAAGGTCTATGGCCATTTCATCACGGTGAATTATCGTGAAAGTTATGACCTCTTTGCTATTTCCGGGATCCTGTTTAACCACGAGTCGCCGCGTAGGGGACTGGAGTTCGTCACTCGAAAGATCTCCGACGGTGTTGCACGGATCAAGCTTGGCATGACAAAAGAACTCCGGCTGGGGAAGCTGGACGCAAAACGAGATTGGGGGTTTGCCGGTGACTATGTTGAGGCCATGTGGATGATGCTGCAGCATAACCGCCCCGAGGACTTTGTGGTCGCGACAGGGCAGTCACATACCGTTCGGGATTTTGTAGAGACAGCCTTTAGTCATGTCGGGCTGAATTGGCGTAAATATGTGAAAGTGGATAAGAGATTTTATCGCCCGGCAGATGTGAATGAACTCCTTGGAGATTCACGGAGGGCCCGGAAGGTCTTGGGTTGGAAGCCGCGTGTCACCTTTGAGGATTTGGTCACAATGATGGTCGATGCGGATCTGGAACGGCTCCAAAAACGAGTGGCGCAGTAGTGAGGAGCAATGCGCGTTCTGGTTACCGGAATTGATGGATTTGTAGGAAGTCATACCGCAGAATTTCTTCTTCAGCAACCGGGCGTTGAACTCCACGGCACCGTCCTGGGTTCTAACCTCCTCGAAAATATTCGCCACATTCGATCCTCGATACACCTTCATCAGCTGGATATTCTTGACGGGCGCGCCGTCCAGGCTCTCGTTGCGGGCATCCGGCCCGAGCGTGTGATCCATCTTGCGGCTCAAGCCTTTGTTCCTGCATCCATTCAATATCCTACGAGTACCTTCCGCGTGAATATTTTGGGCGGGATTTGCGTCCTCGAAGCTGCCCGGAGCGTTACTCAGGATGGTGGCGGGCCCGCAATCGTAATGGTAAGCAGCGGGGAGGTGTATGGGAAGGTGGATATGGAAGGACTCCCGATTACCGAAGACTGTTCCCTCCAGCCGAATAACCCTTACGCAGCAAGTAAAGCGAGTATTGATCTCATTGCCCAGCAATACCGGCGGAGCTTCGCCATGAACGTGATCGTTACCCGCCCCTTCAACCACGCCGGTCCACGGCAAAGCCCGGTGTTTGTCTCTTCAGATTTTGCAAAACAATTTGCCGAAATTGCAGCAGGCAAGCGCACACCGACGATGCACGTCGGCAACATTGAAGCAGGCCGCGACTTCACGGACGTGCGAGATGTAGTGCGTGCGTATTGGCTTCTGCTCGAACACCCGGCGGACGAGGCAGTCTTCAATGTATGCTCAGGACACTCCGTGCAAATACGCGAACTCATCGAAACGCTGTGTCAGGTAAGCGGAATCAACGTCGAGGTCGAAGTCGACCAGCAGCGTCTACGGTCGCATGATGCTCCTGTCGTGGTAGGGAGCTACGACCGGCTCCATAAGACCACGGGATGGACACCACGCATTCCCATTCAACAGACACTGCGGGAGATGTATGAGTACTGGAAGGAACAGATTTGAGATTGATGATTTCAGATTTCAGATTGCAGATTGAATGGTTAAAGCTTTCAGATTGGAATGAGTGGATATTTCAGATGTAAGATCTTAGATTTGCGATTTCGGCGGAGATACACGTGAATCAGGAAGAGATGAAGCGTCGGACAAAAGAGTTCGTAAATATTTCAGATGTAAGATTTCAGATTGCAGATTGGCGGCTGACACAGAGAGATTGAATGTGTGAGCTTTCAAATTCGACTGAGTGGGTATTCTGGGTGATTACAAATCTCAAGCACAATGTGGAGATGGCCTATGAATCAGGAGGATATGAAAAAACGTACAAAGGAATTTGCCAAAAAGGTTATTATTCTTTGCAGACAGTTGCCACGTACGCAAGAAGGGAAGCTGGTCAGTGGTCAAATATTCCGGGCTGGAACTTCCGTTGGTGCAAACTATCGCGCTGCGTGCCGTGCTCGGTCCACCGCAGATTTCATCTCCAAGTTGGGAATTGTCCTCGAGGAGGCAGATGAGTCACTGTATTGGCTTGAAATCATCGCAGAAACAGAATTATTAATGAATCAACTCGTCGTGTGGCTGACCAAAGAGGCAAACGAGCTCGTCGCGATTCTTGTAAGCAGTGTCAAGACGGCAAAATTATCAAATAGACGTGGCAGATGAAGTTTGGGTGCAAGACATAATGGCTAAATCTGAAATCTGAAATCTCAAATCTCAAATCTGCAATCCCTTATGAATGGCATTATCTTTGAAATCCACTCCAATCTTCAATCTACAATCATCAATCTGAAATCTGCAATTCTATCATGAACGTCCTGGTGATTAACTGGCAAGACATCAAGAACCCTCAGGCAGGAGGAGCTGAGGTTCATTTGCATGAGGTGTTCTCCCGCATTGCGCGCCTGGGCCACTCCGTGACGCTGTATTGCTCATCATTCCCAGGTGCTTCTCAGGAAGAGAATATCAACGGGATCCGGGTGATCCGCAGAGGAGGACGATATCTGTTCAATTTCCGCGTCCCCTTTGCCTATCGTAGCACGCTCATTCGTGAGAAATTCAATGTTGTTGTCGATGACATGAACAAGATTCCTTTTTTCACTCCACTTTTTATCGGTGAACCCATTTACGGTGTTACACATCATCTGTTCGGGAAGAGCATCTTCCTCGAAATCAATCTCATTCTTGCCGCGTACGTCTATCTGATGGAACGGGCCGCATTAATTCTCTATCGAAAGAAAAGCATTCCGTTCATGGTTGGCTCACCCAGTACACGCTGTGAGCTCCTGGACAAAGGATTCCGCTCTGAAGCCGTCACGCTCATCCACTACGGCGTCGACCACAACCGGCACATGCAAACCGGGGTCCCGAAGAATCCTGTTCCCCTCATCGGCTATTTCGGACGACTGAAAAAATACAAGAGCATTGATCATCTGCTGCAGGCCATCCCTGCCGTGCTCAAGCGAGTTCCCGAACTGAAGGTTCTTATTGTGGGGGATGGGGATGACCGACAACGGCTCGGGAGAGTAGCGAAAGAACTTAACGTGAATCATTGCGTAGAGTTCACTGGTTTCGTCCCGGAAGAAAAGAAGTTAGAACTGCTACAGCGGATGTGGTTCAAGATTACCACCTCGGCTAAAGAAGGGTGGGGGTTGACCGTCATTGAGGCGAACGCATGCGGGACCCCCGTTCTTGCCAGCGACGTCCCGGGTCTGAGAGATGCTGTGAAGAATCAAGAGACCGGTTTGTTGTACAGGTTCGGCGATATCAGGGATCTTTCAGAAAAGATCATCCTGATGTTGACAGATCATCAATTGAGAGAGCGACTCACCGCAAACGCGATCGAGTGGGCGAAGGCGTTTGACTGGGATGTAGCTGCCAAGCAGACACTTGCGCTGCTTGAAGAGCGAATCGCTCGCCCTCCTAAAGAGAAACCCATTTAGGAAAATCATCATCTCTTTCTCTCACATGTTTGTAGTGTTCCTCTGGTTGTTCCTAATGGAGAATCGCAGTATATTATCAATGTGATCTAATTGACATGTCCCTAAGACACCAACGAAACATGGTAAGGCCTGACTTGGAGATGCACGGAGCCTCTTGCATTGTAATAGGACGCGGAACGTTGGCGTAACCAAAGCCCATACTATCGATGGCAAACAATTTCCTCGAAGTTCAGGCGAAGAACAAGCGGACAACCGTCGTGCTGATCGTCCTTTACGTGCTGCTGTTCGTATGTGCAGGTGCCAGCGTCGATGCCACGCTCATGGCAGGGATCGGAAGTCTCTGGTTCTCGCTGTTCGGCATTGTGGCGTTGAGCTTTCTGGTTCCACTGTGGCTGGCAAGATTCATCGCCCACGCCCTCTCCTTGTTTCGGAGCCGGGGCATTGTCGACGAGTACGGGTACGACGAAGAGCCCTTATGGGTTCCTTTGTTCCCCTTTCTCCTGGTTTGTTGTGCCCCGGTGGTGATTCTTGTTCTGTGGGCGGTTGCACGAGGGGTGTCGTTCAACGCATTCGGGGTTATCGAAGCAAAGGACGGGGTTCTATCTTCCTCGTTCCCTCTCGCGTCGATCAGCGGGCTGCTTTTTGGTGGCGGCGGCGCCTGGTGGGCGTCGCGAAACGGCGCGGCAGCGATCCTGGCACTGAGCAAGATACGGAAGCCGGACACCGGTGAACTAATGGAGAAACAGCTCGTGAACGTTGTTGACGAAATGGTTATTGCAGCTGGAATCCCCCGGCCTGATGTCCGAATCCTCCGCGACCGCGATTCCAACGCCTTCGCCGTCTCCTCGGCAGGAGGTTCCGGAACTATTGTGGTCACCTGGGGTCTCCTCCAGTGCCTGACACGGGAGGAACTCCAGGCGGTCGTGGCGCATGAGGTTGCCCATCTCCGAAACCTTGATACCAGGGTCATGACGCTGGCGTCGGTCCTTTTTGGTTCGGTCGTAGTGATCGCTTCATGGGCCCGGAGAGGCAGCTCCCTCACCCTGAGCAGGCTCCCTGTGGTGTTTCTGGGACCGGTCTGGGTTCTGTTCGGCCTCCTCTCACCGATCGCCTCACGGCTGGTGGGTCTTGCCGTCTCGCGGCAGCGCGAATATCTAGCTGATGCGAGCGCGGTGGAGTTAATGCGAAATCCGGAGGCCTTGATCAGCGCATTGACCAAAATCGAGGAGGACTCGCTCCCGACATGGAATATCGAGAGGGCCGTTGCACATCATTGCATCGCCGATCCCCTCGGGAGCAGGGTGAACCAATCTGAGTCATGGTGGGCTGAGCTGTACGCAACCCATCCGCCTATGAAGAAGCGCCTCCTTGTCCTGCGGTCAATGGCATACCAATAGAGTGGGTGCTCAAGCAGAGTACCTAGTAGTACACATACCCCTCGATGTTGTAGGGAGCTCGAGGAAGCAAAGCACGGGTGATAAGTCTTGGAAGGTTGATGAAGACGGCGTATGCAGCAATCACACTATTCTGTGCAAACTCTTTTGAAGTGCTCTGGGGTGGGAAAGCGCTCATGGAAGCCAAGAACAAACTTCAGCCAGGAACCGTTGTGAAGGAGGAAATGTGGCAGGCCGAAATGGAAGTCGATGCCGAATATGCCATGTGGTTCGTTCGCAATCAGGTTCTCGAGTGCAGCGATAGCTTTGTGACGTTCTGGCGCTGACCCCGGAAGGACACGAGCCGGTAGCACTCGTTGATCCAGATGCGTCCGGAATCTATAAAGCCGCTGGCGATCCAGATAGTTTTGCCTGCATCGACCGCACCGCTGAAGTCAATTCCATATATTCGGTGCGGAAATCGTCCCACGGCAGGCTCACCTCGCGTGAAGTCGTTTCAACAACTGGATTTGCCCCGCGTGGTAAATGTCATGCGCGGCGATTCCGTAAATCATTTCTGCATCGGTGTATTTGCTGTCGGTTCGCCACCTATGGAGGTCGGTTGGCGGCATTTGTGTAATGGCCTCGCGCAGCTGGTGATGCATCGCTTCGAGGAGGGCAACATCCTGTCGCCACGCCTGTTCCGTTGATACGGCCGGGCGTCGAAACCAGTTACTCCCTTTGACGGGGAATGTTCCCTTTTTCTCGCCCATCAATCTCCGATGTACGATATATTTCCAATACGCCGCATGAACAACAATTTCCCAAATGTTATGTCTCTCCCTTCCCGGCCTCCATGCTGCCATTTCTGCGCTGAGCCCGCGGATGGATCCCTTCAAATTCGACCCATGCCAGGCCTTTTTTCCGTATCCTTCGGCGAAGAGTTTCAGGAGCAATGTAAGTTCCGGGTTGTGGTTAACAGCCTCCATTTTCCTCTTCAGGTTTTTCATTTGTTGTGTGGCTCCTTCAGTGTGTGCAATCTTCTTGAGTACATGTACACGTAGGCATTGCCGGAAAGACCTTCGTCATAGGATACGTGCGTGTCACCCGAGAACCATTGAATGGTCATCGGATCCTGGACATGTCCGTTGCCATAAAGGTGCTTTAGAAACGCGAGCAGTCTGTGCGAGTTGGCGCGATTCGCTGTCGTTATAATGACACCGGCGAAAGACTTGTCCACAAATTCGAATTCGCATTCTTCGAGTTCAGCCTCGCCCAGCGATTCGAGATCAACCGAATACTGCTGCTGATCATCGTGGCTGCGTGTTTGCTGGAGTGTGAAGTATCGTGCCATTTGTGCAAATGGTGTCCCCCATGCGTAATTCATGAACCCATCCTTCGTTTGGTCGATGGGGCTGAAAAGCGAGAAGACAATACAGATATGTACTACCCAAACCATCGAGCCGCTATTCATGCATTGTGTTCCTTAATACAGCAGCGCACGCATCAGGAGAATCAACGAGTGTGACAAATCGCCCAGAATCCCCGACTCCTTCCCATGCAAGTTCCTCCTTCAGGGTTTTTACCACTCCGTTCCAAAATCCTCCAACGACAACAATCGGCTTCTCCCGGATGATATTTTTGTTCATGAACTCCCAGACCGCGGCAAGTTCCAGTAATGTCCCCGTTCCACCCCGCAGGACCACATACGCATCTCCGAGTGAGACCAGCTTCAACAACCTGTCAACGAGTGTATTCTCTTCTATTACAGTCTTGATCCAGCGGTTCGCAGTGCTTCCTGGAAATGACTTTGTAATGACGCCAATCGTGTCACCACCCGCGTCCTTGGCTCCTCGTGCTGATGCCTCCATGGTTCCGCCGTAGCCACCGTTGCAGACAGTGAAGCCCGCGGTGGCGAGTTCCCGGCCCACATTGTACGCGATCTCATAGTCATGTTCTCCCTGCCTCGTTCGTGAACTCCCAAAGACTGTCACGACGTGATTGTTTTCATTTTTCATTTCACTTTTGCCTTAATTCAAAAACTCCCACTTGATGCCAAACCGCGCAGCTCGATCGAACGCCGGATAATACGGTGTGACAAAGTATGTGTTGTTCAGGAGATTCTCCCACATTAAATGGAAATAGGCATTTCCGATTCTTGCAATCAGGAAAAAGTCGGTGGACGAACCGAGGCCGATACGCGGTCCGCTGTTGGGAACATACGCCAGCACTTCTGGATTGAAGACTGCTCCCTGCTGAGATGAAAGAAACCTCCCGCGCAGGCCGACTTTGAGATCAAGGTTGTCGTTCAGGATTCTCTTCCAAAAGTAGACACCGCCGTTAGCCGAAAGCTTGGGGTAGAGCGCAAGGTCGACGCCGTCTGTCTTTTGCATGATATATGTTGCGACCCCATCAAAGTACAGGACCCACAACTGGA
>Ga0247727_10014623_pt1 | contig 13010 bp, 10 predicted proteins | sample WisWelCaveWW1625_FD_202498 | JGI IMG/M metagenome (GOLD analysis project Ga0247727, IMG submission 202498) | Biofilm microbial communities from Wishing Well Cave, Virginia, United States - WW16-25 | ecosystem: Environmental > Aquatic > Deep subsurface > Groundwater > Cave microbial mat | place...
AACGGCGCATGGCATTCATCGCTTCGCCATCAACGACGATCTTTTCCGAATCAAAGGCTTTCTTAAAAACCTGCTCGCTCTCTTCCGGACTCAAGCCTTTGATTTCCACCACGTCAAAAATTCGTCCAACCGACGGATGGTTTTTGATCATGTCGAAACGTCTTTGCTCCACACCGGTGAGCAACAGCAGAAGCGGCAGGGGCTGATCGCCGGTGGCGATTTCGTCCACCATGCTCTTGATCATGCTGGCAAACAACGGCAGGTTAGCCACGCCGTTCAGATCATCCAAAATCAGCAAAATGCCGCGATATTCGTCCTGCACTTGCTGATAAATGCCGCGGAGCAGCGGCAGAAAATTATCAACGAGATTTTTGAGCTTGCGGTCTTCGATGTCAAATTCCACCGAGAGGCCAAAGAGATCGACTTGCAGATTAGAGAGAAGAGTTTTAAAAAATTCACGGAATTTCGACAGGAGATTCTTTTTGGCGATTTCACGAATCAGCTCCTCGAGAATTTTTTTAACCACGTTTTCCAATGACGTCATCGTGCCGACGTAGGTATGGACGCTGAACAGATGATGTTCTCTTTCAGCGATCAACCGGGCGTAGTGCGCCAATGAGCTTTTGCCGATGCCATAATCGCCCTGCAAAAAAAGATTCTCCTGTTTCCCCGCCGCTGCCTGCCGGGCTGAGCGCAATATTCTTTCGATCTCCGTTTGCCGGCCTGTGAACAGCTCGACGGGCGCCGGGCGTCCGGGATAGAAGGGGCTACGATCTTTGAAAACCATGTTCCCGCCTCGATTCGACGATAAATTGAAGAGGTGTTGGCAATAAAATCCGTCTATTGAATTGGCCAGATAAAATTAAAGACGGTCTGCGCAAGCTGAGTATCCTGCGGTTTAAATGCAAAACGAGACCAAAAGCCGGATTGCCGTTCAACGCCGTGCGGAGCAGGGTTATTTTTCGCTCGTCAATCACTTCTTTGTCCAATGCCTCGCGGCCAAGGTTATAATGCGTCGGCAGCGCGCAGAAGATGAGGCAAAGGGCAAAAAGCAAAGGGCAAAAAGCAAAAGGCTTCATGATTTGGTTTTCTCCAGTGCGGCCAAACGTTGTTTGGCTTGCGTGAAATTGGCGTCGGCGGCGATGGCGTCACGATATTTTTTCTTCGCGCCGTTAAGGTCTTTGCGATCTTCGCAGGCCACGCCCTGCGAATAAAGCATGATGGCCGCGAACTTGACGTTCTTTAAATTGTCCAGCTTCGCCAGTTCCGTCGCGGACAATTTGAGCGCCAGCTCTTTGACGAGCTTTTTATTCAACGCTTTGACCATATCGAAAAGCTGGCCTTCTTTGCCGGTTTCTTCGCCGGCTTTTAAAATGCGGCCGGTTTCCACCTCAACCACGCGCGTATCAACGCGCAGCTTGCCGCCGGGCAAATAGATAAAACTGCCGAGCAAAAGATATTGCGCGCCGGCGAGTTTGCCGACCTGTTGCGCGGTTTTATCGTCGATCATGCCGGCCTGGCCGAGTTTCATCTCTTCGATGACGCGGTGCAAACTCGCGCGCTCGACGAGATTCAGGGCCGGCAGTTGCCCCAGCTCGCTGCTGAACATCTGCGCGAGTCCCTGGCGCAACGGCTCCAACCGTTGCCGCTCCGCGAGGCTGTTGTTGTCGAAATCGAGAACGCCGAGGGTGGGCTGGGCGAGAGCGGAAAATTGAAAAAAAGCAAAACAACAAAACAGCAATTGGGGGAGAGAGTCTTTCATGTTAGCCTTCCTGGTGCAAGTGCTCATGACCGGATTATCCTTTCCTTAAAGTATATATACTTTCATTGCAAAACATTGCCGATGCGTGACCAACGAATTTTAGCGATCAGACGATATATCGGCACCGCCCGATCCCAGGACCAATAAATGATTCCGGCTTTGCCAACGACATTTTCTCGCGGCACAAAACCCCAGTAACGGCTATCGGCGGAATTATCGCGATTGTCGCCCATGACGAAGTAGTGAGCTGGCGGAACAATAATAGGGCCGTAATTTTCCGTCTTTAAATTATGATCTTCGTAATGACGGATGCGATAAGGCCGTCGCCCCTCGTAGTTCACTTCGTAGTCGAGCACATAATGCCCCTCTTCCGGATCGTATTCTCGCCTGGGAAATTGGAGAGGCTCTTTTACGCCATTTATCCAAACCACGCCGTCATGCATTGCCACGGTGTCGCCTGGCAAGCCGATGCACCTTTTGATGTAATCTAGTTGGGGATCAATTGGATACTTGAAAACAACCCAATCGCCACGTTTGGGCGCATTTTGTTTTGCCCAATATTTGTCGATCAGGATGAAATCTCCAATGAGAAGAGTAGGTTTGAGGGACCCGGTAGGGATGCGATAGGCCTGGACGTAATTTTGGCGCACAGGTAGAGCCAATAAAATTCCGAATATCGCGTTGCCTGCTAATGCCAGTACCAGCAATAAGGCCTCTGAATTTCGTCTTGGTTTGATCCTGATAACATAAGTCTTGGCAAGAAAGTCATGCCAAGCGCGTTTCTTTTGGTTTAACGGCACCAAAAGGATACCTATTACGTTGACAACATAAATCACCGCGCGCCAGAAGCTTTGCGCCAGCACTATCGGTTGGAAAGACGCGTTCACCACCCTTAACCCAAAATACTTTTTGCCGGGAGATTGCCGCCCCTCGGCATTGAACCAAGCAAAATACAAAACATTAATCAGAGGCAAGAGGTAAAAAAAGAAAACCGCAAAGAAAACGTCACTGGATATTTTCGAATGAACGGCTTGCATAAGAAGAATGCTGACGGGCATGGTGACCAGCGATAGGATCAAACCGTCAATCATCGTGCTTCCGACCCGCACCCAAAAGCCGGCGTAATCGACCGAATTTTGGTTAGTGCCATTTTCCATTTTAGCCTTCCTCCGCTTTAATGTGACCAAACACTCACCGCCTGATTTCCAACTGGCTGGCAATCTCATACGCCGCGACGCCGAACGCCACGGCGACATTGAGCGAAATTTTCCTGCCTCGCATCGGCAGTGAAACAATCGCCTTACAGTGCTGCAAAATTTCCGGGGCAATGCCGTTGAATTCGTGACCGATGACGAGCGCCAGCGGAAATCGATAGGCGGCGCGGCGATAATCAACGCTGGCCGGCGTGCTTTCGAGCGCTACAATAAAATAACCTTCTCTTTTTAATTTATCAAGCGCTTCGTGCGTTTGCATAAAATATTCCCACGCGACGGTTTCCTCGGCGCCCAACGCCGCTTTGCGAATCTCCTGGCGCGGCGGCGCGCCCGTCATGCCGCAAAGATAAAGCTTGCCGATGCCGGCCGCATCCGCCGTGCGAAAAATCGCGCCGACATTGTGCAGGCTGCGAATGTTGTCGAGCACGGCGACGAATGGGATTTGGCTCAAAGCGCAACCGCTTTCTTTTTCATCTTTCGACCGTTTGGATTTCGGCGCACGCGAGCGCCAAAAGGCGTTAAATCATTCTCGACGGTTAATTTGGGCCGCACCAGTCGAGATTTTTGTGGCCGCAGAGAAGCAATCTCGACCAACACCAGCGGTTGATCCGGCTCGCGATTCTTTTTTGCAACGTCAAGATTGTATTTACGCAGCCTGGGGTCATATTCCGGCAATAGAACGACCACAGCATTATTCGGAATCTTTTCAGCAAGTCCGGGGTGTTCAAAGAGGTAACGGTCAAATTCAAAAGACAGATCAAGATTTTTGTTGACGGCTTCTTCTCGCGTCATGGTTTCAGTTGATAAGTAAATTCACCTGTCATTCCGAAGGAATCCTTTTACAACCCGGCGCCGTGCTTGATTGGAACAAGATGCTTGCAGCATGACATGTTGCCTGGAAAGTGTTTCGCAGTAAAGGCAAAACGATTTTGGGCAAAACTATTAAAATTTTATTATAGTTGTTTTGCTTTCAATAGTTTTTCGTTTATAATTTGTAACTGAATCGTCAATCATTCTGTCGCCGGCGCGAGGCCATTCATGTCGCTCATCTCTGCGGACGTGATTTCCGCCGGAGCCGGCGCAGATTCAAGCGCGCGATACAAATGCAACTGGCTCGCATATAAAGTTAAACGCAGCGTTGCGCGAAAGAGCATATAAAATTGTTGTAACAAAAAGAGCAGCAGAATAATCAAGCCGGCGGGCGCAGCCAGACTGTTCGCCAGCGGATTATAAATGACCAGCGCAACTGCCCCGGCGGCGAGCAGCAAAAACGCCAGTCCGAACGTCGAGAGAAAATTTTGCGAGATCAACTTGAGGCTGGCGCGCAGCGAAACGCGCATCTTGTTTTCTTCCGTTAACACCGCATGAATGCGAGCGTAATCGAGAATCATGCCGAACAGCAGAAAGCTCAACGTCCGCAGGCCGGCTTTGATCCAGCCGCCCCAGTAGGTGATGTTTTGATATGGATCTTTTCCAAAAAACAAACGCTGCGCGCCGGACTCCAAATATTGCAGGCAGAAAAGAATCGCCAAAACCGGCAGGCTCCACAACGCGAGGCGGCAAAAGCGGCCGAAATATTTTGCGGCGCCGCCCCAGAATAACGCCGGTTCATATTTTTCACCTTTCGCAAAAATCGCCAGCGCGCCGCCGGACAGAAACAGCGTAAACAGCCAGGCAACCGCCGGAACGATGAAGACGAGTCCGAAAAATACCGAGCCCGCCTGTTCGTTGTGTTTGATAAATTCAAAGAGAAAATCCATATCCAGCGCGCCGCCGAGCTTCTCACCCATCGTGCTGTCGCCGATAAAATCTTTCAACATCACGCGCAGCGGCCACATCAGCAGCAGGCCGAAAAAAAGATTGGCGAGATAAAAAACTGCGATCATGCGTTTGTTGGCGCGCACCGTTTGCCAGCCCGATTGCAAGCTTTGCAAAATCATATTTTCCTCCTTTGAGGGAGCGTGGACTTTCTAGTCCACACGCATCGCGGACAAGAAAGTCCGCGCTCCCTTGAGCGATTAAAATGAAGGGATAAACGCCGTGAGCAAATTCATAAACTCCGGCTGGTCGAGCAAAAATTGCATCCAGAACAGCAGCCGTGCCGACAGCTTGTTGACGCCGAGGCGCGAGGCGTCGACGGCTTTGCTGTTGTTGGTGAAATTCATATCGAGCGCGATTTTATTTTCCGGATCGACGGTTGCTGAAACCAGCTTCGTCGGTTTTATATAACGAAACTTTTTCCACAGCTCATGCCCGTCCCACGTCTCGCGAACTTTCTCGCCGTTCGCAAAGGTGGCGACGACTTCCACGGGAAATTTGAAACCGCCGAGGCGGCGCACATTGACGCCGCTGTCGTACATTTTCGGCTTGCCCGCCGCTTCCGCCGAATCGCCGGAATTGTGGTTTGTTCCCTTCGTCATCGCCGAATCCGGCCGGGAAGTTGACAGCTCAAAATCAAATCCCTCTCCCTTTTTAACTTCGCGCGTGAAAACGCGGTCGACGCTGTAATCCAGCACGGCGTTGGAAAAAAGCGCCTGCTCGAAAAACCAGTCGAGATTTTGGCCGGAAGCTTTATTCGCCACATTGATAAAATCGCGCGTCTTCGGATGTTTGAAGCGCCAGCGCTCGACGTAAGCGCGCATCACGTTCCGCATTGTTTCTTTGCCGAGATAGTTCTGCAGCGTCGTCAACAACACGCCCGGCCTGGCATAAGAATTTGTGAACACACTGCCATTCGAATAATAATCCCAAACCCGTCGCACGGTCGGATCGATAGCCGCGTTAAAAAGATACTGGGCGCGGTGCTGTTGCAGCGTGTTGAGCCTGAGGCCCAGAAAATTGAGCGCATCACCCGCCGGCCCGTACTTGTCATTCATGATTTGAATTTCGGTGTAGGTGTTGATGCCCTCATCCAGCCAGCTTTCTTCAAACTCGTTCGAAGCGAGCAGATGATACCAGAAATTATGGCCGAACTCGTGAATGATGGCCAGCTCGACCAGGCGCATCCCCTCCGGCAAACCGTAAGCAGTTCCCGCGGTAATCAACGTCGGATACTCCATGCCGCCGGAGCCGGCAGCGCCACGGCGCGGGTCGACGACGGTAAAATTCGGAAACGGATAATCGCCGTACCAGTTTTGAAAATATTCCACCGCGGCTTTCGCGGCTTCCAGATGACGAAGGCCTTGGTCAGCATGATCGGGCTGCAGCAACACGCGAATATCAACATCCTGGCCGCGGCCGGTAAATTCGACAAACTCCAGACTCGTCGTCCACGCGAAATCATGCACGTCTTCGGCGTGATAAAAATGCGTCGTGGTGCCGTCGCCGTTCGTTTTCTTTTCAACGAGCAACCCGGTGGCGCCGACGATATTTTTTTCCGGCACGGTCATCCGCACATTGTAAACGCCGTAGTCCGCAAAAAATTCGGAGTTCGCGTGAAATTGATGGCAATTCCATTGGTTATCGATATACACGCCGATTTTCGGAAACCACTGGCCAACGAAAAAATATTCCTCTTTGGCGCCGGTGCGGGCAAACGGCGGCTGCGGCAGTTTCGCGGTGAAAGCGATATTGACGGTAATCGAATCATTCGGCGACAGCGGTTGCGCGAGCGGCAAACGAAAAACTGTTTTGTCCTCGGCGTTGTCGTCGTCGGGATGAATAAATTCCATCAATCCTGTCCAATCTTCGCCGCCGGCTGAGGTAATTTTGTCGACCTCGATAAATCCCCAGCCGTCTTTGTCAATTTTATTGCCGTGACTCAAGCCGCCGGACTCTTTCATGAACGTCGAACGGCTGTTCCGAAACGCGTTGAGATAAAGATGAAATTGCAGCTCGTTAATCACGTCGCCGGACTGGTTAAACCATTTTAAAGTTTCGCTGCCGTGCAACATTTTTTTCTCCGCATCGAGCCGCACGTTGATGTCGTAATTGGCGATCCGCGGGCTTAACGGTTGCGAAAAAATAGCCGGTTGGGCAAGGGCGCGCGTGCAACCGATGATCACGAGCGTTAGCCAGCCCGGACGATGGAATTTAAACATAATCTCCCTCTCGGCTAAAATTGGTTTTTTATCAGCGTAAAAAATCGATTGTGAATATATAGAGAAATTTTTTATGCCAGGCAAGCCTTATTTTGCCGATTCGGAAAGGCCTCGCGGACTGGTCACTTAAATCGTTCGATTCGCATAGAAGGCTCAACTTTTTAGCGACCGGTCAGTAGACGCAATCCGCAGCCTTTATTTCTTGCAGGTAATCAAACTTGATTGCGCAGATTTTCAGCAGCGACTAAACAACATGAATCGCGCAACCAATTAAAAGCGCCCCGCGTGCATTAATGATTGAAACCGCGACTGCCAACTGTAGGCCTCTCTGTGTCGACCTGGACGGCACCCTCATCGCAACGGACGCGCTCTGGGAGTCACTGCTGCTTCTCGTCAAAATGAAACCGCTGAGCCTGTTCGCGCTGCCGTTCTGGCTGCTCAAAGGCAAAGCGTATTTTAAACGCCAGCTCGCGTTGCGCGTCAAGCTGAATCCTGCCAGCCTGCCGTATCGTGAAAATGTTCTTTCATTTTTAAAAGAGCAGCAGGAAGCCGGGAGAGAAATCGTGCTGGCGACGGCAGCGGATGAATACGTGGCGCAGGGCGTTGCCGCGCATCTCGGCATTTTTGCGGAAGTGCTGGCGAGCGACGGCGCCACCAATCTTTCCGGCAGCCGCAAGCTTGAAGCGTTGAAAAAATATTCCGGCGCCAACGGTTTCGATTATATCGGCGATGCGGAGATCGACCTGCCGCTGTGGCAGGCGTCGCATCGCGCTCATCTGGTCGAGCCTTCAACAGCGCTGCTCAACAAAGCCCGCGGCCTCGCCACGGTCGACGGCGTGTTTACGGAGAAGAAAAATAATTTTTTTTCTTTTATTAAAGCGCTGCGCGTTTATCAATGGGTCAAAAATATATTGCTGTTCGTGCCGCTGCTGATGGCGCACAAAGTGTTTGCGCTGGATCTCCATCTGGAAGCGCTCTATGCTTTTGTGGCGTTCAGCCTTTGCGCTTCGTGCGTCTACATCGTGAACGATCTGCTTGATCTCGAGGCGGATCGCCTGCATCCGCACAAACGCCGGCGCCCATTTGCCGCCGGAGCGCTGCCGATCAAAGCCGGCGTGGTCGCTGCGCCGCTGTTGCTGGCGGCCAGTTTCATCATCGCCGCCGCGTTTTTGCCGATTCGGTTTTTCGCCGTGCTCGGCCTGTATTTTCTGCTGACCACGGCTTATTCTTTTCATCTCAAACGCGCTCTCATCGTCGACGTGCTCGTGCTTGCCGGTTTGTACACGGTGCGCCTCTTTGCCGGCGGCATCGCGACGAACGTGCCGATCTCGCCGTGGCTGCTGGCGTTTTCGATGTTTTTCTTTCTCAATCTTGCTTTTGTGAAACGTTTTTCCGAACTTTATCTCATGCAGGAAAGCAGGCAAACCAGAAGCAAAGGCCGCGGTTACGTGGTCGGTGACCTCGAGCTGTTTCGCAGCATCGGGCCGGCGAGCGGCTATTTTTCCGTCGTGGTGCTCTGTTTTTATATCAACAGCCGGGAAGCTGTTTTGCTGTACAAACATCCGGAGCTGCTGCTGTTGATCGGGCCGTTTCTATTATATTGGATCACGCGCATGTGGCTGTGGACGCTGCGCGGCAAGATGACCGACGATCCGATCGTCTTCACGGCGAAAGATCCGGTCAGTTACCTCATCGGCGCGCTCGTCATCGCCGTCATGATCATCGCGTTGATTTGAACATCATCATGGCCTCTTCCAGACTCGCGATCTTTATTATATTTTTCAGCATCGTTATCGCCGTCGCGCTACGGATTGCCGGCACTTCTGCCAAAACCATTTGGGCCACCGATGAAAGCCCTTCTTATTTGAACGCCGCCGGCCAGGGCTGCAAATATTATGACCTTGTCCTTGCCGAACAGCAGCCGATTGGCGAGTGGGTTCCGGCATTGGCGTGGAAAAAATTTCTGCGGATCGAGCGGCCTTTTTGTTTCGGAGAAATCGCTCACTCGCTTTCGCGCTTTGACATTCACCCGCCGCTGTATTTTTGGTTGTTGCACTTGTGGGCGTTAATTTTTGGCATTCACGACTGGACGGGGCCGTCGCTCAATATTGTCATCAGTGTATTTTCCATTCTGTGTCTGTACGGATTGGCGCGCCGCGTTTTGAGAAATCCGGTTGAAGCCGCCGTCGTGGCGTTCACCTGGGCGCTGAGTCCAGCGGTTTTTCACATGTCGTTTGAAGCGCGGCACTACGATCTGCTCGCGCTGGTCGCAATTCTTTTCGTCCGGCAAATCGTCCGATTGACTGATCCCGCAACTGAACCGCAGAGACGCGATTATATTTTTCTGGCGCTCTTAACTGCCGCCGGCGCTTTAACGCATTATTATTTTTCTATTTTTGTTGCCGGCGGCGGATTATACGCCCTGATAAAACTCGCCGGCCAACAGCGCAGACGTTTGTTCGGGGGCATTGTAGCGGTGCTGTGCGGCTATGCCGTCTTCTTTTTGTTGCATCCGAATTTCTACAACTCTTTCCGCAACGAGCAAAAAGAAGTGGGCGTTTTCAGCAACGACGATTTCATCGCCCGCCTCGAAAATGTTTTGAACACGTTCAAACAGTTCTTTTCCACGCCCATTTCGCCGCGTTATCTCCTTCTCGGCGCGATCATGGCCTGGCTCCTCTTCGTGTTGCGCACAAAACGCCTGCTGCCGTTCTGCCGCGACGTCGATTTTACCGGCGCGCGCATGCTTTATTTTTTTGCCTGGCCGGCCGCCGCGCAAATTGCGCTTTATCTGGCTTACTTGAGCCCGCAGCACGCCGCGCTGCCCAAACACTTCAGCATGGCGTGGCCGTTTCTGGCGTTTCTTCCCGTTTTTATTTTACGCCTGTTTAAAAAATTTCAAATTCATCTGACGATTCTTTTCTGGCTTTTTATAATTGTCGCGGCGGTACGAGGTCTGCAATATTTCAATGATTTTGCCGCGAGCCAGCCTGATCCCGCCGCGACGCTGCAACGCGCCAGCGCCGTCATTCTCGATAATGCCTCGATGAATGTGCTGCCGCGGATTATGATTAAGCTTCCCGATAGCACGCCCGCGTTCGCCGCCTCGCGCGATGCCCTGCGGCAGCAGCCGGCAACGTGGCTGAATCATCTCGATAGCAACGCCGTTTATATCAGTGTCAATGCGCCCATTTTCAATAACAACGCCACCGGCCAGGAAGCGATTGTTGATCTTCTCCGGCAAAACTGCGAAATTGAATTCATCAAAAAAGGCGCGTGGGGCTTCGGAGATATCGTCTTGATCAAAAGGAAATTGCCCGCCGCGCTGCCATGAATAAAACGTCAATCGTAAATTGGTTTCTGCTAAACGGCTTAATTGTCGGTATAAATCATTGATATATTCTGAACACCAGCTTTTGGTTGGCACAATTTTTAATCATCCTCAGGGCGAGGGGCAGTAAATGACATTAGCCATCGTCATGCCGGCTTATAATGAGTCCGGCTGCATCGAAGCCGTGACGCGATCATGGCTGAAAATTTTTGACGAGATTCCCGGCTTCATGCTCGTCGTCAACGACGGCTCCAAAGATCGCACCGGTGAAATTTTAGATCGCCTGGCGCAATCCGACTCGCGTCTCAAAGTCGTGCATCAGGCCAACGCCGGCCACGGCGCGGCGGTGTTGCGCGCCTATCGGGAAGCGTTGCGACTGGGACCGTCGCACATTTTTCAGACGGACAGCGATGACCAATTCAAGCCGGAAGATTTCTGGCAGCTCTGGGAACGGCGCGCGCAATCGCCGTTCATTATGGGCTATCGCCAGTCGCGCTCCGATGCTTTTCATCGTCTCGTGATCACGCGCATTTTGCTCACGCTGAACCGGATCATTTTCGGCGTCAGATTAAAAGACGCCAACATTCCATTCCGGCTGATGCGCGCCGAGTTTCTCGACGCGCTGCTGCGCATGTTTCCCAACGAGGTTTTCGCGCCGAATATTTTTCTCACCGTGCTGGCGGCGAAAGCCGGCTGCAATCTGTTTGAATTGCCCATCATCCACGAAGAGCGCAAAACCGGCCAGGTGAGCATCATTCGCTGGAAGCTCGTCCAAATTTGTTTCCGCTGCGCCGGCGAACTTTTTCGCTTTCGCCGGAGCCTGCCCGCGCAACGCGCTAAATTCGATTCGCTCCGTTTTCGCTATGCCACAGCAACAACCGAATAAATTTTTAATCATCGGCGCCGGACCGACCGGGCTGGGAGCGGCCTACCGTCTCAAAGAACTCGGAATCGAAAATTTCACCATTCTCGATGCCGCGGCTCACGTCGGCGGACTCGCCGCGAGCTTTAAAGATGAGCGCGGTTTCACCTGGGATATCGGCGGCCACGTCCAATTTTCTCACTACCTTTATTTTGACGAGGTGATGGAGCGCGCGCTGGGCGCGGATGGCTGGCTTTTTCACGAGCGCGAAAGCTGGGTTTGGATTTGCGAGCGCTTCGTGCCGTATCCTTTTCAAAACAACATTCGTTATCTTCCGAAAGAGGAAATGTGGAAATGCCTCAATGGGCTGATTGAATTGTACAAACATCCCGTTGCCGGCCGGCCAAAAAATTTTCGGGAATGGATTCGCGCAACGTTCGGGCCGGGCCTCGCCGAAATTTTTATGGAACCTTACAATTTCAAAGTCTGGGCCTGGCCGCCGGAAGAAATGTCGTATGAATGGATCGGCGAGCGCGTCGCCGTCACCGATCTCAGCCGCGTCACCAAAAATATTTTATTCGATCTCGACGATCTCTCATGGGGGCCGAACAATACGTTTCGCTTTCCGCGCCACGGCGGCACCGGCGCGGTCTGGGAAGGCGTTGCCAATTTAGTGGGCCGCGAAAAAATCCGGCTCAAAGCGCCGGTCACGTCGATTTCAACGCAACGCCGCGCGGTGACGCTGGCCGGCGGCGAGCAAATCCGTTATGATTATCTTTTGAACACGATGCCGCTTGATCGGTTGTTCGAAATCATCGCGGAGTTTTCGCCGGAATTGCAAAAGACCGCGAAGCAGCTTAAATTTTCTTCAGCGAATATCGTCGGCATCGGCCTGGGCGGGCAAAAGCCCGAAACGCTGCTGAAAAAATGCTGGATGTATTTTCCGGAAAATAATTGCCCGTTTTATCGCGTCACCGTGTTTTCCAATTATTCGCCCAACAACGTTTCACATCCCGAAACGCAGTGGTCGCTCATGGCCGAAGTTTCCGAATCGGAAGCGAAGCCGGTTAACGGCAAGACGCTGATCGACGACGTCATCAACGGCCTGTATGCCACCCGGCTCATTGACGACAAATCGCAGATCGTCAGTCGCTGGCGCTATCGCGCGCCGCACGGCTATCCGACGCCGTCGCTCGATCGTGACGCGATTTTGCAGGCGCTGCACGCCGAGCTGGGGCCGCACGATATTTTCAGCCGTGGCCGCTTCGGCGGCTGGAAGTACGAAGTTTCGAATCAGGATCATTCGTTCATGCAGGGCGTCGAATGGGTAAATCGCGTTATGCTCGGCGTGCCGGAGACCACTTATTTTTACCCGGCCACGGCAAATGCGAATTGGGGAAGACTCGCCAGTTCATCGGCCAAACACCCATCGTGATTAGAGACATTGCAGCCAAAAACCTCTCACCGAAATTTGCCGAAAACACCGAGAGTCGCCGAATGACAGCATTTTTTGAATGCGCAAGTCCGTCATTCCGAAGAGCGCAGCGATGAGAAATCTTTTTGAAAAATTGAATTACGCAATTGTTTGCAATTGCCAATATATTTCTTTATTGTAGTTTTATGCGAAGTTTAAGAAAACTTATAGTGCTGCCTGGGAAAAACTACCATGCCGCGAAAATTTTTCACCACAAAGATACTATGTCAAAAGTCAAGAGAAAATTCAGGATGATAAAGATTTTTTGGCTTGAAACGGTTGTTGCTTTTTGAGCATGGTGTAAACGATCACCACCAATTTCCGCAT
>Ga0247727_10014624_pt1 | contig 13008 bp, 10 predicted proteins | sample WisWelCaveWW1625_FD_202498 | JGI IMG/M metagenome (GOLD analysis project Ga0247727, IMG submission 202498) | Biofilm microbial communities from Wishing Well Cave, Virginia, United States - WW16-25 | ecosystem: Environmental > Aquatic > Deep subsurface > Groundwater > Cave microbial mat | place...
AATGGTGCTTCATATGATAAGAACATTAGATGATGTTTTAGCAGATATAGGCTACAAGGGCAGAACGGTATTTTACTATCCAAAACATGAGAATGGTCCAGCACAAGGTCATATTTTCATACCATATGACAAAACACATGTAGTACAGAATGATCTCGGATTTGAGAGAACATTTCACACTGATTCAGAAGGAATATCGATTGTGGCACCAAGTCAAGGTCTTGTCGACCTTTTCGAAAGAGAACTAAAGGTAAATTTCGCAGATGTAGATCTATATTATATACAAGAAAATCTTCCAAGGCTGTTTATTGAAGATCTGAAGCTAGTTGACGATCTGTTAATAGAAAGTGATAAAGATGTTATACGCGCTAGGATTGTAGGCAAATCAAGTGCAGAGATCTGTGATTCAGTAAATAAACTAACAAAACTAGGCAGCAATCTAGGATGTCCATTGTGTGGAGCGTTGGCACTTGTTATCAGCAAAGTAAGCGGGGAGGCTGTTATGATAAAAGAAAATAATGTCAATAACGATGTCATAGAAACCAGTTACGCGATTCTGGATCTCTAATGACTTTCACACTTACTTTGTGGGATCTTGGATTGTGGCTTGGTTTGTCATCTGTATTGGTCTTGATCACGTCCGAGATTGCGTCATGGCGTTATGGTAGACTAGACATATTCATAGAATTCCATAGATTGAGAAAAGTGACAATGGTATTGGGCGCTGCCTTTCTAGTTGTTACATTGCTGAATATCATATCAATGGTTTAAGGGATAAGAGTTTTCAGCATGTACGACTTTGGATTACTGGCTATTACAGGCTTACTTTTCATTGCGAATAACGGTAGTACAGACAATAATCTCTTCCACACATCTGCAGATCTTGCGCTTAAGACCATTCACGGAGCGGAAAGTGAAGGGGCAGATGTATCAGAATTGGTTAAGAATTTTAACGAAGCACTTAACTTGATTGATCAGGCCGAAAAATCGAAATTCGATACTTGCAGGTCGTATGAAGATTGCAGTCAACAAGCTATAACGATACTGGTGACGATAACGAATGATGGGCATGTGCTAAAGGAACAGGCTAAAGAAATATACGCCTTACACAGATTTGTAAGCTTTAGCATTTATGCTCCAGTAACTGCGTTTACAACTTCCGTAATAGGACACCTATTTCTCAGAGCATGGAAGGCAAATCAGGCTAAGAGGTTTTTACAAATGGAGATAAAGGAAAAATTAAAATGATTCTACTACATTTAAAAAACATCTTAGCTTCAAGGGCGTTCTTAGCTATTTTTGTTTCATTGCTTGCAATTTCCCTGAGCATCACATACGTGGCATCAGAACCCAGACCGGAAATGCATTTTTTCAGCATAAGCACACTGGGCAAGAATATGATGACGGAGAATTACTACCCAAGAAATAACGCGACGATATATGTGGGTGATAACCTGAATTGGCATATTAGCGTATACAACAACATGGGAGAGGCTGAGTATGTTGCTGTGAGAATAAAACTTCTAAACACTACACAGAGCATACCAGACGATATATTACAAATTCCAAGCTCTGAACAACACATATTAGAGTTCAAACACACGGTAATGAATGATTCTACATGGACTACTCCACTGCGTTGGAGTGTTATAGACACTGAGGAACACGGGGATTACGTTGTTATAAGGAGTCTAGAGATAAACGGCATTAAGATCGACAATTTGGATGTCAGAAGTTTAGATGGTCAGGATTTTAGGATGGTAATTGAGCTCTGGAGATACGATCCAGAAACTGGTAGTTTTGCATTTGCGTGGAATACGGGCTTGGAAGACAGGAGTGCGTGGAATCAGATTTGGTTCGATCTCAGATAGAACACCTAGAGCAGGATAAGTTATTGCAGAAAATGATAATTGATGTTATGCACAAGCAGACATGCCAAACTGTTAGCGATGTGGTTTTGGCATTAAGACAACTTGATCAGGGGATAACATTAGAGGAGATTCGTGATGCAATAAGTGAGCTAAAACGTAATGGTAAAATTGTACTTTCAGAACCCAGAGTCAAAGGGTCCTTTTTGAATTACGTCACAAACATTTACAGAAGTGCGCCGTTCTGGTTGACCGTAATTGTCTCTATGCTTGTAGTAACAACGATTTACTCAGCGCCTCAGACTGATCTGTGGTCAACGATCAGAATCTTTGCTGGATTTGCATTTGTGTTGTTTATCCCAGGATATGCCTTGACTCAGCTGCTATTCCCAACAAGGGATATGGATCCAATTGAATACATAGCAATGAGTATAGGTCTGAGCTTAGCAGTTACTCCGCTAATAGGTTTAATACTGAATTATAGCATATGGGGCATAAGACTTGATCCAATCGTGGTATCTATTAGTGCTATTAGTATCATAATGAGCATCGTTGCGACATACAGAAAATTCATTAGCAATAAAGCACATTCTTTGCAATAGCAGATCAACAAAAACTATCTGGAATTACGGATTTGACTGATAAACCATTTGAAAAACTTGCCAGAGGTTCCTACTACCTAGTACTATCTAGCATTACAAATCTAATCATTGGAGCTTTATTCTGGATAGTCTTGGCAAAGATTACTGATCCAGCAACGCTAGGACAGGTCATGGTGGTGATCGCCATCGCAACCAGCATAATAGGATTCGCTGGTTATGGAGTTCAAGTTACAATCTCCAAGTATATCTCGGAGTACAATGCTAGAAACATGATAGATAATTCCAGAAAGGTGCTACGACTCGGTCTAACGATAGCGTTGATTGTAAGTGGCTCCGCTGCGTTATGCATCGCATTGTTATCTGGGCACATAGCCAGTACGGTGTACCAGAACCCATCTTTAGCACCACTCATAATATTTGTAGTAATAACATACCTGCCTGCACAGACTGTGATAGCAGCTATAACGGGTGCATTTCAAGGTTCACACAAAATGCAATATAACTTTCTTACCTACCTTATCTATGAGCTGGCTAGGCTGGCTATCGCTGTAACACTTGTACTCTATGGTCTTGGCAGTTTTGGCATACTCATAGGTTTTGCTGCTGCTTCAATAGCAGTGTCGTTGTTGGGTTATACACTTATGATTCCAAAAGTGATTCCTAGATCTAAATCAAGTACAGTAGAGAAAGTAGATTATGGAGTCAAACATATAATCACATTCTCCGGACTGAATTACTTTTCAGTAGGTATGAGGACACTGAGCGCACAGATCGGAGTGCTGATTCTGGGTACACTGAACTTTGAATGGGCCGCATTCTACGGTGTATCTGTTTTGATAGCAAACGTGGTTGGCGGCATTTCTTTAGCAATATCTAAAGCTATGTTACCAACTGCGTCCGAGCAATGGGCTAAGGGAAGGAGTGGTGAATTCAAAGGCGTCTTTAATGCAGCGGTTCGAATATCCTTGTTACTAGGTGGTTTTGGCTTTTTAGTATTTATGATTGACCCTAGTTATGTGCTGGGATTGTTATCTGAATCTTATACAGGAGCATCGTCAGCGTTGCGAATACTCGTAATATCTTCCATAATTAATGCAGTTGGTGCCATAATGATTTCAGTGCTAAATGCTGCAAATCGTGCATATGTTGTTGCTAAAATAGGTCTGATATCTTCTGCAACTGCTATAGCATTGACATTTGTTCTTGCCCCCATGATCGGAATTGAAGGAGCAGCTACAGCTATCTTGATTAGCTCCTTATCCAACTTGATACTGTCTACGGTCATGCTGAAGAGAAAGGAACATCTGACTGTGTCTATCAAGAGTGTAACCAAACCATTGGTATCAATACTGGTAGGATTGATCGTTGGATATGCATTATACAATATATTTGATAATATCATAATCAGTGTAGCTCTAGCCGTTCTGTCCTATGCAGGCTTTTCAGTGGTATCTCGCGTGTTGGATAGAACCGAATTAAAGACAATATTCGCCATAGTACTTCGTACTAAAAAATCCTAGTCTGAATACTTGATGGTTTGATACAGTTGGATTATTGGATATTAATATTGCTGATATTATTGACACCATACTTCGTGATTGGTGCACTGACATCAGCATATGCTAAGAATCGGCGTATAAGGAAAGATGTTGCCTATAATCCATCAGTCACAGTTTTCATTCCAACTTACAACGAAGAGAGATACATTGAAGCCAAGCTCGAAAATGTATTATCGCAAACATATCCCATCGATGAGATTTTGATCTATGATTGTTCAACAGATAATACGGCACATCTAGTGGAAAAATACCAAAAAAGATATCCTCAAATTAAGTTAGTTCGTCAGCATGGTAGGATCGGGCCAGCAAGAACATTCAACCAAGCCTTGTTAGACGCAAAGAGTGAAATAATAATCAAAACGGATGCTGATGTTACAGTACAGTCACGCAATGCGATACGCGATCTAATCTTAAACTTCTCTGATTCAGAAGTTGGCGGTGCCTGTGGGATCTATGTGAAGAAGCAGGGAATTGACAAATACTATAGAAGTCTCATGACACGAATACAGAACGCAGAATCTAATATTGACAGCACTGTTATAGCCCACACTGGTTTGCTTGCATTTAGGAAATCTGCAACCATATCAGTAGATCCAGCTTCTATGGCAGAAGATACTGAGGAATTCATACTGTTAAGAAAACGAGGTTTCAAGACCATAATTGATTCAAATGTTCAAGCTGAAGAGGAAACATCCGACAATTTTGTGATAAGAAGAAAACAAAGAGATAGACGAGCTCAAGGCATAATCAAGGCCATGATAAGAAACAAGGACATATTCTTCAACACAAGATTTGGTAAATATGGATTTATCATATTTCCAATAGAATTATTCATAATCGCATTATCACCATTTGTATTGTTAGCTGTGGTAGCAGTATCAGCCTACATTTTGTACTTGAGCAATCCACTCTTACTGGCATTCTTGATCATTCCTGCTCTAATACTAATTCTAAGCCGATCCAACATATTATTTGCGGCTTTTGATACCCAGCTTAGCGGATTAATAGCGACAATGAAATTTATAATGAATAAAGACGATCCACTCTGGCAGAAAGTGAGGTAATAGATCAATGAAGAGAAAGATAATTTTGTTTGGCATCGATGGAGCCACTTGGACTCTGATTGATAAATATGCTTCAGACGGATATCTTCCAACTTTTGACCATGTCATGAACAATGGTGCTAGAGCAACATTGCTGTCAACCATCCCCGCGGTCACATTACCAGCTTGGACTAGTATGTTTACTGGCGTGAATCCAGCGAAGCACGGTCTAACTGATTTCATTCTAAGAACAAATGGAAAGTTTACTCTGGGCACTTCAAATTACAGAATGGTTGACACCGTATGGCAAATAATGAGCAAGAAGGGCCTCAAATCAATCGTAGTGAACGACCCATCGACATATCCACCTTACAAAATAAATGGCATAATGACTACAGGCTTGATGACGCCCCCTGGATCAAACTATGTTTATCCAAGAGAGCTCAAGAATGAAATAGAACGGGTAGCAAGTGGGTACTGGACCGATCTGCCGTTAGATTATTACATGACTGTAAATAGAAATGATACCAAGGCCTACTCATTCATAGAAGAATTCGCAAACAAGACAGCAAACGTCGGTCTATATCTTGCTGAAAACTACGAATGGGATATGCTAGCCGTGATATTCGTTTCCACAGACAAGATCCAGCATACACTCTGGCACAAACAGGACTACATACTCAAACACTATATCCAAATTGACACTATATTGAAGCGATTTCTGGATGTTGCTAACAAGGAGAATGCAAATATCTTCATAGCTTCAGATCATGGTTTTGGATCACTACGCAAAACCTTCTACATAAATACTTGGTTAGCTCATACAGGACTGCAAAAACGCAAGTCTAGTATGGTAGGTCTGCTTGCAAGAGCTGGATTATCGCCCGCAAGAATTGCAGTTGCGTTAAAGAAACTACACTTGTATGAATTTGTTCTGAGAAATCTTATGCATTCTGATCGCATAGTAGATGCGGCTTTTCAGTATGACCAACCAATAAGTATGGAGGATTCAGAAGCTTTCGCAAAGGCTGAGGGTATCTTTATCAACAGTAACCTTGCGCCATACCAGTACAAAAAAACTCGAGATCTCATACGAGCCAAACTGCAGGATCTGAGTGATAACGGAATATCAGTGGTATCAAAGGTCTATACGCGAGAGGAAGTTATGCATGGTGCATATATCGATAGAGCTCCAGATATTCTGTTCACATTAAATGATGGTTACTGTCCTACATATTATTCTGATGGACCCGACTCGCAGTATATAGGAGATGATAAGGGTGGCTATAAAGGAGGAACGGCCAACACTGGCATTCACAGACCTGAAGGAATATTCATTTCATATGGTTCTGAGATAAGAAAATTCGATATGCGACACCAGCCAAGGGTTTGGGATTTGACTCCAACAATACTACACATGATGGGTTTACCCGTTCCATCATACATGGACGGCATTGTTTTGAAGGACATTTTTACTTCAGAAAGTCAATTAGCTACAAGAACCACTATTGTCGAGACTGGCAGTGAAAAAGATAAGATCAAGAACAGATTGCATCAGCTCAAGAGTGTTTAACTCCAATCTTATCTACAATCAAACTATTGTTGTGCTTCAGGTAAACATCATATGAAAAAGAAAACCATCCTCTTCGGCATAGATGGAGCTACTTGGACTCTAATTGATAGATTTGTGCAAGAAGGCGCAATGCCAAATTTGAAATATGTTATGGAACATGGTGCCAAGGGTGTCTTAATGTCCACATTTCCAACTGAGACCATGGCAGCATGGACCAGTATATTCACGGGTGTTAACCCCGGCAAGCATGGAATGCCAGACTTTAGACTTCGAATAAACGGCAACATAGAGATCGCCCAATCAAGATACAGAATGGTACAAACTATCTGGCAATTGATCAGCAAGAAAGGACTCAGATCAATCGTCATAAACGATCCTGTCACATATCCAGCCGATGTCATAAATGGCATAATGACAACAGGCTTGATGACGCCTCCTGGGTCAAACTATGTTTATCCTACAGAGCTGAGAAGTGAAATAGACAGAGTTGTTGGAGGTTATATGTGCGAACCACCCGAGAATTTTTATGAGAAAGCAATTGAGGCAAAATCAGAAGCATATGCAATGCTCGAGGAAGTAGCGACAAAACAAGCACATGCAGCACTGCATTTGGCCAATAATTACGAATGGGATATACTTGCTCCAATATTTACTACAAGTGATCGACTGCAACACGTATTCTTCTCCGATTATGAATATCTAAGGAAGCACTATGTGTTGTTGGATGGGTTCTTGAAACAATTTCTTGATATTGCTAACGTTCACAACGCCAATTTACTTGTGGTCTCGGATCACGGATTCGGCCCAATTGAGAAAGCTCTCTACATAAACACTTGGCTGAATAAGGCTGGTTTCCAGACTATGAAGAAGAGTGCGATTCGCTCCTTGCTGGTCTCTCAAGGATTCACAGTGTATAAGCTTAAAGAACTGATTGGCAAGCTGGGTCTTTCGGGTTTGGCCTTCAAACTCTATAGATTCAGTCCACGAGCGATCAAGGATGCTCTTCCTTTAGGAGATTATGAAGATAACCAGACAGACTATTCATCTTCACAGGCATTCAGTACGGCTTACCATGGCATATATCTGAACAGCGATCTCAAAGGAACAGAATATGCACGCATTAGAGATGCTATTATGAAAAAGCTCACAGATCTGACTGATAATGGTATAAACGTTGTCGAAAAATTATACAAGAGCGAAGATGTCCTTTGGGGTGCCTATAGTGGTAGAGCTCCTGACATCTTTGTAGTAACACGACTAGGATATGGTATGTCAACTCATTTGAATCCGAACGTTTTTGACAGACTTGAAAATCACGGCGTGATGATCTCTGGTTCACACAGACTCGAGGGAATATTTGCTGCCTGCGGACCTGATGTAAAGATAAATTCGTCTATTAATGGCGTCATTCATACATGGGATATCGCACCTACTATACTGCAGCTGCATGGTATACAAGTTCCTAGTTATATGGATGGGAAGGCTCTTACCAGTATATTTAGATATGATAGTACGTTGTCGACGGATATTAGTCAGGTAATTAACGAAAGACAAAGAATAAAAGAGAAGCTAAGAACAATCAACAACTCATAAAATAATCGAGAATCTTTCTGAGATATTGCTAAAACAATGGAAGTAAAAGACATGTTTGAAGCGAAAAATTTCTACTGGTTAACATTAGTTTCTTTCATTCTACTGATAATCACAATAGGCACGACTTCGTTCTATCAATTCGCTTCCAATGCGCTTTATTATGCTCAATCGCTTCCTGTGTATTACTGGGCAGGAATAAGCGTCACCATAGTCTCAATTCTGATATCATATAAAACCAACGTAAATGATGGTTTCAAGATAATCCCGCATCTATTACTGGCAGTATACTTGTTTAGCTTACCCTCCTTTACCTATGAAAATCCGAGAGTTATGGATGTATATTTCCACGGTAGCGGCGGGCTCTCTATTGTAAGATCGGGGAGCATAGATGGTCATCCTTACGCCAGAGATTATCCTTTATCATTCGTATTAATGGCCACAAATCTTCTCGTAACAGATATTGATCCTAGTATTTTTCTGAAAGTATTTCAAGCGTTTTTCCCACCATTGATGGTGCTACTGGTCTATTTCTTTGCAAGGTCTTTCGATCAACGTTATGCATTATATGCACCACTAGCGTTCAATGCTCTGTTCTTTCAGGATCAGGGACACTTCTCACCGCAGGCTCTTGCGTTGCCGCTCTACATGATATTATGGACATGTATGGTCAAATTATGGTTAAACAAAGATATGAACAGACGTACTATCACGATCGCCATAATAACCCTTGTTGCAATAAATATGTCAAATCCTACTACATCGTATTTTCTTTTCACGAACCTAATATCTGTGGCACTGCTAACTATACTTGTCTTCAGGTTATTCTTAAAGAAACACCTCAAGAAGAATATCCGTGTATTTAGTACGCAGAACAGCTCAGGTCAGTTTAGTCAATCTACCAGTAGAAACGCCTTGAACAGAAGTATTCGCAAAAAGATCGTTCCAGTATTATTACTGCATGTCATAGTACTTCTCTCATGGTCTGTTTACAGTGCGGAATCACGTGGTATGGAGAGAGTGGTAGAGAAATTAAGTGCTGATTTAGATCGGTTTGCAGACAGTAGCTATGCTGTGCCACTATCCCCAGATAGTTCTTATGTCACAGTTATTATTACAACTGGCGTAGCCACTGCCTTCATACTTGTTTCTAGCGCGGTATTTCTAGCCTTCCTGTTCAAGTACAGAGATAAAGCAGACATAAAAGTACTCGCGATTATATCTGCGATGATTATTGGTTCAATAGCTGTGCTACCGCTAGGAGCCTTCCAATCCGGAACCTTCTTCCAACGTGGTATCATGTACACTGTAATTCCTTGGTCTGTCTTATTCGCCTGTTTCGTGGCTGCAGATATCAAGAATAAACTGTATGTCACTGCGAGAACCCTTGCGTTGATTCTGGTAATAATATTCGTGATATTGATTCCTGTAACAAAATATGGCTCCGAACCAACCACTTATGCCAGTTCTTCCGAAATTTATCTGGCAGATTTTCTTACTAGTAATACCTCTGATAATGTAATTATGACTTTGCGTACTGCAGAATTCCTCTTTAAATACTTTGGAGAATATAATGATCATGATGTGAGAACCGCTAGAATTGCTTCTAAGAATGTTATTGATCAACAGCTGATCGAAAGCACGCTTGATGAAAAGATTCAAAAACGAGATCTAGAGGTAATTGCACTTACCAATGTAGAGAACAATATTTATTCATTAAAGTATCCCAGTGATCAAACAATATACATCGATTATCTGCAAAAAAGACTTAATCTTGTAGCAAACAGCGGCGCGCAGGTTTATACCACACCGCGTGAATAATAGTGGTTCAAGATAAGGTGACGAAAGCCAAATAATTTGGATTCTACGCTACATCTTGCTTGTTATGGAATGTTCATTTCATAATATTCTTAAAGAAGAATTCAGATGTCGCATTAATGTACTTAAAACTCTGCAGGGTCATTAACACTGTTTGTGGCAAATCCATTTCAATAATCAAATTGAGAATAATCCCAAGAGGTTAAAGATTCATGAAAAAGAAGCTCGTTATGTTTGGTATTGACGGTGGAACATGGACAATAATCGATAGATATGTTAAGGATGGCCACATGCCAACTATGGACTATCTCCTTAATCACGGTACCAAAGGAACGCTCATATCCACTTTTCCTAGACAAACGCTGCCAGCGTGGAGCAGCATCTTTACAGGTGTTAATCCTGGCAAACATGGTCTCGTAGGATTTCCAGGGCATACGGAGCTTAATGGAAAACTATCATCAATAACGTTCCGTAGTCCCGAGATAAGATCTCTATGGCAAAATCTGAGTGAAAAGGGTTTGAGGTCCATAGTGATAAACGATCCAGTAAGTTATGTGCCTGAGAAGATCAATGGGATAATGATAACAGGTCTGCTAACACTATCGAAATCAAACTACGTGTATCCTCCCGAACTTGTTAATGAGATAGAGAAAATCGTAGGCAACTACATGTTCGAATTACCATTAGAATTCTATACTATCCTGAGGACAGATAAGGAAAAAGCCTTTGGACTTATACAGGAATTTGATGACAAGATTGCTAAAGTTGCTTTGAGCTTTGCTCGCAACTATGAATGGAATATTTTGGCTCCCATATTTACCTCCACAGATAGATTGCAACACTTCTTTTGGTATGATGAAGAATATATGGTAAGGCTTTACAGGCAGTTGGATCGTAAATTGAAAGATTTTCTTGACATAGCTGGTAAGGAGGAAGCCAGTATGATAGTATTGTCGGATCACGGATTCGGTCCATATGACAGAGCCTTCTTCATAAACACATGGTTGAATAAAGCTGGGTACCAGAAACGAAAGAGAAACGTTCCATTATCCGTACTTTCAGCTCTCGGACTAAACCGTACTCGCATGATAAAGATGCTAAACAAGTTGCATCTATTCAACACTGTTCGTAATATTGCTGTAAGCAAGGGAATGGATGAATTGGCACGTTTTTATGACAAGCAGATGGATTACGAAAGATCTTTGGCATATGCGGTGTCAAACTACGGCATTTATATCAATGATAGATTAAAGAATGATGAACGTGAAAAAGTCATAGGTGCCATAAAGGAGGGGCTTTATAGTATCAGAGATGATGGATTACAGGTAATCAAGAAGGTTCACAAGAGAGAGGAAGTAATGTGGGGACCCCATATGGACAGAGCGCCAGATCTGTTTGTTGATACATACGATGGTTATGAACTATTGCATTATTCTTCATATGATGAATTTGGAAAACCAGCAGATCTCTCCAAAGGATTGACCGTAAGAACCGGTTCGCACAGACCCGAAGGAATATTTCTTGCGTATGGAACCGATATTAACTCTGATACAATGCTTGAACAGCCTGTTCATACTTGGGATATTACACCCACGATCCTTCACATGTTAGGTTTACCTGTGCCTGGATATATGGACGGTAAAGTTATCACAGGAATCTTCAAACTTGGAAGTGAACCAACTTTGAGAATGGTTAACGTCGATCATCAAAATGAGAGTGGCAAAATTAAGAACCGAATCAAAACGCTAAAGCAAGGAAAGAACCAGACTAAAATTTAACATTTATTTCAACTGATGTATTTAGGTTAAGTAAGTCTAGTTACATACACGTTAAATAAATCAGAGACGGCTCTTCAACAATGAACCAAGGAACACCAAAGCTTCTAGTTATAGGTTTAGACTCCATGCCCGCAAGCCTACTTTCTGACGAACTCAAAAACGAGCTCCCAACGATTAAGCAGATGATAGATAACGGTATATCTTCTGTATTGGAAAGCTGTCACCCACCCATAACGATTCCTGCGTGGATGGTCATGATGACGAGCAAGAGTCCTGGAAAATTGGGGATATATGGATTTAGGCATAGAAAAGGGGGCTCATACAGCGAAGGCTGGATAGCAAACTCTCAATCGATAAAAGAAAAAAAGATATGGGATTATCTAGCTCAGCAAGGCAAAAAGATATGCCTGATAGGCGTGCCTCCAAGCTATCCTCCAATCCAAGTTAACGGTAAAATGGTATCGTGTTTTATAACGCCTTCGGATCAGAATCAATACACATACCCATCAGAATTTAAGCAGGAGATCGAAGGTCTGGTGGGAAAGTATCTCTTCGATGTTATCTTCAGGACAGAAGATAGAGATGCAATATTAAAACAGCTTTATGATATGACTGAGAAGCGATTTCAGGTCATAAAACACCTAATGATCAAGGAAAGCTGGGATTACATGATGTTTGTGGAGATTGGTGTTGATAGATTGCATCACGCTTTCTGGAAGTTCCATGACAAAACCCATCCAAAGTACGTAGCTGGGAACAAGTATGAGAACGTAATAAGAGAGTATTACAAGCTGATCGATCAGAAGATAGGTGAATTGTTATCTTTAGTAGATGATGATACATATGTTCTGATAGTTTCAGATCATGGCACAGCGGGGATGAAAGGATGCTTTTGTATCAACGAGTGGATGATCAAAGAAGGATATCTGACCTTGAAGAAGTACCCTGATAAACAGACAGATTTGGACAAGTGTGAAGTAGATTGGACGAAGAGCAAAGCATGGGGTTGGGGCGGGTATTATGCCAGAATTTTCATGAATGTTAAAGGAAGAGAACTAAACGGTGTAATTTCCAAAGAAGAGTATGAGAGTGCCAGAGAAGAGTTAAGGCAAAAGTTGATGAGCGTAAGAGGTCCAAATGGAGAGGTCTTTAAGAACAAGGTATTCACTCCAGAAGA
>Ga0247727_10014625_pt1 | contig 13007 bp, 10 predicted proteins | sample WisWelCaveWW1625_FD_202498 | JGI IMG/M metagenome (GOLD analysis project Ga0247727, IMG submission 202498) | Biofilm microbial communities from Wishing Well Cave, Virginia, United States - WW16-25 | ecosystem: Environmental > Aquatic > Deep subsurface > Groundwater > Cave microbial mat | place...
CGCCGATTATCCTCTCCTCTATCCTTTTTTATTGATATAATCATTACAAAATTCTTTCTAAATTTCGAGTGCGCGAAACGTTTCAGCGCTCGGTTCTACGTATAAAATTTACTTGTGAGACTTCAATAAGTACATTAAATAATGATATAACTGAGCTTTCCATTCCTCTGAAAAGAAAATCACTCAATCGTCTTGGCAAGCTCTGGCAGGACCTGCGCGAGGCCATCGCGGGTTCGCAACAGGATTTCACCGAAGGGAGTCTTGGCCGCGCCATCTTCCTGCTCTCCGTGCCCATGGTGCTGGAGATGGTGATGGAGTCGATCTTCGCGGTGGTGGACATTTTTTTTGTATCCAAACTGGGTGCGGACGCGGTGGCCACGGTGGGATTAACCGAGTCGATGCTTACGGTCGTCTATGCCATTGCGATTGGACTGAGCATGGCAACCACCGCCATCATCGCCCGCCGCATCGGCGAGAAAAATCGTGACGCGGCTTCGGTGGCCGCAGTGCAGGCCATCATGGTGGGAATCATCGTATCGCTGCCGGTTGCGGCCATCGGGATTCTTTTTGCCCCGAATCTGCTGCAGCTCATGGGGGCTTCGGCGCGTGTTATTGAAAGCGGTTACGACGGATATACCGCAACGTTGCTCGGCGGCAACCTGGTCGTTATGCTCTTGTTTGTTATCAACGCCATCTTTCGCGGCGCGGGCGACGCGGCGATTGCCATGCGAGTTCTGTGGCTGGCCAACTGCATCAACCTCGTGCTCGACCCCTGCCTGATTTTCGGCTGGGGGCCGTTTCCCGAGCTCGGGGTGACTGGCGCCGCCGTGGCGACCAACATCGGCCGCGGCACCGGCGTGCTTTTTCAATTGATTTCGCTCTATCGCGGTCGCGGCCGAATCGGCGTTACGCGCAGCAACTTCAAGATCGATCTGCCAGTCATGCTGCGGCTGGTTCGATTGTCGCTGGGCGGCATCGGGCAATTTATCATTGCCACCGCCAGTTGGATTGGCCTCTACCGCATCGTGGCCATGTTTGGCAGCGCGGCGCTGGCCGGGTATACCATCGCCATCCGCATCGTGATATTTTCCATCCTCCCGTCGTGGGGGATGAGCAACGCCGCCGCCACGCTAGTGGGGCAAAATCTTGGCGCCCAAAAACCCGACCGCGCCGAACGCTCGGTCTGGTTCTCCGGGTTCATTAACATGCTCTTTTTGGTGGGTATCGCCATTATCTTTTTGTCCTTTCCGGAATTTTTGGTCAGCCTGTTTACCAAAGATGCAGCGATCATCGCGGTGGCGGTGATGTGCCTGCGTTATCTCAGCTACGGTTATCTTTTTTATGCCTGGGGGATGGTTACCGTGCAGGCGTTCAACGGCGCTGGCGACACCACGACGCCGACGATCATCAATTTTTTCTGCTTCTGGTTGTTTGAGATTCCGCTGGCCTATCTGCTGGCGCTCTCCATGGGCCTAAATGAAAAAGGCGTGTTTCTGGCGATTACCATCGCCGAGTCGACCCTTGGGTTGGTAGGAGTGCTGGTGTTTCGCCGCGGCCGCTGGAAGCAGCGCGAGGTCTAATATTTGATAAAGGCTGATGCTGGATCCTGGATTCTCGATGCTCGATGCTCGATGCTGTATCCAGAATCCAGCATCCAGTATCAAGGATCGGTATCCAGAAAATGTCCTCAAAATTCGAAAAATTTTTTCGCGAAACGAATAAGACCATTCAGATCGGTGTGCCGGTGATCGCCGCGCAGTTGGCGCAAATGTCCATGGGCTTCGTAGACACTATCATGGCCGGCCATCTCAGCGCCAAAGATTTAGCAGCCGTAGCCGTGGGCTCAAGCCTGTTTTCTCCGATGCTGGTGTTTGTCATCGGGGTGCTGCTGAGCACCAATCCCATTGTGGCGCATCTGCATGGGGCGAGGAACATCAAACGTATCGGTGAAAATGTCTGGCAGGCGCTGTGGCTCAGCCAGTTTCTGGCGCTCCCCGGTTTTTTCCTTTTGAGAAATACCTCCGTGGTGATGCGCCTATTCAACATTCAAGCCGAGATCGTCCCCATCACCCAGGGCTACCTGCAGGCGATCTCCTGGGGCATTCCCGCGGCGTTTGCGTTCTTCGCGCTGCGCTATTTCAACGAAGGGCTTGCCGTCACCAAGCCCGGCATGTACTTCACCCTGATCGGTACGGTGTGCAACATCATCGGCAATTATGTTTTTATGTACGGCCATTTCGGATTGCCAGCGCTGGGAGCGGTGGGAATTGGCTATGCCAGCGCATTGGCCTGGTGGATCATGTTTGGCTGCATGGCCGCCTTCACTTTTCGCGAAAAAAATGTGGCGATGTATCAAATTGGAGAGGGGTTCAAACTACCGGCCTGGAGTTTTCAAAAAGAGCTGCTGCATATTGGCATTCCCAACGGGATTAGCATCGGGGTTGAGGTGACCATGTTTGCCATGGCCGCGCTGATTATCGGATCGTTGGGAGTGAACACCGTTGCCGGGCATCAAATCGCCATCAACTTCGCTTCGTTCACGTTTATGGTTCCGCTGGGCATTTCCATCGCCACCACCGCGCGGGTGGGGTTCGCGGTGGGCAGCGGCGAAATTAACAACGCCCGCTTTATTGGCTATGTCGGCATCGGTCTTTCGGTTTTCGTGATGAGTGTAACCGCGCTGCTGATGTGCACCCTGCCCGAGCTCATTGTGGGAATGTATACACGCGACGCGGCGGTTAAAGCGGTGGCGGTGAAACTGATCATCCTGGCCGGCATTTTCCAAATTTCGGATGGCTTGCAAGTGAGTAGTTTTGGGGCGCTGCGCGGTTTGAAGGATACGAAAATTCCCATGCTGTTCTGTATTTTTGCATACTGGATAGTTGGTCTGCCAATGGGGTATCGCTTAGGAATCACGCATCAATTGGGCGCCGAAGGGCTCTGGATCGGACTGATTATCGGATTGAGCGTGGCCGCGGTGCTGCATAATGTGAGATTTTATTATTTGAGTGGCAAACTCCGTTTTGGATTTGCACCAACGCAACGAGTGAAGATAGGGAATCAAATCGAAACGTTATAAGGGTTTATTCCAACCTCCACAACGCCAAATTCGTGTCATCTTTGATCAGAATCTGTTTGCCTAAAATCACCGGATGCGCCCAGGTGGGACTGTTGGCGACTTTGTAGTTTTTGATAGGCTCATAGGATGTTGAGCTGGGTTTCATGACCATTAAGTTGGCTTCGGTAGTCAAACCGAAAATGATGTCGCCAACTACCACGAGCGCGGCGTTAAACCCTTCGCGTCCCTCGCTCTGCCACAACACCGCGCCGCTTTTGAGATTCAAACCAAAGAATTGGCCCTTGCGTTTTTGTGAAAACCCGAACAGCAAATCGCCGACGACAACCGGTGAACTCATATACATGGTTAGTTCAGCATTATACCAGACCGTTTCGGTTGTCCAGCCATTCTCCCGCTTGCGGACTTGAATGGCCAGCGTGCCTTTGCGCACACCCGAGAGGATGAGCATGCCATCGTAAACCACCGGCGTGACGATGTTCTCGTGCCACTCATCCTCAAATGGAAATTGCCAGAGCAGCTCACCCGAATGAACTGCGACGCCAATGCAAGCCGCATCGGTAAGCGTGACCACCTGCCGGGTGCCGTCGATCTCCACAATAATCGGAGAGGCGTAGCCCGGTCCCTGTGCAGACCAACGCCACTTCTCCACACCCGTTTCTGCATCGTAGGCCATCAGCGCGCCCTGGGTATCGTCTCCCACGTGCACCATGCACAATCCGTTATCAATTACCGGCGACATCGCGGTGCCGGTAAACAGCTTTGAAGTATCGACTTGTTTCGCAAACGCCCGTTGCCAGAGCACTTTGCCGGTCGCGGCATCGAAACAGGAAAGGTGTCCATGTATGCCCAGTGTGTACAGTTTACCTTGATGAAAAACCGGGGTTGAGAAGGGGCCTTCCCCCTGCTCCATGGCATACTGATTTTTGGAAAATGGCGCGGGACTGGTCTGGCTCCAAAGCTTGCTGCCGCTCGCCAAATTTAGACAGGAAACTACCTCGTCTTCACCATGGCGAGTATGTACAAAAATCTGGTCGTTGGCCACAATCGGAGACGAACGACCTTGACCCACCGCTACCTTCCATTGGAGTTTTAAGCTGTCGGGCCACACCGCCGGCAGCGCTAGGTTTTCGACTTTGCCATCGCGATTAGGGCCGCGCCACTGCGGCCAGTTTTGGGCGAAACAGTTATGGATAAAAATTATGGAGACCGCAATAAAAGACAAAAGTATGGATTTGAAAGAAAGTCTATCCATTTTAGAACCCGTTAATGTTAATTTATTGGAAACCATTTTTGTAAGATATTTCTAAAGTTACTAAATGAATCATCTTGACATTTGTTCAAGCTGACCTTCCGTGCAATTTCTTGATAAATAGACGAAGACCGTGGGATTCTCTTTATTTTTAGGGACATCTCTAGTGCTTTTTTGGGTCTTTCTGGTTTTGGAGTATTTTGCTTCCATATTTCGTTTTGTATGAGCCAGGCCTTCAATTCTGAATAGCTATTCCATCCCAGAGCTGCTGCTGTGTGTGGTGATTCAGTCCAGACCCAGATTTCCACTTCTGGGTTAAAAACGATTACTTCTACTCTATGAAGCCAACCATTACGTTCAAGCTCTCCGTGTATTTTTCTGACAATCTCAGCGGATGAAATTTTTTCCTGGCCACTTCCTTCATGATCAAGAAAGACAAGAGCAAAATGATAATCTTTTATAAGTGGCTGAAGAATTTTAACCGCTTGATGATAAATTCCAGGGTCGTGATGCGGATGGATAAATATATCATATGAAATCTGCTTAATTTGTAAAGAGTCATATCGAGAAAGTAAACCATCAATCGCAAATTTAACGTTCTTATCAGGCACTAAAATAACCAGATCTTTCATTGTAATACCCCAGCCGCATGTAGCATTGCCAAATCAACATCTTTTCTCCAGTCTTTTAGTTTCGGATGATCTTCCCCTCGGACAATATCCACTGCTCCTGATTCAGTCTTTGAGAAACAGAGAACATCTTTAGGTTCTGCCAGTCGAAGAATAACCGGGGAATGAGTCGCCAAAAGAATTTGATTTTCATAGACCGATGAGAGCGATTGAAATATACTCTCAATCGCAAGGGGATGCAATCCATTCTCAGGTTCTTCAATCATATAAATGCGATACTTTTCAGGTAGATAAGCAATAATCGTCTGGGCGAGAAAACGAAGAGTCCCATCTGAAATAACCCAGGAGGGGAGTTCTAGGCCGTTTTTATGCCGAAAATTAAGATAAAGGAACCGGTTTTCTGGTCTCTCTTTCACCTGAACTTCTTCTATTTCAGGGAGTGCGGTTTGGGTATGTTTTATCCAACGCGCAAATAAATTAGGTTGTTCCTTTTTCAAGTATTGAATCACTTTGGGAAGATTGGAACCATCGGGCTGGAAGTCCACTGGTGAATCTGGTCTACATGACCAACGCATCACACTGCTATTGAGCTGAAGAAACTGAATCCCCTCCATAAGGATATTTTTAGTCCAGAGGGCCACAGGAAAACGCTCCTCATCCTCAGGCATTCTACTAAGTGAAGCCTTCAAGGGGCCGGATTTATAAGTTATATTCCAGTCAGTGGTTTCAGACTTAAAATAATCGTTTCCTTGTAAACTCTTGGATATGACTTTCCGCCATCCAGTAGGCGTCCACTTACGCGGCGAAACCACATACGATGGTTCTATAGATTCTATTGGAAAAAGAGTCCTTTGCTTTCCATTTTTTCCTGAATAATTAGAAGAACTCGGCAATTTCTCTTTAATTAGCCATAGGTTTTCGCCGCTAATAATAATTCCCTTCTTTTCATCTAATTGAAGTGAAAGTTCATATCGTACCAATGAGAAATCCCTATCTTTTAACTTATCTTTAATTTCTTTCGGGATCTCTAGCTCAATAGCAATTTCAAATTTAGCTCCCCCTTGCATCCAAAGGAGTTCATCAAAACGAGAAGCTCTTTTCTCTACCGCTTTTTGGGGATGTGCGTTGAGTATGTCTTTAACCATGTTAAAAACATCAAGGAAGGTGCTCTTTCCACTGGCGTTCGGTCCTACAAGGATATGAAAACTTGAAAGTTTTATGTTGATATATTTGAGAGCTCGATAATGAAGAACCTCAAGTCGACGAATCATATGTATCCTCCTCAAAGACTTTTCTTATGACAGCATAAAAAAAACCGCAAAGATTGTTAATCGGTCTATTTGTATTTTTAACGATTTTTATTTTGAAATATAACTTTTTCTCTTTTATTTTGAAAGTCAAAAATTTACCTGTGTCCGTGTGTTAACATCGCGCCTATATGTCAACTAAGAACATCTCATTAAAAAGCCTGCATCACAAATCTGCCGCGCTCGCCGTTTTCCTTTTACCTTTTCTCGTTTACCTTTACTTCCTCTGCCCCACTATTGCTGCCGGCGATTCCGGCGAATTGATCACCAGCGCCAAAATCCTGGGCGTTCCGCATTCGCCGGGCTACCCGCTGTATACGATGATCGGGCATCTTTTCACTTATTTGCCGATGAATTCCGTGGCGTGGCGGGTCAATCTTTCCTCAGCCTTGTTCTGTGCCCTGGCTTGCTTATTGGTATACCTCTCGATTTTTAAGTTGACCCGCCGGATTTGGGCGGCGCTCGCTGCGGCTTGGGGATTGGCGTTCTCCCGCTTCTTCTGGCAGTACGCCGAAGTCGCCGAAGTTTTTCCGCTCAATAACTTTTTTACCGCCCTGTTGACGTACGTATTGATTATCATTACACAACCGGCCAAACCGGTGGACTCCAAAATTGTCGCTCAACGCTCCACGCTCAACGTCCATACGATAAGGTTATTCTGGCTGTTTAGCTTCCTGTTCGGCCTGGCGCTCACCAACCACCACACGATTATTTTACTCGCGCCGGCCGCCGTGTTTGTTCTGTGGCAAACTTCTCCGACTTTTTTCAAAGATCGCCAAGCGCTGGCAACCGCCGCTTTATTTTTTTTCTTCGGTCTCACTCCCTACTTATATTGTCCCCTGGCCGCGATGAACGCGCCGGCAATCAATTGGGATAATCCCGTAACGCTGGAGAACTTCTGGCGGTTAATTACCCGCGCCGACTACGGCGGTTTTTCACCGTTCGCCTCGCAATCGTCGGTCGCGCGAATTTCACAACTGCCGACGTTCTTCGCCGGACTCTATCAGCAATTCACCGCACTGGGCCTCGTGCTGGCGCTGCTGGGTCTGTTAAATTTCAAACGGCATAAAGTTTTTCAGGGATATTTGGCGCTGGCGTTTTTCTTCAGCGGGATTTTTTTTGTGATGTACGCCAACGTGCCCATCACCAACCCGCTGCTGCTGGGGGTGCTGCAGCGCTTTTATATCATGCCCGCGGTGATCGTTTCCTTCTGGATTGGCCTGGGAGTGGAAAACCTGCTCGGTTGGATCGAGCGGCGCAAATGGCCAAAAGTTGTAGCGCGCACTCTGCCAGCGTTTCTAATTTTAACGCTGCTCATTTGGGAATTCGGCGCCAATGTTGAAGAAGCCAACTTCCGCAAGAACACTATCGCCGAAGATTTTGGCCGCCAGGTGCTGTTGAGTTTGCCGCCCGACGCCCTGTTTTTTGTCAGCGGCGACGTGGCGTCGATGGCGGTGGATTATTTGCAGATGGTGGAGGGCGAACGTCCGGATGCGATGATCCTCGACCAGGCCAAATTGACCTACCCGTGGTACTACGAACAGAGCCTTGCCCGATTTCCCGGCGTGGTTCTGCCCGGCGAGCGCTACGACGGCGCCCGCATTTTGAACCGCCACTTGATCGCTGGCAACATGAACAAATTTCCGGTGTGCTTTATGGATTTTAAAGAGCAGAGCTATCAGCAGAATTTCCGCGCCTTGCCGCTGGGGTTGGTTTACCAATTGATTCCCAAAACGCAGCCCTACTCGCTGGAGGAGTGGGAGACGCAGACGAATGAGCTTTACGCGCAGTTCAACCTACGTGGCCTGCAGCGCACCTTTCCGCCCACGCGCTTTGAGTTCGAGACCGCACACATATACGCCGAGCCGTTTTTCCGATTGGGGTACGAGTTTGAGCAGGCGGGCAATTTCGGCAAAGCCGAGCATTACTATAAAAAGACTCTGGAGCTGAATCCCTACCACTACAAAGTTTTGAAAAACCTGGCGGTGTTGTATTTTTACAAAATGGCGCGGCAGGAGGAGGCCGTGCGCCTGTTCCGCCGCTACCTGGAAGTGAACCCTTATGACGCGGAGGCGCATTCCATCCGGCAGGTGATTGAAAATTACGAACAATCCCGAAAGAAATTTGAATAGAGCTTGGCGGCCGGCTATCGGTCATTCCCGCATGCTTTAAGCGGGAATTTTCTGCGGTCTGGCACTGGATTCCCGATAAAACCATTCGGGGAATGACAACCCTTTGCTACTTCCCGGTCCTTTTTGTGGTAGCCCCAAACTAAACACGATTGCTTTTCTAAAAGAAACTGGCTATTTTAATGCCAGCAGGAAGTTGGTAGGAGTCGGATGAGGCCATCTTTTTGATTATTTTTGAAAACGAGTTGAGTCTCAATAATCAATTATCAATTGCATGGAGAAGTTTGATCTACTAATTTGTAACGGCGAAGTGGTCTCGGACTCTGGCGTGAGCCAGCGGGATATTGGCGTTCGCGAGGGCAAAATCGCCGCCTTCGCACCTCGTTTGCCGCAACATGCCACTCAGAAAATCGATGCCGCCGACAAGCTCGTTTTCCCCGGCTTCATCGATGCCCACACCCACATGGGCATTCCTATTATGAATACCCACTCGATTGACGATTTCGAGTCCGGCTCGGTGGCCGCGGCGTTTGGCGGGGTTACCACCATCATCGATTTTACGGTGCAGGAGAAGGGACAGACGTTAGAAGAGTCTGTTGAGATACGAATTCAAAGGGCGCGGAAATGCCATGTCGACTACGGGCTGCATGTCAACGTCACCGATCAACCCGAACAGCGTCTACATGAAATTCCGGAACTCATTGGGCGCGGCTTTACGGCGTTCAAAGTGTTTTCCACCTATCGCCAGGCCGGCATGATGGTGACCTGGGATCAGTTCCGGAAGATTGTGCTGCAAGCAGACGCACACGATGGGCTGGTGTGTCTCCATGCGGAGGATAATGACCTGGTCGAAGCGCTCACCGCGGATCATCTGGCCACCGGCTGCAAAGCGGCCATCTTTCACGCGCGCAGCCGCACTGCCGAGGCAGAGGCCAAAGCCATCGCGCGCGCCGCCGAAATCGCCGGCGAACTGGGCGCTTCGCTGTACATCGTGCATGTCAGCAGTCGCGCCGGATTGGAGGCGGGATTGCAAGCCTCCCGAACACGTCGGGACGGCGTCAAAATTTATCTCGAAACCTGTCCGCAGTATCTGGTTTTGGATGAGGAGATGTATCGCCGTGAAAACGGCCACTGGTGGATTACCACTCCGCCGCTGCGCACCAAAGAAGATTGTGAAGCTTTGTGGCAGGCGTTGGCGGACGATCAGATCGATGTGGTGGCCACCGATCACTGTCCGTTTACCATGGCGCAAAAAGACAGCGCCGAAAGGGCGTTTCATTTGACGCCCAATGGCTTGCCGGGTGTGGAGACGCTGTTTCCGCTGCTTTATACTTACGGAGTGACTCGCGGCCGAATTACGCTCGAGCAACTTGTGCGAGTTCTGGCCAAAAACCCCGCCCAAATTTTTGGACTTTATCCAAAAAAGGGAGCGATTCAGGTTGGCGCGGACGCAGATCTGGTCATCTGGGATCCGAATGCGGAACAGGTGATTACCTCCAAAAATTTACACGGGAAGGCCGACTGGTCGCCTTACGAGGGGATGACCATTTCCGGAAAACTCGAACACACCATCCTCCGCGGTCGGTTTCTGGTGCGCGATGAACACCTCGTAGGGAATGACGTGTTTGGAGAGTTACTCCATGCTGCCCGTTGATCTTCTAATCTTCGACCTCGACGGCACGCTGGTGGACACCCGGCAGGATTTAACCAACGCGGTGAATTACGCCCGCAAAAAATTAGAACTCCAGCCCTTCGAAGTTGCAGAGGTCATGCAATACGTCGGCGAGGGCGCGCGCAATCTTTTGGAGCGCACGCTGCCGCCTTCTCACCGCGACCAATTGGAGAACGCGTTGGATTTTTTTCGGCAGCATTATCGGGAACATCTGCTGGATTTTTCGACGCTTTATCCCGGCGTCCGTGAGATTTTGATGCATTTTCAAAGCAAGCAGATGGCCGTGATTTCTAACAAACCCGCGGAATTTACGCGCGCGATTTTAGCAGGCCCGAAAGTCGATAAGTTTTTCAAATTGGTTCTGGGCGGCGATTCCCTGCCGATCATGAAACCCAGTCCGGAGCCGATTTTGCATGTTTTATCGGAACTAAACGTTCAGCCCGACCGTGCGCTTATAATTGGCGATGGCGCAACCGACATCCAGGCTGGCAAGCTGGCCGGGATTTTTACCTGCGCCGTGACCTACGGATTCCGCAGCCGCGAGACACTCGAGATCGCCCATCCCGATTTTTTGATAGATCTTATTTTGGAGTTGAAAGATATCTTTAAATGATAGTTTGTAGGGGCGTATTGCAATACGCCCCTACAAAAAAATCCCGTTGACATTTTGTTAAAAACTCGCTATTATTAATCAACTTTTTAAACTTCACAAAACAGGAGGGAGAATTGGGTACAGCACACGACTGGGCATTGATTTTAGGGGCCTCAAGCGGCTTCGGCGGCGCCACCGCCATCGAACTCGCCAAACACGGCTTCGATATTTTTGGGGTGCATCTGGATCGCAAAGCCACCCTGCCCAATGCCGAAAAAATCATGGAAACCATTCGGAGTCACGGCCGCCAGGCGGTCTTCTTCAACATGAACGCCTCCGATCCAGAACAGCGGCAGTCGGCGTTGGACCAAATGCAGGAGGCGGTCAAGAAATCGGGGACCAGTTCGCAAATCCGCGTGCTGCTGCACTCGCTGGCGTTTGGCACGTTGAAACGCTTTATTACCACCGACCCTAAAGATGTGTTGACCAAAGCCCAGGTGGATATGACGCTGGAGGTCATGGCCAACAGCCTGGTTTACTGGATCCAGGATTTGATTCTGCGAAATCTGATGCGGGAAGGCGGGCGCATTTATGCCATGACCAGCTCCGGCGGACACCGGGTCTGGCCGACCTACGGTCCGGTCTCGGCAGCCAAGGCCGCGCTGGAGTCTCACTGCCGGCAGTTGGCGTTGGAACTGGCGCTACATAAAATCACCGTGAACGCTATTCAAGCCGGGGTGACCGAGACTCCGGCTTTGCGCAAAATTCCGGGCAGCGAAAAAATGGTGGAATTTGCCAAATCCGTCAACCCCATGGGGCGGCTCACCACCCCGGAGGACGTCGCTAAAGCCATCGCGCTTTTAAGCCACGAAGAAAATTACTGGATGACCGGCAACGTCATTCGCGTGGACGGCGGCGAAGACATTGTAGGGTAAATTGGTTGTTGGCGATGTTCAAGTGTCAGGCCATCCATTTTAGATGGCCTTTTTGATTTATGAACTCAAGCATATGAATCCTGCGGCACAAAAAGTACAGGACGCATTGAAGGCGCGCGGTTTTTCGAATCCAGTGGTCGAATTACCGGACTCAACGCGCAGCGCCGCCGAGGCGGCCCGGGCCATCGGCTGCGAGGTGTCGCAAATCGCGAAGTCTCTGGTATTCCGAGCTAAACTTTCTGGCAAGCCCATTCTGGTGATTGCCAGCGGCGCCAATCGAGTCAACGAGAATCGGCTGGCCGAATTAGTTGGCGAAGCGATTGAGAAAGCGGATGCGGATTTCGTGAAGCAGCACACGGGCTTTGTGATCGGCGGCGTCCCGCCCCTGGGGCATAATGAAAAGCTGGAAGTGTACATCGATGAGGACTTGCTGCGGTTTGAGGAAATCTGGGCAGCGGCCGGGACGCCGCACACGGTGTTTAAGCTCATGCCGTCGGAATTGGTCGAAATGGCCGAGACGCAAGTAGTAAATATTAAATGAACCAGTTTATGAAGGAAGAATTTTCCTCCAAACTCGAGCTCGAGCGCCGGGTCTTCCACCTGCAAACCCTCTACGAAGTCGCCCGCGCTCTCAACGCCTGCCGCGACCGCGCGCAAATTTACCGCGAAGTGCTTTCGATTTTGATGGGCACCTTTGGCGTGGAATACGGGCTGGCGCTGACCTCGTTGAATCAGAACGACTGGAAAGTGATCGCGGAACGTAGTTTCGAAAAAGAGCTTGGTGGTGAACTGGAGCGCAAGTTGAGCGGGTTAAAATTTGCGGGCAAGCCGCCTTCGGAACGAAAGCTCATTTTGAAGGAAGTGATTAGAAAGCTGAACAAAAAAGAATTAGACGATGACCTCTCGGCCTGGATGGAATTTTCGGGCCGGGATAACGTACTCGGCGGGTTGTTTTTGGGCGTGAAGCTTTCCGGCGAACCTTACTCCGCCGCGGACTATGAGCTATTGGAAGCCGTCACCACTTACGCCACCAGCGCGTTGGAAAATTTGCGCTTGTATGAAGAACTGAAAGAAGCGCAGGAACGACTCCAGCTTGAGAACCTGGCTCTGCGCGAGGAAGTCCAGAAGGATTACGAAGAAGGGCGGATCATCGGCCAGAGCGAAAGCATCCGCAAAATTCTTCAGCAAATTAAAAATGTCGCCAAGAGTCCCACCAACGTGATGATTTACGGGGAGACCGGCACCGGCAAAGAGCTGGTGGCGAAGACCATTCATTATCTCAGCCCGCGCAACGATCGCCCGTTTGTGGCGGTGAACAGCACAGCTATGCCAGAGAACCTCGTTGAGTCCGAGTTGTTTGGCATCGAAGCCGGCGTGGCGACCGGCGTAAAAAAGCACAGCGGTTATTTTGAACA